>VOFB01003921.1_pt1 | contig 349209 bp, 513 predicted proteins | sample 5384141 | NCBI WGS metagenome assembly VOFB01 (sample SAMN12384721, study PRJNA508395) | human gut metagenome | isolation source: healthy gut A | host: Homo sapiens
TTTAACTACTTAAAATTAACAACTTCTTTTAAAAAGGAGTATGTTTTGATTTTTAATATTTTTTTTGACATACGATTTTTTTCGGTTTTAAAGGCAATAATATTAATTGTTTTAACAATAAGATTTTTTTGGGTACATAGAGAGTCAAAATATTTCAAGCTTTTTTGATTTTGTATTATATTTTTTTGAATTTCATTAATCTGAAAATCCTTTCATCATTCCGTAAATTATATATTAAATAAAGGACATAATATATAACAATAAAATAAAAATTATTTTATTTATTTTTATAATCAATTATAAAAGGTGTTATTTTGAAAATTACAGCTATAGGTGCAGATATTTCTAGAAATGACGTGTCCTGTAGTAATACATTAGTAGAAAATATTGAATCTGACCTTTACAAACTTAAAGCTTTAGGTGCTAGAGATGCTGGCTTAACAAATGTAACTGGTGATGATGTAGTTATCAGTGCATTTGTAGAAGATGATTTACTTGAAAATGTTAATGAAGGTATTGTAAATATATTAAAGGACAATGCTGAAAATTTAGGTGACCTTTCAGGAATATCTCAAAGTCCGGATACTGCCGGTGAAGGCATATCTTATGCTGAAGCTAGTATTCGTCAAGACAGATATCCTGATGCTATCGTTTTAGGTTTTGATACCTATGGTGGAGAGTCATTTGTAGGAGATGCTGCCAATTCAGCTATTGAAGCAGCTAAAGGAATGAAAAATATGACTGATGTTTCTGATTTAATAGAACCTAAATCCAAAAAAATTCCAGGTGTAGGTTATGTTTCACCGGAAACTGATGATCCTGTAATAGTAGCTACTGTTGAAAATATAGAATCAGTTGGTGTAATAGCAGGTGCAATGATTGGAGCAGCACTTGGAAATAAAAATGTATATCTGGTTAAAAGAGGCACTAACTGTAATGTATTGCCTGGAAGTGTCATATTTTCTGCTACGGCTTTTATGAATGGAAATGTAATTGATTTGGCAGTTCCATTTGAAAACAAAACAAGAATTTTACGTTAAATAGGTGGTTGTTTTATGATTTTATTAGATAATGATACAAAATGTTTGGTTCAGGGATTACTGGAAAACAGGGATCTTTTCACACTGAACAAATGTTGGAATATAATACAAATATTTTAGCAGGTGTAACTCCTGGAAAAGGCGGTCAGGACTTTTTAGGTGTTCCTGTTTTCAATTCAATTGAAGAAGCAAAAGAGGAAACTGGTGTTAACTCTTCAATTATTTTTGTACCTGCAAAATTTGCAAAAGATGCGGCATTTGAATCTATAAGACATTTGGATTTGGTTGTTATTATTTCAGAACATATTCCTGTTCATGACAGTTTAAAAATAATGAATTATGCTCGTGAAATGGGTACTACAGTTATAGGTCCAAACACTCCGGGAATCATAACTCCAGGTGTTGGTAAACTGGGAATTATGCCGACTCATATTTTTAAAGAAGGTAATGTTGGAGTAATTTCAAGAAGCGGAACTTTAACTTATGAAGTAGCCAGCCAGCTTACCCGTGGGGGAATTGGTCAAAGTACCTGTGTTGGTATAGGTGGAGACCCTGTAATCGGTACAAATTATATTGATATTCTTAAAAAATTTGAAGCAGATGATGACACTGAAGCTATTGTTTTAATTGGTGAAATCGGAGGTAATGCTGAAGAAAATGCAGCAGAATTTATTAAAGACAATATCTCCAAACCGGTAGTTTCATATATCGCAGGTAGGACCGCACCACCTGGTAAAAAGAATGGGGCATGCAGGAGCTATTATTCATGGAAGTTCAGGTACTGCAGAAAGTAAAATTAATGCATTAACTGATGCCGGTGTAAGTGTAGCTAAAATGCCATCAGAAATTGTAGATTTAGTAAGGAAGTCAATTTAAATGAATTCTAAAGAAATTATTGATAAACTGTTAAATGGTGAAATGAAATTATACCAGGTAGACAAATATGTTTCACCAAAAGAGGCTACAGATATTAGAAGGGAATTTATAGAAAAAACAGCAGGCTGTGAATTGCCACATATGGCTAATTATTCTCTGGACATGGAAAAGGCATCTGAAAGAAACATTGAAAATCCGATTGGAACAATCCAGCTTCCTGTAGGTGTAGCAGGTCCGTTAAAATCAACGGAGATTACTGTAAAAGAGAGGTTTATGTTCCCTTAGCTACATCTGAAGGAGCACTTGTAGCATCAATTAACAGAGGCGCATCAACAATTACAGCATCTGGAGGAGTAAACGCTCATGTTATTTCAGATATTATGACTAGAGCGCCGGTAATCAAAACCTCTTCAGCAACTGATGCTTTAAAAATTAAACAATGGTTTATTGATAATTTTCAGGAACTTAAAGAAATTGCAGAATCTACCACTTCTCATGGTAAGCTTTTTAAAAATTGATCCGATTTTAATTGTTGGAACTTATGTTTATCCACGTTTTGTTTACTCTACTGGAGACAGTATGGGTATGAATATGGTTACTATTGCTTCAGAAAAGATTTTGGATAAATTGGCAGAAGAAACAACTGGAAGACACATTGCATTAAGTGGAAATGTTTGTGTTGATAAAAAGACTGCAGCAATTAACATGATTGAAGGAAGGGGAAAAAGTATTGTTGCAGATATTTTAATCCCTGAAGAAATAGTAAATAAAAAACTTAAAACAACTGCTGAAGCTATTGAAGAAGTGAATATAGCTAAAAATTTAATAGGGTCTGCAGCAGCAGGTTCTATGGCATATAATTCTCATTATGCAAATATGGTTGCAGCAATCTTTTTAGCAACAGGTCAGGATGCTGCACATGCAGTAGAAGGTTCTTTAGGTATTACAACAGCTGAAAACAGAAATGGTGATTTGTATTTCTCAGTAAATCTGCCTGATGTACCGGTAGCTACTGTTGGTGGTGGAACAAGTTTGGAAACTGCTCATGAAGGTTTGGATATCCTTGGTGTTGCAGGTTCCAATAAGGCTCGTGAATTTGGTGAAATTGTTGCAGCTACTGTATTGGCTGGAGAATTATCTTTAGTTGGTGCTCTTGCAGCAGGACATTTGGCGAGAGCTCATCAGGAACTTGAAGAGGATAATATGGATGAAAATATATTTTATCCAGAATTAACTTTGGAAACTGATGATATTATAATGGAATTGGCTATAAAAAAAGATTATTCTAAAATCAGAGATTCAGATAAAAGAAAAGAAGAGTTTATAAAAAGATTTGCATGACTTTATTGACGAATTCAGTCAGGCTGATGAATCTTTGGATTTTATAAAATATTATGATGATTAGTATTTGGAATCCAGTTTTTCAAATACTTTTTTAATATCTACTTTTGTTTCAAAACAGCCTGTTTTAGAAAGTAAAACTCCTTGAGGGCAATAATCAGAAAGCAGCATCATCATCTGATTTAAATCTTCATGACAGGCCACTCCAATAACTGCTTTAAAGTTGTTTTCTTTTTAACTATTTTTTAACAAAGCTGGATCCTGGAACTATATATAAACTGTATCCCAATTTGTCTGCTTTTTTTCTTAATAACTCCAATGGAACATTTACCGCATTCTGTACATATCACTCCTTCTTTTTTGAAGTGCCGCCTGACAGTCCCTGTGTCTTAAACAGTGAGGTAAAAATATTAAAGTTTCCTCTGCAGGTATTTTTTTAAATTTTTCCCTATTTACATCATCTCTAACTTCGATGCTGATTCTGTCAATCATGTCATCGTCTATTTTTAACAGTCTAGCTATTGTTTTAAAAGGTGAGTAAAATACATCTACAACAAAAAAAGAATGAATCTTGGAAATAAAATTATGTTCTTTTTAAGCAGAATTTTACCAAGAGTAATAGCTATTATAAATAATATAATAATTAATATGATTATAAAGACTATTCCCTGTCCCAGTATTGTGTAAATAAAATCTAAAAGTTGCATTTTAATCTAAAACTTTTCAATTGTGTAATTATCAAATTCTTTGTTTAATTTAATCCCAGTTTCTGTTTTATCAATTTCTAAACCGGATAGTGAATCACAAGAACATAAAACGTCCTGTTCAGGGTGTGTTCCAGGGGTAATATTGCAGTTTAGACAGACTCTAGCACCTACAGATAGAACAGTTTCTAATCGTTTAGTAGATGGGTGATTTTTGTTTAGAATTACAAGTGGTGAATTTTCCACACGAGTTAAATATGCCTGAGAGCGGATAGCTCGTTTGTCTTTTTTAAAGTTAGATACAGCTATTAAGTCATCTTTTTCTAAAAATTGGACAATTTCTTCATTGTCCTGTGTAGCTATAAATAACATTTTATTTTCATAGGCTACTTTTATGATTCCTACCATCCCGGTTTCACCTTCCAGAAATAGGATTTCATCATTATTAAACTCAATAATCAAAGTACCACCTAAAAAATAAAAATAGAGTAAACAGGCTTGAAGCTTACTCTTTACATTCAACATTGTCGCTTTGACAGGATGGGCAAATTACTTTCCTGCCAAGGCCTTTAAAATCGTTTCCACAATCTAAACATCTGTATCTTTTTGTTTTTAATTTTTTCAAATCAATGTCCGCCATTGGACCTCCTGTAGAACACATTGTAAATCACCTATTAGTTCAATATATATAATATATGTTATTATGTTACTATTTATTATTTGCCATTTTAATTTAATCAATGTAAATAGTATTATCAGATATATATTTATTTGTGCATTCTAGATGTTTTGTTAATGTCCCATTCCTAGAAACTTAAGATTTTTTTTGATGGAATTTTTTAATGATTTTTTATTTAATAACATTGTTATATTATTTTTGGTTTGATTCTTTGATTTTTCGTAAGTTTTTTATATGACTTGTGAACAAAAGTATAAACAAGAAAAATGGGGGCCACACTAATATTTTTCATTGGTTTATTACATTTATTAGTGTGTTTTTTCTTGTTTCCTGGATGTTTGTTTTCAACATCCTGGATTTTTCGTTCTTTTTTATTTCTTTCATCTTCTTTTTCTTGAGTTAGTTGTTTTGAGGCTTCATTTAGGATAAAATTTATTATTTGTTCTTTTTTTCGTCGCGTTCCAAATATTAAATCAAAGAAGAATAAGTAAATGTTTCCAATTATTTTTGCGAAATTCGACTGATAAGTTATTTTTTCATCTTTATTTCTTGGTGTTCTTGTTATATGGTATTCTGCTTGTTTTTTAATTGTTATTGCAAGGTTGTAGACGAATATATGTGCATAGAAGTCTTGTTCGATTATTGGTCGTCTTATTCCGCTGAAATCTTCGATTTCAATTAGGTTTTTAATCTGTCAAATCCTGTTTCTACTGTCCATCTTTTGTTGTATAATTCTTTTTAATTCTTCTGTTGTGAATTCTTCGGTTGTTAAATTTGTTGCAAGTATTTCTGGTTCTTTATTTCCAATATCTACAATTGCAATTCTAATTTCTAATCGTCCCATTTTTCGTGTTTTTCTCTTAAATTTTCGTCACGAAAATGACTTAATCGGTTATTTGTTAAATTAATTTTTATTATTTCATCATTAGTTTTCATTTGTTTTATTAAGTGTTTAAATACATTTTTTGGTAGTCTTATTAAGAATTTAGAGTTTAAATCCATGGTTTTAGCCATCAATTCGATAGATGCGTAACCACGATCATAAACTGTAATTAATTTTTCAATGTTGAATCTTTTATTTATGTTTTTTTAAATGTTCTATTGCTAAATCTATTTCATTTACTGTTGTTTCAGCAATTTTTGCTGTTAGAATATGTTTAGAATGAACATCTAAAAAGCACGAGACTCTTGCTCTGATTCTTTTTTTTTTTTAACAAATGTTCATCACCAACAGGAAATTGTATACGAGTTAATGTTACATTGGGGATGTCAACAATGCTTCCGTCACATGCAGATACAATATATCCTTTTAATTTTGAAAATCCGGAGTATTTATTGTATAAGTTATCAATAAAGCATTCATTCATGTCTATGAATGCTTGTGGATCGATAAACATTCTTTGTTTTCCAATTGCTTGGCTTGAAATTGTTTTAAAATCATTTTTCATCATTATTGTGAAAAATCTAACTGTTTCAATATAGCTTGTACAGCTTCTTTGAGTAATAATATATGCAATATACTCTTTTTGAGTCATTTTTCTTTCTCTAATAAATTTGTCTTCTTCTGTAACATATTTTTTTGATACATAGCGATCAAATAACCTGAAAAATTCAATGACAATCCTGTCAAAAGAATACATCATATTAACCCCTAATCAAATAAATTAATGATTAAAAAACTTTAACCACTAATATACATATTTATAACGAATAATATTTAAAATAAACTATTAATAATTATTAAAATAAGATATAAATAAATTAAAAAATAATTAAATAAGTATTAAAATAAATTAAGCAAGAATTAATTAAAATAAGTAAAAATTAGATTAAATAAAAAAAATAAGAAGCAAAAATAAAGAAAAAATCTTAAGTTTCTAGGAATGTTAATGTCCCATTAATTATTAATATAATTACGAACAGAATATATCTTGATAAATTTATATTTAGGTGATTTTTTTATGAAAGCAGATGCTACTAAAATTACTGATGGAGTATATTGGGTCGGTGTATTAGACTGGGATTTAAGAGATTATCACGGTTACAGTTTAGATGGAACTACATACAATTGTTATTTGGTATTTGGTGAAGATAAAGTAGCTTTAATTGATAACGTATATCCTGGAACCTCTGCACAGTTATGGGGTAGAGTAAAAAGATGCATTCCAGCAAGAAGGAAGAGAATTTAAAATAGATGTAATTATTCAAAACCATATTGAAAACGATCACAGCGGTTCCCTTCCTGAATTTGTTAAAAAATTCCCGGATGTTGAAGTTTATTGTTCACAGATGGCTGTAAACGGATTAAAAAATCATTTACCATCTTTAAAAGACTATGATTTTAATGTTGTAGGAACTGGAGACAGTTTAGATTTAGGTGGAAAAACTTTAGCATTTGTAAATGCACCAATGCTTCACTGGCCGGACAGCATGTTTACATTATTAGTTGAAGACGGAATATTATTCTCTAATGATGCATTTGGTCAACATATCTGTTTTAGTGAAAGGTTTAGTGATGAGGTAGAAGAAACAATCCTATTAAATAATGCACAAAAGTTCTATGCTAATCTGGTTGTTAACTCTTCTTTAATGTATAATAATAAGATGAAAGAATTAGCTGATCTGGATTTAGTCAGTAAAGTTAAGATGATTGCACCTTCTCACGGTCAAATCTTTTAAAGATCCTTCATTAATTATTAACAAATATAATGAATGGGCTAACGGTGTATGTAAGGATAAGGTAACTTTAATTTATGACACTATGCATCATTCAACCCAAAAAATGGCAGCATCCATTGCAGAAGGTATTATGTCTGAAGGATTTGAAGTTAAAATGTACTTCCTCCATGAAGATGACAGAAGTGATGTTGTAACTGATGTTTTAGACAGTAAAGCAATCTGTTTAGGTGCACCTACTATTATGAACAAACCGTATCCAAGTGTTGGAGACATTATTTATTATTTAGATGCTCTTAACTTTAAAGCAACAGGATACACCAAAAAAGCAGTAGTGTTCGGTTCTAAAGGATGGGGTGGAGGAGCTAATAAAAAAATGAGTGCTGAATTGGAAGCTGCAGGTTTTGATGTTGTTGATCAATTTGACACTATTTTCATACCTGATGATGATGTTTTAGATCAATGTTATGATTTAGGTAAAAAATTAGCCCAATCTTTAAAAGATGAATAATTTTTTTAAAAAAAATAAGAATGAAAGTTTTTATAAACTTTCAAAATTTAATTTTATTTTATAGTTAACCTATAACAAAACGTTTAACTATAACAGTTTGGGAAACAAATGATTCTCCGAATGTTGCAGTACATATATGGTATGTAGTTCCCCAATCTGCATTAATATATATGATAGCATCGATTATACCAAATTTCTTAGTAGTGCCTTTATAAATGATTCCATTTATATTAAATGTTATTAGTTGATTAGCTAAGGGGTTTCCTTTTTCGTCAAGAGTTGTTGCTCTGCATTGAGCATAAGCCTTTCCATTACCAATAGACATTACAGGTATAACATATCCCCCAGGCAGTATTACATTTGATGCATTATTTAAATCTAGCAGTTGTATTCTTGACACTACATTAATGTTATTGGATTTTTCTTCACCTGTAACCAGGTTGTAAACCGTTACAATATAGTTTCCAGGATCTAGGTTAATATTTAACTGAGCTACTCCTTTTTCATTGGTTTTACGTTCGGAGAATATTCCATTTATATTGAAACGCACGGTTTTATTAACTAAAGCTTTTCCAGTTTTATCATACAATGTAACTGAGTATTGTGTTGCATTTTTAAAGTATTTTGTAAGGTCGCTACCGTTAATACTTGATAGAACAGTTATATTATTAGTTATTGTTTCATTGGTGGTTGGATTGTATGATATTATTGTATAGTTACCTGATTCTAAATTAATATTTAATTTGGCAGTACCATTATTGTCAGTTGTTTTAATATAGCTTACTCCATTAACACTAAAAGTTATATTTTTATTAGTTAGTGGAGTTCCATTTTCATTATAAAATGTAGCACAGAATCCTTTATCATTTTATAATATTTCTCTAAGTTATTTGAGATTATAGATGATTTATTTCTAAGTTCATTAGATGGGGCTATTGATTCATCTATTAAAACTTCATTTAATGGATTAATATCGTTTGTAGTATTAACATCAATATTTTGTGCACTTACACTTGAAATGGAAAAAATAGTGCTAATGTTAATAGCAATATTAAAACTATTTTCTTAAGTTTCATAATAATCACATTTTTAATGTAAATTAATTTTTTGCATTATGTAATGTATATGTTACATTTTATATTATATATATGTTATGCAATTTTGAATATGCTAAAGTTTTTATATAACCTCAAACTCATTATTAATATATAAAACTAAAGTTTTTTTTTGATTTTATATTGTTTTTTATAGAAATTTATTAATTAAGGTGATATGATGGCAAATCAACCAATATTCATTCTTCCTGAAGGTACTGAAAGGTATTCTAAAAGAGATGCTTTAAGAATGAATATTACAGCAGCTAAAGTTTTAAAAGATATTGTAAGAACTACTTTAGGTCCTAAAGGAATGGACAAAATGTTAACTGATTCATTAGGTGATGTTATTGTTACTAATGATGGTGCAACTATAATGAGAGAAATGGATATCACTCAACCTGCTGCTAGAATGCTTGTAGAAACAGCTAAAAACAAGAAGACATTGTTGGAGACGGAACCACTTCCGTTGTTGTAATAGCTGGTGAATTATTAGTTAAAGCTCAAGAATTATTAGAAGATGGAATTGCAACTTCTGTTATTGTAAAAGGTTACAGAGATGCAGCAGCTAAAGCTATTGAAATTTTAAACAATGTAGCTATGGATGCTGATGATAGGGAAACTCTTAAAAAGTAGCTATGACTGCTATGACCGGTAAAGGATCAGATTATGCTAAAGATAAATTAGCTGATTTAGTAGTAGATGCAGCTTTAAGAATAGCTGAAGATGGTGAAATCGATATTGACAACATCAATATCCAAAGAATTTCCGGAGATTCAGTTGAAGATTCATTTTTAGCTGAAGGTATTGTTATGGATAAAGATCCAGTATCTAAAAACATGCCTACTGATGTTGAAGATGCTAAAATTGTCTTTAATTAAATATCCTATTGAATTAAAAGAAATCAACACTGATGCTAAAATTGATATTACAGACCCTGCACAATTTGAAGCTTTCTTAAACAATGAAGAAGAAATGATTAAAGATTTAGTAGATAAAGTTGTTGCATCTGGAGCAAATGTCTTATTCTGTCAAAAGGTATTGACGATATGGCACAACACTACTTAAACAAAGCAGGAATCATGGCTTATAAAAAGAGTTAAAAATCCGATATGGAAAGAATCAACAAAGCTACTGGTGCTCAGTATGTAACTGATATTGAAGATTTAACTGCTGACAAATTAGGTTCTGCAGGTCATGTATATGTTGATAAAATATTCGACCACAAATTAACTTTCATTGAAGAATGTGAAAATCCAAAAGCATCTTCAATTGTACTTAGAGGAAGTACCCGTTATGTAACTGAACAAATTAGCAGAGCATTAGATGATGCTTTAGGTGTTGTAGCAGCTACTATTGAAGACGGTAAAGTTCTCATTGGTGGAGGAGCTTGTGAAATTGATTTAGTAAAAGGATTAAGAGCATATGGTGAATCTGTAAGTGGAAGAGAACAATTAGCTATTTTAGCTTATGCAAATGCAGTTGAAGTTATTCCAAGGACTTTAATTGAAAATGCTGGTTTAGATACTATTAATTTAATTGCAGAATTAAAAGCAGCTCATGAAAACTCTTCAACTACTGGTATTAATGTATTTACCGGTAAACTTGTTGACATGGAAGAAGCTGGTGTTATTGAACCACTTAGGATTAAAACACAAGCTATTAAAGCTGCTAGTGAAGCTGCTGAAATGATATTGCGTATTGATGATATGATTGCAGCTAAAAATGCATTAAACTCTCCAGGTCCTGATGAATCTGGAAATGATGCTAGCGGAATGCCTCCAATGGGTGGTATGCCTGGAGGTATGGGTGGTATGCCACCTATGATGTAAAAATTATTTACATCTTTTTTATTTTCTATTTTTTCTTGCTTATTTTTCAATTTACTAAATTTTTTAGTTTGTTTTTTATATAATTCAATTCAAATTAGTTTTTTTATTTTTTTATAAATTGTTTGTCATTTTATTTTAATTTAAATGAAATTTTCATAATCTTTTATAATTTCATAATCTTATAAAACTTAAAAGATTACTTGTTGTAATTTTAACTTATTATCATTTAAATCAATATAATTTTTATTAATTTCTTAATATTCTGGGGGTTTTAATACTTAATTTTTTAAATTAGAACTATTTAAGCAGTTTTATTAAATAAATAGATTTATATACAATATTCTTAATATAATTAAGTACTGAAAATAATTTTTAATTTATAGTTAAATTAAATTTATAATGGAGGTAAATGATTTTGAAAAAAACGTGTAATAATCTTTGCACTGGTGATTCTAACTGTATTTTTGTCAGTTAGTGCAATCTCTGCAATGGATGTAAATACTGTTGACTCAAATTCTACAGTATTAACAGCTCCTGATGATTCTATATCTGTTAATGAATCAAATAATAATGTTGTTTCTTATAGTAATGTTATTGAAGAAAATAGCAATAATGTAATTGGAGAGAGCAACCAACAAAAAGCTGTTAATTTAGATGCTCCTAGTATAGAAATGTATTATAAGAATGGTACTAGGTTCATGATTAATTTAACTGATGAAAACGGAATTGGATTAGCTAATCAATCTATAAGTATTGTAATTAATGGTGTTACTTATAATAAAGTCACTAATGAAAGTGGTTTAGCTTCTATGGGTGTAAATTTATACTCTGGTTTGTATAATGTTACTGTGAATTACAAAGGAACAAGCGAATATGCTCCAGCTAGTACTACTTCACTTATTAAAGTAATTCCAACTATAAATGGTGATGATATTACAAAGTTCTATAGAAATGGAACTCAATATTATGCTACTTTTTTTAGATGGTTATGGTAATCCTTTAGTTAATACTACTGTTAAATTTAATATTAATGGTGTATTTTATACTCGTGATACTAATGATAAAGGTGTAGCTCGTCTTGGTATTCAACTTCGTCCTAACACTTATATATTAACTGCATATAATCCTAATGATGGTTATGAATGTGCAAATACTGTTAAAGTATTGTCTACCGTTGTAGCTGATGATTTAAATAAATTATATTTAGATGAAAATCAATTTTATGCTACTTTCTTACATGGTGATGGTACTCCTTTAGTTAATACAAGTGTTGCTTTCAATATTAATGGTGTACTTTATCATCGTGATACTAATGACAAAGGTGTAGCTAAACTTAATATTAAGTTATATCCTAAAACATACATCTTAACTGCATACCATCCACTTGATGGATATGATGTAGGTTACACTATTACTGTTGTTGATTCTGTTAACACTATTATTAAAACACAACACTATGATTTTATAGCTGATGATAATAAAGTTGTAAGTATTACATTATATGATCAGTTTAATCATACTGTAAGTAATCAAAGTGTCAGTCTTAATGTTGGTGGTGTTACATATACAAGCACGACTGATAGTAAAGGTATAGCTAAATACAATATTAACTTAGCTACTCCGGGTAATTATACTGCAACTTATAACTTTAATAAAAATGGTGGGTATTTAGCATCTAGTACAACAAGCACTATTTCTGTTTATGAAGGTAAAGATGTAGTTTTCACACCTGAAGATAATGTAGTATTAAAAGGTGATGCATTTTCAGTTTTAGTAAAAGATGAAGATGGTAATTTAGTAATTAATAAAAATGTCTACTTTAATATAAATGGAGTTAATTATTTAAGGGTAACTGATAAAAATGGTGTTGCTAGTATAAATCTTAGATTAGATGTTAAAGTATACAGCATATCATATACATTAAATGATACCGGTTACAAAAAAGTCACTGGATCAACTAGTGTATCTTTAATAGATACTAATAAAACAGTTATTCATGGTGATGATATTACTGTAGGTAAAAATGCAGGTCAAAAGTTCAATGTTTTATTGACTGCAGGCGGAGTCCCTATAGTTAATAGAAATGTAATTATTAATATAAATGGTGTAAATTATACTAGAACTACTGATAACAATGGTATTGCTAGTTTAACTATTAGTTTAAATACCGGTACTTATTATATTACTTATTCATTTAAAGGAGATTCTAAATTAGCTCCAAGTAATGGTGAGGCATATTGTATTGTTGTAGATAGAAAAGATTCATCATTTACTGTTAATAGTGGTACTGTATTTACTCAAAATTCAAATGATGAATTTAAAGTTTTACTTAAAAATGGTGATGGCAATCCAATATCAAATGAAAAGGTTATATTTACAATTAATGGTGTAAATTATACCAAAACAACTGATGCTAAAGGAATTGCTAGTTTAAATATAAAATTAGGAACTGTAGGTACATATGAAATATCATATAAATTTGCAGGAAACAATGAATATTTAGGCTGTGAAGGCACTAGTTCAATTGTAATAACTAAATACATTAATAATGGAAACGGATACTGGGTTCAAGGAGCTAATATGTATAATGTAGACTTAACTAGTCTAGCAGCTTCTGGAACAGGTAATATTTTCTTAAATTTCTATGCATTCACTAAATATGGAGAATCTAGTGTATTATCATGGATTAAGCAAGCTAATTCTTATGGTATCAAAGTTCATATATGGATGCAGGTATTTTATGATGGTGGATGGCTTTCTCCATTAAATAGTGACGGATCCATGAACACAGCTTTATTCAATGAGAGAATAGCTGAAGCTAAAAAATATGCTGCACTTCCTGGTGTGGCTGGTGTTCACTTTGATTATTTAAGATATCCTGGTACTGCATATAAACATCCTGGTGGAACTGAAGCTATAACTGAATTTGTAAAATTAGCTACAGCTGCTATACGTAGTGTTAATCCTAATTGTTTAATTTCTGCAGCAGTAATGCCTGAGAAAAATGATGCATATGTATATGGTCAGGATATTCCAGTTATCAGTAAGTATTTGGATATTATAGTTCCTATGGCTTATAAAGGAAATTATAATTCAGGAACCAGTTGGATTTCATCAATCACTCAATGGTTTGTTGAAAATTCTAATGGAGCAACAATTTGGGTAGGTTTACAAACATATGTCTCTGATAATGATATTACAAAGTTGTCAGCCTCAGAGTTGTCAAATGATGCTCAAGCAGCATATAATGGTGGTGCAAGTGGTGTTATGATGTTTAGATGGGGTGTTTGTAACTTTATTGATTTCAATAAATTAAACACTCATAATGTTACTCCATCTTATGGCGATTCTGTATCTGTAAGTTCTATTGTAGGGGCTTCTGCATCCTTAAAGAAATATATTGAAGCTAATGGTGTATTGCCAAAGTTTATAACTATTGGCAATTCTAATTATACGATGCCTCAGTTTTTATACTTAATGACTAAAGCTACTGAAGAAATAGGCAACAGTGATTCCAAAGCAATTACTGCTATTTTAGTTAATGCTTCATCTAAAACTTCTGGTGATGTAATCAATAAGCAGTTAGTAAAATCTGAATTTGTATCATTAGCTAAAACATTAGCTGATTATATTGCTGCAAATGGTGTAGCTCCAGGTAATATTTCAAGTAACTTTTAGGTGATATTAAATATGAATCATTAATTTATGCATATGCAAGGATTTTATCATATTATAACTCTAACAGTGCATTTCCTAACTTTGTCTTTGTTACAAATTTATTGGACAATTATTCCTTAACAGTTACAATGAAAGTAAGTGCTGGAGGCACATCTTACAATCCTGGTGTGTTCTACACTACTGTTTGGTTAAATTATTGTCCTCAATGCGGGTATTACGGAACTTTATTAATTAATCCAAAAGGTACTGCAGAAGGAGAGCTTACCTGTGCATACTGTGACTGTGATTACTGTGGTGTTTCTGGTAAGGAGAAAATTTCATCTTCTACTAATGTGTTAACTAGATTAACTGAAAGTATTCCAGAATCTTCAGGTAAAGTAGGGGATAATATATCTATAAATGCCATATTGTCTGCGGCTAAGGTTTTAAAAGCACATATTCAAGCAAATAATGCATTGCCTGATTATGTAATTTTAAATGATGAACAGTATACTTTATCTCAATTCTTATACTTGATGAGTAAAGCTATTGTGAATATTAATGGTGGTAATTTAGGAGATATTGCTGTTGTTGGAGCATCCAGTCCGTCTACTCCAAGTGGTGACAGAATAACAAGTAACCTTAATAAAACTGAATATTTGGATGTTGCATCTAGAGTTTCTCAGTTTATCATTAACAATGGACAAGCTCCTAATTATGCATCTTCAAGTGCAGGTAAAATAAGCTATTCTGAATTATTAGATGCATTTTCAAGAATATTGGCTTATTATGCTGATAATAGTAAAACATTACCTAATTCAGTATTTATTAATAATACTATGGATTCTGGAGCTTCAGTAAAAGTTGCTGATAAAGCAAAAGATTTGGTCAGAGGTATAGATTCTACATGGGATAAGGCAGATGCTTTATTTAAATTTGTTAGAGATAACATTGCCTATAAAATGTATTTTGATACAGTTTATGGTGCTGAAGGTACTTTAATTAAAGGTTATGGAAACTGTTGTGACCAAGCACAATTATTGGTGGCAATGGCAAGATCTGTTGGTTTAACTGCTAGATTTGCTACAGGTAAATGTGTATTTACAAGTGGATTGGATGTTGGTCATGTCTGGGTTCAATTTTACATTGATGGAAAATGGGTTGTTGCTGATCCAACAAGTACCAGAAACTCTTTAGGAGTAATTAAGAATTGGAACACTAATTCTTACATTAACAAAGGAACTTATGATGTTTTACCTTATTAACTCAATTTTTGAGTTAATACTTTTTTTATTTTTAAAATTTTTTTTTAATATTATATTTAGGCTATCCCAAACTTTTTATACTCTTAATTCCAATATATAATTGTTTAATCTAGGTGAAATCTTATGGCAAATGATGGAATTCGTGAAAATATTGAAGAATATTTGGAAGTTCTTTATCGTAATGGTAGTAATAAAGAACAAATCTCTACTACAACTTTATCTAAGGAATTAGAGATTGCACCTGGTAGTGTAACTCAAATGCTTAAAAAAATTAGAAAAGTTAAATTATGTTAATTACATTCCATATAAGGGAGCTTCTTTAACTGATGAAGGGATGAAGATTGCTCAAAAAATAACAAGGAAGCATAGGATTCTTGAAAAAATTTTTAATTGAAGTTTTAAATATTAAACAAGAAAATGTACATGAACAAGCTTGTAAAATGGAACATACATTATCAGATGAAGCTGAAAGAGCACTTTGTACAATGTTACATCATCCAGATTTAGGTCCTAGTGAGAGTATTATCCCGGCCTGCGATTTGGAATTCAGTAACTGCAGTCAGTGTTTCTCAGTAAAGGATTTTGATCAAGTTATAAACAGGAAATTTAATTTATTATCTATTTCAGAATTAAATTCAAGTACGGAAGGTATTGTATCTTTTATTCGTGGAAATTCTGAACTTTTAGATAAAATTTCTGATTTAGGAATATCTGTTGGGTCAGATATTTATTATCATGATTATCATGATGATTCTGATGTTTTCGTAGTGTCTATTGGTGATAAAAACATTGAATTATCAAGGGACATGGCAAATAATATTTTTATAATAGTTTAGCTCTTATTTCTTTTTTTCTAAAGATATATATAATATCGTAACCATAAATAACTCCATTAAATATAATTTTTTTCTTTTGATGGTGTTTTAATGCGCGGAAATTTATCTAATGATATTGTATCTATAAAAATTGAAGAAGGTAGTAAAAGACCGATAGCTTTACATGAAAAAAAGTCTATTTGGTAAAATTGAAGCAGATACTTTGAATCTTTCTTTAATTGAAGCTTGTTATTTACTTGAAAAAGGTCGTTTAGATGTTTATGAAGATGAAATTAAATGTAGTTTAGATTATTTTATTGACCTTTTGAAAAATAAGGAGATTTATGGAAAATACATTGTTTTCGTGATTTAAAAGACCGGGGTTATGTTATTAAAACCGGATTTAAATATGGTTCAGATTTCCGTTTGTATAATAGGGAGGAGGTCCCGGAAAAGGGCATTCTGACTATTTGGTTAAAATTATTTATGAAACTTATGAGATTAATGCACTGGATTTCTCAAGTTATGTTAGAGTTTCTCATGGTGTTAATAAGAAACTTCTTTTTAGCTATTGTAGATGATGATTTGGATATTACATACTATAATGTTGAATGGACAAGACCATAAGTTTTAATTAAAGAAATGATTTATATTTTTATAGGTAATTAGATTTACCATTATAATTTTTAATTATATATTTAATTTAATGTAGTTATTGTAAGTAAGGTGATTTATTTGATAGATCCATGGGCATCATCAAGTGTAGATTATGATAAGTTAGTTAATCAATTTGGAATTCAAAAATTTTCAGACTTAATTAATGATGTAGAAAATCCTCACAGATTAATGAAAAGAGGAGTAATTTTTGGACATAGGGACTTTGATAAGGTCAATAATTTAATTAATAAAAAGGAAGACTTTGCAGTTGTTGGCGGAATGATGCCAAGTGGACAAATGCATATTGGCCATAAAATGGTTGTTGATCAATTAAAATGGTATCAGGACAAAGGTGCAATGTTGTCTATTTTAATAGCTGATTTGGAATCATATGCAGCCAGAGACATGAGTTTTGAAAAGGCAAGAGACATAGCTGTCAATGAATATTTAACTAATTATATTGCATTAGGTCTGAATTTGGAAGAAGATAATGTTAATGTTTATCTTCAATCTAAAAAAAACGATACTCTTAGAGATTTAGCTTTTAAAGCTTCTAAAAAACTAATTTCAATGAATTAAAAGCTATTTATGGATTCAACCAGTCAACAAATATTGCTCATATTCAGGCACCTCTTGTTCAGGTAGCGGATATTTTACTTCCGCAACTTGAAGAATTTGGAGGTCCTAAAAGGGTTGTAGTTCCTGTTGGGGTAGATCAGGACCCCCATATAAGATTAACAAGGGATATTGCCCATAAACTTAATGATGAATATGGATTTTTGCCTCCGTCTTCCACTTATCACAGGTTCCTGACTGGTTTAAGTGGAGATAAAATGAGCAGCAGCAAACCTTCTACAGCAATTTATTTAAATGAGGACAGTAAAACTGCAGCTAAAAAAAGTTAAAACAGCTAAAACCGGTGGTAGGGAAAGCTTAAAAGAACAGCAGGAATTAGGCGGTCAGGTAGATAACTGCGTAATTTATGAAATGTTTGTATATCATTTAATAGATGATGATAAGGAACTTGAAAAAATACGCCATGACTGTTTAGACGGATCTTTACGCTGTGGAGACTGTAAAGCAAAAAGCCAGCGAATTAATGGTTGAAATGTTTGACGAAATTCATGACAGACAGGATGAAGCTCGTGAAATAGCTAATAATCTGATATAATGTTAAATATTAGAAATGAAATTAAATTAGCTTTTTAGAAAATAAGACAGCTATTTATATTTCAGTTATCCTTTTACTAGGTACTTTAATTGCAGGTTATATATTGCACCCTTATTTGCAGAGCATATTTGATCCGGTTGTAGATAAGTTAACTGAAGATGTAAAAACTGGTGTTATAACTTTAACATTTCAAACAATTTTTACAAATAACATTTTAATTGTTTTCAGAATGTTTTTATTGGGAATATTCTTCTGTTTTTCAGGAGTTATTCTTGCATACAACGGTTTTTTTTGTAGGTTATTATATAGCTGATTCTCAAAATCTTTTTAAGGTTTTGTTATACATTATACCTCATGGGATTTTTGAATTTTCATCATGTATAATAGCTACTGCTTCCGGATTTGTACTGTTCCATTTTTTATTCAGACTGATGTATAATATAGCAAAGCCTGATTTTGATTATATCAGATTGGAAGATAAATTTTATAATTTAACATTTAAGGATAAATTAGTATACTCACTGGAGAAAAATTATGACAAATTAAAACAGTCATTGATTTTACTTGGTGCTGCGGTTATTTTAATGGCAATAGCTGGTGTTATTGAAGTTTATTTAACTGTACCAATTGCAAATTTTATTCTTTCAATTTTTGGTTAAATTTTTATATTGATGATTATTAAAATAATATGTAGTGATTTTTTATGATTAGATGTGTTTCATGCGGAGAAGAATATGATAATGATGAGATAATTTACACTTGTGAAAAATGTGGATCTGTTCTCGAACTTGTTAGTGATTTTGATGTTTCTAAAGATATCTTTGACGGCAGAAAAGATACTTTATGGAAATTTAAAGAATGTATACCTGTTGATGAATCTAAAATAGTTTCCCTTAACGAAGGAGGAACTCCATTTTGCAAATGTGACAAATTAGGTGATGAATTAGGTATCAATTTATATGTTAAAGTTGAAGGATCAAATCCGACAGGAAGTTTTAAAGACAGGGGAATGACTGTTGGTATGACTAAAGCTATGGAATTGGGAGTTCACACTGTCGGATGTGCTTCAACTGGAAATACTTCAGCATCTCTTGCAGCATATGCAGCTAGAGCAGGTTTACGTTGTATTGTATTTTTACCTTCTGGAAAAGTAGCTTTAGGAAAATTGGCACAGGCTATGTTCCATGGTGCTGAAGTAATGTCTATTAACGGAAACTTTGATGAAGCACTTGAAGCTATGACTGCTCTTGCATTAGAAAAACATCTTTACTTGTTAAATTCAATTAACCCTTACAGACTTGAAGGTCAAAAAACAATCGGATATGAAATATTAAGGGATTTAGGCTGGCAATCTCCAGACAGAATTATTTTGCCTGTTGGAAATGCAGGAAACATTTCAGCTATATGGAAAGGTGTTAAAGAGTTTTACGAAGCAGGTTTTGTAGATAGTGTACCTATGATGACTGGAATTCAAGCTGAAGGTGCATGTCCAGTTACAAATGCATTTAAAAAACATGCTGACAGAGTTGTTCCAGTAGAAAATCCGGAAACAATAGCTACTGCAATTCGTATAGGTGCTCCTGTAAGTGATATTAAAGCTTTGAGAGCTATTTATGAATCTGACGGATATTCTGAAACAGTCAGTGATGAAGAAATATTGGATGCTCAAAAATTATTAGCTAGAAAAGAGGGAATTGGTGTTGAACCTGCTTCTGCAGCTTCAATTGCAGGTCTTAAAAAATTATGTGATGAAGGTGTTGTAGATAAGGGAGAAACAGTAACTTGTGTTGTTACTGGCCACTTACTTAAGGATCCGAATACTGCTATTGATGCATGTACCAAACCAAAACAGGTAGATGCAGATATTGACACTTTAAGAAAAATTTTAATGAATAAATAGTTTTATAGCTATTTAAATCTTTTTTTTTTCTCTTTTTTATTTTTAATTTTTTATAAATACTTTATATTTTCATATTTTTATCTGATTTTTTATTTTGATTACTCTTTGAAAAACATTTTACTTTTCAGTAAGTAGCACCTTAAAGATAGGATAGTTCACTTTATTATATTGAAATTTTGTAAATTTAAGGAAAATATACCAATATATTTATATATGGGAAAGTTTAAACTATCTATATAAAAAATGAGGTGTTAATTATGGAATTACCAATTGCTCCTGTAGGCAGGATATTAAAAACGCTGGCGCTCAAAGAGTCAGTGATGACGCAAAAATCGCTTTAACCGAAGCTATCGAAGAATGTGGAAACGAAATCGCTCAAAAAGCTGTTGGATTTGCACGTCACGCAGGTAGAAAAACTGTTAAAGCAGAAGATATTAAATTAGCTATCAAATAGATTTGTTAATTAAGTATCTGTTTTAGATAGTAATTTTTTAATTGCTATCTTCTTTTTTATTATATTGTTTTATTTTTGTACTTTTTTCTAATTTTTACTGATTTTAAAAATAAATAAATGTTTTTTCCATCTAAAACACAAATTGTATACAATATTAATTTTTTTTTTATGATGATTTTTGTTGGATTAATTTGTTATCCTGTCAAATTTGTGGTGGTGTAAATGTACTATCCTTGAAAATAAGAATTTAATTGTTGTTAATTTGAAATTATGTCTGCAAAAATATTCAGTATGGAAATTAGTTAATAATATTAATATTAATTAATAAAATTATATATTGATTGTATGAATGAAGAAGAATTTTTGTTATTAAAAAACATTGCATCATCTTTAGAAAGAATTGCTGATTCATTAGAAAAGAATGAAAATAATGAAGTTAATGATAAAGTTGATGTGGCTGTTGAATCTAGTGAAGATAACCATGAAAACGCAGATATGGACTCTGGTTGCAGCATCAAAGAAATTGATGTCAGTATATTGATTGATAAACTGCAGGAGAAAAACATCACTGTTAAAACGTACGTTGATTCTTTTCAGGAAAACACTTCACTTGACAACATCGCATATTTTATGGGAAATCGGTACAAAGATATCAGAAAAGTTTATGAAACTATCAAACGTCATTTAAATAAACCTAATGGATTTCATTTAGATTTAAAGAACTCAACACAAAGCGAAATTTCAGCTTCATGCCAGCTATGCACCACTCTTTACGATATAGCATTTTTATCAGAATACAAATACGATAAGTCACCAAGATATTTTATTCATGCAACACCAAATAAAATTCCAATTGCAATTAATTTTCTTACCGGGCACTGGCTAGAGGTCTTTATTCGAAAAACAATACAGGATTCATTAAAATCATTACCTGTAGCTATTGAATATACATATTTAATTAATCCTCAGATTATTCTTCCAAATGGAAATGATTTTGAATTAGATGTTGTTTTTTAATAAATGGTGAAATATACTGGGTTGAAGGAAAAACCGGAAATTACCAGCATTATATCAACAAATATTCTCATGTGGCAAATATGCTAAATTTGGATAAAAATCATTCATTTTTGGTTTTAACTGATGTAATTAACCCAAACACTATCTATATTTTGAGTAAAACTTTTGACATGACCATAATTCCTGTTGAAGAATTTGAAGAAGAAATAAAATATGTTTTTCATGAAAATTTAATGCCATAACTTTTTTTAGATTTAAAAAGTGTATGGATATTTTTAACTGAAAATGCATTTAATCTCACTAACAGAGATTATTGGGAAAATACTAAAGACAGTTAAAATAAAAAAATCTGATTCATAAAAAACACAGGAAAGTGAAAAAATATTTTTGTCTGTGTCTATGAATCAATAGCTGTTTTACACTTATAATTGGGATTTTTTTGTATTTTGGATTGTCTCAGTTTTTTTAGTAATTTAGTTTACACTAGATTCAGGAAGTTTTAATTCAGATGAATTGATTTTCCCTTTTAATTCTTTTGCTTCTTTGTAATATATAATATTCCATTTGATTATTGAATTCGGTTTCATCTTTATAGCTTCTATAAATGATATATAGGGCATAGATTCCTAAAGTTATAACACTAACAAACCATGTTATAATCATTTTTCCTACTTTTCCGTTTAAACCATAAAATAAACCTGCAATAAATATGCTGGTCCACCAGTATTTTTTTGGTTAGTAGTTCTTATATAATTTAATTCATCCATATCTTCGGCATTTGCAATTTTTCTTTTAACAATGTCAATTCTTCATCGAAAATCATATAATCACATCTATATATCTATAATGTAATGCTTTAATCAGATATATAATTTTTGTAAGACATAATAAAGTAAAAAGTCATGTTAATTTGTTGCTGTTAGTGAAAAATAGATAAAAAAAGAAAGGTTTTAAAGTTTATTCAATAGTGATACATTCATTTGGACAGATGTCCGCACAGCTTTCACAGTAACTACATTCATCAGGTTCATTTATGGTTAATTTTTCATCTTCAAGAATTAAAACTTCCATTGGACAAACATCTGCACAGTCACCGCAATTATCACATTTATCATTGTTTATTATAATATCAGCCATTTTTTTAACCTCCAATAAAAATAAAAATGAGTATGTTTTAGCATACTCTGTGGCCACAGCATTTTTTAGGGTCATGTGGGGTATTTGGATTGTGGTGGTCAGGATGTGGTTTTCCACAGGTTAACGGTCCTCTTCCACGGGCAGAACCGCAGCATCCACCCATTCTTTTATTGTGGTTTAATATGGAATCAATATCCAAATCTTTTACTTCACCAATATATTCAATTGTTTCGCTGTGGCATTTTGGACAGATATGGTGCTCACCATTTAAGGTTATCCAATTGAAACCGCATTCTTTACAAACATATTCTAAATTATCAGCCATTTAAATTATCTCCTTATTGCATATTGCATAATCTTCTTTGTAGTGATGAACCGCATTTGGGACATATTTTAGTTCTGCATGGTATTCCCCTAATTTTTGCTTCACTGTAACTGCAATTAGGACAGCTGCAGGTGTCATCTGATACATTATTTTTATTATTTGCATTTAATTTACGAATATTTGTTGATTTGCAATCTGGACATTCTTTGTATTCTTTTTCTGGATTTGACCATTGAAAACCACAGTCTTCGCATAAATATTTATTTGGATTAATCATTGTATCACCTTTGACAATAACTATTGGTCGGCCTTCAATCAAAGAAGTAGACAGTTTATGTCTTGCAGAATTTAGAATTCTGTGGAATGTTGATTGTGAAATTCCCATGAACTCTGCAGATTCTGTCTGTTTGATGTTATGATAATCTTTGAATCTGATAGCTTCAAATTCATCTACAGACAATTCTATCGGTTTTAGATTTTTATTTAATTCATGTCTGTGACATGTAACTACTCTTCTCATTCTTTTAGGTCTTACCATGATTTTGTCCCCAAATGTCTTTTAGGTATTATGAATATATATTCATAACTTTATATAAAGGTTAGCTTTTTGCCGGTGAAAATTAAATTAAAAATTTTTAAGATCTGAAATTGCAGTCTTTGATGGCTTTAGGATTAGCTTTTTTTCAAAAGTATTAAAAAGTATAGATTACTATTATTAAATTGGTAAACTTATTTTTAGGAAAAAGTATGGAAAACATTTATATGTAATAAAAACATACTTAATACTGTCTAGTTCTCTAGAATTATTTCATTAATTACTAAATTTTTATTTTTAGTTTTGCTAAAAATTATATGAAATTCAGAAGTATTTGTATTGAAAGTTTAATCCCTCTTTTTTTTATTAATGGGATTATATTTAGTGATATATGAATGTATTCAAGAATTAGTATTATTAAAAACTATAAAATTATTCGCTCATTGAATAATTTGAGTAATTTCTATAGTTAAAATAATATAACTATATATAATTACGAATATTATAATTCAAGGAATTATAATATCTGCCGATGGATGGCATAGCCAGATGAAAAAGGAGGTATATATTATGGCAAAAGCAATTTATGTAAAATTTGATACACCTGAAGAATTAGCTAATCAAGCTGAAGAAGCATTAAAAACCGCACAAAACAGTGGTAAAGTAGCAAAAGGAACTAACGAAGTAACTAAATTTATCGAAAGAGGAGACGCAGCACTTGTTGTTATCGCAGAAGATGTTGATCCTGCTGAAATTGTTGCACACATTCCTGTTCTCGCTGATGAAAAGAAATTCCTTACATTTACTTACCTACTAAAGAACAAGTTGGTGGAGCTGCAGGTTTAACTGTTGGTACTGCATCTGCTTGTATTGTTGACGCTGGAGATGCTGAAGGCGACGTAGCTGAAATTGTTGAAAAAATCGCAGAATTAAAAGAATAGATCTTCTTTTTGAAGATTAAAAGGTGATTTATATGGAAGAAGCTACTCCTGCTGAAGTCATTAATGTTTTAAAAAGAACTGGTATGACTGGAGAGGTTATGCAAATTAAATGCAGAATCCTCGATGGTAGAGACAAAGGAAGAATTTTAACAAGAAACATTATGGGTCCTGTAAGAGAAGGAGACATTTTAATGTTACTTGATACTATTAGAGAAGCTAAGGAAATTAAAACTCCTTAAGAAGGTGTAAGAACATGAGGACTTGTTCATTCTGTAATAAAGAAATAGAAGAAGGTACAGGAAAAATGTACGTTAAAAAAGATGGTTCTATTTATTTCTTTTGTAGCAGTAAATGTGAAAAAACATGATTAAACTTGGTAGAGTTCCAAGAAAAGTTAAATGGGTTAAAGAATGATTCAAAAAGTTTTGTAATGATGAAACCAGACGCAGTTCAAAGACGTCTTATGGGTAAAATATTATCCCGTTTTGAAGAAAAAGGTCTTCAAATCGTTGCTGTAAAGTTAATGCAAATTAATGAAGATTTAGCAAAAACTCATTATGGAGAACATGCAGATAAACCATTTTTCGGTAGTTTAATTGAATACATTACATCTTCCCCATCTCTTGCTATGGTAATTGAAGGAGAAGAAGCTATCAGTACTATCAGAAAATTAGTTGGAGCAACCAATCCTTTAGAAGCAGATCTCGGAACAATTAGAGGAGATTTTGCTATGGATACAGGTAGAAACATTATTCATGCTTCTGACTCTCCAGATTCTGCAGAAAGAGAAATCAATTTATTCTTTAATGAAGATGAAATTTGCGATTACGAAATCGTTGATAACAAATTAATTTACGAATAATTATTATTTAAGATAACATGAAAATCAGATCCCCAATTGTATCAGTTTTAGGACATGTAGACCACGGTAAGACCACTTTATTGGATTTATATCAGAGGAAGTTTACTATTGCAGCTAAGGAAGCTGGAGGTATTACTCAGCATATCGGTGCTACTGAGATTCCTAATGATACTATTGAAAATATCTGTGGAGATTTCATATCCAAATTAGCTATTAAAGATTTAATTCCTGGTTTGTTTTTTTCATTGATACTCCGGGACATGCAGCATTTACCAGTTTAAGAAAACGTGGTGGTGCATTAGCTGATTTAGCTGTATTGATTTTAGATGTTAATGACGGATTTAAGCCACAAACTTATGAAGCATTAAACATTCTTAAAATGTATAGGACTCCATTTATTGTTGTAGCTAATAAAATCGACAGGCTTTTTGGTTGGGAAGTTCATGAAGGTGCCTCTTTTAGGGAAACATTTTCCAATCAGGCTAAAAGTGTTCAGCAGGATTTAGACAATAAAATTTATGAAATTGTCGGTGAACTTCATAAAGAAGGATTCCAGTCTGAAAGATTTGACAGAGTAAGTAACTTTGCTTCCCAGATTAGTATTATCCCAATTAGTGCTAGAACTGGTGAAGGAGTTATAGAAGTTTTAGCTATGCTTTTTAGGACTTGCTCAAGAATATTTAACTGAACAACTTGAAATCGATGAAAATGCTCCAGCTAAAGGTACAGTTTTAGAAATTAAGGAAGAAACTGGTTTAGGAGTTACTCTTGATGCTATTATTTATGACGGTGTTTTAAGAACCAATGATGAAATAGCTTTAATGCTGTCTTCAGAAGATGTATTGGTAACTAAAATCAGATCTATTTTAAGACCTCTTCCTCTTGAGGAAATGAGGGATTCTAAAAAGAAATTTAGAAAGTTGGATGAAGTTGTTGCAGCAGCAGGTATTAAAGTAGCTGCACCTCATTTAGATGATGTTGTTTCTGGTTCTCCCCTTAGAGTTTTAAGTGAAGATACTGATGTTGAACAGGAGATTTTAAATGAAATTGACAACATTACTATTGATACAGAAGATGAAGGTATTTTAGTTAAAGCAGATACTATTGGTTCACTGGAAGCTGTTGTTAAGCTATTAAGGGAAATGAATATTCCAATTCGTGCAGCGGATATTGGTGATGTAAATCGTAGGGATATTATTAATTCTTCAATTGCTTATGATGAAAATGAACTTCATGGAGCAATTATTGCTTTTAATGTAAATGTTCATCCGAATTCTGAAGAAGATCTTAATAATTCTGAAGTCAAGCTCTTTTCCGGAGATGTAATTTATCAGATTATTGAAGAGTATGAAGAATGGGTTAAGCAAAAACAGGAAGATAAGAAAAAGTCATTTTATGATGCTATTATCAAACCTGCAAAATTTGTGTCACTTCCAAAATTAGTGTTCCGTCAAAGTAAACCTGCTATTATAGGTATTGAATCTTTAAGCGGAACTCTTAAACAAGGTCAACAGTTGATTAATAAAGATGGGCATGTTGTTGGTTCAATAGCTAGTATGGAAGATAAAGGTGAAACATTACCTGATATTTCCAGAGGTCAAAGGGTGGCTATGGCTATTAAAGATGCTATAGTTGGAAAAGACTTTGAAGAGGGAGACGAGCTATATGTTGATATTCCTGAAAAACATTACAAATACATTGAAAGGGAATTTAAGGATAAATTGACTGAAGATGAATTTGAAACCTTATATGAGTTTTGGAAATTAAACGTAAGCAGGATCCTGATTGGGGAAGTTTTGGTCTTTTTGAATAATAAATATTTTTTTTATAAAACAATTTAAAGGAGGAATACCATGGCATTCAAAGTAGTTGTATCTCAAAAGAGGTAACTCATCAGATTGAAGTTGAAGATGGCAAAGCTCTTAATGGTTTAGCTATCGGTGATGAATTTGATGGTGGAATCGTTGGTTTAGACGGTTACACTTTAAAAGTAACTGGTGGTGCTGATAAAAATGGATTTACCATGAAAAAGACGTACCAGGTACTAGAAGAATCAAAAGTTTATTAAGTGGTGGTATTGGTTATCATCCTAAAGCTGACGGTGTAAAAAGGAGAAAAACCGTAAGAGGAAATACCATTGCTGATGATATCGTACAAGTTAACACTGTTGTTGTTTCAGCTGGAAGTAAAGCTATAGCTGATATTCTTGGTGTTGGCGATGAAGAGGAAGAATAGTTTTACTATTTTTCTTATTTTAACTTTTAAGTTAAATTTAAAATTATAATAAAAGGTGGTTATCTGTGAACATACAGTCAGATGTAAACATAGGTTTAGTTGGTCATGTGGACCACGGTAAGACTACTCTTACCAAAGCATTGTCAGGAATATGGACTGATACTCACAGTGAAGAAACAAAAAGAGGTATTTCAATTCGTTTAGGTTATGCAGACATTGAATTCAGAAAATGTCCAGATTGTGATGAACCTATGTGTTATACTACTTCTAAAACTTGTGAAAACTGTGGAAGCGAGACAGAATTAGTTAGAAAAGTATCATTTGTTGATGCTCCAGGTCACGAAACCTTAATGGCGACTATGTTATCTGGTGCTGCAATAATGGATGGTGCAGTTTTAGTAATTGCTGCAAATGAATATTGCCCACAACCACAAACTAAAGAACACTTAATGGCTCTTGATGTTATTGGTGTTAAAGACGTTATTGTAGTTCAAAATAAAATTGATATTGTTTCAAAAGAAAGAGCTATTGAAAGTTATCATGAAATTAAAGAATTTGTAAAAGGTACTTGTGCAGAAGATGCTCCAATTATACCTGTATCTGCTCAACAAGGAGCTAATATGGATATTTTAATTGAAGCTATGCTTAAAAGAATCCAGCCACCAGAAAGAAGTTTGGATAAAACTCCTTTAATGCATGTTGCAAGATCTTTTGATATTAACAAACCGGGTTCCGGTGCTGCTAAAATCAAAGGTGGAGTTATTGGTGGAACTTTGGTTCAGGGTACTTTCAAACTTGGAGATACTATTGAAATAAGACCTGGAATTACAAATAACAATAAAAAGAATAACCTTAAAATCTGAAATTATTGGTCTTGAAGCTAATGGAAAAGATGTTGAAGAAATAGGTCCTGGAGGACTTATTGGTGTAGCTACAAAATTAGACCCTTCATTAACTAAAGCTGATTCATTATCTGGTTCTGTTGCTGGTGCAGTAGATACCTTACCTGATGTTTTAGACAGTTTTACAATGGAAGCACATTTACTTGACAGAGTAGTAGGTACAAAAGAAGAACGTGATGTAGCTCCAATTAAACTTAAAGAACCTTTAATGATTAATTGTGGTACTACAACAACTATTGGTGTTGTTACTTCTACTAAGAAAAAGAATATTGAAGTTGCTCTTAAATTGCCTGTTTGTGCCAGTCCTGGAACTAGGGTAGCTTTTAAGTCGTAGAGTAGGAGCTCGTTGGAGATTAATTGGTTATGGAATTATTATATAGAGGGAAATAATGGAGTCTAAAGAAGTTGTGATTGATACCAATTTTTTTATGGTTCCTTTTCAATTTAATGTTGATATAATCGACGAACTTGAAAAAGCACTGCCTTCATATAAATTAACTACTCCAAGCTTTGTTATTAATGAACTGAAAGGTTTAAAAAGAAATAATAAAGGTAAAATTAGGCTAAATGCAGATTTAGCTCTAAAGTTAGCTAATTCTTCCAATATTGAAATAAAGGATATTTCATTAGAAAATAATGAAACTGTGGATGATGCGTTACTTAGAGTTTCAGAAGTTTTAGCTACAAATGATATTGAATTAAAAAACGTGCTAAAAAGAAAGGTATAACAGTAGCATATCTAAGACAGAAAAAAGTATATAGCTATTGATGGAAAAATATAAAAATTAGACTTATTAATTTATCATAAAATTAATTATAGGTGATTTAAGTGAATTTATGGAGTGAAATTGAATCAGGTTCTGATATTCCTGATGTTGTAACAGCAGTTATTGAAGTACCTAAAGGTTCAAGAAATAAATACGAATATGATAAGGAAAAAGAAGCTTTCATGTTAGATAGAGTATTGTACTCTCCTGTTGTTTATCCGGCAGATTACGGTTTTATACCTAAATCTATATATGATGATGGCGATCCTATGGATATTCTTGTTCTTATGGAACAACCTACATTCCCAGGATGTCTTATTGAAGCAAGACCTATTGGAATTATGGGTATGATTGATGGTGGAGATAAAGATTACAAAATCTTAGCTGTACCGGAAGATGATCCACGTTTCAGTGATGTTCAAGATATTAGTGATGTTCCATCTCATTTATTAAAAGAAATTGAACACTTTTTCTCAGTTTATAAAAATCTTGAAGGAAAAGTTGTTGAAACTAAAGGCTGGGAAGATAAAGAATCAGCTAAAAAAGAACTTTTAAGATCTTTAGAAATGTATAAAGAAAAATACGAATAGAGGGATTGTTTTGTATTACATGACTAAAATTGAGGATACTGTAAGAATACCACCTTATAGATTTGAAGATCCTCTTGAAGAGGTAGCTATTCAAACTTTAAATGATACATATAATGGCCGTTTAGATAAAAAATTAGGTTTACTTATTTGTGTTAATGAAATTGAAGAAATTGGTGAAGGTAGACTCATCATGGGAGATGGAGCTTCTTACCATAATGTTGTGTTTAATGCAATATTCTTCAAACCTGAACAGCAAGAAGTTATTGATGGTGAAGTAATAGAAATAGCTGAATTTGGTGCTTTTGTCAGAATTGGACCTATGGATGGTTTGGTTCATGTTTCTCAAGTCACTGATGATTATATTAATTATGATTCTAAAAAAGAGGAGCACTCCTTGCAAAAGAATCTAATAAAACTTTAGATGAAGGAGATTTAGTTAGAACAAGAATTGTAGCTATCAGTCTTAAAGACAACTCTACTAAAAATACTAAAATAGGTCTTACTATGAGGCAAAATAATTTAGGTAGATTTGAATGGATTGAAGAAGCTAAAAATAAAAGTAAGAAGGCTAAATCATGAATGCATGTACAGTTTGTAAATATATTACTAATAAGGAACGTTGTCCAGTTTGCGGTAACCCAACTTCAGATAACTGGAGCGGTCTTTTGATAATTACAAAACCTGAAGAATCTGAGTTAGCTAAGGAATTGAATATAGATTTAGCTGGCGAATATTGTTTAAGAGTAAGGTAGAAGGTTTTATTGTGTTACGTTTAGATGCAGAATTAAATAAGGATACTATTTCAAAGCTTAAAAAACCATTAGGTAAATTATATCCTGACTTTGAAGATGCTATTGAAGAAATTAAATCTTCTGAGTTTTTAATTTCTGTTGGTGATGCAACTTTTAATAATCTTACTAAATATGAATTATATCCTGATATTGGTATAATTGATAATTTAATTCAAAGAAAAAATCATAATCATGAAGTTATCAAGGCAGAAAATATTTTAAAAGCTAAAAACCCTGCAGGAACCATTACAGATGATCTATGGGGAAACCATAGGCCAAGCTATGGAGTTATCTGGCGATGGAAATTGTCATGTAATTGAAGTAGACGGGGAAGAAGATCTTGCAGTTCTTCCTTGCATCTTAATGGCTAGTGATGAGACTACTATCTTGTACGGTCAGCCAAATGAAGGTTTGGTACTTTTAAAAGTTTATGATGCTAAAGATTATGCTCAAAATCTTATTGATACCTTTATTAAAGAATAAAAAGTTAAAAGAGGGTTAATTATGGAAATTGATATTTTTTGAAGATAAGGAAAATAAAGTTTTTAACAGAAGAGAAGTAAAATTCTATGTTGAATATGAAGGAGAAGCTACTCCAAAAATTATTGATATTAAAAGTAAATTAGTAGCTTTATTAAATTCTAAAAAAGATGCTACTGTTGTAGATAATGTGCAACCTCACTACGGTGAACCTAAAGCATTAGGTTATGCTAAAGTTTATGACACTGTAGAAGATTTAGAATACATTGAAACTAAAAGTGTAATAGCTAAAAATACTGAAGCTTCTGAAGAAGCTGAAGAAGACGAAGAATAAGGTGATTTTAATGGTAAAAAAATCTGATCTTTACAAAGTAGACGGAGATAAAATCGAAAGAAAAAACCCAGTATGTCCTCGTTGTTCTGATGGTGTATTTATGGCTGATCATGGTAATAGATATGCATGCGGTAAATGTGGATACACTGAAATGAAAAAAGATTAAATAATCTTTTTTAACTATTTTTTTTTATAAAATTTATTTTTAAGAAGGGAGTCTTGTGAATTTAAGTGGTAGACTTAAAACAGAAATGACTGATGAAGCTGCTGAATATACTTCATCACTTGAATTTGATAAAATTATTTTTGAAGCTGATATTAAAACCAATTTTGCACATACTTTAATGTTAAAAAAAGAAAATATTATTGATAGTGAAATAGCAGATAATATTTTAGGTGCTCTTGACCAATTAAAAGAAGATGGCTATAATGAGCTTGTTTTCGACCCTTCTGTTGAAGATATTCACATGGCTATTGAAAATTATGTTACTGATAAAATAGGTCCAACTGCAGGTTTTATGCATACAGCCAAATCACGTAATGACCAGGTAGCTACTGATGTCAGATTAGTTCTTCGTGATAAAATTACTGAAACCCAAATCGGAATTTTGGAATTTATGGAAGGATTAGTTGAAAAAGCAGGTGAGCATTTGGAAACTGTCTTTATTGGTTATACTCATCTTCAGCATGCACAGCCAATTACAATAGCTCATCATTTAATGGCTCATGTACAGGCACTTAAAAGGGATTATGAACGTTTGGAAGACACTTATAAACGTGTTAATTTAAATCCTTTAGGTTCAGCAGCTATGACTACAACCAGTTTTCCTATTAACAGGCAGTTAACTACTGATTTGCTTGGTTTTGATGCTTATCTTGAAAACTCAATGGATGGTGTTTCTTCAAGGGATTTCATTTCAGAAACAGTTTTTGATTTATCTGCATTATGTACAACCTTATCCAAAATCTGTGAAGAACTTATTTTATGGAGCACTTATGAATTCGGCATTATAGAAATGGCTGATGAATATTCATCTACATCATCTATTATGCCTCAAAAGAAAAATCCGGATGTTGCTGAACTTGCAAGAGCAAAATCAACAATTGTCAATGGTGAACTTGTAACTATTTTAACTATTTTAAAAGCAATTCCTTACACCTATAACAGGGACTTACAAGAAATCACTCCACACTTATGGAATGCAGTTAAAGTAACTCAGGACACTTTATCAATAGTTACAAAAATGTTGCTTTCTGTTAAATTCAATGAAGAGAGATGTTTGGAATTAGCAGGAACTAATTTTGCTACAGCTACAGATTTGGCAGACATTATGGTTCGTGAAAAACAGATTCCATTTAGAACAGCTCATAAAATTGTTGGAAGGATAGTTAATGAAGCTACTGCCAGCGGTTTAAAAGAATCAGATATTACATCAGAATATATTGATGATATAGCTTCAGAACTTGGTTTTGAAAAATTAGGTCTTGAAGATGATTTGGTTCAAAAAGCTTTGAATCCTTTGGAAAATGTTAAAATGAGAACTGTTCCGGGTGGTCCTTCTCCTGCTATGGTTGAAATAGCTAGAGATAATATTAAAGAATTTTTAAATGAAGAATTTGAGAAAAAAAGGAATTTAATCTTTTTCCAACTCTTCATTTTCATCTGTGTTTTCCTGAGGATGTTTTGTGATTCAAGATATGCTTCACGTATTTCTTCAGATAACTCCTCATTACCTTCTATAATTGGGCCTGTGTAATCACAGTCATAACATTCCCATGTTGACCAGTTTTGAGGAATAATCCATTTCACTCTTTTTGATCCACAACGTGGACAGATTTTAAATAACATATTCATTAATTTTAACTATTCCATATTTAATCTTTTTGTATTATAGAAACTCCAGATTAAATCAAGAGCTTCCCCCTACTTCCAGAGCTGAAGACCTTGTTTCTCTTAATATTCTTTGAATAGAATATTTTTTTAAATATGGGTATTTTCTATGGACTTCATATAGTAGAGGACATCCAAATCCGCTAAATGACTGTAAATTAAATTGCTGTGACAGGGATTTGTTTTCCTGTTTTCCAACAGCTAAACTGGCAGGTAAATTAAGGCGATACAGGTCTTTTTTCTTGCAGGGTTATACATTGTGTTCCTGTTGAGAGCATATCTCCAAATATGGCTATTGGAATATTATTGTTTATTGCATATTGGTTTATTAGCTCTTCAGTATGTTTGGAGCATCTTCCGCAGGGGTGAAATCTTCCATTTAGCGATTCTCGGATTATTTCACTGTAATCGGCTTTGATATATTCATGGTCTACATTTAACTCTTCAGTTAATTTTTTAATGTTTCTTTTATATTGATTTGGTAAAATGATAGTTCCCGGATCAATTGTAATAGCTATTGGGTTAAATCCAAGGTATTTTGCTAAAATTAATGAAAAGCTGCTGTCAACTCCACCGGATAGTGCAACTACTGCTTCTGTTTTTCAGATTCTTCAAATGTGTTGTTTTCAAAATAGCTGTTATAATCAAAGCTGTAGATGTTTTCTAATTTAGTATTTAGAATTTTTTCAGGTTTTGGATTCCTGTTAAATTAGAGCTAAAGTTATCTAAAGTTTTTTGGAAAGTTTAAGTTTGTATTCTTTAGTTAGGTAATCTCCGTAACTTTCTACATGGATGCTGTTTATTTTTAATTTTTCTTTTAGTTTTCCAACTACCCATCCGCCTTTTCCAATAATTGCAGATTTGTCTGGTCGGTCTTGGGTTATTATCCATAATTCCTTTTCTTTTTCGTTGTAATAAATGTCTTTAATATGAATTTCAAGTTCTTCATGACCTATTTCTTTTCTTACCTGATTTATTTCTTCTAGCAATTTTTCTTTAGTATACAAGTTTTTCACCAAATTTGCAATATTTTTCTTGATTATCTAGTAAATAATATATACTAAGATGTTATTAAATATAGTTTAATAGATATCATATTTTTAAATTAAATAAAGGTGCGATAAAATGGTTAAGTTTTTAGGAGGATTGGGTGATAATCGAGTAAGAAATGTAGAAACACCTACTTTTCTACCTGAGGACAATATAAGATTTGGTGTAGAATATTCTCCGGACTCCAGGCCTCCAGTTATTGGAAGAAATCATACAATTCGTTCTAATTCAATTATCTATAATGATGTTGTAATTGGGGATAATTTCAGAACAGGACATAATGTTGTTATTCGTGAAAATACTAACATTGGAGATGATGTTTTAATTGGAACAAACACTGTAATTGAAGGTGATGTTATAATTGGAAATGATGTCAGCATTCAGTCTAATGTTTATATTCCTACTAATTCAGTAATTGAAGACAATGTTTTTATTGGACCTTGTGCTTGTTTTACTAATGATAAATATCCTAAGAATTAATTATGAATTGCAGGGACCAAAAATAAGAAGAGGAGCTTCTATTGGTGGCAATACTACATTTTTATCTAATGTTGAGATTGGTGAAGGATCTATTGTAGCTGCTGGTGCTATTGTTATTCATAGTGTCCCTCCGTTTTATTTAGCTATTGGAACACCTGCAAGAATCAAGCCTCTTCCTGATCATTTGAAAGTTCCAAACAAATTATAGTTTGTATATTTTCGAACAAATTTCGAAAAGATTATATAGTAGTTTTAATAACATAAATAATTGTTTAAATTGAATAATTTAAATTGGAATAAATTTTAGAAAGGAGATATTATGTCTAAATGGAAATGTAGTGTATGCGGATATATTTACGACAGTGAAAAAAGGCATACCAGAAAAAGGCATTGAACCAGGTACTGAATTTGAAGATTTACCTGATAACTTTAAATGCCCAAGATGTGGTGCTGGTAAAGCGTTGTTTAAACAGTTATAAGTTTAGACGAAAGAAATAGATTCTAAATAATTTAAGGAGGAGTTATTATGGCTTATGTATGTAAAGTATGTGGATATGTTTACGAAGGCGACGATTTTGAAGACTTACCTGATGACTGGGTATGTCCTCTTTGTGGTGTGGGGAAAAGACCAATTTGAAGAACAATAACTATTTATTCTTCATTTTATCTTTTTAAAACCTGCTTATTTTTAAAATTAACCTTAATCTTATTGTGGAATTTTCAAACATTTCTTTTATATTCCTATTATTTTTGGAAACTAAATCATAGCTAATTTTATCACTGAAATCTTTTTGAATAATTGTTAATTTATTGTTTCTGATTTCTCTTTCAATATCTTTTAAATCAGAATAATTAAATGTAATATTATAAACATCATAATATTCAACTTCAATTATTTCGCTGGCTACAATAGCTTCAAGAACAGATTTGCTGTAGGCACGAACTAAACCTCCTGCTCCAAGTTTAATTCCTCCGAAATACCTTGTAACAACTGCTGTAACATTATGCAAATCATTTCTCCTTAAAGCATTAATCATAGGTTTGCCTGCAGTTCCGCTTGGTTCACCGTTGTCATCATAACCTTCACCGTCATTTGTAATGTATGCTGTGCAGTTATGGGTAGCATCATGATATTGCTGATTTAACTTTTGAATAATCTCCTTACTTTCCTTTTTGGTTTTAGTTGGAAATAAAGAGCAGATAAACTGGGATTTTTTAATATTTATTTCACTTTGAACAGCTTTTTCAATAGTTTTCATAATATCAAATACTTTTATATATTTTTGGAGACATAATTTAAGTTAATTAATTATAATATTAAGGTGGTATTTTGTCAAGTAAACCTGCTACATTATTGGTAGTTTTTGTAATATCTGTTGCGGCATTTTGCATAGCTAGTGTTTTTGGAGCTATGACTGGTGAAATAAACATTTTACCAAATGAAACAGATCTATTAAATTCATCAGATAATATTACAGATAATGCATCTGTAAGTGATTCATCATCTTATGATTCTGGAAATGATTATAGCTATTCTTCATCAGATGATTCAGGAGCTAGTTCATCTCAAAGTTATGATTCAGGATATAGTCATGATTCTTCTTCAGGTACTCATGATCAGCTTCCAGATGGGAGTCCTTCTGAAAATCCGGATGAGGGTTCTTCTAGTTCTGGTGGAAATGAAGGGCATAACTAACTCATTTCATTTCTCTTTTTTTAAAAATCCAAAAGCTTTTCAACATCAAATACAACAGAGTTAATAGCTAAATCAAAGAGTTGTTTTCCATAGACTTCATCAACATAAACTCCATTTTCTTCAACATCTCTTGCACCTTCTTCAATGTTAGGATCATTTTCACGGGCTTGCTTGAAACCATATAGACCAACTTCTTCATATTTACTTAAATCTGTCTGGTTTTTAATTTCAGCTTCATTGACTATTCCTAAAACCTTTGCCATTGAAAGTTCGCCGCTGCCTCCATGAGGGCCTTCTGTTGAAATAATTTTATTATTAAAATAATAGTCAAACCTGTTTCATCTTCAATATCATACAGTTCAGTCATTAAAGGAATATTTCCTCCATGTGAATTTACAATAACTACTTTTTTCAATATCCAAATATTTTTTAGCAGAATTGAGAGTTTTAATTACATTTCCTTTAATTCATCTAAAGAAACATGTATTCCATGGTCTATTTCATCTAATTCATAAGCCGGAAATATTATTCCCAAAAATTTAGCTCCGCTTTCAAGTGATGCCTGAAATGCAATGTGAGCACCGATTTTAGCATCAGTATCTATAGGTAACGCCGGGCCATGATTTTCCAAGTGTGATCCAAGAGCTATTATTCCAATTTTATGAACTCGGGATTTTTAATTTTTCCTGCTCTGTATCTTAATTCTGCCATTTAAATCACCAAATTATAATTCAAAGTTCCAAATGTCGTCTCCAACATAATGTTTTGTTTCAATAGCTTTACCAGAATCATTTTCAACCATTTCTTCACCAGTAATTAAGCTTATTCCAATAGCTAATGGTTTTCCATGTGTTTCATCAATAATTAAAACAATGTCTCCAGGATTGATGTTTTCATCAGCAGCTACAATTCCCGGACTCATAATATCGGCACCATTACTTACAAAACGGATAGCACCCATATCTACTGTTACTTTTTTTTCCATGGATTTCATTAGCCAGTGCAGCTTTTAAGGTTGGAAATGGCTTTTCATCAATTAATATGATGTAAGGTTCACCATCAACTAAAATAAATGAATCAGGTTCGGCTTCAAGTATTTCTACATTTTTCTTATTTTGCAGCAGTTCACCATATTCTTCTAATTCTTTTTTAATTTCTTTAATTTTCTTTTTTTTCAGGAAGTTTCTTTTTTTAACTTTTATAGTCATATTTTTTCAATACCTTAAATTTTGATATGATGTATTATCTGATTTTTATTTATTATATTCTTTGGTTATGAATTCAGTTAAATTTTTAATAACTTTGTTTAAAATAAATTTAGATGTCTTATATAGTGTAAATTACGGTTAAATTAGTGATTTATATTATTTTTTGGGCTTAAATCAAACTAAACATTTATATAGTAGTAAAAGCATATAATTTAATATTAGTTTTAATTAGGTTTTGTCTTATCTAAACTTGATTATATTATGTCTAATATTTAAGAAAGTGATTATTTCCAATTGCTTTTAAATTATAAAATACAATAAAAATTATAGTAATATAAGGTGATAAAATGAGCGGACAAAATGTTCAAAGACCACTTGATGCTTTAGGCAAATCTGTAAACTCTCCTGTTTTAATAAAACTTAAAGGAGATCGTGAATTTAGAGGAATACTTAAAAGTTTTGATTTACATATGAACTTAGTTCTTAATGATGCAGAAGAACTCCAAGACGGAGAAGTTACTAGAAGACTTGGTGTTGTGCTCATTAGAGGAGACAATATTGTCTATATCTCACCATAAAGTACTATTTTAATTCTAATATTTGTAATAAACGAACTGATTAATTAGGAGGTGTATCAGTGTCAAAAGGTACTCCATCAATGGGTAAAAAGAATAAAAAAACCCATATAAGATGCAGAAGATGTGGAAGAAACACTTACCACATACATAAAAAAAGTTTGTGCTTCCTGTGGATTCGGTAAATCTAAAAGGATTAGAAGATACAGCTGGCAAAACAAAAACCAACTACTAGAAAAAGATTAGTTTAAGTTGGTAAAATCGGAAGATTATTTATTTAATCTTCATCAATTCTATTTTTCTATTTTTATAAAAACTTATTTAGCGATTTATTGGATTATTTTTTATTAATTAAAATTTTTATTTTCAAAATAATTTTTAGGATTTAACGCATGTCTGAAAGGGAAGTTTTCATAGCAAAAGAATTAGGCAGTGAAATAAAGTGACCATTTAATTAGAAATCTTTTAAAAATTTAAATAAATTTGACAGAGTTATAATGAATTTTGAAGATGTTAATGTTATAAGTTTATCTCCAGCTTATGAATATGTACTTCAGAGAGTGGCTGCTGAATTTGAAATTGTTGAGATTAATGTTCCTGAAAATATTCAGGGAATATTTGACATTGTTATACCATTTCATAATCTGAATACTGTTGCTGTTAAACAGGAATTAAGTGAAATTGAAAACTGGCAGGATATGAAATATAAATTTTCTGATTTTACTGCAGAAGGAAAGCGAAGAGAGGTAAATAAGATTTCTCAGGAATTAAGGGCAAAACAGGAAGAACTGGTTCAGGTTAATTATGCACTTGATGCTCAAAAGTTAGGGTTTTATGATCCGGAATATGTTTCGAAAAACTATGGGGATTTTAAAGATAAATTAAATTTAATTCGTAAAAAACAGAAGGAATTAGTTTTTTGATAATCAAGCTACTGTAATTAATAAAAAATAAGGAAATCAGGGGACATTCATTAACTGGCAATATATTTTATTCTTCTATTGTAAAGCTAATGATTAGAAATTTCAATATTGAATCAGAAATGATTATTAGCAATGTGAATTATTTAAATAGATTAAATTCTATAAAAGATTGGAAAAATCTTTTGATTATATAAATGGATTACATAGAGTATTTAACATTGCATTATCTAAAAAATATCTTGATTTAAAGATTCAGGAATTAAATCTGGTTTCTGATTTTAAATTAAAAGCCAGTGAAGTTGATGATAATTTTACTGGTGATGAAGTATATCATAATTTAACTTTGGAGCTGATTGACGGCAAGTCTTTTAAATTTCTAATCAGGGGATTAACTAAAGATGAATGGTATCAATGTAAAAACAGAAGGTTAGATGACGGAATTGCAATTGAGCGATATGTCTGTGAAAAATGTTTATTGAACTTTGATAAAAAACACTTACCTAAAAAATATCTTTGATTTACTGCCTGTAGAAACAATTGAGGAAATTTTTAATTTAATCTGCAATTTTTCAGGAATCTGGCCATAATTTTTGTGTACCTAAAAAATAGTTACATTTATAAATAAGTTATGTAATAACATCATGCAATGGAATAAGTTATTTCATTAAATTTCATAGGGGTTTTTAATTATGACTCAATTAAAAGAGATTGTTAAAAAGAAAACATAAACTTAGATGAATATGTAACCTTTGTAACAGATAATCAGGAAGTATTGGCAGCTAATGTTAAATATGTAAAGATTAAACAAAGGCAAGATCATTTAATGGGTATAACATTTACCATAAACCCTAAACAACTGAAAGATGTTAATGAATTTTTGATTCATTAACTTCCGGTGAAAGAATTTATTACAATATTAGTCAAACTGGCTATATTCCTGTAAATTACAGGGGAATGTTGCCGATTTCTAAAAATGTAACACATAATCCTGAGGAAACATTTTCAATAACTGTCATGGTAGACCCAGCTATTAATATCCCTAAAGATACTTATGAAGAGCCTACCTGCGATAATTGTGTGTTTCATCATATAAAATAATAGGTGTAAAAGATGGATGATAACGAGATAAGCCCTTATATAACAATGACTAAAGTTCGTTCTGGTGAAAAACTGCAGATTGAACAGAAATATGTTAAAATCAGAGAGGGACAAAACAAATTAATGGCCGTTAGTTATCAAGCTCCAATTTATGAAATGGTTGAACTTGAAAGGTTTTTGAAGATTTTGCCCCTTCTGAAAAAATAAAATTTAATATTGGTGGAACTGGAAGCATTGGCGTAAATTTCAGAGGCATTATTGAAGGAGGTCAAAAGAATTTCAGCAAAAAATATTGACCATAAAATAATACTTTTGGAAGAGTATAAATGTCCTAAAAAAAAGATGAATATGCTATTCTAAAAAGGTCTTCCAAGTTTGTACCTAAAGTAGCTCAGAAATCCAAATAATATGATAATCTATTATTCTGCAACTGGAAACTGCAAATATGTTGCAAATAGAATAGCTAGTAAAAAACACGAGATATTGCAAAATCCATGATTGGATATAATGATTCTGTTTATTTAGAAAAAGACGAGTCTTTAGGTATTGTAGTTCCTACTCACTTTGGAGCCTTCCCACATTTGTTGAAGGGTTTTTATCAAAGATTAATATAATATCTGAAGATAAAAATCCTTACATTTTTTAATTGCTACTTTTGGAACAAGTCCAGGGTACTGCTGCTGATATCTTGCTGAGTTAATTGAATCTAAAGGGTTTAATGTATCTGCTAAATTCAGTATTCTAGTGGTTGATACATGGACGCCGGTTTTTAATTTATCAGATAAAGATAAAATTAATAAACAGACTTTAAATTCTGATAGGCTGATTGAAGATGTAATTTCTAAAATTGCAAGTAAAAATCAGGGGGATTTTGTTAAAAAGAAAGTTACCTAAATTTGCCTGTGATATTTTTAGAAAAATCAGCAAATCCAGCAGAAAAACCGGTCATTTGCATATTGATGAAAAATGTAGTGGATGTGGATTATGTAAAAACAACTGTCCAGTTGATGCTATTGAATTACAGATGAAAAAACCAGTATGGATTAAAAATGAGTGTGTTATGTGTTTGAGGTACCTTCATCTGTGTCCCAACTTTGCAATTCAATATGATAATAGGACCAAAAATCATGGACAGTACTTAAATCCACATATAGATTCTCTGGATTAATCGATTACACTTGGAACTTCATCTTCTACAGCATCCCATAACTCTGTAGCCCATCCCTGTGAACCGTCAATTACCATATCCAGGAGTCTTACTTTCCCATCTTTGAAACGGAATAGTCTGTAGTCCTGCTGAGATTTTTAGTAGTTCCTTCTTTATTGCAATCAAGGTATAATCCTTCATCATATTCTTCTTCAAAGTCCCCTGCTTTTACAAAGTCTCCAACAAGTGAATATCCGTTTTTCACTGTTTTATCTAGTTTTTCAACAGTTTTTAACCATCCGCCCTGTGCTCTAAATTTTATATCAGGGTCAATTCTTTTTATTTCTTCGAACCAATTTAATTTCATAATTACCAAATCCTGTTATTTCTAATATTGGTTATTTTTGCATTATAAAAAAGAAAGGAAGAGCATTTGAAAAATAATATTTTTTTATAACAATAGTTATATATACTTCTTTTTACAACTATATATTTATATAAACCTAAAAACAAAATTTATTAACATATTTAAAGAAATCCGGTCTTATTATGAATTTATTAGAAAAATTTAACATAGTCCCAAAGGATAAACATCTCTATGATGTTGCATTTACTCATGGGTCTTACGGAACAAAACACGGTTTGGATTATACATATGAAAGATTAGAGTTTTTAGGAGATTCTGTTTTGAATATGATTGTTTCAGAATATTTATATAAACAATATCCTGATTATGAAGAAGGTAAATTAACTAAACTGCGAGCAAATTATGTTTGTCAGGCAGCATTAATTTATTATTCCCATGAATTAGGTTTGGATAAGCATATCAAAATATATGGTGATGACAGCAAAATAACTGAAAATGAGGTTTTGTCAATTACTGCAGATGTTTTTGAATCATTTTTAGGAGCAATATTTTTGGATCAGGGTATAGAATTTGCAAAAAATTATATTTCAAAAATAATATTTCCATATATTGATGCAAAAAAGTATTTTTCTTTGATTATAAATCAGTAATAAAAGAATACGGTGATGCTCAGGAAGTGGATATTGAATATAAAATACTTGATGAGTGTGGTGTGCCTCATAATAAAACATTTATAATATCTATATTGATTGATGGAAAGGAAATGGGTGTTGGTAAAGGTAAAAATAAAAAAGAAGCTGAACAGGCCGCTTCAAAACAGGCTATGAAAAAACTGAAAATACAGAAATATTAGGTGTTTTAAATGAAAAAGAATCAGTTGGAGTTGTTCAAACAAAGTATTATAATATTGAAGAGCCAATTGAACTAGAAAGTGGAAAGACTCTTGATAACATCACAGTAGCTTATGAAACTTATGGTGAACTTAACAAAGAAAAGGATAATGCAATTTTAATATGTCATGCATTATCTGGAGATGCACATGCAGCAGGATGGCATGAAGGAGATAAAAACCGGGATGGTGGGAAATAGTAATAGGCCCTGGAAAAGCTTTGGACAGTGAAAAGTACTTTATAATTTGTTCTAATGTATTAGGCGGATGTAAAGGAACAACAGGTCCATTATCAATTAATCCAAAAACGGGTAAAGAATACGGTCTGGATTTTCCGGTTATTACAATAAAAGACATGGTTAAGGTTCAAAAAAAGATTGATTGATGCATTTGGAATTGACAAGTTATCTGCAGTTGTTGGAGGTTCAATGGGAGGAATGCAAACTTTGCAATGGCTTGTTTCATATCCTGAAATGATGAAAAAGCAGTTGCAATAGCTACAACAGCAAGATCTTCACCACAGCAAATAGCATTTAATGAAGTAGGTCGCCAGTCAATAGTAGGTGATCCAAACTGGAATGGTGGAAATTATTATGGAACAGGTAAAATTCCAAAAGAGGGACTGTCAGTAGCTCGTATGATAGCTCATATTACTTATTTAAGTGATGAATCAATGTATCTTAAATTTGGTAGGGATTTGCAGGATAAGGATGAAATTACATATGATTTGTCAATGGATTTTCAGGTTGAAAGTTATCTTCATCATCAGGGAGCAAGCTTTGTAAAACGTTTTGATGCAAATAGCTATTTATATATTACAAAAAGCAGTAGATTTATTTGATCTTGCCCAAAACAACTCCTTAATTGATGGTTTTAAAGATGTTAAAGCAAAAGTTGAAATTATTTCAGTAGATTCAGACTGGTTATATCCTGTTGAACAGGGAACAGAAATTCTGACTGCTCTTAATGCAAATGATGTTGAAGTAAGCTTTTCAGAACTTAAATCTAATTACGGTCATGATGCATTTTTACTTGAAAAAGGACAGCTTAACTATATTTTATCCAAATTCCTGTCAGATAATATAGTTGAAGATTTAATGCTTACAGATGTAGCTACAATCACAGAACAGGCACAGATAGAAGAAGCAGCAAAATTAATGTTTAACCGTAATGTTACTCATATTCCAGTAGTTACAAATGATAAAAAACTGATTGAATAGTAACCAGCTGGGATTTGTCTAAAGCAATAGCTACAAATTCCAATGATTTAAAGGAAATAATGACAAAAACAGTTAAATTCTGTCATGCAGATGACTCTATTGAATCAACAGCACGTAGAATGAGAAAATTGGATATTTCATGTCTTCCAGTTGTAGATGATGATTTCAAACTAAAAGGAATTATTTCTACTGATCAAATAAGTCATTTAGTATCAGAATATAGGTAGAAAGGTAAAAATCCTTTCTAACTAACTGCTTTTTTTTAATGCCTGGTCAATATCAGCTATCAAATCTTCAGCATCTTCAATACCCACAGACATTCTGATAAAGTCGGGGGTAATTCCTCCTTCAAGCTGTTCTTTTTCACTCATATTGGAATGGGTAGTACTGGCCGGATGAATAACTAAAGACTTTGCATCACCGATATTAGCTACATGACTTAAAAGCTCAACACTTTCAATAAACTTCTTACCTTCTTCTAAACCACCTTTAATTCCAAAACCAACAATTCCACCATAATTGCCGTTTAAGTATTTTTCAGCCATTTCATGGTTTTCATTATTTTCAAGACCGGGATAATTGACCCAGGAAACAGCTTCATGATTTTGCAGAAATTTAGCTATTTCCAAAGCATTTTTACAGTGCTGATTAACTCTTAAGGAGAGAGATTCAATACTTTGCAGGATTAAAAATGCATTAATCGGACTTAAAACAGTACCTAAATCTTTCATTAAATGCACACGGGCTTTGGTGATGTAGGCTTTATTTCAAAAAGCTTCACTATAAATTAAACCATGATATGCTGGATCTGGTGTAGTGAACTGTGGAAATTTACCATTTGCCCAGTTAAAAGTACCTCCATCAACAATAACTCCACCCATGCTGGTTCCAGTTCCTGATAGGAATTTAGTAGCAGAATGAACAACAATATCTGCACCATGTTCCAAAGGCCTGATCATTGTAATAGCTGAAGTATTATCAACAATCAAAGGCAAATCATGTTTATGAGCTATTTTAGCTATTTCTTCAAAATCAGGAATGTCTAATTTTGGATTACCGATGGATTCACAGTAAATTGCTTTGGTATTTTCATTAATTGCATTTTCATAAGCTTCCAGATCATGAGTAGGTACAAAATTTACTTTAATTCCCCAATTAGGCATAGTGTTTTTGAATAAAGTAAATGTACCTCCATAAAGGTTATTTGATGCTACAATTTCATCTCCTGAGTTAGCTATATTTAAAATAGCAAGTAAAATTGCACTCATTCCTGTTGACTGTGAAAGAGCTCCAACACCTCCTTCAATTGCAGCTACTCTTTTTTCCAAAACATCTAATGTAGGATTGGATATTCTAGTGTATAAATAACCTTCTTCTTCAAGAGCATATAATTTTTAGCTTTTTCAGCACTTTCAAAAGCATATGAGCTGGTATGGTATATAGGTGTAGCTCTGGCTCCTGTAACAGGGTCTACTTCTTCACCTGCATGAACTTCTAGTGTTCTCTGTTTGTATTTTTTTTTGATTATTCATGTTATTCCTCAACTTTTATTTTTGTTAATCATTTATTATAATTAGTTAGGTAATTATTTATATGATTTTTAGGTGGATGTAATATATTGAACGAATATTATATTATTTAAATTATTTATTAAACATTTTCGTGTTATTTTTCATATTTTTAGTTATAACCTAATTGAATATTATTGTTATTTTGAATAATATATAGTTAAAACTGATTATGTATGGTATTTTTGTCATATTGGGGGAAATTATATATTGTTTAATTGATTGAGGTTATTTATAATGCTTCATATAATTAACTTTTTAATTATAATATTTTGTATAGCTGAATAGAAACATATATACATCATATGTTCCAAATATAATCCTGTAGAATTTTTATTTCCATATAGTAATTTATATGAGAAAATTTTTTTGAATTCTAATGATTGATGTGTTGATAAAATGGTTAAAAAAATATTCGCTGTTGTAGCGTTAGCTTTATTATTTTTATTAATAATTGGAGCTAGTTCTGCAGCAGACATTGATATAAATAATGATGGAACATTTAGTGATGTTCAAAATGGAATAAATCAGGCTCGATCTGGTGATACAATTTATTTAAACAATCACACTTTCACAGGATCTGGCAGTGAGATTTCTGTAGATGGTGGATGGTTTTCTAATAAAGATAAGATTACTATTGACGGTTCTATTAATCCAAACAAAAGGTGGAACTGGTAATGAAATGTCTATATTAGATGCAAAATTAAGTTCTCGTGTGTTTAACATTGGAGCCAGCAGTATAACTTTGAAGAACATTATTATAACTAATGGTAAATATTCCGGACGTGATGCAAATGGTGCTGGTGTTTACAGTTCAGGTTCTAATCTTGTTTTGGAAAATTGTGTTATAAGTAACTGTGAAGCATCATCTAGCTCAAGAGGAGATGTTCATTCTGCATTATATTCAGAAAATACAGTAACATTATCTCGTTGTACTTTGGTTAACAATAAAGCTACCAGTACTTTACAATACTGTAACAAATAGTTATGTTGTCAGAACTGCCAGTTTTGACGGGTCAATGACTGACTGTATTGTTCGTGATAATTATGTTTCTTCTATAGGAACAATGGCTATTGGAATTACAATTGTTGGTTCCAGCAGTAATAAAGTGACAAACACTAAATTTATGAACAATAATGCTACATCAACAAAGGGAAATGCCTTTGGTGCTGCATTACAGGTATTGGGTACAGTTTCTAATTGTACATTCGAATATAATCAGGCAAATTCAGATGTTAATAATTCCCATGCTGGTGCACTTTGTTTCAGACCGGGAAGTAATGTTTATAACTGTACTTTTATAGGTAATATTGCATATAGGGGAGCAGCTACCACTTTCCATGCAAGCGGTGAATTGAAAGATTGTATCTTTATTAACAACACTGCAACCGGTTTTGGTGGTGCAATATCTACAGGATATGACGGTACTACAGGTCAACAGGTAAAAATTTCAAATTCTTATTTTGAAGGAAACACTGCACCTATCGGTGGCGCTATTACTACTCACGGTAACGATATAACTGTAGATAACTCTACATTCATATCAAATAAAGCTGCTGATGATGGTGGAGCTATTTATGTTGTTGATGATGGAATAACTGTTTTAAATTCTAATTTTGGAAATAACTCTGCTAAAAACCATGCCGGAGCTATTTATGTAAAAGGAAATAAGGTTAAAATTCAAAATGCAACATTTGTAAATAATTCCGCACACTTCGCAGGTGCTGTGAGAGTGGAAGGAAATCATGTCAATATTTTGAACGCTACTTTTATAGGAAATAAAGCTATTTCTGATGGTGTTTCAAAATCTCAAGCAGGAGCTTTAGGAATCAGTGGAAATAATGTTAATATTGACAGTTCTTACTTTGCAAATAACACTGCAGAAGGGGATGCGGGAGCTATAGGTGTAAAAGGAAGTCATATAAAAGTAACCAATTCACAGTTCTACTCCAACCATGCTGATCCATTTAACAATGATTTAAATACTGGTTTAGGTGGAGCTATATATACTATGGGTAATAATGTAACTTATGATAATGCAATATTCAGATATAATACAGCTGTTAACGGTTCTGCTTTATTTGTATATGGTGCAGCTTCTTTTAAAAAAATATTGTATTTTACAGAAACCAGGCTTACACTTATGTATTGCCGATTATTGTTCAGAATCCGAAAACCCTTTATGGAGTAACTGTTAATGTTACTGTAGTGATTATTGGTGGAAACAATATTGCAAATGCAATACATCATGTAGGTCAGCTTAATGATATTTCATTTGATAATGTAACTTACTTATTTAATGTAAACGGAACAATCATGAACAGAACAACCGGACCAGATGAACTTCATCCAGTTGATGGTGTGGAAAACAGTAAAAACGGTACTTTTAATCTATAGGGATGAACGTGAAAACACTCAGTCAATCAATCCGATTGTTATTTATGATGAGGATGGAAACATTATTTACAATGAAACTTTAATCTCTTCAATTTATGGTGATGTCCGGTTTTCATTAAGCGGTCTTGCTCCGGGTAATTATACCGTTAAAGCAGAACACCCTGAAGATCTCTTCTATAAAGCTATCAAAAATGAAACTAATTTTGAAGTAGTTGGTTTTGTTGATTTGGATGTTAACATTACAACTGATAAAGATTATTATGGATTAGATGAGGAAGTTGAATGGACTATTAGTTTAACTAACCATGGTCCGCATACTGACAATTATTGTTATGTAAATGGAATTAAACTTGATGATATTGTTGGTTTTACTTCTTCAAAAGGTACTTTTGATGCAGCTACAGGTGTATGGAATGTTGGAAAATTAGCCAAAAATGAAGTTGTTACTCTCAAAGTTAAAACAAAACTACAAGTCTTGGCACTATTACTCTAACTGTTAATGCAGTAAACAGTACTGAAGATACTAACATAAGTAACAATGTGGCTACTAAAACCATATACATACAAGAACAGCCTAAGGTAGTTCCTACAAAAGATGTAAATGTTACTAACCCTAACTATGGTGATAAAGTTAAATACACTATAGTAATAAGTAATGTTGGTAAAATTGCTGCGGATGTAACTTTAAGAGATATTCTTGATGAAGGTTTAATATTTGCCGGTGCTAGTGGCAATTATGAATATGATTCTACTACCCGTACTATTACCTGGAATATTGGCGATTTGCCTGTAGGTCAAAACTTAACATTCTATGTATATGCTACTGTAAATGCTTATGGTGTTTTAAACAATACAGTTGCTGTTGGAGACAATACTTTTATAAGAAATGTAACTGTTCCTGAAATTACTCCTGATAAAACCATTGACAATGATTCACCTAATTTCGGTGATAAGGTATCTTATACTGTTACTGTTACCAATGGTGAGTTTGGAGCTAATGATGTTGTTGTTAAGGATGTTGTTGGAGAAGGATTAACTGTTACTGGCATTAGTGATAACGGTCAATATGATCCTGTTACCCGAACTATCACTTGGATTGTTGACTTAACTAAAAACGAAGTAAAAACATTTACTGTTGAAGCTACTGTTTCAGGCTATGGAAATATATCTAACAAAGTTGTTGTTGGAAATAAAACAATCTTTAAAAATATAGATGTACCTGAAATTACTCCTAAAAAAAGATGTTAACAATACAACTCCTAATTTCGGTGAAAATGTAGCTTATACTATTGTTGTTTCTAATGATGGTATTACTGATGCAAAACAAGTTATTATAAAAGATGTTCTTGCAAAAGTACTTAAGTTCTTTGAAGCTAATTATGATGGTGTTTATGATCAATCTACACATACTGTAACTTGGATTTTAGATATTAACGCAAAAAATAAAGTTACTTTAAATGTAACTGCTGCTGTAGATGCTTACGGTGTTTTTAAACAACAATGTGACTATTGGTGATAAAACAAGTTCTGTTGATATTACAGTTCCTGAAATTATTCCTGATAAAACAGCTAATACAACTAACACTAATTATGGGGATGATGTAACTTATAGTGTCATTGTCACTAATGATGGTGATGTAGATGCTAAAGATGTTATCATTGTTGATCAGTTAGGTAGTGACCTTAAATATGTCAGTTCTTCAGATGGTGGTGTTTGGGATGAAAAAACCAACACTGTTACTTGGATTATTGATTTATCTAAAGGTGAAACTAAAACATTTACTGTTGTAGCTACTGTAGTCGGATACGGCAATGTAACTAACTCTTTAACTGTCGGAAATAAAACTTCTAAAATAAATGTTACTGTTCCCGAAATTACTCCGGATAAAACTGTAGATAACGAAAACCCTAATTTTGGCGATAATGTAACTTATACTATTGTTGTTTCTAATGATGGTATTGCTGATGCTAAGAATGTTGTTGTAGAAGATGTTCTTGCAGAAGGTCTTAAGTTTATTGAAGCTAATTATAATGGTGTTTATGATGAAGCTACAAGAACTGTAACTTGGATTGTAGATATTAATGCTAAAAATCATGTTGATTTAACTGTTAAAGTTAATGTTGAAGATTACGGCGTTTTAAACAACAATGTAACTATAGGTAATAAAACCAGTTCTGTAAATATCACAGTGCCTGAAATTAATCCAAACAAAACTGCAAGTATTGATAATCCTAACTTTGGTGATGAAATAACATACACTGTTAATGTTACCAATGCAGGTAAAGTCAATGCTAATAATGTAGTTGTTCATGATGTTTTAGGTGAAGGTTTAGAACTTATTTCAGCAGATGGTGGGGTATATGATGATAAAACTCGCACTATTACATGGACTGTTAATCTAAATTCCGGTGAAACCAAATCATTTTAAAGTAGTTGCTAAAGTAATCGGATATGGAGATGTAACCAACTCTTTAGTTGTAGGTAATAAAACTTCTGCTGTAGATGTTAATGTTCCTGAAATTATCCCAGGTAAAGATGCTAATAATAAAGCTCCTAACTTTGGTGATAGCATAGATTACACAATTAATGTTAATAACATTGGTAAAGCAGATGCTAAAAATGTTGTTGTTGTAGACCATTTAGCTAAAGGATTGAAATATATCAGTTCTTCTGATAATGGTGTTTATGATGCAGCTACCCATACTGTTACATGGGTAATTGATATTGCTGCAGACAGTTCATTTGATTTGACTGTAACTGCTGTTGCTGATGAATATGGTGTTTTAACCAATATTGTATCTGTTGGAGATAAAAGCGCTTCTGTAGATGTGAATGTCCCTGAAATTATTCCTAACAAAACTGCAGACATTGAAAATCCTAACTTTGGTGACAATGTAACTTATACTGTAACAGTCACTAATGACGGAAATGCAGATGCTAAAGCAGTTGTTGTTCGTGATGTTTTAGGTAAAGATCTTAAATTTGTTTCAGCTACCGGTACTTATACCTTTGATGAAGCTACCAATACCATTACATGGACTGTTGATGTAGATGCAGGTAAAACAGAAACATTTACTGTTGTAGCTACTGTTATCAACTATGGTAATGTAACCAACTCTTTAGTTGTCGGTAACAAAACATTCAATAAAAATGTAACCGTACCTGAAATCACTCCGGACAAAACAGTAGACAATGAAAGCCCTAACTTCGGAGATAATTTAACTTATACAGTTACTGTTAAAAATGAAGGTAATGGAAATGCTACTGATGTAATTATTGTTGATACTCTTGGCAAAGGTTTAGAATATATCAGTTCTACTGGTAACTATGATAATAAAACCAATACAATTACCTGGAAAGTTAACCTGGCTTCTGGAGAAACTAAAACATTTACTGTTGTTGCTAAAATCGTCGGATACACAGATGTAACCAATAAAGTAACTGTAGGTAATAAAACAGCTGCTGTAACTGTAAATATACCTGAAATCATTCCTGCTAAGGATGTTAACAATACAACTCCTAACTTTGGAGATACAGTTGAATACACTATAACTGTTAACAATAATGCTAATAAAGATGCAAAACAAGTTGTCATAGTTGACACTCTTGGCAAAGGTTTAAAATTCATTAATGCAAGCCACAACGGCAAATATGATGAATCTACAAGAACCATTACCTGGATTATTGATTTGGATGCTGGTGAAAGTGCTGTATTTAGTGTAAATGCTACTGTAGAAGCATATGGAAACATAAATAACACAGTAGTTGTAGGAAACAAGTCATTTACTAAAAATATTACAGTACCTGAAATTACTCCAATTAAAAAGTTGAAATTACTAATCCTAATTTCGGTGAAGAAATAACCTATTTTGTTTCTGTTTTCAACAGTGCTGTTGTTGATGCTAAGAATGTAGTTGTTGTGGATCATTTGGATAAAGGATTGAAATATGTCGGTTCTTCTAATAAGGGTGTTTATGATGCAGCTACTCATACTGTTACCTGGATAGTTGACATTGATGCAGACAGTTCACTTGACTTGACTGTAACTGCTGTTGCTGAAGCTTATGGTGTTTTTAACCAACATTGTATCTGTTGGAGATAAAAGCGCTTCTGCTGATGTGACTGTTCCTGAAATTATTCCGGGTAAGTCTGTTGATGTTGAAAATCCTAATTTCGGTGATACTGTAACTTATACTGTTACTGTTACCAATAATGGTGTTGGTGATGCTAAACAGGTTGTTGTTAGAGATACTCTTGATAAAGGATTGAAATTTGTTAAAGCTACTGGTAAGTATACTTTTGATGAATCTACTAATACTGTTACATGGATTGTTGATTTAGCTAATGGTGAGTCTCAAACTTTCTATGTGACTGCTGTTGCTGAAGCTTATGGTGTTTTATCTAACAATGTATTTGTTGGGGATAAAAAAGTGCTTCTGCTGATGTGACTGTTCCTGAAATTATTCCGGGTAAGTCTGTTGATGTTGAAAATCCTAATTTCGGTGATACTGTAACTTATACTGTTACTGTTACCAATAATGGTATTGTTGATGCTAAACATGTAGTTGTTGTGGATCATTTGGATAAAGGATTGAAATATTTCAGTTCTTCTAATAATGGTGTTTATGATGCAGCTACTCATACTGTTACCTGGATAATTGACATTGATATAGACAGTTCCATTGATTTGACTGTAACTGCTGTTGCTGATGAGTATGGTGTTTTAACCAATAATGTAACTGTTGGAGATAAAACTGCGTCTGTTGATGTGGTTGTTCCTGAAATCACTCCTGATAAAACAGTTAATATTACTAATCCTAACTTTGGCGATAAAGTGGAATACACTATCACAGTTAGCAATAATGGTGTTGGTGATGCTAAACAGGTTGTTGTCGTTGATACTTTAAATGAAGGATTAACCTTTGTAAGTGCTTCTGATAATGGTGTTTGGAATCCTTTTAAACGTACTGTTACTTGGACTGTTGATTTGGCTAAAGGTGAATTTAAAGTATTTAATGTGATTGCTACTGTTTCAGCTTATGGAAACATACTTAATACTGTTGTTGTTGGAGACAAATCAAGTTCTGTAAATATTGCAGTGCCTGAAATTATTCCAGGTAAGTCTGTTGATGTTGAAAATCCTAATTTCGGTGATACTGTAACTTATACTGTTGTTGTTACCAATGATGGTGTTGGTGATGCTAAACAGGTTGTTGTTAGGGATACTCTTGATAAAGGATTGAAATTTATTAAAGCTACAGGTACTTACACTTGGGATGGAGATAGTCGCACTATTACGTGGATTGTTGATTTGGCTAAAGGTGAATCTCAAACTTTCTATGTGACTGCTGTTGCTGATGAGTATGGTGTTTTAACCAATAATGTAACTGTTGGGGATAACACTGCTTCTGCTGATGTGACTGTTCCTGAAATTACTCCTGATAAAATTGTAGATATTACTAATCCTAATTTCGGTGATGCTGTAACTTACACTGTTACTGTTACCAATAATGGAATTTGGGATGCAAACAATGTAGTTGTCAAAGATGTTTTAGGTGAAGGTCTTAAATTTGTTTCAGCTACTGGGAGTATACTTGGGATGGAGATAGTCGCACTGTTACATGGGTTGTTGATTTGGCTAATGGTAAATCTCAAACTTTCTATGTAACTGCTGTTGTTGAATCTTATGGTGTTTTAACTAATGATGTAACTGTTGGGGATAAAAGTGCTTCTGCTGATGTGACTGTTCCTGAGATTATTCCTGATAAAACAGTTAATATTACTAATCCTAACTTTGGCGATAAAGTGGAATACACTATCACAGTTAGCAATAATGGTGTTGGTGATGCTAAACAGGTTGTTGTCGTTGATACTTTAAATGAAGGTTTAACCTTTGTAAGTGCTTCTGATAATGGTGTTTGGGATCCTGTTAAACGTACTGTTACTTGGACTGTTGATTTGGCTAAAGGTGAATTTAAAGTATTTAATGTGATTGCTACTGTTTCAGCTTATGGAAACATACTTAATACTGTTGTTGTTGGAGACAAATCAAGTTCTGTAAATATTGCAGTGCCTGAAATTATTCCGGGTAAGTCTGTTGATGTTGAAAATCCTAATTTCGGCGATACTGTAACTTACACTGTTACTGTTACCAATAATGGAATTGTTGATGCTAAGAATGTAGTTGTTGTGGATCATTTGGATAAAGGATTGAAATATGTCGGTTCTTCTAATAATGGTGTTTATGATGCAGCTACTCATACTGTTACCTGGATAGTTGACATTGATGCAGGCAGTTTCATTGATTTGACTGTAACTGCTGTTGCTGATGAGTATGGTCTTTTAACCAACATTGTAACTGTTGGAGATAAAAGTGCTTCTGCTGATGTGACTGTTCCTGAAATTACTCCTGCTAAAACAGTTAATATTACTAATCCTAACTTTGGCGATAAGGTAGATTACACTATTAAAGTTACTAATGATGGTATTGGTGATGCTAATAATATAGTTGTCAAAGATGTTTTAGGTGAAGGTCTTAAATTCGTTTCAGCTACTGGGGAGTATACTTGGGATGAAGATAGTCGCACTATTATCTGGATTGTTGATTTGGCTAAAGGTGAATCTAAAATTTTCCATGTAATTGCTGTTGCTGAAGCTTATGGTGTTTTATCTAACAATGTATTTGTTGGGGATAAAAGTGCTTCTGCTGATGTGACTGTTCCTGAGATTATTCCTGATAAAACAGTTAATGTTGCTAATCCTAATTTCGGTGATAATGTGACTTATACTGTTACTGTTTCTAATGATGGTATTGGTGATGCAAACAATGTTGTTATTGTTGATAGGCTTGGTGAAGGTTTGACCTTTGTAAGTGCTTCTGATAATGGTGTTTGGGATCCTGTTAAACGTACTGTTACTTGGATTGTTGATTTAGCTAAAGGAGAAAGCAAAGTATTTACTGTTAATGCTACTGTTGATGCTTATGGAAATGTTACTAACTCTTTAGTTGTTGGTAATAAGACTACTGGTGTTAATGTGACTGTTCCTGAGATTAATCCTGATAAAACAGTTAATGTTGCTAATCCTAACTTTGGTGATGATGTAACTTACTCTGTTACTGTTACTAATGTTGGTATTGGTGATGCTAAAGCTGTTGTTGTTAAAGATACTCTTAGTAAAGGATTGAAATTTATTAGTGCTACTGGTAATTATACCTTTGATGAAGCTACTAATACTATTACTTGGATTGTTGATTTAGCTAAAGGAGAAAGTAAAACTTTCTATGTAAATGCAATTGTTAATGCTTACGGAAATGTTACTAACTCTTTAGTTGTCGGTAATAAGACAGCTTCTGTTAATGTGACTGTTCCTGAGATTAATCCTAACAAGACTGTAAGTATTGAAAATCCTAATTTCGGGGATAATGTGACTTATACTGTTAGCGTTTCTAATGTTGGTATTGGTGATGCTAAAGGTGTTGTTGTTCGTGATATTTTAGGTGAAGGTTTAGTTTTCGTTAGTGCTTCAGATGGTGGAGTATATGATGAAAATACACGTACTGTTACTTGGATTGTTGATTTGGCTAAAGGTGAAAGCAAAGTATTTACTGATAATACTACTGTTAGTGGTTATGGAAATGTTTCTAATTCTTTAGTTGTTGGTAATAAGACTGCTGGTGTTAATGTGACTGCTCCTGAGATTATTCCTGATAAAACAGTTAATGTTGCTAATCCTAATTTCGGTGATAATGTAACTTATACTGTTACTGTTTCTAATGTTGGTATTGGTGATGCAAACAATGTTGTTATTGTTGATAGGCTTGGTGAAGGTTTGACCTTTGTAAGTGCTTCTGATAATGGTGTTTGGGATCCTGTTAAACGTACTGTTACTTGGATTGTTGATTTGGCTAAAGGAGAAAGTAGAACGTTCTATGTAAATGCTACTGTTAGTGGTTATGGCAATGTTTCTAATTCTTTAGTTGTTGGTAATAAGACAGCTTCTGTTAATGTGACTGTTCCTGAAATTAACCCTAACAAGACTGCAAATATTGAAAATCCTAACTTTGGCGATAATGTAACTTACACAGTCACTGTTACTAATGATGGTATTGGTGATGCAAACAATGTTGTGGTTAAAGATACTCTTGGTAAAGGATTGAAATTTATTAGTGCTACTGGTAATTATACCTTTGATGAAGCTACTAATACAATTACATGGATTGTTGATTTAGCTAAAGGTGAATCCAAAACATTTAAAGTAAATGCTACAGTTTCCGGATATGGAAATGTAACAAATACTGTAATTGTTGGCAATAAAACATTTAACAAAAAAATGTAACAGTTCCTGAAATCAATTCAAACAAAACAGTTAACAATGAAATTCTAATTTCGGTGATAATGTAACTTATAGTGTAACAGTCACTAATGATGGAATTGGTGATGCTAACAATGTAGTTGTTTGCGATATTTTAGGTAAAGGATTAAAATTCTTAAATGCAGATGGAAATTTCACATATGATGAAAAAACTGGTACAATTACTTGGATTGTTGATTTGGTTAAAGGCGAAACTAAAACATTTAATGTAAATGTTACTGTTTTAAGCTATGGTGATTTATCTAACAAAGTAGTTGTCGGAAATAAAACAGTTATCAAAAACATTACAGTACCTGAAATTAACCCGGGAAAAGAAATTAACATTGAAGTTCCAAACTTCGGTGATAATGTAACATACACTGTAATTGTAAACAACACCGGAAAAGTCAATGCTACTGATGTTGTTGTAGCTGATAAATTAGGTGAAGGTTTAACTTTTGTTAATGCTTCAAATGGTGGAGTATACAATGAAACTACTCGTACAATCACTTGGATTATTAACTTAACTGCTGGAGAAACCAAATATTTATATGTAAATACCACAGTTTCAGCATACGGCAATATAACTAACAGTGTAATTGTCGGTAATAAAACATTTAACAAAAAACGTAACAGTTCCTGAAATAATCCCTGTAAAAGAAGTTGATTCCTCTGATATCCATATTGGAGATGAAATAACTTATACTATTGCTGTTTCAAATCCTGGAAAAACCAATGCAACAAATATCGTAATTAAAGATATACTTCCTGAAGGATTAAAATTCATTAATGCTTCAAATGGCGGAGTATATGATCCAGCTACTGGAATTATTACATGGATTGTAAACATTACAGCTAATTCAACTGTTGATTTAACTGTTGTAGCTAATGTAACTAAATCAGGAAATATTACAAATACTGTAAATGTTGGAAACAAAACTGCTAACTGCACTATTGAATCAAAGGATATTGCTGATTTGGAAATACACACAGTTGCTGACAAATCTGAAATATACATTGGAGACTCTGTTGTCTGCACAGTTACTGTCATAAATAATGGACCAAGCGATGCAATAAATACAATTGCTAATGTATTTGTACCAAATACTTTAAGCATTATTTCATATAATGCAACAAAAGGAACATTTGACATAACTTCTGGCAAATGGTATGTAGGAAACTTAACAAATGGTGAAAAAGTCGTATTAACATTTGTAGCTAAAGCATTAAATGAAGGCAATTCAACAGTATATGTTAATGTAACAAGCGAAACCTTTGAGGTAATCTTGGAAAACAACTACGACAATGTAACTGTTAAAGTCCTTAAAAATCAGCTCCAATCGGTCCGGATAAACCAGTTCATCCAGACGATTCATCTTCAGCTGATGATGGTTCATCTTCAGATGCAGGTAGTGAATCTGTAAGCTTACCAAATACAGGAAATCCACTAGCAATATTGCTCTTATGTATTTTAAGTGTAATATTACGCGGGATCTAGAAAAAGAAAAATATAATTTATTTGTGATTTGGGTTTAATTACTCAAATCAGCTTTTTTTTATTTTTTATCTATTTTTTAGAAATCAATTGTAATTTTTACTTCCAAATCTTATTTTATGATTATAAAAAGCTATTTTTACTTATAAAATTATAAAAAGAAAGGAGTTAAGAGAAGGTTTTGAAAATTTATTATTAATGAAAGTAATATATTAGAATAGGAAAAATGGTGATTTTCATGATTTTTACTAATTGGCGATATTAAAAAAGAGTTATTCCTATTGTCGTTAAATATGGTGTAAATACTTTTAGTCTTTTTGGATCTTATGCCTGTGGTGAAGCTAATGAAGATAGTGATTTGGATTTTGCAATGGATAAATGTGATTTAAAAGGTCTTAAATATGTTTCTTTAGTCCAAGATTTAGAACATGAATTAAAGTAAAAATACTTAATGTCACATAAATAATGGCATTATTAATATTATTGGATTTTTTGAATTTTTTAGTTGAATCCGTTACTGATTTATATTCTAAAAACACATCTGATTTTCATAAAAATGTTTATATTTTAACATACAATCATTACATATCTGTTAATTAATAGGTTACAGGTGAATTCATGTTTAATAGAAAGTATTTTATTTTAGTTTTTTTGTTTTTCTGATAGCTATAACTTCAGTCAGTGCGCAGGATGATGCTGTAGCTAGTCAGGATTTAGATGAATTGTCATTTAATGATAATGTGGTGTTGGATACTAACACTGATGCAGAATACTATGCAGACGGTGCCGTAAGACAGGACACAGATCAGACTGCTGATGATTTGATTAATTTAAGTGAATGCAGTTCAGCTGTTCTTCAGGTAAGTGATAATGAAGGAGTTATCTGTGTCAGGCGTGATGCTACAAATGCTGCGGATATTTATATTGAAAGCGGTAGCTGGGGAGATATTGGTTATCTGAAGCAATATAAAACCAGTGATGGATATTTTTCACATGCAATTGTTACGTCCAACGGCTGGCTTATTGGTAATGGCGGTGTAACAGACGGTTCGGCATTTCGCCAGATTGAAAGCATAGCTTCTGAAATGGTTGTCAATAATCAGATTACAAATGACTATCTTTCAAGAATTTATAAGATAATGTCCAGATATTCTTTAGGTCATTTTGTAATTAAGGCAGCTGACGGAACCTATGGTGTTGTTTTCAGCAATTTGTATCATGTTTCTAAACTGCAGCCGGGACAGTATGTTTTATGTCCTAATGTTTATTCCATGTCTCAGAAAGGCAGTTATGACAGCAGTCTGAATCCTGTTGATGCAGCTATTAAAAAGTTTATACTGACAGCTATGGTGTCAACAGGAGAAATATAATGACTTATCACTGGAAGCTGACTGCTTCTCCCAACGGACTGTCCTATGGAGTAGATTCCTATGCATCAAATGATGACGGTGCAGGTGTTGGCCGCTCAACATCCCATATGGCAGATAATGTTTATTACTTCAGTAATTTCCATTCAACAAATTCCCTTCCCTTAGCCAGGGATAAAGTGTTTTTGGGAACTCATGTTTTTGGCAGCAGTATGGAAGTTTTCAGATTACTGACTCCTGTCAGCTCATGTCTTGCTGGGGATAATATTGAGCTGAAATATCAGGTTAATTATATTGCTCATTCAAGCCCTGTAGTTCAGTTTGCTCTTCCGGAAGGATTTGATTTTAATAGTGCAACAGTATCTAAAGGAAATTACAGATTTGATTCTAATCGTATTGTAATTTGGAATTTAAATGACTGTGATGTGAATAATTACATTACACTTTCTCTTAAAGCTGTCAGATCAGGACAGTTTGATTTTTACCATTCACTGGATAATAATTTTGTCGGCAGCGATAAGTTATTTGTAAATGATTATGGTGCCGTACTTTGGGTAAATGATGTAAACAAATATTATAAAGGTCCTGAAAGGCTTAATGTATACTTAAAAGATGTTAATGGTAATCCTATTGCTGGTGAAAATCTTATCATTAATATCAATGGTGTTGATTATAAAAAGTTAGTGATGATAAAGGCGCTGCTTCACTGGCAGTTAATTTGGAGTCTGGGGAATATCCGGCTAAAGTAACTTATAATGGGCGTTTCGGCAGTGATTCTAAAGAAGTCAATATAAACGTATCAAAAACTATTGAAAGTAATGATATTGTAAAGATGTTCAGAAATGCAACACAGTATTATGCAAAATTCATTGATACTTCAGGAAACCCTTTAGCTAACAGGGCAGTTACATTCAATATCAACGGTGTGTTTTACACAAGAAACACTGATGATTCAGGTTATGCCAAATTAAACATTAACTTAAGACCCGGAACCTACATTTTAACTGCACACAATCCTGTAAATAATGAGAAAAAAGGTTTCAACATAACTGTCAAAGCACTTATCTGTGAAAACCATGATATAGTCAAATATTATAAAAACAGCACACAATACACAGCAAAAGTCTATGATAAAGACGGAAGTTTAGCTGTTGGTAAAACTGTAACATTTAACATAAACGGGTATTTTATAACAGAACAGTTGATGAAAATGGAACAGTAACACTAAATATCAATTTGAATCCCGGAAAATATATTGTAACTGCAATATATGAAGGATATGATGTGGGAAACAATGTGGTTGTTAAAAGTGTTCTGCTTACTGATGATTTGTCCATGAAGTTTAAGGACGGCAGCAAATTTAATGCAACTGTTCTTGACGGTCAGGGAAAACCATTAGCTAATCAGACAGTGATATTCAATATAAACGGAGTATTTTACAATAAAACAACAGCAGATAATGGTGTTGCAAGTTTAAATATCAACCTCCTTAAAGGAAAATATATTATCACTTCAACATGGAACAGTTATCAGGTTGGAAATAAAATTACAATCAGTTAGGAGAAATCTTCTCTTGACTCTTTTTTTATTAAATTATTCCAATAATTTAACCATTCCAAAAGCCCATTGAATTTTTTTCTCACCTATTCCAACATCATAAGCAAATTCAATCAGGTCAAGGTCTCTTTCTAAAATAAGATCATTATAATCCTCCAGGAGGATGGAAATTTGATGTATCTAGTTCCACTATATTTAATACATAATTTAAATGCATTTTAATACTACCTCAACTATTTCCATGATTATCTTCAAGTATCGCATATATAGTATCGTCATCATAATATTTGTATTCTACTATATGACAATCATATTTTTCACAATATTTCTCAACAGTCATGCCATGTTGTGTTTGGGGCACTGTCAATAACTTTGGTGATGAATGCCTCGGAAGTTTCTCTGCACCCAGTATTTGGTTTTGAGAGAAAATCTTGTCCTAGCTCCTTCAAAAGTTCTTAATGTTTTTTAATATGCTTAGGGAAAACTTTTTGAAAGAAATTTTCAATTTTATTACTTGTAGTTGGAACATTACTATTTTCAAGATGAAATGTTATTGTTTTAAAGTAAGGAATGATGAAAAACCACAATAAATTAAAAATAACTTTCGGCAAATTGTTTTGTATACTAATAAGATAATCTCTACCTTTTTAGCAGATTCTAAATTATTAGCATTCAAAACATCAAAAACTAATTGTTTACAATAATTTAAGTATTCCAATTCTTCATTAGAATAATTATTTCTTTTCTTATCCTCTCTAATGTTCCTGTTTATCTTTTGTTTTGTGTGAAACATACAGAATTGATGTTTAACCCCAACTTTTTTCAATTGCTGGATGATACTCATCTTTTAAATCAGATACAATACAAATCTTAGGCTGATTACGTAGGGAATCATCTAAAAACTTATATATAGTTTCAATATCCTCTGATTCCACTAGATCCATAGAAACAACAGAATTCAATTTAACATCAAATAAGACTAAAAAGTAGTTCTAAACACCGTTAATTTTAGTCCAAAGACTATCAAACAAATAATGTCTGGAATAAGATTCGTTCACACTTATATCATCATTTTCATCCAGATTATTATGCAAGATTCAATACTTTGATGTGAAATATCTACATTGAAGAATCTTTTGAGCATATGCTGAATTTTATAAATGCTATTTCCAGAAACAGAGTATATTTCGTTGATATATTCTATTACAGGCTTTGTAATATTGCAATTTTCATCAACAATAGATTTAATATTCGTATAAAAAAATTTTACCGCATTTTTTACATTTTATATTTCTGAATAATGCATTTTTGTTCTTCAACATTTAAAAAATACAATTTACGAACATAATTACCATTTTTAACAACATTTGAGGAATAACAATTAGGACAAAATGTATATTTATATTTAAAAAAAATTACCATGTTTAGTAAGCCTAATTAAATTATCATCCGAATTTAAACATCCATTGCTTAATTTCTCCCCATAAGATTCATATTCAGAAAATTCTTCAAAAAAATCGAAAAGTTTAAGTTGTTTATCCTCCAATATAGAACATGGAGCTTTTATATTGTCTTTATTCATATTAATATATTAGCTCCACTTAATATATTAAATTTACTATCTTATTTTAAAAAATAAAACCCAAAAAGCATTTAAAAATTTTTGAAATTAAAAATTAAAAATTCAAATCACCAAAGCCCTTGACAGAGCCTTTTAGTTACTCCAACATAAATTAAGCTAATAGTATCAATTCCAAATGAATCTCAAGTATTTTAGTAAGATTTATACTATTTATTAACAATATTATATCCTATGAATACTCATAAATTAATTTTAATAATATGTGCTATAATTGGCTACTCATAATTGTGGTGAAGAATAAAACTATAAATCCCTATACTTTCTTCCTTCAGCTCCAGTTATATCTTTCTTAACTTCATATAACAGCTTGTTTGATATATATGTTTTATTATATCACATTAGCCACTGTCAAACAGTGAGCAGAATTATGTATAACTTGATTTTACATTAATTGTACTGTGTAATGAGTAGTTAAACAAAAATGTTTATTTATTTAATAGATTATAATAGTAGTATTAAAAGGTAGTAATGGATATTAAGGAGTGAATTTTAATGTTGGATGATTTTGATTTTGATAAGGAAAGTCCGTTTCAACCAGGTCATCCAGTCAGTCCATATTATTTTAAAGGAAGAACTAAAATAGTTAAAAAAATTTTAAGATACTTGAATAAAGCAGAAAAAGGTGATGTTCAGCATTATTTTATCACTGGGGAAAAAGGTATGGGTAAAACATCTTTAGCAAGATATGTTCAGGACTTTGTTCAAGACAAAATGGTGGGAGTATATATTTCAAATAAAGGAAATCATTCTTTAGAAAATTTAGTAAAACAAATTTTAGAAGAGTTGATTAACTCTGCACCAAAAGATTCCATAAAATCTAAAATTAAAAATATTTTTGGAGATTATGTTGAAAGTATTGAAGTTAAAGGAAATAAATTCAATTTTAAACTAGATGAGTATGCTTCTAGAGATATTGTTGATAATTTTTTATATTATTTGAATAAATCATATGAAGAATTATGTACTGAAAAAAGGGTATTTTTTTAATTATTGATGATATTAATGGTTTATCTGAATCAAAAGAGTTTGTCGATTGGTATAAAAAGTTTGCAGATTCTATTGAAATGAAAGATTATAATATTCCATTATATATTCTATTAGCCGGATATCCTGAAAAATTTAATAGTCTTGTAAATCAGGATGAATCTTTTCAAATTTTTCATTATAATCATATTGATTATTTAAATTCAAAAGGAAATTACTGAGTTTTTCAGGATACTTTTGATAGTGTAGGAATTAAATGTGATGATGACTCTTTAAAGTATATGGTAACTTTTTCAGAGGGTATTCCTTTGATGATGCAGGAAATAGGAGATTCTGTTTTTTGGGAAGTTGAGGAAAATATTGTTAATAAGGAATATGCAATTAAAGGTATTGTTGAAGCAGGTAGATTAATAGGTAAACGACAGATAAAACCAGTTATGGATAAATCTATCCGTAGTAAGAATTATGAAAGTATTTTAATGAAATTAGGTGATAAAGGATTTGACTCATTTAAGAAAAGTGATTTTGAAAAATTCTTATCAGCTTCTGAAAAAAAAAGTTTTTTCGAAGTTTCTTCAAAGAGCAACAGAACTTCATATTTTAGAATCTATTGGTAAAGAAAAAAGCGGTGAATATAAATTCAGCAATAGATTATATTTAGTTTATTTCATGATTTTAAATTTAGAAAAAGAATATAATTTAAATGGATAAGGAAGTTAAAAAAGATTAATGAGTTCATTACACTTAATAAATGGTTTCCAAGTAAAATTCACACAACTTTTTGCTTGCAAATAAATAAAGAGAAATAAATTGAATTATAATAAATAACTGTTAAATTAATATTATAAAAAATAGGATATATAAGGTAATATGTGTTCAATAGTTGGTCTTCAAGGTAATTTCAAAGCTGATGATTTAATAGCTATGTTAAAAACCTCAAAAAGTAGGGGAAAAAGATGCTTCCGGAATATTTTTAGACGGTAAAATACAAAAAGGGATTGATTTAAACGATTTTGATGATAACAACACTTATTCTTTAGGTTTAGGTCATAATCTGCTGGCTGTCCATAATTTGGAAAACAGGACTTCTCACACTCAGCCAATAGCTAAAAACAGTTTAACTTTGGTTTTCAATGGTGAGATTTATAATTATTCTTCTCTAAAGAATTTGCTGGCTAAATTAACAAAAAATAAAGATATTTCTTCTGATTCTGAGTTATTGCTTAATTTAATTGATTTTTATTATGGGGATGATCTGCTTCAGGCAGTTGAAAAAACAAATAATCTCTTAGACGGGGATTATGCCTATGCTGTTACAGACGGAAATAACTTGGCGGTCTCAAGAGATCCTTTAGGTGTCAAACCTTTATTTTACACAGATAATGCTTTTGCTTCTTCAAAACAATGTTTAAAAGGAGACATCAAAACATTAAAACCGGGCTATATCCTTTACAACTGGAAAGAGATACCTCCTAAAACAGATATTTTCCAAAAGAGATTTGAAACCGACAACAGAAAACTTGAAAAACTTGTTAAACTGGCTGTTTTAAAAAGAGTTGACGATTTGGAGGAAGTTGGTGTAATTTTTCAGGCGGTGTTGACAGCTCTTTAATAGCTTTGCTGCTTCGCGATATTTCCTTAAATAAAAATCTTAAAGTTACTTTGTATGCTGTAGGCAAAAAGGATTCCAAGGATGTGGCTGCTGCTAAGTGTGTAGCCAGTATTTGGGTCTTCCTCTAAAGGTTCATGATATTACTGAAAGTATTGTAAAGGACAGTCTGAAAGATGTTGTTCAGGCAATTGGTGAAAATAATCTGATGAAGATTGAGTGGGAATGACTGTTTATCTTGCTTCTAAAATGATAGCTGAAGATAATATTAAGGTAGCTGTTTCCGGTCAGGGTGCTGATGAGCTGTTTGGTGGCTATAACAGATATTTAAATAGCTATATGGAAAATACTTTAGATGATGAGTTAAGATATGATATGGCTAATATGTATCATGTTAATCTGGAACGTGATGATGCATGTTCAATGGCAAATGGCGTTGAGCTGCGCCTTCCTTTTTTAGATAAGAATCTTGTTGAATTTGCCCTTAATATTCCGGTCAGATATAAGATTTCAGGTTCTGATGATAAGCTGCGTAAAAATATTTTAAGAAAACTGGCTTTTAATTTGGGACTGGATAAGCAGATTGCTTACAGACCTAAAAAAGGCAGCCCAGTACGGCACTGGCATTGACAAAATTTTAAGAAAAAAAAGTTTTAAGGGATATTGATATTGAGGAGTATTTAAAATAGAGTTTAAAACTCTATTTAAGGACAGTTACTCCATATCCCATATCTAAACCAGTTACAGGTTCAATAGCTGTTATGATATATTTTCCGGGCATTAAATTTATATTTAAAGTAGCCAAACCGTTATCATCGCTCTGGCAGATATAGAAAACACCGTTTATGTTAAATGTTACATTTGTATTAGATAGCGGATTACCGTTTCCCTTAACAAAGCTTGCATTGAATTGTGATGCATTTAAATATGTTGTTAAGTTTTCAGCTATAATTGTAGGTAAAACTGTAATGTTAAATCCTATATCCAATCCGGTTTCAGGATTAGTAGCTGTTAGGGTGTAATTTCCAGGTCTTAAGTTTATATTTAACTTTGCAACACCGTTACTGTCAGTTTCACGGGTGTAGAAGACTCCATTAATATTAAATGTTACATTTGTATTAGCTAGTGCTTCTCCATTGCCTTTAACAAACCTGGCATAAAACTCTGTTCCGTTTTTATAATATTTAACAAGATTATCTCCAATAATTGCAGATAAAACAGTTACTGTGTTTGTTTTATTTATTCCGTTGAAGTAAGTTGTAATATTATAAGTTCCAGGTCTTAAGTTAATATTTAGGTAAGCTGTTCCATTTTCATCACTGGTTTTTGTGTAATTGACTCCATTTATGTTAAATGTCACATTTACATTAGCTGCGTTAACATTTGCACTGAATTTTGAAGCATTTTTATAATATTTTACTAAATCGCTGCTTTGGATTGAATTAGCTATTGTGTAAACTTTCAAACAGATTATATTTTCAGATGTATTCCATATTTTGCCGTCGGCACTTATAAATGATGTATAACCGTCATTGTGTACTCTGGTATTTATTGATAATGGAACATTTACACCTTTAATTACAGCTCTAAAAAGGTCTCCTTTGTTAACTGGAATGTAATTATTTAATTTAATAGTTGAAAAACCGCTAAATGCGCTTATTCCACTTTGTGTGTGTTTTAATATATCATTTACATAGATGCTGATTTCGTATTTTTCACCACTGTTGTTGAAGTAGGTTCCAACTGCAGCTATCAAATCATTTTCAAGGGCTTCAAATTCATTGGCATAATAAATATGACTTAAATTGAAGTTTTCATATTTGTCCATTCCGCTAATATCAATTTGGTAGTTTTTATTATATGAAACAGTGTTATTTATAATAACTCCTATTGCCTGATAGCCTGTTACAAACTGCGTATCATAATATGAAATGTATAAATATCCTCCGTCACCGAAATTGCTTCCCCAGCTGTTTTTAAGGATAAATGCACCGTCGCCAGGTGGAGTTATCAGGAAGTTGTCTTTGCTGTAGTTATCATCCCATCCGACAAGAAGAACTGCATGGTATGCGTCTTCAGTTCCGTTATAGTACTGTGCTGAGGTTTTGAATTGTAGTATGGTGCCTGCTGCTGAGCATTGTATGCAACCCAAAGCCCTCCATATTTAATTAAAGCATCTTTCAGCTGATTGTTGTCAGTTGAATTTATGCGGGGGTGAACAAAAATCATGTCCTGAATGTGAATATCTTCATCAGTAGATATTAATGAGGATATTTTTCCAAGTTCGTCATATGTGTCATATTTGGTTGGAAACATTCCAAGCCAGCTTAACAAATATCCTGCTCCCATAAATTCGGTTCCGCCTTCATTTTCTATGGTATGACCGTAAAGGGAGTATTTAATCATACTGTTTTGAACATTGTTTTCAGAAAAATCATATTCAGTATCTGTTGCTTTAAGAAGAGCTGATTCTAAAGATCCGCAGGTTCCGAATGTCCAGCATGCACCTATTGCACCCTGATTTTTAACTGAACTTACCCATCCGAAGTCACGTAAATCAAATCTTGAAGGAAGTTTAGTTAAAGTTATTGTATTGTTTACTAAAGTTAATGTAATTCCGGAGCCGTCAACAATTGTTGCATAGATTGTATTATTTAATGAAATGATGTCATCAGTAAAATTGCAGTTTAGTGCAGTGTAGTTTTTATCAAATGCAGAAAAAATTCCTGTTGTGTTAAATTGGGAATTATTGGTGAAATAGTTTTTATTCATAAATAATGATGTGTCATAGGTGTATATTGCCCCGCCGTCAAATGCAGCAAAGTTATTTGTGAAACTGGAATGGGTTATTGTTGCAATTGTCATGTCCAGATATAAGCCGCCTCCATTTGATCCCCTGGCATCGTCATTTAATCCGCGGTTGTCTGCAAAATTGTTATTGTTTAATTTTAAATTAACATATGATGCATATATTGCTCCGCCATCATAAAAAGCGGTGTTCTGTGTGAAATTACAGTTTTCAACAGTTAAACTGCCTTCAAGCTGAAGTATAGCTCCTCCAAATTCTGCATATGAGTGTGTAAAAGTTGAATTTGAAATTTCCACATTTTCAACTAAATCAAAGTATAGGCTTCCTCCGTTTTTTCGCAGCTTATATTTTTAAATTCAGAGTTTTTAATTATAACTTCTTTTGATTCTTTAGATCCGATAGCTCCTGCAGTTTTGTTGGATTTTAAGTTGGTGAATTTGGATTTGTCAATCACAACTTTGGAACCTGTAGCATAAACTGCACTGGCATAATTTGAGTTTAGATTAACAAAATCAGTATTGGCAATATTTGCATTTGCACCTATAAGATACACTGCACCCCAGTCTGAATGGGATGTTCTGATTTCGCTATTGCTTATTTTAATATCTCCGTAAGCTCCAAAAAAACAGCACTTCCTTTTTCGGAAGTTGTATTTATAAATGAGGAATCTTCAATAGTTAAGCTTCCCCACTTATCAGACATGAACCTGCCTGAGTTGAATTCATGTTTTTAAAGGTTACATTATTTAAAATAATATTGGAATCTTTGGCATATATTCCTGAACCGTATGATGATAATCCGTCAGTTAACATAAGATTGTTTATTGTTAGATTACATTGAATTAAAAGAAATATTCTTGCATGATTGGATCCGTCAACAGCATATCCGTTCCCGTTAATTACAAGTTCTCTGTTGTTTATTGCAATTCCTCAGAATATTTGCCGCCGGCAGTGTCATTATAAACATAATCATGATTTATGTTTAATTCATTACCTGATTCATCTATTGCTGTTTGCAAATCTGTAAATGTATTGTTTTCATTAGCCGAAACACAAGTTAAAGATAACAGCAAAACAAAAGATACAACTAAAATACTTAGTTTGGTTTTATTTAACATTTTACCCACATTTTTAATTTTTTTTTTAGTTCTTATGAACATTAATATAATATTAATTTATGATTATTAAATGATGTCGCCAATACAAATAATATTTTTTACACAAAATTGTGTTTTGTCTAAGAAAAGTGATGATATAATTTTAAGTTAGTAAAAGCCCAAGTTTTAATAAACATTTATTAATATTAAAAACAAAATTATTTTTATTATTATTGAATTAATCATAGGAGATTTATTTATGAAAATTGAAAAAGATGCAGAAAATATTTTAAACAAGTTTTCAAAAACTTTAGAGGATATTCCAGATCTTGAAGAAACTTGGTATATTACTGATAATTTAAATCTTACTCGTGAAGATAAATCTCATGAGAAACATCCTGAAAAAATTTTAAGGAATGCTCATATTGACAAAGAAGGTAAACTTGTTGTTAAAAAGAGCAGATTGGGTTAATTAGGGGAATTTTTTATGAAAATGGATTTGGTTTTAGAACTTATGGATGTTCCGGGACAGCTAGTTTCTGTTTTGGATCCGATTAGTGGCCTTGGTGCAAACCTGGTTACTGTAATCCATAAAAGAGATTCTAAAAATGAAAAGGAATGATTCCGGTTCAGCTTACTCTTGAAGGTGAACGTGATAGTCTTGACAGGGTTATTGAAAGATTCAAAGAGTTGGGAGTTTCCATTATTGCAATGGACGGAGTTGTTAAAAAGGAAGTTGTAAGCACTATTTTAATTGGCCATATTGTTGATAATGACATTAGAGACACTATGGATAAAATTAATTCTTTGGAAGGTGTTTATGTAGTTGGATTTGATATTAAATTAGATGGAGAATCTAAATCTTCTGCTTTAATTAATATTGAAACAGACTTTGGCATGAAAGAATTTGTATTTGATAAGATTGGTAAAATAGCTGCAGAAAAAGATTTACTTATGATTAATGAAGTTTAGGGATAATATGAAAGAATGTAAAGTCATAGTAATGGGATTTGGTGCAGTTGGTCAAGGTGTGGCTAGGGCAATCTCATTAAAAAAAGACATGATTAAAGAAAGATTTGATGTAGAATTAAAAATAGTAGCTGCTGCAGATTCTTCATCTTCTGCAATTTGTGCTGACGGATTAGATGAAGAACTGCTTGTAAATACTAAAAATGAATTTGGAAAGTTATCCAATTATCCGGAATACGGCAGTATGCTATTTCAGGTTTGAATGTGTTGGATGCTGTGGAATATGACTGTTTGATGGAAGCAACTCCAACCAATATAACTGATGCAGAACCTGCACTGTCTTTAACTTTAAAAGCATTTAAAGCTGGAAAAGATGTTGTAACCTCCAATAAAGGACATTTAGCTTTAAAATTCAAAGAAGTTGTATCTGAAGCTGAGAAAAACAATGTTGAATTTAAATATGAAGCCAGTGTTGGTGGAGCAATGCCTATTATTAATTTCACAAAAGAAACACTTTCATCCTGTGGAATCAAATCAATTGTAGGAATATTGAACGGTACCACCAATTACATTTTATCAAGAATGGCATCAGAAGGTTCCTCCTATGATATAACCTTAAAAGAATCTCAAGAGTTAGGAATAGCTGAAACAGACCCAACTCAAGATGTTGAAGGTATTGATGCAGCTTGTAAAACTGTAATTTTAGCTAATTCACTTTTTAGGAATTGATGCTACTTATGATGATGTTGATGTTGAAGGTATTTCAAATATTACTTCACAGGCTATGGATTTAGCCAGAAAAGAAGGTTATTTAATTAAATTAATAGCTGAAGTTTCTAAAGATAAATTACAGGTATCACCACGTTTAATTAAAAAAGGCAGCGCATTTGACTTAAGCGGAACTTTAAACATGGCTACTGTTCGTACTGACCTTGCCGGTGATGTTAGTGTTATTGGACTTGGAGCAGGATCTCTTGAAACTGCTTCTGCGATGTTGACTGATTTGATTAGTATTTTAAAAGTTAAATACTAATTTACTTTTTACTTTTTTGATGATAATATGAAATATGTAATTTTTATCCCTGACGGTTCAAGTGATTATCCAATTGACGAATTAGACGGTAAGACTCCACTTATGGCAGCTGATACTCCAAACATTGATAAAATGGCAAAAGCGGGTTTTGGAGGTTTAACCAATAATGTTCCTGATGCATACACTCCAGGTTCTGATGTAGCTAATATGAGTATTTTCGGATTTAACCCTGCAAATTATTATACTGGTCGCGGACCACTGGAAGCAGGCAGTATGGGTATTGAAACTACTGATAAGGATGTAATTTTCAGATGCAATACCATTACCCAGAAGGACAACCATATGGATGATTTTAATGCAGGTCATATTACTTCTGGGGAAGCTGAAATACTTATGGACAGCTTAAATGATTACTTCAATGAAAAATATGATGATTTTAAAGGCAGATTCTATTCAGGAGTCAGTTACAGACATCTGTTTGTATATTCCTGTGACAGTGCTGAAGATGCTAAGCTATTGGCTGGTTTAAAGACTATGCCTCCTCATGATATTGCAGGTGAAGACTTAAATGAAAATACTTCAGGCGACAAATGGGATGAAAAATTACCTGATTTCATTAAAAAGATTATGTGGGAATCAGGAGAAGTTCTGGAAAATCATGAAGTCAATAAAAAAGAGTAGCTGATGGCAAAAAACCTGCAAATATGGTATGGCTATGGGGTCAGGGAGTAACACCAACTTTACCTAATTTTAAAGATGTTTACGGATTGGATGCAGCAGTAATTACTGGTGTTGATTTGTTGAAAGGAATTGGTGCTTTTGCAGGCTTTGACATTATTGATGTTCCCGGAGCTACCGGATACTTTGATACTGATTATGAAGCTAAAGGAAAATATGCAATTGAAGCTTTAAAAAACCATGATGTAGTCTTTGTACACATTGAAGCTCCTGATGAAGCAGGACATGCATCAGACACTGCTGAAAAGTTAAAGCTATTGAACAAATTGACAAGCATATTGTAGGTCCGGTTTTAGACAGTTTAAAAGGTCAGGACTTTAAGGCAGCTATTTTGCCGGATCATCCAACACCGGTTTCAGTTGGAACCCACACAAGAGATGATGTACCTTTAATAATATATTCCTCTGATAAAACAGGTGATGAGAGTGTATCATTTGATGAACAGGGTGTTCTTAAAGGTAGTTTGGATAAAAAAGAAGGATATAAGTTAATGTCCAGACTAATTAATGATGATTTTTAGAAAAATCATCTCTTTAATTTATAGCTCACTAAAAGATTCTGCATTTATAGGGCTGGTGAGTATAAGTTTAATGTTGTTAATCGCAACAGTTATATATTAAAAATTTATAATTTATGTTGTAATTTACAACAGTAATTTTATTTTTTTCATGGTGCAACAAATATGGAATCTTTAATTAAAACCCCTGAAACATTATTTATTTTCAAATAAAGCATTATTTGCATTATTTTTTACCCTTGCTTATTGAACAGGGACTGGAATTTTTTGTAGGGTTTGCTGATTCTGTAATGGTTGCATCTTTAGGTGAATCAGCAATTTCCGGTGTTTCATTAGTTGATTTTCTAATGCAGTTATTAATTTTCGGATTTTCTGCACTGGCTACCGGAGGAGCAGTAATAGCCGGTCAGTATTTAGGAAACAATAAGCCGGAAAAAAGCTAGAGGAGCATGTAATCAGCTTGTATGGTTTTCAGGAATTTTATCAGTTTTTTAATGATATTTGTTTTAACAGCTAAATCATTTTTAATAAATACATTATTTGGCCAAATTGAAGCAGACGTATGGAACTATGCAAATATTTATTTATTGTTTATGGCTTTTTCAATACCATTTATAGCTATTTACAATGCAGGAGCAGCAATTTACAGAACCAGTGGAAATGCAATTCTGCCAATGAAAATAATGGTTATCTGTGATATTTTAAATGTTATAGGTAATGCATTCGGTATTTATTATTTGGGTTTAGGTGTTGAAGGAGTAGCTGTTCCTACTGTAATTTCAAGACTGGTTGCAGCAGCAGCTATAATGCATTTCACATTAGATGAAAACTTCAAACTGCATATTAAAAAGAACTTTAAAACATAAATTTGATTGGAAAGTTCTTAAAAAGTGCTGAATGTAGGTATTCCATACGGTATTGAAAACGGTTTATTCCAGTTTGGCCGTGTGCTGGTTTTAAGTTTGGTTTCAACTTTTGGTACAGTAGCTATTGCAGCTAATTCTGTAGGTTATGCAATTGGAGTATTTTCAGTATTGCCGGGGTTTGCAATTAATCTGGGAATGACTGCTGTAATATCAAGATGTGTTGGAGCAAATGATTATGAACAGGCAAGATATTATAATAAAAAGATTATTTTAATTGTTGTTGTCTGTCATATTATTGTTAATGCATTAATATTTGCCCTATTGCCGGTTATTTTAGGTCTTTATAATTTATCTCCTGCTACTGCAGCACTGTCTGCTAAAATGATTATCTGGCACGGTACACTTGGAATTTTAATTTGGCCAATAGCATTTACACTGCCTAACCTGTTTAGAGGTGCTGGTGATGCAAAATGGGCAATGGCAGTAAGTTTAACAGTAATGTTTACCTGCAGAATAGGTTTGTCTTACATTTTAGCCATAAACTTTAACATGGGAGTATTTGGAACATGGGTAGCTATGTTTATTGACTGGTTCGTAAGAGGCGGATTATACATCTACAGATACTTCAGCAATAAATGGACGGAATATAGGGTGGTTACATGAATCTGATTATATATTTTTTCAGCTGAAGGCCATACAAAAAAAGCAGCCTTTAAATTACATGAATTAATAAGCAGTGAAATTTTTGAAATTAAAACGGAAATTCCATATCCTGATGACCATAAAAACTTTTAGAAGCAGCTAAAAAGCAATGGAAAAACCGCGAAGTTGTAGAACTGGAAAATGATATAAATATAGATAAATTTGATACAATATATTTATGTTATCCCAATTGGTTCGGAACACTTCCATTAGCTGTAGCCAGCTTTTTAAAAAGTCATGATTTTACAGATAAAAAGATAACAGCTATCTGTACTCATGGTGGCAGTGGACTTGGCAACAGTCTGAAAGATATTAAAAAATTAGCTGCAGGTGTTAATATTAAAGGCAGTTTAGCAATTTATTCAGAAGATATAAAATAAATTTATATATTAAAAAACATTAAAAATTATGTTGTAATTTGCAACAGTTTGTGATATTATGGTATTGTTTAGAGGAGATATTAAGTGCAAGTCACTTCAAAGAAGAACGTCAATCAGTGTAATTTTACCTGCAGACAACATACATTACTTGCAGGGTACTGAAGAAATAGTAGAAAAGCCATATAAAACATTATACCTGCTGCATGGGCTTTTTGGTAGTGATGATATATTTTTGGCAAACACTACGATTCAGAAATTTGCAGAAGACCATAATATTGCAGTTGTCTTGCCAAGTGGAGAAAATAGCTTTTATGTAGACCAGAAGGACTCTCACAAGTATTACGGTGAGTTTATAGGTCGTGAACTTGTTGAAATGACAAGAAACATTTTCCCCCTGTCTCATAAAAAAGAAGACACATATCTTGCAGGTTTTTCAATGGGAGGATATGGAGCTATTAGAAACGGATTGAAATATCATGGTACTTATGGATGTATAGGTGCAATTTCTGCAGCTCTGCTGACAGATGATTTGCATAATTGGGGCGAGGGAGATGATTTACTCTCTTCAAGATCTTTTGCCCAGTCCTGTTTTGGTGATTTGGATAAAGTAATCGGAAGTGACATGGATCCCAAATTTTTAATCGATGATTTGATAGCTAAAAATATTGAAATTCCAAAGATTTTCATGGCAGTTGGAGATAATGACTTCCTGTATAATGAAAACATAGATTATTACAATTACTTGAAATCAAGAAATGTTGATGTAGAATTCAGATGCTCCCCAGGAGAACACACATGGGAGTTTTGCAATGATTATATTAAAGAATTTATAGAATGGCTTCCATTATAAAAAAAGAGAGGATAATATGAAAAATTTGGCTTTGGATGTATGAGATTGCCATGTAACAGTGACAATCCAGAAGATATTGACTTACCTCAGGTATTTGAAATGGTTGATAAATATATTGAAAACGGATTCAATTACTTTGACACTGCATACGGATATCATGAGGGATTAAGTGAAGTGGCACTTAAAAAGCAGTTATTGAAAGATACCCAAGAGAAGAAGTAATAATAGCAGATAAATTACCGGTATATATGCTTAAACCTTCACATAATCTTGAAGAAATATTCAACGAGCAAAAAGAAAGATGTGGTGTTGAGTATTTTGATTATTACATGCTGCACAATCTTACAAACAATTTCTACAATGGAATTATTCCTCAGTTAAATTGTTTTGAGTTTGCAGAAAAGTTAAAGGAAGACGGATTTATCAAACACCTCGGAATTTCATTTCATGATGATGCAGACACTCTTGATAAAATATTAAAGGAACATCCTTCTATAGAATTTGTGCAGTTGCAGATAAACTATCTTGACTGGGACAATGAGGGAATTCAGTCAAGAAAATGCTATGAAGTAGCCAGAAAATACAATAAGGATATTATTGTAATGGAGCCTTTAAAAGGAGGGTCACTGGTAAATATTCCAGATGAAGCAGGTAAAATACTGACAGATTCAAATTCTGATTTGTCACTTGCATCATGGGGAATCAGATTTGCAGCCGGTCTGGAAGGTGTTTTAACAATACTGTCCGGAGTAAGTACATTGGAACAGCTTGAAGACAATTTAAGCTATATGGAAGATTTCGCTCCATTAACTGAAGATGAACAGAAGGTTATTGGGGATGTTGTTGAAATTATTAATGATTCAATAGCTATTCCATGTACTGGGTGTGATTACTGTTTGGACGCATGCCCTACAAACATTCCAATTTCAAAGTTCTTTGCTCTTTACAATGATGTTAAACAATCTATTGAACTTCAGTTTTTACATTATTTCTACTATGATAATTTAGCAAGGAAAAATGCACCTGCATCTTCATGTTTGGAATGCGGGGAATGTGAAAAAATTGCACTCAGCATATAAAGATTGCTGATGAACTTAAAAGGTTAAAGACTTGCTGGAAGTTGATTTGGAATCTATGTTATGATAGCAAAGTATTTATAAATAATGCTATAAATGTTACTATCGGAAGAGTGTTACTCTTTCTGATTTTTGTTTAAAAGAATTTATCTGAGGTGATTGGTCATTCCACCACCCAACCCGATGGCTGATTGTCGGAATTCTTTTAGGTAAAAATTAGGTAGCTATACAATTACACCACCCAAGTATAGCTACCATAATTTAATCTAATTTTTTTCAAATTATTATATATATCATGAATAACTAAACTATAAATGTATATAATTTTATTTTTTATAAAAATGGAGAGGATTTTTCTGACAAAGTATATTATTATAACTGGTGGGGTAGTTAGTTCTATTGGAAAAGGAATTACTTCTGCATCTATGGGTCGTATTTTTAAGATCTTATGGTTTAAAAGTAGCTGCTATTAAAATAGACCCTTATTTGAATTGGGATTCAGGAACATTAAACCCTTATCAGCATGGTGAAGTTTATGTGACTGATGATGGAATGGAGACTGACTTGGATTTAGGTCATTATGAAAGATTTTTAGATGTTGAACTGCCCGGTTTATCTAACATTACTACAGGTAAAGTTTATAAATCTGTTATTTCTAAAGAAAGGGAAGGTAAATTCTTGGGGGCTTGTGTTCAAGTTATTCCACATATTACTAATGAAATTAAAGAAATGATCAGGTTAATCTCTGATAATGGAGATTATGATGTTGTTTTAATTGAGTTAGGTGGTACTGTTGGGGATATTGAAAGCCAACCTTTCCTGGAAGCTTTAAGGCAACTTAGAAATGAAGAAGGGCATGATAATGTCATGTTTGTTCATGTTACATTTATTCCATACCTGAATGCTGCCGGTGAATTTAAAACCAAACCAACACAACATTCTACAAAAAGAATTAAGAAGTATGGGTATTAACCCTGATGTTATTGTATGCAGATCTCAGGAACCGATTGATGATGCTTTAGAAGGAAAAATAGCTCATTTCTGTGATGTGGATCAGAAAGCTGTTGTAAACACTCCTGATGCAAAAGTACTATTTATGAGGTTCCATTGGTTTTAGAGGAAAATAACATTGGTGAATTAATAGTTAACAGAATAGGATTGAATATTAAACCGGATTCCTCAAAATTTGATGACTGGCGTAAAATTGTATAATCTCTTAAGATTGAAAGTCCTGTTGTGAATATTGGAATTGTCGGTAAATATGTTGAGCTTGAAGATGCATATATCAGTATCAGAGAATCTCTGCAACATGCTGCAGCTAGTGCAGGTGTAAAAGCTAATATTATTTACATCAGTTCTGATGTTGACAAGTTGGATGAAGGTGTTATGGGCAATCTCCATGGTATTCTTATTCCTGGAGGATTTGGAGAACGAGGATTTGAAGGCAAACTTGATGCTGTAGATTATGCTATTGAACATAATGTTCCACTCTTCGGTATCTGTTTAGGAATGCATTCTATTGTAACCCAATTTGCAAGACGCAACGGATATCCTGAAGCTAACAGTGCAGAATTTGACAGCAATAATCCTCACCCAGTTATTGACATGATGGAAGAACAGAAAAAGTTAAAAACATGGGTGGAACTATGCGTTTAGGTTCTTATGACTGTAAGCTTATTAAGGGAACTAAAACATATGAAGCTTATAATAAGGAAGATATTGCAGAACGTCACAGACACAGATTTGAATTTAACAATAATTACAGGAAAGATCTGGAAGACAAAGGTTTGATTATTTCTGGAGTTAGTCCTGATGACTTCTTAGTTGAAATTGTGGAATTGCCAAATCATCCATGGGCTGTCGGCTGCCAGTTTCATCCGGAATTTAAATCAAGACCGAATAGGCCACATCCATTATTTAAATCATTTTTTAGAAGCTATTTGTGAGTATTCTAAAACTGATTCTCTTCATTTTTCATTTTAAAAACAATTTTACACTCTTATTTTCTAGCTAATTAATATATTTCTTAGTTTATACTAGAATTATGGATTTTAGTATTATATTTTTAGTTCAAATTATAGTTACATCTTTATTTTGTTGTTTGGCTGCAATTTTTTGATGTTAAAACAGGAATTATATCTAATAAGCTAAATTTCTCTCTGCTTATTTTCGGATTAATTTCTAACCTGTTTTTGTCAGTTCTTTCTACTAACATTAAATACATTTTATGCTCAATAATTTCAATGTTTGTAACATATATAGTAACTTTGCTTTTTGGAAATTAAAAATTTGGGGTGGGGGAGATGTAAAATTACTCACAGCTATTGCTACAGTTATACCATTTGGCATAAATGTTAACTTTTAAATATTTATCCTCAGCTATCAGTTTACCCCTTTTCATTTACAGTAATTATAAACAGTATTTTAGTAGCATTTCCATTTCTGCTGATTTTTTACTGGTTATCTGGTATTAAAAAACACAATATTTAACTCAAATAAGGACATGTTATTTTCATTTTTAAATATAAATTCCATATCTCTATTTTTAAAGTTAAATCTAAATAAATTAATACTGGTTAAAGACCTGAAAGAGGGAATGATTGTCAATGACTATTATTTTAATAATGAAAAGATAGCTATTTTAATTAATGACATCAACGGCAATTTAAAAGTTTATAAAACAAAAGATAATCCGGATTTTGACTACTACTTCAAATCCCAAAGTGCAGGGGAATAACCCTTCAGGATATGTATTTGTTAAAGATTATGAATGCTCAAAAAATCATATCCAACAACATTTCAATAAAAATAGGATTTCCATTTGCACCGGCAATACTTGCAGGATTTTTAATATCTGTTATTTATGGTGATTTGATGATGCTGTTTATAAAAAGTTCTTTCTGGTGATGTGATGCTTAAAGAAAATAACGGCCAAATTTCAGTTGAATATCTCTTTATATTTGCAATAGCTTTAATTCTTTTAACTGTTTTTACTCTGCCTTTAGCTAATCTGGCTATTGAAAAAACAACAGACATTTCAGATACCCTAAATGTCAAATCCCAGTTATATAAAATAGCTGATGGAATTAATCAGGTATATGGTGAAGGTCAGGGTGCAAAACAAAGTGTTAATCTGGAACTTGATCAAAGCATTAATGTCAATATCTACAAAAAACATCTATCAGCCGGTGTAAAATTCAATGACCACTCATCTAAGCTGATTAAGGTAAATCATGATGGGGATGTTATCAGCGGAATTCTAAATTTAAATAAAGGTAAAAAATACTATTGTTATTGAATGGCCTGCTGAGAGTGAAAATATATTTATCTCTAAAAAGTAAATTAATAATGTATGTGTGAGGTTAATTTATGAGTAATCTAGATAATGCTAAACTTAAAGAGTTAATGAAAATTGAACCGGAATCTATGAGTAAAGAAGAATATGAAAGTTTTGTATATGAATTTAAAAATGCACAACTTTTACTTCCTGTTGAAATATATTCTAAAACTCAAAGTGATGAAATAAATGAACCTCTTAGCTTTAAACCTGTTACAATTGAAGAAAATGGGTGCAAATGCATTCCATTATTTACCGACAATGTTGAACTGAAAAAAACAATCCTCCAGTTTCTGTAATAGCTATTTTCATGAAAGATTTAAAGGATATGCTGGAAGATTCATCAGAAATTGATGAAATCATGATAAATCCGTCTAGTAAGGATACAGTTTGCATTGATTTGGATTCATTTTTTGACTTATTTGCCATAAAGAATAATTCTAATGATTGGATTTTTGAAAAGGCCCGACCTTTAAATCAGGAAGTTAAAGTTTATTATCGTGAATTTGAACCTTTAATGAAAAAACAGGCTATTGGCGGTGTTTATTCTTCTAAAAAATCCATTTAAAGCCAGTGTAAATATGCATTTTGAAGATCATATTCCTTATTTAAATGTTTTAATACTTCCAAAAGACACTAAAACTGTTTATTTGGGAGGTATGATGGATCCTGAAATGAGTTGCGATATTCTTCTAGCTCCTGAAACGGAATTTAAATTTATAAGTCAGGAAGACGAACATACAATGATTTGGAAGTGTGTTAATCAGAAATTTTATGATTGATTAATTCTTATTTATTCTTCTTTTTTTTAATGGGATATAATCCATTATTCTATCCAAAACTTATTTAAATCACTTGTTATCTTAAATAGTAATATTTATTAATTGGCGCGTGAATTTATGGATATTTTAATTGCTATTGTATATGTTATTTTATTCCTTATACTGATGGTATTTGTTTTTTCTATAGGAATGTTAAAGCCATTTATGCCTAAAAAAGAAATAGTCCTTGTTCTTGTTGTAGCTTTTCTTATAGGTGCTATTGGTGGGGCATTTTTCCTGGAACCTTTATATGAGGAGTTTCCATCGGTTGTAGGCGAACTTGAAAAGAATGTTCCAGGAAATGAAGAAACATTATATTTGGATTTGTCTTCTGCCACAGATGTAGGTGAATTGGAACAGAATTTATCTAAAATTGAGGGTTTTAAGTCATTTAATGAAACTGGAATAACCTTTTTCTTATGGAGTTTTAATGACCGGGAATTATCTTATTTTAATAGTGTAATAGGCAATATTGATTCTCATTATGCAAATTATACAGTTGAACCTTCTGGTAGAATTAATATTACTTTAGAACCGGGTTACACATCTAGTTCTGCATTGCAATCATTTTCTGATTGGTATAAATTGGTTTATGGTGATTCTATTGCTTATGCTCAAATACATGCTAAGTTAGTTGTATCATCTGCTTCTTTAGAGGAATTTGAAAATGCTTTATTGGAAAGAGGAATTGTTGCAACTCATATTGAAGGACCAACACAGGATGTTATTAATCAGACTAATCAGTCTATGTTATCTGATAATGAATTTATAGCAGTTTCAGGGGTTGTTGGTGTAATTGTTTCTATTGTTGGAATTTACTTCGATGCAGTTGTTGTCAGTTATAGGAAATTCAAAAAGTTCCTTAATAAAAAAAGGTTAAAAGGTAGTATTTGATGAAAGTAGCTGTTTTATTTTCTGGAGGCAAAGACAGTACTATGGCATTATATAATGCTTTAGAAACAGGGGAAGATGTTAAATATCTTCTTTCTATGAAATCTGTTAATGATGAATCTTATATGTTTCATGTTCCGAATATTCATATAACTGATTTGCTTGCAGAAGCATTGGATATTCCAATTATTACTGCACAAACTCAGGGTATTAAAGAAGAGGAACTTGAAGATTTAAAAATGGCTTTTATAAAACTTAAAGATTTAGGTGTTGAAGCTATATATACCGGTGCACTTTATTCAGTTTATCAAAAATCAAGAATTGAAAAATTAGGCTGTGAAGTTGGACTGGAAATTATATCTCCGTACTGGCATGTAGATGAACTTGAATACATGCGAAAGATTGTTTCTTTAGGTTTTGAAGTTATAATAAGTGGTGTTTTTGCTTATGGCCTAGATGAATCATGGCTAGGTAGAAAAATAGATGATAAAGCTATTGATGAATTAGTTGAAATCAACAAAAAGTTGGTATTAATTTAGCTTTTGAAGGGGGAAGCAGAAACACTAGCTATTGACGGTCCAATTTTTAAAAAAAGAATTAATATTTTAAAAGATAAAAAACATGGCATTTGGATAGTGGTTTGTATATTATTGAAGAAGCAGATTTAGAAGATAAATGAATTTAAAGTGTGGTGTTTTCTTTTAAAAATTCATTTATTTCTTTTTCATAGCTTTCAAGATCTTTTTCATTAATAATGATTTTATCAGATAATGAGATTACAGTTCCAATACCGAAATCCAATTCCATCTGGTCTCTTTTTTTAGGAAGTCTTCATAATTTTTAGAGTCATCTTCTCTGTTTCTTTCCTGCAATCTTTTAAAACGTATTGCAGGATTTGCAAAAATAGAAAGAATTATAAAATTGTCAAAGTTTTCTTTAAACATATTTACTTCAAAAGGGCTTCTGATTCCTTCTACAATAATTGTTGTAGCTAATTTGTCTTCAATCATTTGTTTGATTTTTTCAATAGTCAGCTGTGCTACAATATATTTTCCATGCTCTTTTCTAAGGTTGGTTGCAGTTTCCTTTGAGCTTTCTCCTCTTTTTTAGCTTCTTCACGTATTATGTCTCCCATACTTACAACTACTGCTCCTTTTTTAGTTGCAATTTCAGACACTAAACTTTTTCCAGATCCAGGCAATCCTGATATTCCCATTATTTCCATTTTATATTCCTCGTTTTAATTATTTTTAAATAGTTTTAGTGATTCTTTAAGGTTTTCCTTGTTGTCAAAGTCATTTACCATGTTTATTAAAAGCTGTTTGTCCTGAGTTTTCAAGTCTTTAGCAATTTCTGTCATAAAGGGAAATGCACGTACAACATTGTCTACAATTGAAATGTTTGAAGTTTGTGAAGTTCTAGATAAAGGATTTAAATCGATAGTGATTGTTTTTTTACCTGTTTTACTTAGAATTTCTGCTCTGTCTCCATCCTCTAAAGGTACAAGAACAGTGTCTGCTGAATAGATACCTGTTTTGCTGGCTGAAGCTCTTTCATTTTTAATGCTTTTCAGGTATTTGATGTCGTCATCTTTTGTTCCAAGTATTTGGCTGTATCCATGTTTCTTGTAGAGCTCAGTTATTTTTTCTACTCTTTCATCAGTTCTGTAAAACAAGTTGATTTCTATTTTGGCATTTACGGTTTTTGCAAATTGAATTACTTCATCAATAGCTAAAGCAGTTGTATTTCCATTTACGGATATGACGGGATTTTCAGATAATAATATGGTAGCTACTGCTGCATACATTGCTCTTTTAGCGGGGAATGTGGTTTTTCACCAAGAAGATAGTCAAATGCTTCTCCTCTCCCATGTGCAATCATTGCAGAATCTGCTAAATATCCTTCCTTTTGGGCTTTAACTATTTTGTCTCTTAAAACTAATGATTCATAACGTGGATGTGATTTAGGTATCATATTCAAACCTCTTTATTTTAAATCTATTTCCATTTGTGCTAGATAACCTAGTAATGTAGTTGTAATGAGAGTTAATATAATCATAGAAATTACATGAATTGGATAATCGTCAATCAGGATATTTGTTTTATTGTGAAGTATAAAAAATACAAAATCACAAATAACATCCATTAAAATAAAGATTATTTCAATTTTAAATCCTTCAATAACTTCATTTTCATTTATGTCTCTAATGTAGAGGATTCCAAAAAAACCGGTTACTACGATAATAGCTATTGGAGCAACAATATTGATGTATGGAATGTTGTCACTTATCAAGGGGCTAAATATTGCTGTAATTAGATATACAAAAAACCATATTAAAATTCCGTAGATTATACCTAATTTTAGCTTCATTATTGCAACCTTAATATTTTATATATTAACTAATTTTAATATTAGTTTTAAAATATTATTATAGTTTTCTAAAGAATTTTTTTAAAAATAGTATTTTTTTTGGGATTATAAGGCAAGTATTTGAGAGTTTCCTTGCCTTATAATGTGTTTGTTTTTACAAGTTTTTTAGAGAAATGAATTTTAAAATTGGCTGTTTTTTATCTATCTCTGACTACTAATAATTGCTGAAGTTATTAGTAGTCAATTTACTATTGTATCAATCTACTATATAAACTTATTTGTATTTTATTAAAATTCAATTATACTTTAATTAATAATATATACAATAAATGACTAAATTAATGTAAATGACACAAAGAGAAGAACACGAAAGGTATTTGTTGGAAGCAATATTGTCAAATTCAATATCTTCAGATAACCCTTCTGAAAAAGCTAAAGAAAAAAGCTAGGAAAACTTCACCATCTTATTTTAAAGCATTGGAAGAAAATTTGCTAGTCAAATATGAAAATAAAAAGCTGTCAGATATTAACGGAAGTAAAATAATAGATACTGATGCTGGTGAAACATTATGTATAACTGAAAGTGAAAAAATAAACTTCAAATTAGCTGAAAATAATTTTAAACAACAGATGAACCACAATCTTAAATTACTTCCAAGAATAGGTGTTAAAACAGAACAAAACCTAAAAAATGCGGGATATGACACTATTGAATCTCTTGCTAATCATGACAGATACGGATCATATGCAGACAGATTCATAGCCAATATTGAAGAGATGTCATTTAAGGATGTTTTGGGATTACTGAATAAAAACAAGTACGGTAAAAAAGTGCAGAGATAATTTAATTAAATGTGCAAGTATTCCTGATGCTGAAAACTTTAAATTTATGGATATTGAAACATTAGGTTTATCAAATGTTCCGGTTATTCTGATTGGTGTAGCTGAAATTAAAAACAATAAAATAACTTCTTCACAATATTTCTTAAGAGATATTTATGAGGAACCTGCAGTTTTAGAGGCTTATTTATCTCATTTAGATGAAGATTCAGTTCATGTAACCTTTAACGGATCAATGTTCGATGTTCCCTTTATTAAAAACAGATGCAGCTATTACAGAATGAATCCCCATTTGGATTTGCCACATCTTGATTTGCTGTATTTTGCAAGAAATCTGTGGAAAGACAGTCTGCCGAACTGCCAGCTTCAGACAATTGAAAAGGAAATCTTTGGAATTGAAAGAAAAGATGATGTTCCAGGCCAATACATTCCGGGTTATTATCAAACATACTTGACTGAAAGGAATATAGGGCCGATAGTTCCGATTATAGAACACAACAGACAGGATATTGTTTCTCTGGCTGGCTTTTTGATGAAAATGTATGATATAGTAAATGAAAGCTGATGATTTTATAGATATGTTATACAAAATAAACTATTTTTATTATAAAATATAATAAGTATCAAATGAGGAATTACAATGGGATTTTTTGATAGATTTAAAAAGAACAAAAACGCAAATAAAAAAGTAAAAAGGGTTGAAAGAAAAAGAAAAGCAATTGATAAACAGCCGGACATTGAAGAATCCCAGTTAGCTTTAAGAGAAATAGCTGTTAACAGTAAAAATAGACATGAAAGGGCACAGGCTACAGATTCAATTACAAATCAGTATGTAGCATTGGATATAGCCAAACATGTAACTGACAGAGCTATAAGATTAATAGCTGCAAATAAAATTCAGGATGAGGATCTTTTGTGGGATGCAGCTGAAAATGCTGAATTTTATGATGTCAGAAGCTTTGCTTATGAAAGATTAGGTGAAAACAACAAGTCAATAGCTGAGATTGTCATTAATCAAAAAAAAGAATAGGCATGTAACTGAAATCTTTGAAAAAATCGAAGATGAGGAAACCTTAAAGGATATTGCTATTAATGCTATTGACAGGAAATTCAGAAAATTATCTTTGTAAAAAATTGACAGTCAGGAAATACTGGAAAGCATTGCATTTGAAGCTAAAGATAAGGAAATCAGAAAAATGGCAGTTAATAAAGGCAATTTTTATAATGAAGAAGTGCTTCAGAAGGTAGCTGTTGAAGATAAGGATGACGGTGTAAGAATAGCTGCTATAAATAAAATTAACGATGAAAACAAATTAGTTGAAATAGCTAAAAATGAAGAAAATACAAAAGTGAGAAATGTTCTTTTAAGTAAAATTGTAAATCCCAAATTATTGGAAGATATTGCACTTAACTCCCAAACTGCTGATATTCGTTTGGATTTGGTAAAAAGGTTAAATAATGAAGCTTTGCTTGAAAAAATAGCTTTGGAAGATAAGGATAGTATTGTTAGAACAGAAGCTATTAAAAAACTTGATAATGAAGAGATTTTAACTGAAATAGCTAAAAGTGAAACAGACCGCTTAGCCCGCCAGAGTGCCGTTAAAAAACTTACTTCTCAGGAAACACTGGTCAATATAGCTCTTGAAGATGTAGATTCATTTGTAAGAGCACATGCTATTAACAATCCTAATCTGACTGATGAGAAGTTGTTTGTTGAAATAGCTGTTAACACTCCTTTTAAAGAGACTGCTGATGAAGCTATTGAACATATCAGCAAAGAATCTTCATTTATTCAGATTTTACATAATGCAAAATTAGAGGAAGTTAGAAAAGAGACTTTATCTCATATTGATGATATTAAAGTCCTGATTGAAATAATTAAGGAAAATGAAGATACCGAATTTTCTCTAAAAGCTTTAAATAAAATCGATGATGAGGATATTTTACTTAAAGTTTATGGAGCCAATATTGCAGAGGAATTGTCTGTAAGAGCTGTTTCTAAAGTTAAAACACAAAAAGCCTTTAATCGAATTAATTAAAAATGAGCCTTCCTGGAGAATTCGTGAAGCTGCTGTTAAAAATATTTCAAATAAGAAAATTTTAAAGGAAGTTGCAGCAGGTGATGAAAGCGAATATGTAAGAAGCGTTGCAAAAACAGAATTTAAAAAAGAAAATAGCTAAACTATTTTCTTATAAATAAAATTCACTTTCTTTTCTTTTGCTGAAATTAGCTAGGAATTTTTCTTTCATTCCTTCAAATAAGTCTCCGGTAAAGTATCTTGCATCTTCAGGACATGCATATATACAGGCAGTACATGCACTGCAAAGATCAGTATCTGTTTCTGCAGGATCCATATCTGGAATAGCTTCTTCAGGACAGGATGAAACGCACTCGTAGCAGTAAACACATAATGATTCATCACATATTGGAGCTAATGGAACTTTTTTATATTCGCAGTATGGTTTATTGCCTGGAACTTCAATGTCTTCAAATTCTTCAGAATCTAATTTTTCTTTGCATTTTTCTACAAATTCATTAAGTTTTTCCAAATCTTTGCTGTCTGGTCTTCCTGTTGCAACATCTGTTACTATTGAGTGCTGACTGACTGTTGCACCGGTTCCTGCAATGTTAAATCCATTTTCTTTTAATATGTCGTTTAACTCAAGTAGTGCATCTCCGATATTTACGTTTCCGTAGTTTACAATAGCTATTGCAGGAATATTTTCTCCTTTGAAGTTCATTAATTTTTTACTGGCTGTTTTTGGAAGTCTTCCAGCAAAAATAGGCATTCCTACAATTACTAATGTGTTATCATCAAATTCTTTAGGAGTATTTCCACTGGCTGCATTTAATAAATCATATTCTTCCTGTGTACCTTCGAATTTATTGGCTATTTCATCTACTATTTTCCTTGTTGTACTTGATGGGCTAAAATAGATTTTAGCAATTTTTGTAAATGTTTTCATACTCTCACCTTTGTTTTATTAATAATAATTATGTATTATTTAAATGTGTTGTTTAAATATTATTTAATATTTTATACTATAATTGTATTTTTGTATAGTTTTATTTGGTATAAATTAGATTATCTAAACAAATTTTTGTTTTAATTTGCTTTTAAAGTGTTTTGTTTAGTTTGATAAAAAACTTTAAATGATATTACGACACATATATTATATTAATATGATTATGTTAGCATAAGAGGTGAAAAAATATGGGTAATAAGAAAACAGCTATGGTAGGAACTCCTTGCCAAATTTTAGCAGCTACAAAAATTAATAGATATGAAGAAAAAAACCGGCGGTTCTCCTATTGATGTTAAAATAGGTTTGTTTTGTATGGAAAACTTCTCATACCAGTATCTTAAAAGATATTTAAAAAGTCAGGGTATTGAATTATTTGAAGTTAAAGAATTTAGAATAGAAAAAGGACAATTTGTTGCATATTTAATAGATGGTAATGTATTTAAAATACCAATAGCTGAAACTGAACCTTTTACTCGTAAAAATTGCCATATCTGTACTGATTATACTTCTGATGTTTCAGATATTTCTGTTGGATCTGTCGGTTCTCCGAAGTATCAGTCAACTGTTATTGTAAGAACTGAAAAAAGGTAAACAGATAATTGATGCATGTATAGCTGAAGGATACATTGAAGCTGAACCGATTTCCAAAAAAGGTCAGGAATTACTGGAAAAAATAGCTAATCAAAAAATCACTAAAAATACAAGGATTTACAAGAAACGGGAAGCTATCGGAAGACCTGTTTTATCAAAAAGACAAATATCTGAAGAAGAGTTTTATGATGAATGCAGCAAATGCCAATTTGATAACTTGCAAAACGATGTAATCAGTGTAGGAGCCTGTGTTTTATGCGGTGCATGTGAATATGTCTGTCCAATTGAAGCTATTCAGATAAACAACAGAAAACCGGTATCAATAAAAGAATGTGAAGAAGAATGTCACGCATGTTACTTTGCATGTCCTAGAACATTTATCAGTGATGCAATATATCCTGAAGGAATTGATGAACAGCCGTTAGGTGAATACCTTGAAATTTACTCTGTAAAAGCAGATTCAATTATGGGTCAAGACGGTGGTGTAGTATCAGCTATTTTAGTATACCTTCTTGAAAATGACATTGTTGATGAAGTTTCTGTTGTTGGTGAAGATAAAGATGCACCTTGGAGACCTGAATCTTATCTTACATCTAAAATCCAGGATGTTATTAAAGCTGCCGGAACCAAATACAGTACTACTACAATTGGATTTAAGGCATTAACAAATAAGAAGTAAATCTTCTTACTTTTACTTATTTTTTAAACTATTTATAATATAAAAAATACATTTATTTAGTGGTGATATGATGGAATTAATGAAAGAGCTTTCTTTAACTCCAGGTGTTTCTGGATCTGAAGAAAAAATAGCAAACATTATTAAAAAGAGAATTAAAAGATGTTGCTGATTCTATTGAAGAAGACAGTATGGGCAATGTAATAGCTACTAAAAAAGGTGAGAAAAAAGCACCTACTGTAATGTTAGCTTCCCATATGGATGAAATCGGATTGATGGTCAGATATATTGATGAAAAAGGATATGTCAAATTCTCAACAATCGGTGGAATTAATGACCAAATGCTAATGAATCAGTCTGTAATTATTCACAGCAGCATTGGAGAAGATGTTCCGGGGGTTATTGGCTCAAAACCACCTCATGTTACAAAACCTGAAGAAAGAAACAAAGTTGTAAAAGCAGCCGACATGTTTATTGATATCGGTGCAAAAGACCAGGAAGATGCAGAAAAAATGATTCGCATTGGAGATAAAATAAGTTTCAGAGCATGGTTTGAAGAATATCCAAACGATTTAATTATGGGTAAAGCATTAGATAATCGTGTAGGCTGTTATGTAATGATGGAAGTTTTAAAAAGAGTAAACACAAGAGCTACTGTTTACGGTGTAGGTACTGTACAGGAAGAAGTAGGTCTTAAAGGAGCAAAAACTTCTGCATTTAAATTAAATCCTGATATGGCTATTGCATTAGACGTTACCTTATCCGGGGACCATCCTGGAATTAAACCTGAAGAAGCACCAGTGGTAATGGGTAAAGGTCCGGCTATAATTTTAGCTGATGCAAGCGGACGTGGAATCCTTACTCAACAATCAATTAAAGACTTGCTTATTAAAGCAGGTGATGAAAATGAAATTGATTACCAGTTAGAAGTAAGTGACGGCGGAACAACTGACGGTACAGCTATTCACTTAACAAGGGAAGGAATTCCAACTGGAGTTTTATCAGTTCCAACTAGATATATACATACTACTGTAAGTGTCTGCAGTATGAAAGATGTTGAATCAACTATTCAGTTAATTACAGAAGCTATAAACTCTTTATAGCTTTTTTCAATTTTTTTGGAGATTATAAAAAATGTTTAAAACTACTGTCACACCAAAATTTGGAGATCTTGATGGTTTAAGGCATATTAACAACAATACATTAGGTGATTGGTTTGAAACCGGGAGAAATGAATTATTCAGAATATTCACTCCTGATTTAAAAGTTGATTATGAACACTGGAAATTAATTTTAGTTCATAATGATTATGATTACTTAAAACAAATTTTTTTAGGTCATGATGTTGAAATAAGGACTCATCTTTTAAAAATAGGAAACAGCTCTTTTACATTAGGTCAGGAAGCATGGCAAGACGGAAAATTAAAAGTTAAAGGAACTTGTGTTCTTGTTCACTTTGATTTTATGGAACAAAAATCAGTTCCAATACCTGATGATATCAGATTGCAGCTTGAAAACATTTAATTCCTGTAGATGAATTTGGAAAAGAATAATTATTTAAATCTGTCATCAGATTTTTGAGATTTAGCCTTTTTATGGTTATTCTCAAACCAACCTATTTTTAAATCATCAATTGTGTCTTCGTATAGTTGGGGAACATAAGGTTTAATGTCCAATAGGGGTGTACCATTCAGAACATCAATATTTGAGATGTATATGGTATTTCCTTCAATTTTATCTAATTTTACTACAGAAGAACCTATGCGGTTTGGTCTTTTGGGAGATCTTGTTGCGAAAACTCCGTGTGTGTTGTTGTCCATAAAAGGTTTTACTTCCAGCAGATATCCTTCAACTTTATGGAGCAGGTAAAGCAAATGTATGTGGGAAAAATCTTCCAAATCCTTTAAACCTGCTGCATATTTTTCATCAAGTACTATTTTTCCTTTAATGCCTTTTTGCACCTGTTGGCTGTATAGGCATACCTTCAATATTTTCAAACTCGGTATGTATAGTTCCAATAGATTCTAATTCGATTTTCATATTTTTTAATTTAAATTTCAATTTATTTAAAACAATCGAATCTGTATTAAATAGGAATTTTAATAATGATTCTGGCTTTTTGGTTGTAGAATTTGGATCATATATTGGTATTGGTGATAAAAAATAAGTTTGTAGGTAATTATTCTTTACCTACAATAATTTCAGTTGATTTGATGATAGCTGTTGCATCATCTCCTTCTTTTAAACCGAGTTTTTCAACGGATTCTTTGGTAATTAAAGCTGTAATTTCACCAGGTTCTTCAACTTGGATTTTAACACTAGCCATAACTCCGCCAGTTTTAATGTCAGTTATTTTTCCATTCATTTTATTTCTAGCGCTGATTTCCATTTTAAAATCTCCTTAGGATATTTTCAATAATATATTAATATCGAATTGCATATAAATCTTTCGTTTTATGGAATATTAAAACTTTTTACAACGATTACATATTTTTTTACATATCGATATTTAAAGTATTATTTAAATACAATATATTAATATGAATAAAAAGGTTGTATTTTTAATAAGCTTATTTTTTCTGCTGTTAACAATACCATTGGCTGCAGCTGATGATAATATAACTCAGGAAAATTTATGGTATGTAAAAGCAGGACCAAATGATGGAGACGGTTCCAGCAGCAATCCATTTAATTGTTTAGATTCAGCGTTAAACAAAGCTAATGATAACGACACTATTATCGTTAATAATGGATATTACAATGGTCCGCATAATAACGGACTGGAAATATCAAAGAATAATCTGAATATTATTGGCTGTGAAAACACTGTTTTTACCGGGCAAAATTATGAAAACTTTTTTAAAATAACAGGCAATAACATAACAGTTAAAGGAATCACATTTACTGAAGGGTATGGCGGAATAACTGTAAATAAAGATGCCAGCTTAAAAATCATGGATTCAAAATTTATTGAAAACAGCGGAATCAATGGAATATGCATTGATAATCACGGTAATTTAACAGTAATTTCCAGCTATTTTTCAAATAATACAGCAATACGTGATGCAGGATGCATATCCAGTCTTGAAAGGAGCCATACAACAATAATTAACTCTACATTTGAGTTTAATAGTGCTGGAAGAAATGGAGGAGCACTTAAAATAAATGATTCTTATGCAGATATTTTCAATTGCAGTTTTATTAATAACACAGCTTCAGGTAATGATAATTATGGCGGAGCTGTTTATCACTGGACAGGAATAACAAGAATTTATAATTCATCATTCATTAATAATACAGCAGGCAGATGTGGCGGAGCAGTTTATACAAACGGAAAAAATGGATATGGGATTTTTGAAAGTTATAACTGTGAATATTTAAACAATACATCTCCGGAAGGTGGGGCAATTTATATAAGAAGTACAGAGGGTCAGATTAACTATTGCGGTTTTATCAATAATACCAATACAATCTATTATGAAAATTTCAAGGAAAAAATGGATTTAAATGATAACTGGTGGGCAAATAACAATCCGAATTTCAGTAATTTAATAAACGGTCAAATAAGCATTAAAAACTATGCTGCTGTAAAACTGAATATGGATTCTGAAGCTAAAGTTAACACACCTGTATCTATTAATCTTATATGGAATAATGCAGTTTTTAAAAGAAATGCAATATTTAAAAGTACAGGTGGGGATATAAGCGGAAACATATTCACAACCAATACTTCAGGAAAATATGTAATAACAGCTATTGTGGACAATGAAATCTTAAATACAACTGTTGATGCAGTTCAAAATGCATTTTTAAGTCTTAATGATCTTGATATGTATTATAAAGACGGATCCAGATTAATGGCTAATTTGTCTGATAATTTCAAAAAGCCAATAGCTAATGCTATAGTAACATTTAATATCAATGGAGGAGTTTATAATCGAACAACAGATAATGAAGGTTTGGCATTTTTAACAGTCAATTTGAAAGCTAATCACTATTTGGTTAATGTAAGTTATAATGGAAACTTCACTTACAATCCAACTGAAGCTAGCGGAAAAATAAATGTCAAATCAACTGTTTTAGCCAGAGATACTGTTTTAATGTATCAGAATGGTACAGACTTCATTGCTGAATTTTTAGACAATACTGGATGTGCATTAGCTAACAGCAAAGTTAAATTCAATATTAATGGTGTGTTTTACACTCGTGAAACTGATGGTAAAGGTGTAGCTAAATTAGGAATTAAATTAAGGCCGGACAATTATATTTTAACTGTATATAATCCGGCAAATTCTGAAGAGAGAGGATTTAACATCACTGTAAAAAGTTTAATTGCAGCTTGTGATTTAACAAAATATTACTTAAATGCTTCCAAATTCAATGTAACACTTTATAATAAAGATGGAAGTTTAGCTATTAATAAAAATGTAACATTCAATATAAATGGAATATTCTATACTCGTGAAACTGATTTAAATGGTTCAGCTAGTTTAGCAATTAGCTTAAGACCTGGAAAATACATTATCACAACAATCTTTGACGGACTTGAAATAGGAAAACAGGTTAATGTATTGCCGACATTAGTAACACGAAATCTTACTATGGAGTATCTGAACGGCAGCAGCTTTACAGCACAGGTGCTTAACGGTCAGGGCAGACCACTAGCTAATCAAAATGTTTCATTTAATGTAAATGGAGTGTTTTATCATAAAATTACTGGTGCTGATGGTTTAGCTAGTTTAAATATTCGGTTAATGTCTGGAGAATATATCATAACCTCAATATGGAACGAATTCCAGACAGGAAATACCATAAAAGTTAGTTAATAATAAAAAATAATTTTAATTATATGAAAATACCTGAGTTAAAATAGCTGTTGCATCATATCCGAAGACTGTCTGAAGTGCGAAAAATAAGAAAATCAGTGCCAGAACAACAAAAATAAACTTAATGTTTTTTACTATTAAGTAAATGACTAAAAACAGGATTATTAATTTAATAAAAAAAAATTAGAGGTATAAAAATCAACCTCCAGCCAGTATTGTTTTGCTTCCATTATCTGAAATTTCTTCTTTTTAAACTCAACATCATATTTTACTTTTTCAATTACTTCTTTTAGTGCATCAAGTGACTCTCCTCTATGGCCACCTAATACAGCAACTAAAAACAGACTGTCTCCTGTGTAAAATTCTCCAATATAATGTATTACAGATATTTCAAAAACATTGAATTTGATTTTTGCATCTTCAACAATATTTTCAATGTCTTTTAAGGTTTTTTCTTTATCGGGTGTAGTCAGTATGAGTTTTTCAAGGTTCATATTTTCTTCTTTTCCACGAACAATACCTTCAAAAGTAAAGATAGCTCCAGAATAATCTATTTTGTTTGATTTTTTCAAATCAGCTATTAAATCAGCCATTGTTACTTTATCTTCTTTTGCTTCAATAACTCTAACAACCATTTTTTAATCTCCAAGTTCACTTATTTCTTTTATAGCTAAGTTTTTTAATCTTTCAACACCATTTATTTCTTTTACAACATCTATTGTAGCTTGAGGAACAAGTTCCTGCCAGTTTTCATCTTTAAGCATTCTTTTTCTAATTTCTGTTCCGGATAAGTTCATTCTGTCATAAAGCGGAGGATTTCTGACTTCAAACCCTTCTTCATAAAAAGAGCTGTTTAACTAATGAATTTCCAGAATAAACAACAGAAAAAGGAGGTGTCATCATCTTAACATGAGCAACCCATATTGCATTAAAATTAATATCTTCCATTGGTATGATGTAGTAGCTACCCGAATCGATATTATTTTCAATTAGTGCATGATTTAACATCACTACACGTTCTCCTGCAGTAAACGGGTCTTTTAATTCATGACTTTTTTGAGCACTGCCGATTCCTATTATTATTTCATCTACTTCTTCCAGTGTTTTTTAATGACTTCAATATGTCCATTATGGACTGGCTGCATCCTGCCGATTAATATTCCGCGAATTTTTTCCATATTAATCACTTTTTCAAATTATCTAATGTGTAAATTAGTTTTTCTGCAGTATTATGTTTTTCTTGCAAGGAATTTGTAATACAGGTTTCCATTAATAATGTGTTTATTCCTTGAGCAGCTATTGGCTCTGTAACTTTATGAGGACTTGTACCTTCTGTAAAGTTAAAATTCTCAATACTTAAATTATCCGCTATTATATGAGAATATTCATTTGATTTTGCACTATTATTTGATATTGAATAAATAAAATTGGAATATTCATATTTAGGATCAATTTCATGAACATCAATTACAACAAATGGATTATCTGCTTTTATATTGGGAACAATAAAGTCATGAGCTAAATTTTCACCAGCAGGTCTTGTGTCATCACGTGAAGTTAGATTATCATTTGCAACAACATAGTAAATTACGAATTTTTAGTTAAATTATTCGTTCCGTTTTCTCCTGTAATATTAGCAATCGTTTTATTTACTTCTTCATGGATTTCATGTTCTCTAGGATGAACTCCAAGGATTACCCCAACAGTATCATTAGAAGAATTGTTTCCGGCTATAATTTTATAAACTGTTCCGTTTTCATTATTTCCAACAGTTGTCATATTATAGCAGTTTTCATCATCACTTTTTTTTTTTCAGGGTGGCTGATAACAACTGCAGTGTTTATCAGTACAACACCTATTAGAATGATTAAAATTAATTCGTACTTTGCTTTTTTATTCATAATTAACAACTAAAATTCTTTTTGTTTAATAAGTTATTGTTTTTAGTATAATAAAAGTTTTTGTAAAATTATATAAAACATGTTGATTAAAATTAAATTATAGTAAACTTATTAATGGAGTTTTATAATGGAAAAAAGAATATGATGATAATAGCCGCAGTTGTTATTTTGGCTATTGTAATTGTTGTAGGTTTTATTTTTATTTCTGGTAATTCTAATGATTCATCTAAAGGATCAACTTCATTTTCTTCTCCTTTCATGGAGGGTAGTTTTGTAGGTAATGTTTCTTTAGAAAATGATTCTCTAGATTATGCTCATGCGTATAAAGATAAAGCTCATGATATAGAATATAATATTACTACAATGGATAATGCATCTGCATTAATGGAAATTTATGAATTCCAGGGTATTGGTACTCCGGAAAAAAGAACTTTCAATGGTCAGGAATGGAATATTTACTTTGGTGAAGCTGTTCCTAATAGTGGAGATAATAATTCTACAAAATCCAATGATACAATGGGAATTATTATTTGTGAAGTTCAAAAAGAAAACCAAGGTTATGTTATTAATGTAATCTTTGGAAATAATTCAGATGTTAACTTTACTAAAAATACTTATGGTGCTTCATATATTGATTATGTGGAACCATTACTCAAATCTATTAGTTTAAAAGAAAGTAAGGATGTTCCATCTGTAGCTGATCAATTCGGATTGTCTCAGGATGAATTTAATCACCAAATTGATTTAATACATCAATATGAAGCAGGAAATACTTCTGTATTGGAAGGCAGTGTTTAAATGAAAATTACAGTTTTTCATGCAAATGAATGTGATAGAAAGAAATGCACTTCTATTAAAATGGAAAAATTAGGTAAATGTAAATTAGTATATAATATTAATAAAATACCTAGTGGAGCTGTTGTGTTAAACCCATTTGCTCCAAAAAGCTGTTTCATACGAAGATTACAGATATGTTCACAGAAGAGGAATTGTAGGACTTGACTGTTCATGGAATGAAGTATCAAGTTCTAAAAAATTCTTCTCTTTATCTAAATATCATAGGTCTCTTCCGTTTTTAATAGCCACTAATCCTGTTAATTATGGGAAACCATGTATTTTATCTACTGTTGAAGCTATTTCAGCTACTTTATATATTACTCGTTTTAAAGATGAAGCAAAAGATATTTTAGATGGTTTTAAATGGGGACATACATTTTTAGAATTAAATCATGATCTTTTAGAAGCTTACAGTGAAGCTGATACTAGTAAAGACGTTGTTCGAGTTCAAAACGAATTTTTAGAATCTAAAGAATAATTTTAGATTTTTATTTTTTTTAAAAGCAGCTTTTTGATTTTTAAGTCAGTAAAATTACTGCAGATAATATTTTATAGTCTAAATTCTAAAACTGATATTATAATTTCATTTTAAGGATTTTTTGATTATGAAACATATGGAAAAGCTGCTTTGGTGGTTAATCACCGGTAAAAAAAAGGAGGCATCAACAGAGCTAAAATTATTAAAAAGATTAATGAAAAGCCATGTAATGCCAATCAATTAGCTGGTGAACTTAATTTGGATTATAAAACTATTAAACATCATTGATTTATATTACATTAGCTATTGTAGCTGTTGTTGGATTTTCAAGAATCTATTTAGGTGTTCATTATCCGATAGATGTTTTAGGAGGTAGTGGTGTAGGTGTTTTGTTTGGTTTTGTTGCTTTAAAATTAGGAGACTATGTATTTAAAAAATTTAGGTGTATATAATGGCAATTACTGAAGTTTTATCAATGTTTGTAGTTCATGTTATTGAAACATTAGGTTATTTTGGTGTTTTTATAATGATGACATTAGAAAGTGCATGTATTCCTTTTCCAAGCGAAGTTATAATGCCTTTTGCAGGCTTTGTAGTTCAAGAAGGGCAATTAAGTTTTCTTGGAATTGTAGTTATCGGAACTTTAGGAAATCTTGTTGGATCTTTAATAGCTTACTTTGTTGGTTTGAAAGGTGGAAGACCAATTTTAGAAAAGTATGGAAAATACATTTTAATTACTGAAGATAAACTGGATTTGGCTGATGATATTTTTAATAAATACGGGGCAGCAACAGTATTTGTTGGGCGTATTTTACCTGTTATAAGAACTTTCATTTCCCTGCCTGCTGGTATAGCCCGTATGGATATTAAAAAGTTTACACTTTACACAGCACTTGGATGTTTGCCGTGGACTTTAATACTTGCATATTTAGGTGTAATATTAGGTCAAAACTGGTCTGTTCTTACTAAGTATTTCCATATTCTTGATGCGGTTTTAGTTATTGCTGTTGTAGGTTTGATTTTATATTGGTGTTATAAATTTAAGAAATAATGAGGGTTTTAACTAAACATTTAAATACTATTAAAACAAAATAATTTATTAATAGTTATGATAATTAAAATTTTATTTTTGTTTCATAACATATTTTCTTTAATTAAAATTACATTTTTCATGATTATAAGGAGGAGTTATTAATGGCAAGATTTGAAGAAGCAGAAAACAGAATGTTTAATGTTAAAATCTGTTTAAAATGTAATGCTCGTAACCCTGCTGCTGCAACTACTTGTAGGAAATGTGGGTACACAGGTTTAAGGTTCAAAGCAAAAGAACCAAGAGGATAATCTTATTCTCTTTACTTTAATTTCTTTTTTTAAGGCTTATGTCTTTTTTTAATATAATAATTACTTTTTATATGTTTATTTCGGATATTTTTAGGTAAAAATCCTTGCAGTTTAGATAATAAAATCATTTTATTGCTTTAAGTGCTAAAATAGCTAAAACTGAGGTTAGTACAAAATACAGTTTTATGTTAAAGTTACTATTCTAACTGCTGAAGATGCTGATGTCTGCACTTTATGTTTGGATAATGTTTACTTGTTTAATAAAAGTGAGGATAATGTTTATCGTCCTGGTTTAAATGATAATGTGCATCGTATTAGTGATTTGGATAATGATAGTATGTTGTCTGTGTATCCTAATTGCCGTTGTACTTATTTTGAGTGTCTGGGACAGTAAAACTGGAGGTAGTGTTGAGCCTGAAGTAATTAACCTAATACTATTGAATGAATTGTCTGCTACCAATAATTTAAATAATAATTACACTAAATATATTCTAACGATAAACTAGGCATTCCTAATGCAGATAGGTATGCTATTGAAGTCAAAGAATTAACTAATAAAGAATTACTCCTTAACAAATTAAAGAAAGCAGCAGCATCACAACCTGCAGATAAATCATAGAGAGTGGACATTCCCGATGATACTTCATTCTTTGATAATTGTAGAATGTTCATCACCAAGAATGGGAGTACAATAGCTATCCGTGATGATGGGGATATTATAAGTGTCTGTGCAAATAATTCAGGCAATGTAAAAGACCGTAGTAGTTCTTTATTAAAATTCGCAACAACAAAAGGCGGAACCAAACTAGACAGTTTTGCAGGTAATTATGGTTTCTATCGTCATTGTGGTTTCGAACCAGTAACTCATGTTGAGTTTAATGAAGATTATGCACCACCAGGATGGATAAAACAAAGAGACGAACCAGAACATGTAATATTTTTCAAATATACTGGTAAACAAAGCAAATATGGTACTAAAGATGACTTTTTATGATAATGTTCCTCCAGTAACGGGGGATGATGCTTATGATAAAGCTTACACAATCAGGGATGAAAACCAAACACGGTAAAGTAAGGAATGATAATAATGAAATCTGAAACTATTGATGAATCCAAATACCATATGACTTATGAAGAATATGAGAAGAGAGTTATCGAATTATTTTTAACTAGTACTGATTCCCCACATGATTTAGAAAGTAAAAAATATCTTCTACAAAAAGATGGAATCGATATAATAAGAGGAGAATATGAAAGTGCTTGTTACCGTTATGATCATCCAGATTATCGCTCTAATCAATTTACTGATGAAGGTTTACTCAGACAACCAGTCCGTATACTTGAAATGATTTAAAGTAGAAGTAATGATATTTATGAATGAAGAAGAAAAGTATCCAGCAATAGTATCTTAGAACCAATGGGACCTACAAAATATATCTTGAAAAAGGAGTAGAACTCAAATTTGATTCTAAACAAGCTATTAATGAATACACAAAAAATAAAATATTTCAAATCACTGGAGAAAATTACTCCCCAATTAAAGAATTAGCTGAAGGACTTAATAAGTAGATTTAAGTTCTATTAATCTTATTAAATTTTTCATTGCTTCTTCTGTTTCCATAGAAATTTCATCTTTAGCAGTTACTTTTTTAATTGAAATTTGAGTAATATATCTATTATTTCAGATACGTTATCTTTGGAAATGCTTTCAGTATAATCAATAATTGTGTTCACCTCCTTTTAGTTTATATTTATAATGTATAATCCTTTCACATAATCTATATTTTTTTTTCTAACTGTCTACTGTGAATATTGAAGAAGATTAAAATATGTATTTTTTTTGGTTTTCTTCAAAAAAATATCATTTTTTTTTTATCACCTAAAAAATAACTAAAAAACCGGAAAAACATCTTTTTAATAATAGTAATGAGGATGGGGGAATAGTTAACACCACATCCATTTACTATTTAAAAAAGATTCATAATATAATAATGATTATGACACTTAAAAACAACCAATTCCGCGTCTACTTACCCTTAACCAAAAACCAACAAACAAAATATAACTTAAACGAAGACGGGGCACTAGACATATTTGGAATAGCAAGTACAACAAATCAAGACTTGCAAAACGATATTATACAATCACCAGCTGTAAAAGCATTGAATGTACTTGTTTTATGAGGTCTGTAATAAAATATTAAAAAACATAATATAGAATTATTAGATGAAAAAAGAACAGAGAGTAATAAAATCTCTAACTGATGTAATTAAACATTAATTTAATATAATATTGTTTACACAAATAGTTATATTAAGATATTTAGGGATTTTTATGGAAATGGTCGAAGAACATATTAAAGGCATATTAAAAAATAGGAAAATTCATTTTACTTTAATTGATCCGGATGAACAAACACCTCAGGAAGCTTTAAACATAGCTGAAGAAGCTATTCTTGGCGGAACTGATGGAATTATGATTGGAGGATCAACTGTTAATAATGATGAAGTTGATGAAACTTGTAAAATATTATCTGAAAATATAAAAGTTCCAATTATTTTATTCCCTGAAATATTAATAGTGTAAGTAAATATGCTGATGCAATTTTCTTTATGAGTTATTTAAACTCTACTAATCCTTATTGGATTTATGGTGCTCAGGCATTAGCTGCACCAATTGTAAGGCAAGCAGGAATTGAAGTTTTACCAATGGGTTATATGGTTGTTCAACCTGGAGGAACTGTTGGCTGGGTAGGAGATGCTAAATTAGTACCTAGAAACAAACCAAAAATACCTGCAGCCTATGCAATGTCTGCTGAACTTTTAGGAATGAGATTTTTCTATATTGAAGCAGGTTCCGGAGCAGATAAACCAATTCCACCAGAAATGGTAGGATATACTAAAAAAGCTACTGAAGACATGATAATTATTGTTGGTGGAGGTATCCGTGATGGTGAAGCTGCATATACAGCAGCAAAAGCTGGCGGAGATATAATTGTTACAGGAACAATTGTTGAAGAAACCAATGATGTTAGAGGTAAAATTGAAGAAATTACATCAGCTATCAGAAAAGCTTCAATAGAATAGTTTTCAGACACTCTTACCTAATTTTTTTTATTATTTAACTAACTTATTTTTATTAGAGATTATGTTAAATTCATTATATATTAAAGCAGCTAGTAAAGAGGATCCATTAAAGAAATTATCCCGGAACTTGAAGGAAATTCCATTGTTTCAGATAACTGGAACGAAAAAACATTACAGGCAGTGATGATGAATTTTCAATTGGCGCTGGTGACGGCAGTTTCAATAAAAAGAAATTTTTAGGATTTAACTTTTATGCAGTAGCTGCCGAGTCATTGATTTTTGACGGACAACTTAAAACAATTGAACAAAGTGACATTGATAAATTTCCTTATTTGTCATATTTGGATGAATTTTTAAGTAATTATATGTCTATTTTTGAGCTTAAATGCTGTTTAAGTTCTCTTGAAGAATATAATGTGGATTATTATTTAATAGACGGATCTATTTATGGAGATTTGCAAAATCCATTTCCAAGAGGTGTTGAAACATCTGCCAAGGCTAAAAAAGATTTGATATCTGCTACATTAAATGATTTTGAAGATATGGTTAAAAATCCCTCTGATAAAAGTGTTTATTCTCCAAAATTATTTAATAAATATTTTAAGATCTATCAGGAGCAAAAATATCCTTATATTTTGTATTTAACAACTATTGAAAGATTAATAGTCTTAAAAGAGATTTTAAAGAATCCTAAAAAAAATGATAGCTATTTCTAAAAGTTCTTCAAATAATGATATTTTCCATAGTAATATTCCGGATATAGCTATTTTTGATAAATACACTCAAAAACAGGGTATTTCAAGAGTAATTCGTAAAAAGTATCAAAAGATATTAATACAACTTTTCCAGTTTTTGATGAATTTTTTAAGGATTTAAAATTTACAATTTTTATTTAAGATTAGATGATTATAAAAATGTATTGAAAGTGGAGCTTCCTTATGATGCTTCTATGGCTGAAATTGAAGAAATTGCCGCAAAACTTAAAAAGTTTTCAACAGATGGATATCCATATCTGCTTAAAAAAGCACATAATGATGTGGTTATTTCAGATAAAAACATAAAAGAGCTTATTAATATAGCTAAAGTTCGTGAAAAATCAGGTAGGGAAATGTTATAAATTAAAGGTGTGATATTGATGATTATAGGAAGATGTATAGGGAAATTTCATTATTGGAAGTTGATTTTATTTCAAATTCAATGCCTCAGGTTGGAGAATATGTTTCCATTAAATATGACGGGAAAAATGTGTTGGGAATGATTGAAAACTTAGTTAGAGGTAATGTAGCATTAAATAGTGAAATATATGATGTAGATGACATTGAAACAATAACTAAGGTTAGCGGAAATGATTTATATGTTAAGGGAAAAGTTCGCTTACTTGGTGATGTAGATGATAATTTAAAGCTGCCAAGAATCCCGGCACCTCCTGGAACTCCGATTACAAAAGCAGATGATGAACTTCTAAAAAAGTATTTAATTTAAAAAATCCCTTAAATTAGGAACATTAGTTAACCAGAGTGATGTTGAAGTTAATGTTGATGTAAACTCTATTATGAACAGGCATTTAGCTATTTTAGCTATGACCGGAGCAGGTAAATCAAATACAGTATCTGTTTTAATTGACGGATTATTAAAATACAATGCTCCTGTTTTTGTTTTTGATATGCATGGAGAATATGTTGATGCCACCTTTACAAATGGTAAGGTAAATGTTATTGAACCTGTAATAAATCCTATATACATGTCCTTTTCAGAAATTAAAAATTTAGCCAATATTAAAGGTTCAGCTCACATTCAGGAAAGATACTTCAGAAAAGCATTTAATGAAGCTCGTGAGGTTATAAGCAGTGGTGGATCTAGCTCAAAAGACTTTTTAGAAATTATTTTTACAATTTTAGAAGACAAGTACAATGATGAAAACAGTAGTTCCAATGAAAAAACTAAAATCATGGATGTTATGAATAAGGTTGATGATTTAAGAGAAAAATACGACAACCTTTTCAATATAAATAAAGGCAATATTTTAGGAACTATTAAAATAGGTAAAGCCAATGTTTTGGATTTAAGTCAGGCTGATGAATCAACTGCTGAAGTTCTTGTAAGTCATATTATGAGAAATTCATTACAGTATAGGAAAAATGCAGTTCATAAAACAAGCAATAAAACCTTGGATTTCCCGGTATTTTATATTCTTGAAGAAGCACATATTTTAGCTCCTAATAAAAGAGATTCCAACTCCAAATTCTGGATTCAAAGAGTAGCTAGGGAAGGACGTAAATTCGGTCTTGGATTATGTTTGGTAAGTCAGTCTCCAAAAACAGTGGACCATGATGCATTATCTCAAATGAATAACATGATTATTTTAAGATTAGTTGAACCTGAGGATCAAAGGCATGTACAATCAGCTAGTGAAAGCTTATCTGGTGATTTGGTAAAACAGTTACCTTCCTTAAATGTTGGTGAAGCTATTTTAACAGGACTTATGACAAATGTTCCGACACTGGTTAAAATCGATGAATTTAAAGGTCGCAGACATGGTGGAGACTTGGATATTGTATCTATGCTGGATAATTTTAAGGAAGATGAAGCTGAAGAAATCAAAAAACAGGAAGAATACATTCTTAATTTAGGTTACGACTATTGATTTAATCATATTACTTTTCTAATGCTACCATAATATTAAATATTACTATTAGCTATATAATTAATTGTTAAATGCTTTAATTTTAGAGTGTTTGTTGGTTATATAAAAAATTTAAAAGGTAATATAATGAAATTTGCACATTTGGCAGATACTCATTTAGGTTATAGACAATTCGGCTTACTTGAGCGGGAAAAAGACTTTTATGAAGTATTTGATAAAATTATAGATAAAATAATCGAAGAAAAAGTTGATTTTGTAATACATAGTGGAGATTTGTTTGATTCAGCAAGACCATCACCATCTGCTCTTTTAGCTTTTCAAAAGGTTTGCTTAAATTAAAAGGTGCAGGAATACCAATATATGCTATTGCCGGAAATCATGATGTTGTAAATCGTAATGGAGCTATACCTCCTCAGGTCTTATTTAAAAAATTTGGTTTAAAATTAATAAGCACAATTAATACGAATTATATGCATGATGATGTTTTTATTGAAGGATTGCCATTTCTTCCAGCTTCCCAAAACAAAAATCTTAAAAGCAAATTAGATGAATTGTCCAAAAAAGCAGAAAATCATGAAAAATCTATTCTTGTTTTACATCAGGGAATTGACAAATATTTCAATTTACAGTATGAATTGGAAATTGAGATATTCCTGATAATTTTGATTATTATGCATTAGGCCATATTCATAATTATATTTGTGATGATTTTGGTAAAGGAAAACTTGTCTATCCGGGATCAACTGAAACATGGAATGTTAGTGAGTTAATAGACCTAAAAAAAGAATGGTAAAGGTTTTGTTGTAGTTGATTTAGACGGACCAAAAATGAATGTTAAAAAAGAATTAAAATGGATATTCCTCGTGAATTCATTGTAAAAACTATTGATTATAGGAATTTAGGTGCTGAAATAGATTCTATTAAAAATACAATAAAAGACTTTGATAAACAGCCTATTTTAAATCTTAAAATCAACAACATTGATTCAAATATAGGGGAAATATATGAATTTATTAATAGGGAACTTGGTGATTTGGCATTAATGATCAGGCCTACATTTAATGTACTTGATAGGGAAGTGGATGTTAATGCTATTATTAATGATAAAATGCTTTAGGTCCTAAAGAGCTTTTAATTGATGAATTAAAAGAGTATGATAGTGAAGATGTCAATAATTTAGCTATTGAATTATATGACTTGCTTTCAAAAAATAAAACAGATGAATCTGAGGATTTAGTTAATCAATTTTTCAATGAAAAATACAATATTATAAATGATGATTCTGGTGATGAAATAACTGAAAATAAACCTGAAGACGGTCAGGTAAGATTTAGTGGGGCTCTTCAATGATTTTTACAAAATTAACATTAAACAATTTCAAATCCTATAATCATGAAGTTATTAGATTTGGTGATGGGATTACAGTTATTGTAGGGGAAAATGGTGCTGGAAAATCTACTATTTTAGAAGCTATTAGTTTTGCATTATTCAAACAGCATACTGCTAAAAAATTGATGATTTAGTGAGAAATGGCAGTAATGAAAACATGTATGTTGATTTGAATTTATTTCTAATGGTAAGGAATATAAAATTCATCGTGAAAAAACCAAATCCGGTTTAAAATCAACAATTCTTAAAAAAACCACTTCTAAAGGTCAATTTATTCCATCATGTGCTGGAGATAAAGAGGTAGCTAATGAAATTCAGTCTATTTTGGATATTGATTCAGATTTGTTTTTAAATGCAATTTACATAAGGCAAGGAGAAATTGCAGAATTAGTTGATAAAACTTCCTCTGAGAAAAAACAATTAATTGGAAAACTATTAGGTTTGGATTCTCTGGAAAAAGCCTGGAAAAACTTACAGCCTATTATTAGCAATTATGAAAAAGCTCAGTCAGAACTTAAGGGTAAGTTATTTTCATCTGAAGAGTTAAAAGAGGAATATAATCATAAAAAAGCATTATTGGATAGTCTTAAAGAAAAAGGGCTTGCTTTTAGAAAAACAGATTGAAGAAGTTAAAGAGATGAAAGCTGAAAAGCAAAATGAAAAAACCAATATGGAAAGAGAAAAAGAAATCTTTGATAACTTCAATAATAATTTAGATGCTGAGAAAAAAGATTGGATTCTCTTGAAAATGATAAAAGAGCACTTCAGGATAATTTAGATGAAATAAAAAAGCCGAAGAGCAAATTGTAAGATTGGAAAAATTTGTTAAGAAATTACCGTTATACTTGGACTTTGAAAAATCTGTTACAAGTATTCAGCAGTTGGAACTTGATAAACAAAAAATTGAAAAAGATTTAGATTCAATTGCAACACAGGAAGAACTTTTAGCATCTAAAAAGAAGGATATAATAAATTTTAGTAGCCGATGAGAAAATTGAAAAATTAAACAATCAAAAAATTAATCTTGAAAAAGAATTAGCTACTCTTACCCAACTTGAAAAAGATAAAAAGCAACTTCTTAAATCAATTGAAGGAAATAGAAATGAAATTGAAAGTTTTTTTTTCTGTAACTAAAGATAAATTATATGATAGTGGTTTGTCTCAGGATATTTTAGCTGATGTTGATAATTTCAGTCATTTAGAAGAGGTTACCAACAACTTCAGTGAGGAAGTTTCTAATAAAGTTAAAGATTTAAGTCTTGAGATTATTTCTAAAAATGAGGAAATTGTTAAATTTAAACAAGCTATTGATACAGCACAAAAAAACCTTTAGATGAATTATTGGATGTTGAAAATAAATGTCCTGTTTGTAAATCTGATATTAATCCTCAAAAGAAAAATGAATTAATTGATTCTTATAATAGTGAAATTAATGTTAATAAGAAAGCTATTGTAGAAAATAATGAAAATATTCGCCTTTTGAATAAAAAATAAAGATAGTTTTGAAGAAAAATATAATAAACTTCAGGATTTATCTAAAGATATTATAGGATATAAAAATAAATTTGACAATTTAGAAAAGATCTGGTTAAACTTAATGAGATTGATGAAGGATTAGAATCTAAAGAGTACACTAATAATAAATTAGGTGAACTTATACTGGATATATCTAAAGAAAAAATTGGCCGTGAAGAAAATAAAGAAGATTACAATGCATATATAAAATCAAAAGGAGCACTAGATGTTTTAAGTAGTAAAACTGAACTTCAATATAAATTAAATCAGGTTAATAATGAAATTGATGTTCATGTTAAAAATATCAAATTAGCTATTGACCAGGATCCTCATTTAAGTGGTGATATGAGTACTGCTGATTTACAAGCACGTATTACTGATTTAAAAAATAAGGAAGAAGAATTTAATCAGCTTAAAGGTTTTGTTCAAAGTAAAAAAGCTTTTGAATCTCAGTTAACTTCTAAAAAAGATGATATTGGTGTTTCACTTAATCAAATTGAAATCTTGAAAAATAAAATAAATCCTTCTGTTTATGATAAAGAAAAAAATATGAAAAAAGTAATTTACTTTCACGAAGTTTATGAAAGAAGATATGATGACTTTACAAATGAGCTTTCAGGAATTAAAGGTCAAGCTAAAGAATTAATAGCTAATGTCAATGATTTAACAGAAAAATATTAACTAACTATAAATTCCAACAAGAATATAAAAACACTACAGATTATATTGATTTATTGAATCATATTAGAACATTATATTCTAAAAACGGTATACAAAAAAGAGTTAAGGAATCGTTCAAGGCCTGTAATTCAAAAAATACACTAAGGACTTCTTTGATGAATTTAACTTTAATTATTCTGATTTAACATTGGATGAGGACTATGAAGTAACTGTATTTGGTCCTGAAGGTGAATCTTCAATGAGTATGGTTAGTGGTGGTGAAAAAATAGCTATTGCACTTGCTTTAAGACTTGGTATTACTCAGGCTATGGCAAAAGGTGATTTGGACACTATTCTTTTAGATGAACCTACAATACATTTAGATAGCTTTAGAAGACATGAATTAATTAATCTGTTAAAAGACATGACTGTTTTACCGCAAATGATTATTGTGACTCATGAAAGTCAGCTTGAAAATGCTGCAGATAATTTGATTAAAGTAGAAAAAAAGATAATGGTATTTCAAAAGTATCTAGTTAGATACTTTTATTTAATTTTTTTAAGTGATTAATTTAAATTCTGCCTATTTCCTCAGCATTTTTATTGCATCTATAATACAGTTAGCATTCCATCCTACAATTGTTGATGCTTCTTTTTCCAAGTTTTCAGGAACTTCTTCAAGTCCATGTGGTCTTACAAGAACTATTGGAATATTATAGTTTTCACTAGCTTTAATTAAATCATTAAAAGTTTCTTTATTGTAATTATATAAACCTGCTAAAAAGTATTATAACATCTATTTTTTCAAAAATTCTTTATTGGCTGTTGAATAAGACCCGGAAATAGATTCTTTCCATAAAAAATCATTTTTAGAATACATTTGTTCAATAAATTTCATATATTCCTTATTTTTGTCATAACCGTTACTAATGATAAGACGATATATTTTATTATCATTTTCCTCTTCAAACATTATTTCACCTTTTAAATGAATTATGAATGTTATAATATTTATACTTGAATAACAATATTTTATACTGTTATAAATAATAATAAAGGTATTTTTTTATGAAAGCAGCAGTTATAGGTTTAGGTGTAGAAGGAAAAAAAGCAGTTAATTCTCTTTTAAATCATGGTTGGGATGTTTATGCAACTGATTTAAATAGTAAAGTTGATTTATCAGATTTGGAATTGCCTATGATTTCAATGAATTTGGTTAGTGGTGATGAAACTGTTTCTATTGTTTCTGATAATTTAACTGTTGATTTAGGTTTTCAAATTCACATGCAATTGAAGAATGTGACGCAATAGCGATTAGTCCCAGCATGTATGGGGAGCTTTTGCAAATAAATTGCTTGAAAAAGGTAAACTGTTAAGTAATGTTGTAACTAAGCATAAAGACCTTTTTACTATTGGCATTACTGGAACTAATGGTAAAACTACTAGTGTTCATATGTTAAAAACTATTTTGGAAAATGCAGGTAAAAAAGTTTTAGTCGGTGGAAATGGTGGTGGAGGCTTTTCCGGTTACTATGATTTAGTTTTAGAAGCCTCAAATGACGATTATGATATATTACTTGTTGAAGTTTGTGACATGACACTTGATTTTGTAATTATTGTTTTGATTTTGACATGGTAGGTCTTACTAATATTGGTAATGATCATATGAATGTTCATAAGACAATAGCCAAGTATAAAAACACTTTAGTGAGATTCTTTGAAGGAAAAACGATTTTTACAGCTTTTAATCAAGATTTCAATGCTGATTTTAAAGAAGTTGCTGATAAAGCTATTCCTTTTTTGAATATGATGAAAAGTTACAGGTTTGTGGTAGATTCAATGCATTAAATGCTGGTTTGGCTGCAGCTATAGCTACTGAATTAAAAATATCTAAGGATAGTATTATGAAATCTTTAGCTGATTTAAAAGCAGTTGAAGGTAGAATGAATGTTTATAAGATTAATAATGCTTCTATTTTTGTAGGTAAAACTGATAATTCTGATGCATTAACTTCAGTTTTAAGTGAAAATGATTTCTATGCATTATTTATAGGCACTCCTAGAGCTAATGAAGAACATAGATTAAGTATTTTAGATGAAGCAGTTAAATATAATCCTGAAGTCATTGTTCTGTTTCCGGGATTAGATGATACTATTGATATGGGATTGTATCGTTTAAATAGTCTTGGTTATGAAGGCAGAATTGAGATAGCTAACTCATTAGATGAGATAATTGCCCTTATTGCTGAATTCTCTCATGAAGATGCACTTTTCATTGGAGGTAATGGTCAGGAAGCTATTATTGAAATCCAGGAAAGAATAAGGCTCTTGTCTGAAAACCTTTAGTTTGTATTCATTGAAATGAAAATATATAAATATAATAGTAACTAAATATACTATTGTTATATTATTATTGAAGGTGTTAAATAATATGAGTTATAAATGGAGAAGTACATCTATTAAGATAATATTGGCATTATTCTTTATTTCTTTACTTTTATTCGCATTTTCTTTTGTAAATCATAATACATACACTGGTGAATCCTTTGCAAATGAATATAATTTGCCTATTGGCCAATCTATGTTTGAAGGGGATTCTATTTTAGGTGAGAATCAGTCAATTCAGGTACCTTTATTAGGTAATCTGCCTTTTATAGCTCACCAGATTACTAGTCTTGATTTGCAGGGTATATTAATAACTTTAACAACAGGAACTGTTCCATTTGACTTTGCTACAATATCTAGTGAAGGTATAGATTCTTATGGTAAAGCACAGGGCTTTGAAGGTCCAGGTTATTTAACTTATGAAGGTAATCAGTTAGCTGTTAAAGCGCCACATACTTATGTATGGGGTTACAGTGCACCTTATAAGGTTTTAACCAAAACATCTGATGGTGTTGATGTTGTAGAAAATGGTACTGTCGTTAAATCAATTCCTACTTCAGAAATTAAAAACACTGATTTTGGAAGTAAGTATTACAATACTACAACTATTCAAAATTGGTATAATTATGATTCTGACAAATCTAATTTCACATTAGAGCGAGGAATTGTTAACTTTTCTGATGGAAGAAATGATATAAGTGCTGGTAATGTATCAATTATATTTGGTAACAATGTATCTGATTATGTAGCTGCATATCCTGATGGCACTCCTATTGTATTGTATATGGGTAATGTTACAGAAGAGGATGGTGAAGTTTATTCTACTTCTTTAGGTTCTCACCCTGAATATGGGGATGGGGTAAGAGAATTTAATGCAAGATCTTTTGTAGATGCATGGAATAATACAGTAATTCCACCAAATTCAAGTGGGAATGGAAAAGCATATATTGATTTTGGTTCTGCTTCTGACAGTAATGCTCCTGGAAGTAGTGCTTCTCATGGTGTATGTCCGCCAGCTAGGGTATTAAGAGCAGCTGTTCTTGCTGAAGGATTTGGATTGCCAGTAGGTATGTGTGGAGATAATGATGCAGTATTATTTGGATTTAATCCTTCTGAAGATATTAAAGTTACAAATAATCATGATTATCCAGTTAAAATAGTGATGTGGACTGAAGGTTCAGGTCCGAGTATGGCAATTTACGGTAAGATAGAAAGATTTATTCAAGTTGAAGATAATTATTTATCTTTTACTTTACTTTTTTTAGTGTTTATTATGACAGTTTCAGCTATTATTACCGCTGCAGGTAAAAATTCCCGTATGAGAAAAGATCAGATTTCTAGAAATATTTCAGTAAAAACAAACTTATTCTTCCGTTTCATAATAAAACTGTTTTAGAGACAACTATTGACAATGCATTATCTTCAAATGTAGATGAATGTATTGTGGTATTAGGCCATTATAGTGATGAAATAAAAGAAGCTATTTTTGATAATTATAAAGACTCTGTAAAATTTGTAGAAAATAATCCTGTTGATGTAGGTTTATCAGTATCTCTTTTAAACGGTTTAAAAAATATCAGTTCTGATTTTGCACTTTGCATAACTGGAGACCAGCCAACAGTATCAAGTGAAACATTTGATGAAATGATTAATGTTTGTAAAAATTCAGATAATTCTGAAAAAACAATAGCTATTTTAAGACGTAGAAAAACAGGTTTATTAGACACTGCTGAGGGATTAGGAATGCCTTTTGTAGCATTTAAAGATAATTTAATAAAATATTTGGAAAATGAAAATGATAATTTAAATCCAATTTTAAGAAAAATATTTGATGATGGTTATACTTTTTATGGTATAAAAGAAAAAAATGAACTGGAATTATTAAATATAAATCATTATGATGATTATTTAAAGTTATTCGATAACTTTTAGGTTTGAAATAACTTCTTCTAATTTTTCACCACTAATTCCAATAGTCATTTCATTGTCTTTAATATCTGCTGCATTTCTGGAACCGTCACAGCCTAATGTGAAATTAACTCCACCAGTTATAAACGGATTAGCTAAAGCGTCACCACAAAGTGATTGGATACCTGCAAAATTAGGTCTGACTTTATCTCCTGAAGAATAAACAATAGTTTGAGCTAATTTCATTCCGCCAACAGTTTCGGTAATTATTAAAACTACATCGGGTTTGAAAGTAGCTTCGTCTACAGGTGAATATACAATTCCCCAATATCTTTCTTTTATTATTGAAAGTTTTTCAGTAGCTGCTTTTGCAGTTTCCAAATCTTTAAATCTTCCTAATTCAAAATATTTTTCTCCACTAGCTAATTTAGGGGCATATCTCTAAGACCAATAGCTCCAGCTCCACCTAAACAGGCTTGCTGTTCAATAGTACTATAAAAATTTTTCCCCATATGATGCTTTTCTAATCATTTCACAATGTCTGACCTTTTCATCTATTAGATCATAGCCTTCAGGAAGTTCATCTTCACTAGCTAAAAGTTTAACAGCTACTGCTTTACAGGTTAGTTTAACATTGTCTTCAAGTACTTTACTATACTTTTGATTGGTTTCTAAACTACTCATAATATCACTTACTTTATATATTTATTTTAAGGAATAGTAAATTCTTTTGTTTTTGTTTTTTTATTTTTACAGAATGTTTTGAAATCACATGCATCACAGGTTCTTTCATCCCCTGTGCTTTCCATGCATCCTGAATTTTACAGCCTTTAATTTCTTTAATTAATGATGATTCAATATTATTTACAACATTGTCAAATTCATTCAAAGCCTTTTCAATTTCATCCGGGTTAATATTGATTATTCTGATGGATCTTGCTGTTTTAAATTCGGAACTTAATTCAGGAACCTTAGCGTCTTCATCCCAGTTTTCAATTAGTGCAACATCTTCTTTAAATTCATCATCTTTCGGAATATCAGTTAGATTATTATGAATATCCTGCTGAACAACAATCAGATCTTCCTTTGAGGGAACAAGTTCATTTAAATAGAAAATAATTCCTGCAACAATTGGTTTGGCATCTGCCTGCTGGTGTCTAAGCCAGGCATATGTTAAAATTTGCCATTTGTGACGAATCCATGTTTCATCATCATCTCTTTGATTTGAAGGCCTTCTCATTCCTTTATAATCAATAATTACCTCATATTCATCACCGTCAATGTTATGTACATGCTCTTGAAATTCTTTATCATTTCTCAGGTATTCGATAATCTTATTTCTATAGGAATCCAATGTTGTCTGTTGGGTATTTTCAATTGTTTCATTAATTTTTAATGAGCTTAAAACATCAATAACACCATTGATGCCATAATAATTGGAACGACTGGTATTTTTATCGTAATTAGGCATATTTCGAATTCCTTTTATCAACAGTTCTGCAGAATCAATTAAAGGGAATAAATGAGGACCCCAATAATTAATAGCCCTTTCAGCTCTTGCACTGGCTAATTTTTATGGTCTCTTTCATTAACATCAACATTTTCATTACTTGGATGATTTGTTGAAAAGAAATGTTCTTTTGGAGGATAAAGCCCCTTACCTGTAATCTTGCATCAATCATATTTTCAATAGGTCTGATGTCTTTTTTTCCAGTCCCATGGAAACGGTGTTTTATTTAATTCCCATTGTAAGTAAGCTTCTTCCATTACTCCATGTATAAATTCTCCAAACCATAATTGTATAGGCATTGATGGAGGAAGAGTACCTTTATTCTGATATCTGTACTGTAAGTTACAAGTTAAAAAGGAGAGCAAATCTCCAGTTAAACTATATTCCGGAATCATATATGCTTTTGATCTTGAAGACAATTTCATTTTTAAGCCTCCTTTTTTTATATTAGATATATTTCATCAAATCCAACTAATTTTTCATCTCTGCTCCAGCCAAGTGCAACATTAGGAATTTGTTTAAGATTATTGTTAACTGAATATCCGTCAAGGGAAGATATTAATCCAATAAGCAGCAGAACATTTTCAGCTCTGGAAAATGCCACAAAATAAAGTCTTGTCAAATCATCAAAGGATCTGTCTTTTTTCACTTCTTTGTGATTCTCCAAGAGAGCTGAAACAACGTATACTGTCTTCAATACTTCTGTTTTCAGGTTCAATTTTTGGAAATCTTAAGTTTTGAGTATTGAAAGTGTTCTTTTTAAATTTGCTGCCGACATCAACAATTACTAATGGAAATTCCAGTCCTTTAGATTGATGAATAGACATTATATTTATTCTGTCATCAGGCAGTGTTTCAAGAAGGTCTTCGTCAATTCCAACTCCTCCGGTAGCTATTGGAATGAAAATATTCCAGATAGCTTCAAGAACTGATTCTCTTTCGGTTTTTGAATTGGTAAATACAATATTTCCGGAATACTTATTGAAAAATCCTGTTTGCTTAATTGACCTTGTAATAGCTTCCAGATACACGATTCCTTCAACATCTTCTTGAAGGTCTTCAATCCAGGTAGTTAATTTATAAGCCAGTTCCATCAGACTAGCACTTTCAGGCCATTTGTCACGATTTTTAGGGTGGCGGTTTTGCCAGGAAATTACAAATTCAGACAGTGAAACAGGTTCATTAGGTTCAGGTTTTAATTTAATGTAGTCTATTGCTCGGTATCTCCAGCGGGTCATGTTTCTATTAGCTAAATTCTGGATTTGTTTATCTGATTTTTGGATTATGCCTTGAGGATCAATACACTCTAAAATCAATCCGCAAAATATTGCAACTGATTTTATATCCTGCAGGTCTCTTCCTTTCGGATTGAAAACTTCAATAGGTTTTCTGAGTTTTTTAAGATTTTTTCTTAAGTAATAATTAAATGTTGGAGTGCTTCCTTTCATTTCTTTAGGAGAATATGATAAAATAGCTATATCTGATGCAGACCCGTATTCTTCATCTAATTTCAATGTAATATTTTCTAAATTTTTGCTTTTTTTTAGCGTTATTCTGTTTTTGCTTGTTAATGATTTGTAAGTTTGAATTGCCATTTAATGTATCGTAATAATCTTTATTCAATACTCTTCTGATTTTCAGTGATGTTTCTCCATTATTTATGAGATTATTAATTAGTTGAGTTAAATCTTTAGCTAACATTTCAGGGTTATTTCTAAACATTCCTAAAACAGGTATTTTATCTTTATCAAAATCAGGAGCAATGATTTTAGGTTTTTCATCTACTCTTGCTTTTTGATATTCTTTATCTAGTTCTACAAAATGATTGCAGTGACTGATAATATTTTCACTGGATCTGTAGTTGGTTCTTAAATTAATCTCTTTAACATCAATTCCTAATTTGTCATGTGCACGTTTTTTGAAATTTGTAAACAAATCTACAGTAGCTCCTCTAAAACGATAGAGACTGGTCATCATCACCTACAACAGTTATACTGCCGTTGTTTTTAGGGCAGACTGGGCTATTGTAAAGTAAATATCTTCCTGAATCAGATTGGTGTCCTGATATTCGTCAATTAGAATGATTTTTATGCTGTCTAAAAAAATGTCCAGTTTATGATTTTTAAGTTTGTTTAAGAATTTGGATTCGAGCATCGGGAAATCTATAATGTTTCTATTTTGCAGTTCTGCTTCGTAATCTTTTATACAGTTAAGAGTTAAGTTAGCTCCGCTGCCCTTTTCAAATTTATCATAGATTTCATCAAAGTTCACCTGGTCATAATACATCCTATTCTTCATATTCAAAATGATTTCTGCCATTTTTGAAGGTTCTTCCAGCTTTTCTTTAGGTGTAAAACTTTTAAGATATTCCTTTAAATTTTCATTTAAGTATCTGTTGTCTTTAAGAAGAATATTTGTCATAGCTGACTTTGTAACAAACTCTTCAATTACTAATGGCTGATTTGTTCCGGGCTCTCTATGAATTCTCAGCAAATCTTCAGCTACACTGTCAGTAGTTCCAATATTGATTTTGTTTAAGTCTATCTTTTTTTCAATGAAATTCATTAATTCCAGTTCTTTAATAGGGTCATCTTCAACAATATTTTCTAAAAGATAGTTTTTAATCTGGTCTCCCCAACTTAAAATACGTGAATGTAATTCGTTTGCTGCTTTTCTGGTGAAAGTAGTTGCTAAAATTTCATCTGGAGCAATATCATCAACAAAAATATATTTAAGTATTTTAAGTACAATTACAGTAGTTTTTCCAGATCCGGGGCCTGCTACTATAAAAAGGGAGTCATTTGCATCAGATGAAATGGCTTTTTTTTGATCTTTATTTGAAGAAATGTTTCTTTTTAGTGTATTTACAACAATATCCTCAAATTCTTCATAACTAATCATTATTGTCCTCATTTTGTTAATTATTTATTATTTATATATGTTAACTATATAAACTGCTCTACAGAGCATTTGATAAGTATCATTTACACGAATAATTTAAATATTTAATTTATTCATATATTATTTTATAATAAATAACTGTTTTTCAAGATTATTATGACAAAATCAACAATTGACATGTTTAAAAATGATGTAAGGTATAGGGACAGAATAGCTCATGTAGAAACTATTCCTGCCAGAAAAGCCAGCTATAAGAAAGTTGAGAATTTAAATCCTAAAATTGTTGATTATTTAAAATATAAAAATGCCAAATTATATAAACATCAGGCAGAAACTTATGAAGCTATTCAAAAAATGAAAATGTAATGATTACAACGCCGACAGCTTCAGGTAAAACATTGGCTTTCAATTTACCTATTATGGAAACAATGATTGAAGATAATAAGGCTACAGCATTATACATTTACCCTGCAAAGGCATTATCAAATGACCAGCTCCATGTTTTGGAAAATCTTGAAAAATCTCTTGATATTAAAATTAATCCACATACCTATGATGGAGACACTCCAAAATCCAAAAGATATGATATTCGTCAGAAATCAAGGATTATTTTAACTAATCCGTATCAGCTGCATCTTATTTTGTCCTGGCATCATCAGTGGAAGCGTTTTTACAGCAATCTGAAATTTATAGTCATTGATGAGTCCCATTATTATAAAGGTATTTTCGGTTCAAATGTAGCCTATCTTATTCGCAGACTGAAAAGAATAGCTAATTTTTATGGATCTGATCCTCAGTTTATATTATCTTCTGCAACATTAGCTAATCCATTGGAACTGGCTAACAGATTAACTGGTGAAGAATTTAAATTAGTAGATAATGATACCTCTCCAAGCGGAGAAAAAGATTTTATATTGTATAATCCATTTAGAAATTACAGAAGAAAAAAACACAATAACTCTGAAGCACCTTCTGTGCATATTGAAACAGAAAATATCTTTGTTTACTTAATGTTAAAAGACATTCAAACATTATGTTTCACTGTTTCACGTAAAATAACAGAATTAATAGCTATGTGGGCTAAAAAAAGATATGGATAATATCAAAAGGAAATTAACTCATAGAATAACTGCATACAGGGCAGGTTATCAGGCAGATGAAAGACGTGAAATTGAAGACGGCTTAAAATCACGCAAATACCTGGGGGTTACCTGTACAAATGCTCTGGAATTAGGTATTAATATAGGTTCACTTGATGCAGTTATTATTTCAGGATATCCCGGAACTATGATTTCCACATGGCAGCAAAGCGGAAGAGCAGGAAGAAGTAATCAGAAATCATTAGCTATTTTAGTTGCTTTTTTTGAAAATCAGCTGGATCAGTATTTCATGAAGAATCCTGATTTCTTTTTTGATAAACCTCATGAAAATGTAATTATTGATTTGTCAAACCATATATTACAGGAAGCACATTTATTATGTGCTGCTAAAGAGTTAACTCTCAAAAAAGATGAAGCTATGGATTATTTCGGAGCAGATAAAAAAGTTTTGGATAAATTAGTTTCTAAAAAAAGATTTATATCAGAATCCTCGTGGAGATTATATTTATCCATATGATGACAATCCTGCAATGTCACATTCTTTGGATCAGTTATCCAATGATGAATTCAGAGTTATGAATAATGGTAAACTTTTAGAGGTTATGGAACGTTCACAGGTGTATAGGGAAGCACATGAAGGAGCTATTTTGATTAATAAAGGTGAAACATATCATGTAGACAGTGTTAATTTAAATAGTCGTTTTGTAAATGTTTCTAAAAATACTGTAGATTATCATACTATGGTTTTAAATAAGGTACACATCAATATTGAGAAAAATTATCTAAAACCCGATATGGTGATTTAAAAATCCATTTTGGTGAATTAACAGTAGAGGAAGATTATTACAGATATAAGAAAATGCATTTTTCAAAAGTAATTGGGCAGTTTAATTTAAATTTGCCTCCTTTAAAAATTCAGAACAAAAGGATTATGGTTTACAATTCCAAGAGATGTTAAAAATAAACTTGAAGATTTATATAAAGATGAAGAGGAAGTCTTTGAAGGAGGACTTCACGGTGCAGAACATGCATTAATCGGTTTATTTCCGCTTCATGTAATGTGTGACAGATTTGATATTGGTGGATTATCTACAAATTATCATGAAGATACTCAGGAAGCTACAATATTCATTTATGATGCTTATGAAGGTGGAATTGGAATAACACAAAAGGCTGTTGATGTTTTTGTTGATTTATTAAAATCTACAAGAGATTTACTTAAAAATTGTGATTGTCATAATGGATGCCCTTCATGTATTTACTCTCGAAATGCGGAAATGATAATAAGCCCTTCACAAAAAATGCAACTGAATATATTTTAAATTATATGTGTGATTTAATCTCACAAAAACAGGAAGAAATAGTTGCTGAAAAAGTTGATGAAGAGGAGATTATTGAATCTTCTAATGATAATATGAAGCTTGAAACATTATATGGAGAAGCTTATGATTTATATTCGCAGGGGAGATTATTTTAACTCAAAAGAATCCTTGAATGAGTTAGTGGATATTGATGATGAATATGCTGATGCATGGGCTTTATTTGGTAGAATATTATATGAGCAGGGTGATATAAATGGAGCTAAAATGTTTACAAAACGAGCTCTAAAAATTGACTCGGCCAATGAAGATGCTAATGAATTATGGTTAGAATTAAAATAATTTATTTTATTTTTCTTCGTTTAATCTATTACAATTTTTTTGAATATTAAATGGAAATACAGTAGGAAACTTTAAATATTTTCAATGTTAATATATACATAATACGATAATTTTGTATTGGTTTTTAATTGAATTATGGAGGGTATTATGGTTAGTCCAATAGTAGCAGCTATTATTTCTTTCTTCTTCCCTGGTATTGGTCAAGTAGTACAAGGTGAAACCAAGAAAGGTATAATAATGTTTGTTGCAGCAATTGTGCTTTCAATTATTTTAACATATGCATTAGGCACCATTGGTAATATTATTTATTTAATATATGCTATATATGCTGCATATGATGCTTATAATATGGGATAAATTAATTTTTATCCATTTTATTTTTTTATAAAACTTATTTTTTTTTGATTTTCACATTAATTAACAATATTTATTAATCATCCTAACTATAATTATAATATTAAGATTTTTTTCTGAATATGTAGGAGAAATAAAATGCATGAATTATCTATGGCTCAAGGAATAATAAATGCAGTAATAGATACTGCAGAAAGTAACAATGCAACTGAAGTTACTGAAGTTGGTATTGAAATTGGCAGATTGGCTATGATAAACCCTGAACAGTTACGTTTCATGTTAAGTGTTTTAGTTGAAAATACCATAGTTGAAGATGCCGATATTAAAATTGAAGAGATACCTGTTGAAATTGATTGTCCTGAATGTGGATTTAAAGGAGTAGCAGAACTGGATGATAAAGATCACTATGCTCCAATTGTAGACTGTCCAAAATGTGGAAATAAAAGGATATCTATTTTAAATGGAAAAGATTGTATTGTTAAAAATATTGTTATTGAGAAACCTGATGATGATTAGATAGGAGGAATTGACTATGCATAATGTAGCTGATGTAGAAGTACAAAAAAATATTATGGATGCTAATAAAAGATTAGCAGACAGGAATAAGAAAAATCTTGAAGATAAAAATATATTTTTGCGTTGATTTTTTGTTGGAGCTATTGGTTCTGGTAAAACTACTTTAATTGAAAACATTATTGAGAATACTGATGATAAAATTGGTGTAATTGCAGGAGATGTAATTAGTAAATTTGATGCAGGCAGAATAGAAAAACACAATGCTCCTGTAGTTGGTTTAAACACTGGTAAAGAATGCCATTTAGATGCTCATTTAGTAGGTCATGGACTTGGAGATTTGCCATTAGATGATTTGGACATGGTTATTATTGAAAATGTGGGTAATTTGATTTGTCCTGTTGATTTTGATTTAGGTTCCCACATGAGAATTGTTGTTGTAAGTGTTACTGAAGGGGATGATACTGTAGAAAAACACCCATTAATTTTCCAGACTTCTGATTTAGTAGTTATTAATAAAGTGGATTTAGCTGATGCTGTTGGTGCAGATGCTGATAAAATGGTTAATGATGCAAAACGTTTAAATCCTGATGTTCAAGTTATTAAAGCTAGTTTAAAAAACAAGGTGAAGGTTTATCAGAAATAATCTCTGCTATTAATAAACAAAAAAGATAGTTAAGGTGATTTCGTTGAAAATTTGGATTGATATTTCAAATGCACCTCATGTAAGATTCTTTAAGGATGTCATTAAATACTTGGAATCTGAAGGAGAAGATTTAATAATTACAGCTAGAGACTTCGGGGATATTCATAAACTAATGAATATGTATGATATAGATTTTATTTCTGTTGGAAAACATGGGGTAAGTTTATATGATAAGCTTAAGGAAAGTTATTTCACGTGTTTATGAACTTGTAGATGTTATTAATAATGAAAAGGTGGATGTTGCACTTAGCAAACATTCTATTGAACTTCCGAGAATAGCATTTGGTTTAGGAATTCCAAGATTATATGTTTTAGATAATGAAAATGCATTGGCTGCGAACAAATTAACTCTTCCATTATGCAACAGGATTATCACACCAAATAAAATTGACATCTGGAAACTGATGCAGTTTGGAGCAGATCCTAACAGCATCATACCATATAATGGAACTTCCGAATTGATGCATTTTAAGAGCTTTGAATATAATGACAATATTTTCGATGATTTGGATCTTAAATTAAAATATCCAAAAACTATTTTAATGAGGCCTGAACCATCTTTAGCATCTTATTTAGATGCAGATTGTCATAAATCAGTTTTATCTCCAATTGTTGATGTATTAAAAGAATATGCTAATATATTGATATTGCCAAGATTTAAAGCACAAGCAGAAATCTTTGAAGGTATTGACAATGTTACTATTTTGGAACCTCCCGTTGATACTTCAAGTTTAATGAAAAAGCGGATTTGGTAATTGGAGCTGGTGGAACTATGAATCGGGAAGCAGCAATATTGCAAACTCCTGTTATTTCATGTTATCCTGGTAAAACATTAGCTGTAGATCAGTATTATATAGATCAGGGTTTAATGTTTAGGTCTAATGATATTGATGAGATTATACAAAAAGCTTTGGCTTTTATTGTTAATCCTCATGAAAAAATAGATTTTAAAACTGATGATTTATTCCAGATTATTATTGATAATATTTATGATTTAGGTAATGGGAGTAAATAGTTTTTTATATTAAAATAACTAAATATTATATAATATATTTAGTTTTTATTATTATGGGCTGGTAGCTCAGATGGTAGATCGTCGCCTTGGCATGGCGGAGGCCCCGGGTTCAAATCCCGGTCAGTCCATTTATAAATTTTCAAAAAATAAATTTTAAAATTGTGATTAAATTATGATGTTAATAGCTCAGAATCATTTACAACTAATCTTAGAAGTAGGGGCAATGTTATTTGTTACATTGGTTTTTGTCTTAATTTAATTCCATTGTCACTTAGTGTTGTAACATTTTTATCTCTCTTTTTAGCTGGTGGTTTCACACTTCTTTTTGGAGCAGATATTCTTTTATTAATTATTTCATCTAGTCAGAATGAATTTACACATCCATTTGGGCCAATTGCTTTAATGGCTATTGTTTCTGCATTTGCATCGCTGAAGGTGATGAAGAATTCGGGAGTGGATGTAAGACCTCTTAGAAAAGTTGTTTTATTATTCCTTGCAGGCATTACCCTTTTTGGTGGATTAATGCACAGATCTTTCTTAATCTTATGGATATTAGGTTTATTTGTAGGATACATCATAATATCCAAATCTTTCAGAGAAAAATCAGTTTTACGCTTAAAAGAATTTTAATGTTTTTCGGAGCAGCTGTTGCAGGTTTCTGCGGACTTGAAATAATAGCTAGAATAACTGGAATGACTATTTTCTCTCCATTATTAAGATTAGGAAGAATTGAACAATACTCTTCATCCAGTATTAAAATGGTATTAAATAACATTCAGTTAATTGGACATGATGGTGCAGCTTCTTTCTGGGGTACTGAAGGAACTGCATTTGCTGAAGGATATATTACTTTACCTATGCAATTAATCATATTCTTTGGTTTGCCGTTTCCATTATTCTGTGGAGTCCTTGTAAATCAAAAAGATACAATTGATTATATGCTTCCAGGTATTTTCGGATATGGATTTGACTTTGGTTATTTGGGGCTTGTTGGATTAATAGTTTTTGTTTTAGGAACTATTATTATTGGTTTAAAAATATTAACCATGTATAGAGAAAAAGAGAACATAATAATAAAAATACTTAGGTAAGGAAGTATTATTGACTGGTGCATTAACTGCATTTATTTCACAAGCATTAATTGGTATGTTTGTGTTTAATAGGTCTATTAACGGGCTAGCATTACTTTCATTTATATTCTTAGGAGCATTAATATTAGCTAATGTTGTCACACTTAAATCAAGAACTAATAAGAATATTTAAAGAGGTTGAAAAGATGAAAGCATTAATATTATTGGGGTGTCCAGAAACCCCGTCACAAACACCTATGTCAATTTATGCAGCTTATAAATTGGCCGAAAAAAGGTTATGATGTAACAATAGCTGCTAATCCTGCAGCTTCAAAATTAGTTAAAGTTTCTGATCCGGAAAAATATTATATTCATGAAATGATTGATTTGGATGATTGTTTAGCTAATATTCAGGAAGGGGAATATGATTTATTACTGGGATTTGTACATAAAGATGCAGCTGCATCTTATTTTGTAACTTTTATCAACTTTTACAAACTAAATCTATTGCACTTGTATTTGAAAAAGATTCTGAGTTATTAAAGGAATATACAGAAACAGTTAGTGAAAATACGGATGCAAAAGTAATTTCTGTAAGAGCATTCCATAATCCAAATCCACTTAAAGTTAATTTAGATAAAGCATTGAAGGAGTTGTAGTAATATGTCTTTTTGTTTAGATACCTATCTTCAACAATCTGATAATTATGAAATTTTAGCATCACAGGCTGGTTTTAAAGATTGTGCAAGACTTATCAGATATAAATCTCCAGAAATCATTTATGTTAATGCTGGAGAAGAAATTTTAGGATCTCGTGTCATTGGTATAACTCCAATTCCTATTGGAGTTGATTCAATAAAAGGAACTGTACTTATTCCATATACTAAACCATGTTATGGTACTGCAGTTGTAGAATTGCCTGTTGATATAGGTGAAATTGAAAAGATAAGAAAATTAAATATTAAATAGATGATTTTATGATTTCTACTGTTGTTGGTAGTTTCCCAGCTGAAATAAAATCTCCAACCACTACAAAAGACAAAATATTAAAAGTATTTGGGGCTTATGATTCATTTAAACAGTCTATAAAACAAACTGTAATCTCACAACTTGATGCCGGAGTAGATATTATTTCTGATGGTCAGGTTCGTGGAGATATGGTTTCTACTTTTACTAATTTTATTCCTGGAATGATGCTGGAGGAAATAATACAGTTATTACTTCTAAAATCAGACAGCCTACAAAAGAAATTTCTATTAATGATTTAAAATATGCTAAAAAGTTATGAATGATTATTTTAATGGAAATATTCCTAAAGGTAAAGGAATTAAGGGAATTATAACTGGTCCTTCTACAATTGTTTATTCATCACGAATTGAGTCTTTTTATAAACATAAGGAAGATGCAATTTTAGATTTGGCCAGAAGTCTTAAATATGAAGTGGAAGCTATTGAAAAAAGATTAATCCGGTTTACATTCAGGTTGATGAGCCATTTTTATCTACAGGTCTTGTGGATTTAAAAGTAGCAAGTGAAGCTATTGATATAATTGGAGAAAATCTCACTGTTCCATTAGCTATGCATGTTTGCGGTAATTTAGACAGTGTTTTTAAAGATTTGATTAAATTCAATATTGATATTCTGGACTGTGAATTTGCAGGAAATGATACTAACATTAAAATTTTAGAGGAAAATGCATCTTTAGTCAAAAATAAAAAAATAGGCTTTGGCTGTCTTGATACTTCTATAAATGAAGTGGATTCTAAAGAAAAAATTGAAAATCTTGTAGCTAAAGGTGTTGAAATTCTTGGAAAGGAAAATATAATTTTAGATCCTGATTGTGGGTTAAGAAGAGCCAGCAAAGATGTAGCTTTCAGTAAACTTAAATTAATGAATAATATAAAAGAGGAATATAGTTAAAAATTATCTATATTCATGTTTAAAGTTTGGATCATATAGCTTAGAAGGTGTGAAATCTCCAGGGTTTAACACATCTCCTACTACAATCATTGCAGTCTTTGTAATATTGGCATCTTTTACTTTTGTGCAATATCCTTTAAGGTTCCTCTAATTATTTCCTGGTCATTCCAGGTTGCTTTTTTTTTACAACAGCTATCGGAGTGTCTTCATTGTATCCGACCAGCAATTCATCAACAACTTTATCAATCATACCAATTCCTAAAAAGATACACATAGTTGCATGATGTTTTGATAAGCTGGAAATGCTTTCACTACGTGGTTTTGGAGTTCTGCCTTCCGGACGTGTAATAATAACTGTTTGTGAAATTTCAGGTAATGTCAATTCTGTTTCAAGTACACTGGCTGTACCAAATAGGGAACTTACTCCAGGAATAATATCATATTCAATATCATATTTCTGCAGCTCTCTTATTTGCTCACCGATAGCTCCATAAATGGAAGGATCTCCAGTATGAACTCTGGCTACTAACTGTCCTTTAGAAGTTGCTTCGCGACAGATTTCAGTTGTTTCGTCTAAATTTAATACAGCACTATTGTAAACAACACATTCTTTTTTTTCTAGGATTTAAAACTTCTTTGTTAACTAAAGAACCAGCATAAACAATAACATCTGCTTTTTCAATAACATTTCTTCCTTTAACAGTTACTAAATCCGGGTCACCAGGACCGGCTCCAATAAAGATTACTTTACCTTTCATAATACAATTTTTTGATTTAACTTCTATTTAATGATTATGAAACTAAAAAGAATTTAACACCAATATTTCACTTTAATTTAAACAAAGTTTATTAATTCTTAAGATAATTAAAAATATGAACGAAAAAGGATTTATATCAATAGAAGCCATTTTTTCTATTTTTATAATATTATTAATAGCTACATCATTATTGTTTTACGCTCAATCAAATTTGGAATCAAATAAAAATATTGAATCAACTTTTAACCATAGGCTGATTTTAGATAATTTAGCTAATTGTATAAATCAGGTTAACTCAAATGGTGACGGTTTTTCTAAAAAGTTTTATTGCCTCAAAAGAGTATTCTTATAAGATTACAGTTGAAAAAAAGCAAATTAACAATTGAATACTCAAATAAAAAAGGTGAAGTAACTATTTTGCCAATTGATATTAGTAGAAATTATGAGTTATACAGCGGACGGACTTATTTAATCGAAAAACAGGATGGAAAGATTGTGATAATATGAATGATGAAAAAGGCCAGCTTAGCGGGGAATATTTACTGTTGATTGGGTCATTAATAACTGTTTTGATGATTTCAGCATTTTTGATAGGTAATGAAAACGAACTTAACATAGCTATGGCTGCTGCTAAATCAGGTGTTAGTGAAGGTGTTGCATCATCATCAAGTGCCATATATCCAAAGGAAACATTTAATGAATATGATAATATGGACGGTTTAAAACATCCTTACAGTGTAAGTGTTTTGAATATTAGTTATAATTCATCGGGAATTGATAAAAACTATGGAAAACAGAAAATACAATTTAAAGTCTATGCAAAAGCAAGTCAGGATTATAATAAAAAGAATTAGATTCAATTGGTGATAGGATTAATTATAATTTAAGAAAATCAATAGCTATAAGTTTTAACACAACAAATTCCACAAATAAACTATATAATCCTGTATTTTCCAATAATTATGTTTTTACAACAGCAAATGTGGTATGGGTTTAAATATTATTAAAAATAATTAATCTTTATGTATAGTCAGGATGAAAAAGATGAGCTTTTAAATGAGCTGAAAGAAATGGAAAGTCTTCAGATAGATATGGATAATGAAGGTAAAATTTTACAGAATGATATTATTGACTTTCTGTTAAACGGAAAAGGAAATTTGGAAGATTTGGGAGACAGAATTGAATTATATCTTTATGAATTTAAGCTGTTTTGTAGAAAACCAGTAAGATTCGGTCAGAAGGATTTTGATGTTTATTTAAATGCTGTAGATATTCCTTTTGAAAAATTAGATGCTCTTTTAAAGGATTTGGATAAATTTAATTTGGTGATTTATACAGAAATAGATAAGGGATTTAGTGTATTAAATCTAAATCTTCTGTTAAAAGATTAGATATTAAATACAATTTTTTGCATTGTTGGTTGTTATTTCATCAACAGTGTTTAAATTCATTTCTTTAATTTCAGCTATTTTTTCACAAGCTTTAATAACATTAGCTGGTTCGTTTCTTTCTTCTTTTGTCATAGCCAGATACGGGCTGTCGGTTTCAGTTAAAACATGATCCAATTTAATGTCTTTTATTAATTCCTGATGTCTTTGTGAGTAACAAAGCATTGTGGAAAAGCTCATATAATAGTTGTCATGTTCCATTATTCTTTTAGCTGTTTTTAAACTTCCGCTAAAGCAGTGAAACACTACATATGGCAGGTCTTCGTATTCGTTAATAATATTCAGTGCTTTTTTCTCACAGTCACGAACATGCATAAGCAATGGGACTTTATAGTCATTAGCTATTTCAATAAAGCTAGTAAATATTTCTTTTTTGTCTTGCTCTTAAGGATTTATCTTTTACATAAAAAAGTCCATTCCTACTTCACCAATAGCTACAATATCATTAATATTATCAATTAAATGTTTTTGAGCTTCGTGCAGTTCTTCATTTGTACATTTCTGTGAAGTTACAGGATGAAATCCGAAAGTTGGATAAATAAATCCTTCATTTTCTTTTGATAAATTTAATACAGTTTGATTGCCTTCAAGGCTTGTTCCAGAGTCAATTACTGCATCCAGCTTTTCTTTTGCTCTTTTGATTACATCTGTTCTGTCGCTGTCATAATCTTCAAAATCTATGTGGCAATGTGTATCTATCATATTTTTATACTCCAAATCTACGTTCTCTTTCTTGGTATGATCTGATAGCTCTTAAGAAATCTACTTTCCTAAGTTCTGGCCATAAACTTTCACAGAAGTATAATTCAGAGTATGAGGATTGCCATAGTAAGAATCCGCTTAATCTTTCTTTCTCCGCTTGTTCTGATGATTAGATTAGGATCATCTAATCCTGCAGTATAAAGGTTTTTACTTATTAAATCTTCATCAACATCATCAACTGTTATTAATCCTTTTTCAACATCTTTGATGATTTTTTTTAACTGAATCTACAATTTCTAAACGACCGTCATATCCAATAGCTAAATTAAGTTGTCTTTTGTTATAATGTTTAGTTGCTTCTTCGGCATCGTTAATAGCTTCTTTTACATTATCAGGTAATAAATCGATTCTCCCTACTACTTTGACTTTTACTTCGTTTTTATGGATTTTTTCGTGATCAACAAGTCTTTTAAAGTTTTTAAAGAATAAATTCATCAGTCCTTCTACTTCATGTTCTGGTCTGTTAAAATTTTCTGTTGAGAATGCATATGCTGTTACTATTTCAATTCCAAGTTCTATTGTCCAGTCTAAAACTTTTTCTAGAGTGTCTACTCCAATTTCATGTCCTGTTACAACATCCATACTTCCCTGAATCTTAGAATAACGTCTGTTACCATCCATGATGATTGCAACATGTTTAGGCATTTTGGAGGATTCTAAATTTCTGGAAATATACCATGCATATATTTTATAAATAAAATTTTCACCCATAATAACTACCTGAAGTAAATAATTGTCTATTAATAAATATATATTATTTAATGCTTTTAAAGTTTGGCCAATTTATATGCTAATTCTAAGCTGCGTAAATAACCTTCTGTACTTTGATCACGGCTGGTGTCAATGTATATTTCATTAATACCAAATGTTATTGCGCCAAAGCTTGGCCATGAGTTTAATAAAACAAGGGTTCTAAAAATAGTATTTCCTACAATTCCATTTGGAGCTATTAGTATGTTACATTTATTTTTTATAGCCTGGTCAATTAATACACACTGGTTTTCAATTTTTTGATTTGTATGCTTTTCAATTAATTTGCTGAGCTTTTCAGTATCATTCAGTGACTGGTTAATTTCTTTGCTTCTGCCGTAATCTCCAGGTCTTGCATATGAAAGTGTAGCTATTTTAGGAGTTTTTTCAAGTTTTTTCATGAAATTTATACAATGAATAGCTATATTAAGCTTTTCTTCTAATGTGTTTCCCTCATCAATGCCGACAGAGCTTATTAAAAATTCATGACCTTCACCATTGATGTAGGTGGCTCTTGATATTTTGGGATAACTTTCTTTTAGTTGTTTTAAAACATTGGATGCAGCTAATGAACCCCGTATTGTTGCATTTATATTTTTGTCTGAAATACTTTTGGCAAGTTTTTTTCGTCATTTTCGATTAATTCCATATTGACATCTGGTTTTTGTGTTTTAAAAATATCACAGGCCTCTAAGATGTTTTTATTTTCTCCAACTCCAACAGCTATAGTTATCATTAATTTTAATTATTCCTTTAGTATTATTTATAGCTATTTTTTTAAAGTGTAAAAACTAAACATTTATATGTAAGTAAGCACTTACTTACATTATGGAAATTGAACTAGATAAAACAGAACAAAAAATTGTTGATGCAACAATATTTGTTTTAGATAAGGAAGGGATGAACGGCACAACAACTAAAAAAATAGCTAAAAAGCTGAAGTTAGTGAAGTTACTGTTTTTAGAAAGTTTAAATCTAAAGATAATCTTTTAAAAATAGCTAAGATTTATTATTCAGATTATTTCCTAGAGAAAATAAGTGATATTTTCACTAATTACGAAGATACAGATTTGGAATCATTATTAAAGAATACATGGTGGAAACTTGTAAATTTTTTAGATAATAATATGGACATTATTAAAATAGCTTTAGATGAGCTAATGTCCAGTCCTGAAGAAGAAAAAATGTTTTCAAAATTTTCAGATGAAGTTCTTAAAATCTGACCAATATTTTTCAAGAACAGATTGATAAAGGAAAAATACGTAAAATCAATCCTTCAGCAGCAGCATTAACTGTGTTTAGTGTAATTGTTGAAGGAATAATATTCTGGAAATTTGAATCAAAAGTTTCCAATGATGATATTAATAAGTATCTTGATGATTTTTTAGATATATTTATTAACGGTATAACTAACTAAAACGGTGGAACTAATGTCAATAGATAAAATATTTCATATAATGAAAAAAGGATTCAAAAGCAATCTTTAAAAATCCGGCTGTTGTTATTACAATAATAGCAATTATTATTTTACCTTCCTTATATGCACTTTTAAATATTGATGCATGTTGGGATCCTTATGGAAATACAGATAATTTGGATTTTGCAGTAGTAAACAATGATCAAAACGCAACATATAACAATGCTTCATATAACTTTGGAGATAATGTAGTTGATAAATTAGAAGACAATGATGATTTTGCATGGGATTTTGTAGACGAGGATGATGCCCGGGACGGGGTGGAAAATGGAACGTATTATGCTGCTATAATAATACCTGAGAATTTCTCTTCAAATTTATTATCAATCAATGATCAAAACCCAAAACAAGCAGAATTAACATATTTGATTAATGAAAAAACAAATCCTGTTGCTTCAAGAATGAGTAACAATGCAGTAAATCAGATACAAAGTAAAATAAATGATGAGGTTATTAAAACTGTAAATGGTGTGGCATTTAACCAATTATCAGTAATGGGTCAAACAACACCTCAATCAAGCTTATCACAATTATCTTACATGAATTCAAGTGGTGTAGATAACTATTTCTACTCCCCAACTGAAGTTACAAAAGAAAAAATAAATCCTGTGGATAATTACGGTTCAGAAGTATCTCCGTTTTACATAGTACTTTCAATATGGGTTGGTTGTGTAATTTCAATTGCATTGATTAAAGCAAGATACTTAGGTGAATCATTATACAAACCATTAGAACTTTACTTCGGTAGAATGGGATTGTTCTTAGTAATAGGATTATTGCAATCAACAGTAACCATAATTGGTGCATTCTGGTTAGGAATTGAAGTCTCTAATCCTGGACTGTTCATAGGATGTGTTTATTTAATAACATTAGCATTTATGACATTTATTTATTCATTGCTGTCATTATTTGGTAATGGTGGTAAAGCATTAGCTATTATTATATTGGTGCTTCAAATATCTACAACAAATGGTATTTATCCTGTATATGTAATGAATGACTTTTTCCAAGCATTAAGTCCATATTTACCTATGACTCATGCTATAGCTTTACTTAGAAATGCATTACTTGGTGTTTATTGGCCAACATTTTTCACTGGTGTTTATGCAATGATTGGAATGATTATTGGAACATTGATTGTAACAATTATTATTAAAGAAAAATTCGATAAAGTAGCTAATAAATTTGAACAAGCATTAAAAGACTCAGGATTATTCTAATTCCTGAGCTTTATTTTTTTAAATCTTAAATTTTTATGTATGGTAACATCCTGCATTATAATCATATGGAACATATGCTCCCATATCATTTCCTTCATCATCCATACCTGGAATATAGTGCCATCCTTTAGCAGCTGCTTCTTCACGACTAACTCCTAAACAATCATAATCAGGTCCATATCCAGTTTTATACGAATATCCGTCTTTACTCATTATGCTTTCAGTTTTATCGCTGGAACTACTTTCACTATTACTTAATGATGTGGTTTGGTCAGATATTGTTAATGATTGTGTAGTTTCACTTTTGGAATATTTGTCGTTCCCGTTGTAAATGACTTTTACGGCGTATTGTCCGTCACTGATTCTGTTAAGTTGCAGCACGCCATTGCCCATTTCATCAGTTGTTACTTGTTGATTCTTTTCATTTTCAATTATTATATCTACTTTTTGATCAGCTATGGGATTTCCATTTGAATCTTTTAGTGTAATTGAAATTGCGTCTCCATTTTTAAAGTATCCTTGCTTATAATATTTATTTCACTGGATTCCTTTCCAAAATTAGCCATTAATGTTATTAGTGTTAAAAGTAGGATAACAACAATTATTAACAGTATGACGATAAGTTTCTTCTTATCTTTTTTCATTTCATTTCCTCAATTATTTTAGTATTAATATATTGTATTAAAGAGGTTATAAATTTAGTTGTAAAAAAAGTAAAAAATAAAGAAATTAATCCTTATTAAAATCTTTGATAGCTTCATCAACTATTTCTAAAACGGATTTGGATAAATCAGGATATTTGTAATTTATTGGAACTGGTATATTGTCACAGTATACCACATCTAAACCAGCTTTTATTGAGTCTTTAGTAGCTACATCAACAGCAGCTGCCTTAAGTTCAGTAAGCATTATATCTGCTTCATCCATGTGTTTTTCTATGTCTTTTTTCAAAAGAGGTCTGTTGGATAAGTGTGGGGTGGTTCCAATGATTTCACAGTTATAATTGGTTTCCAGATAGTCAACTAATTCATGTTCAATACTTTTTGGAGCAGTTGTAGCAAACAGCACTTTTTACCGGAAATATCTGCTAACGGTTTTGGTCTAAATACAGTTGAGATTACTTTTGCTTTTGGATTTATCTCTCTTTTATAAAGTGTTCAATGTATTCTCTTTTTTCTTCATTGCACATTGGTTCTTCACACATTGTTAAAATAATTAAATCACCAAGACCAATTCTATAAGGTCCAAAATAATCTATAATATTGTTTAATGGTTGATTTGCACCGATAAGTACAATATTTTTATCTGTTTTAATTGGAGGAATTGCTGCTCCACTACCTTCAAATATAGCAAATTTAGAATCTACTTGATTAGCTAATTTTGCTCCTTTTTTCATATTGGTTAAAAAGACTTCACCTGCCATTCCACCTCCACAACGTCTGCAGCCTATTGTTAAGATTCTGCTCATTAAAGCATCTTCCCAGTGATCACTAGCTGCATGAACTCCTTTTTCAGACTGTTCCAATAAAAATTCAGGGGTTATTTCAAGCTGTTCTCCGTGAACTATTTCCGGTTCTTGAGGCCCGCCTCTTCCCATGGCTATTACACATGGTTCATATCCGTTTTTATCAATTAATCTGGATACAAATCCTGAAACTGCTGTTTTTCCTATTCTTTTCCAGTTCCGATTATTTTTATTGAAGGTTTTTCCATTATTTCATATTGTGTAACTGGATCAAATTTAAAATCAGGACCCTGATAACTTACCCCTTGTGCAAGTGTTTTACAAGCTATTTTAAATCGTTTAGGATAATCCAGGATAGGTTCATCACTTAAATCCATCACAGCATCTACATCATATTTTTTAATCATTTCTACAATAATATCATAGGGAATATCATCATTTTTTGCAAATTGCACTGGAACACCTAAAACTTCAGAATATGATTCTTCAGAGTCATCTCTTAATTTTTCAGTTCCTCCAATGAAAACAGCAGCTACTATGTCGATATGTTCTAAGTTATTTAAAACATCGATTGATTCTTGGGTGACAGGAAGGTAATGTTCTCCGTCAACTAAACAGAGCATTTTACTAGTAGCCTTTTCATATTAATCACTTTGGATTTTTTTGATTAATTAGTATTATGGTAAGTAATAGTATTAAAAAATATTTGAATTTAAAAAAGAAGAAAATGGGATTTAATCCATTTTTATATCATTTTGAGACCTTTTAACAAGATCTGCTAAAGAGTTACATACATTGTCCGGTATTGAATTTTTATCTTTTCGTTTATTACCTGTGCAATTATTTTACAGAGAACAAAAATAGCATGTTTGTGTTCTGCTTTTTGTTTTATGGATGTGGTGAGGGCTTATTTTAAGGGATATGTATTCGCTACAATCGTTTTTTATTTGATCGTTTTCTGCTAAATATTTTAAAATATAAACTAAAAATTGATGTAATTGTATCATTTCATCTTTGTACATATGTATCTGACCTATTATCTATAATTATATAATTAATTAAGAATTTAAGTAAATTATTTAAATGAAATAAATAATTAGTTTTTAATTATTTATATTATATTATCATTAATCTTATTTAAATATTGCATTGACTATAATAAGTTACATATTAACCTTTTATAAATGGCAGGTAAGTCTTCATCTAAAACATCCAATCCTTTTTGTGTTATTCCGTTTTTTGTTGCAACTTTGTTAATTAATTCATCAGGTGAGTAAATATCTTCATTTAATATGTATGTTGTACTGTTTAATGTTTCTGCAAGTATTTTAAACGTTTCTTCTTTTGACAGATTGCATCTCTCTTCAAGTTTGTTTGCAAAAATGTCTAAACTAAGAGCTATAAATGCAGGCATACAGCTGGCAGCTATTGTAGCTATTTCCAAATCAAGAGTATTGTCAACAACTTTTACATGGCTGAATTTTGAAAATAGATCTTCAACAAAATCTTTATTTTCCGCAGAAACATTTTCATCATGCATAATAATGGAAACACCTTTTTTGGGATTGTTTTTATCGTATGTTGATGATATTGTTGGAATGACACAGCTTAAACCGTTATCTTCAAATTTTAAATCTATTCCTGCACAGGTATGTATAATTTGAGTATCTTTATTTAGGTGTGGTTTTATTTGCTCTAAAACATTTATCAAATCGGAGGTTTTTACTGAAATTATTATTTTTTCGCAGTTTCTTGCAATTTCTGTATTATCATCTGTAACTGATATGGGGGTCAGTATCTTTCAGGTGATTTATTTTAGAAAGTGTTCTATTTGCAATGTAGAGTTTATTTAAATTATAAAAATCATGATTGATTATGTTTTGACTGATAAGCTCTCCAATATTTCCATATCCAATAATTCCGAGGTTCATATATTTCACATCTTAACATTAAATTCTTCAGTTTCAACAATTTTTGGCAGTTTTCCAACAGTTCCCACATTATCCTGAGAAATAATTAAAACTCCATCAAATAACTCTTTATAGTTTTCACTAGCTTCAAGAGCATTTGATACTTTATCTTCACTATTTTGTCCAACAACTTCATTAGCTATTCTGGTAGCCAGTCCGTCAGCTATTGATGCCTTTTTACTTAGTACTGTAACACTGTCTGATTGACCAAAGCTTATTGAGTGTCCAATTTTACCTGATGATGTGCAGATTCCAAGAGGTGTTTTTCTTGCTTTTAATTTAAATCCAATTTTATTTCCTAATATGGGGTTATTTGAGTAAATGCCACATACTGCTTGTTTACTGTTTATAATAGCTATGTCTCCTCCATTTTCAACAATAGAATATTCTGATTTTTTGGAAATTAAATAATCAAGAGACATTTCAGATATGCATCCTGCAACACAGGCCATAGGACCTACATCACAGTAACTGGAAGCAGTATACATTCTTTTTATTATTTCACTTAAATTCTCTTCACCAGGACTGACAGGTTCCAGAGATAATTGAAAATTTTTATTTTTAGCTATATGATGTTTCAGTTCTTTTCTTAGTTTTAATATGTAATTTTTCAGGTTACTGTTTTTTAAATCAGTTGTTAATCTGATATGGGTCTGATTTAAATCAATATGTTGGAATTCCATAATAGTATTTTATTTAATTATTTTCTTTTATAACTATTGTTAGTGGATAAGTTAAAAAGTATGTAAGTTAATATACTATTAAACTAATAAATAAAAATTATAACAGATGTGATATATTGAAATCTTTTAATTTTTTACTTAAAAAAGAGAAGAAAAACCAAGAAAAAAAAGGTATAACAATGGTTCTAGACAAAGGTTTAGGATTGGAAACTGCTGAAAGTTTAATGAATATCTCTGGAGATTATGTAGATTACTTAAAATTTGGATGGGGAACATCAATTGTACATGAACAGGATATAATCAAAGATAAGGTTGCTATGTATAAATCTCATAACATAACTCCATATACAGGCGGAACTCTTTTTGAATTAGCATATATGAATGATAAATTAGAAGAATTTTTCCAGGAAGCTCATGACTTAGGTTTTGAGGCTATTGAAGTATCTGACGGGTCAACAACAATATCCCATGATAAAAAAAAATTAGAATGTATAGAATCAGCTAAAAAAGACGGTTTTGAAGTATTGTCTGAAGTGGGTAAAAAGATCCTGGATTAGATAAGGAACTGTCTTTAGATGAAAGAATAGAGTATATGCAAAATGAATTGGAATCTGGATCATCATTAATCATTGTAGAAGCAAGAGAAGGTGGAAAAAACATTGGAATTTATGATAAATCAGGAAATGCAAAAGAAGATGAAATAGATTATATTTTAGATAATTTCGATGGAAATAAAATCCTTTGGGAAGCTCCAAACAAAGACCAGCAAGTATTTTTCATTTTAAAACTTGGAAATGATGTTAATTTAGGTAATGTGTCAACTGATGATATTACTTCCCTTGAAACCTTAAGAAGAGGTTTGAGAGGAGATACCGTAGGAAAAATTTAAACCGTAGGAAAGTTTAAAAGAAGGTATTTAACTTGAAAGAGAGAACAATTGACCAGATTAATAAAAAAATTGAAAATAATGAAGCCAACATATACACAGCAGAAGAGTTCAAAAAACTTATAAAAGAAGATAATGCTCCATGCTTTGAAGAAGTGGATGTAGTAACTACTGGAACATGTGGAGTTATGAGCGGTACTGCAGCTATCTTTAACTTTACAGTATCAAAGCCAGGAGTATTTATGAGGGCAAAAACATTTATTTAAATGGTGTTCCGGCAAATATCGGCCCATGTCCTAATGAATGGTTAGGTTCTGTAGATTTAATTCTTCATGGAACTTCAAAATCACTAGAAGACTCATCATATGGTGGAGGATTCTTACTGAAAGATATTCTTGAAGGAAAAGATATTGATGTTAAAGTTGAAGCAATTAATGGTGATATTATAGAATCAACAACAAACATTGATGAAATTACAAGAGCACAAATGATTGGAACACGTATGGCGTTTAAGAATTACACTGCATTTGTAAATCCCTCTGCTGAACCTGTTTCATCAATATTTTCAGCTATTCCTCTAGAAGGAAACTTGAAAGGATTGACATTTTCAGGATGTGGAGATTTAAATCCACTTCAAAATGATCCGAATAATTTAATAATTGGAAATGGAACTAGAGTATTATTAAATGGTGCTGAAGCTATTGTTTTAGGGCAAGGAACAAGAAGCTCACCTGAAAAACCAAATTTAATGGTTTCAGGAAATCTTAAAGATATGGAAGCAAATTATGTTGGAGGATTTAAAACAGGTGAAGGCGGAGAAGTTTATGATACACTGGCTATTCCAATTCCAGTTTTAAACGAAGAAATATACAATAATTTATTAATTAAAAATAGTGATATTCCGTTAACTGTAGCTGATATTAAAGGCCGTCATTTACCTTTAACACAAACTAACTATGGTGCAATGTGGGATAACCATGAGTTAAGACCAAAATATGTTTCAGATAACTGTAATTGTGATATTTGTACAGTTGAGGAAGTATGTCCGACAAATGCTTTTAAAAATAAAAAACTGGATTTATCTAAGTGTTTTGGTTGTGGAATGTGTGTACATTATTGTAAAAACAATAGCTTTACAATGGATGAGGGTAATGTTGATTTGGAAATAGAAGGCAAAAAACATAATGTTCCAATTATTTGCAGGCAGTCAGATGCCTTAAGAGCTAATAAATTATCTTTAAAATTGAAGAAAATGATTAAAAATCAGGAATTTAAATTATAATCGAGGTTATGAAATATGCATACTCAAAAAATCAATGAAACACCTCTTGATTTTGCTGAAGCTATAAAAGAAGATATTAAAAGTTCAAAAGATGAAGGTGTTTTAAAATGTGTTCAGTGTGGAATGTGTACCTCAACATGTCCTGCAGCACGTCATTCTAATTATAATCCTCGTGAAATAATGGAGAGAGTCTTTGAAGGAGATGAAACGCTTCTGGAAGATGAAGATTTATGGAAATGCTTTTATTGTTATACATGTCATAGCACATGTCCTGTTGGAAACAGTGTCTGTGAAGTTAATCAGATTATTAAGCAATTTGCCATATCAAAAGGAATTGCATATGAACAGTTATATGATTATTTAGGATTTGCAGATAGCTACTTTAATGCAGCTATTGGTGCAATCCCATCTAATTTTTATGAAGAAATCAGCGAAGATGTAGAAGGCTGGTGGGACTTTAGACAGCATTTAAATGAAATTAGAGATGAATTAGGTTTAGGTCCTGTTTCACCACCTCAGGAAGTTGTTGATGAAGTTTCTTTAATTTTAACTAACACGGGCTTTAAAGATAGAATGGATAAAATAAGAAAATCAAAGGGGGGTAATGATGAAACAGGTTCCTGATAAGAATATTCTTTTGTTTAAAAGTTGTCTTGTAAGTGTTGAATATCCTGGAATAGAATCATCTACCAAATTTGTTTTTGATAAAATTGGCATAGATTATGAGATTTCAGATAAACAAACCTGCTGTACAGGTCTTGGACATTACTCTGATGTTTTTGACCAGTTTACAACAACAGCTATTGGAGCACGCAACTTTAAAGTAGCAAGTAATTTAAACAGGCCAAATCTAGTAATGATGTGTGCAACATGCTATGCAATTAATAAAAAAGTAGCTAATATTTTAAATAAAAAGATAATGTTAGAGATAAGGTAAATGACGTTTTTGATAAATCAGATTTGAAAAATCTAAAATATGAAAAGGGTGATGTTGATTCATCTAAAAATATTTTTCATGTAGTGGATATATTATATAGCAAACGTGATGAAATCTCTAAAAATATTAAATATGACTTAAGTGATTATACAATAGCTACTCATCATGGCTGCCATTATTGTAAAGTTCATTATGATGATACAATAGGTGGAGTAAGGGATCCTAATATCATTGATGACATAATAGAAGCATGTGGATGTAAAACAATTGGATGGTATGATCATAAACGTCAAACCTGTGGAAGCGGATTCAGACAGAGATACTCCAATAAAGACATTTCTATGGAGGTAACTGAAGATAAATTGCACTCCATAAAAAAATGACGGCGTGGAAATTTTAGTTCATTTATGTCCGAATTGTCATGTTCAGTTTGACAGATATCAGAACTTAATATCTGAAAAATGTGGTGAAGAATTTAATACTATTCATTTAAACGTAGCTCAGTTTGTGGCTATTGCAATGGGTGGTGACTTTAATAAGGTTATAGGTGTAAAAGCACATACTGTACCAGTAGATTCAGTCATTAAGGATTCAAGGGAGGTTGACTAATGCCTGAAGATTTAAAAGTGGGAGTTTTCATCTGTGAATGCGGAGGAAATATTTCAGATACTGTAGATATTCAAAAAGTTAAAGATTCGCTAAATGTGGAAGTTGTAGAACAGTTTGTAAATTTATGTTCTTTAAATGGGAGAAAAATCATTAGGGATGCAATTTTTGAACATCATTTGGACCGTGTTGTAATTGCAGCATGTTCTCCAATAAGTCATGAAAAAACTTTTCAGGATTATGTTCAACCGTTAAATCCTTATTTGATGGACATGGCAAATATTCGTGAACAATGTTCATGGGTTCATAAAGATAATGATAAAGCAACTAAAAAGCTATAACTCTTATTAATGCTTCTATAGAAAAAGTAAAAAATCAGATGCCGTTAATCCGATTTACTGTCAAACACCAAGTGAAGTAGCAGTGATTGGTGGTGGAATAGCGGGTATGAATGCTGCATTGTCACTAGCTAAACAGGGAACAAAAGTAACTATTATAGAGCAGTCTCCATCTATCGGAGGACACATGGCTAAAATAGGAAAAGTTTTTCTCCTGTAAAAATAGCTGAAGAATGTGGAATGTGTCTGTTAAACCCTATATTGAATGAAGTTGTTTGGAATGAAAATATTGAGATTATAACAAATGCAAAGGTCGTTGAAGCAGAAAGAAGAGCAGGAACTTATAATCTGATTGTTGAGAAATCTCCAAGGTATGTAGATACTGAAAATGTATAGCCTGCGGTAAGTGTGCGGAAGTCTGTGAAGTGGAAGTTCCCGATGATTGGAATGACGGACTATCTAACAGAAAAGCTATTTATCGTCCTTTTGGACAGTCCTATCCTGAAGCATATGTTGTAGATATGGAACATTGTGACAGGTGTGGAGATTGTAAAAGACAATGCAGTATGAATGCTATTCGTTTTAAAGTAAAACCTGAAAAGATTCCTGTTTCTGTAGGTTCTATTATTATAGCTACTGGACACAAACTCTTTGATCCGGACTTAAGACCAGAATATGGATATTCAAGATACGACGATGTTATAACTCAAAGTGAATTAGGTCGTATTACAGGAGTAAACGGTCCGACTAAAGGTAAATTAGTAAAATCAAATGGGAAGTTCCAAAAGAGTGGTCATGATACAGTGTGTTGGATCCAGAGATGAAAAACCGGACGGGCATTTGTATTGTTCCAAGGTATGCTGCAGTGTTGCTTTGAAAAATGCAAATATTATAAAACACAAACATCCTGAAACAGATGTTGTTATCTGTTATACAGATATGAGAACTCCAAGTATGTATGAAAAGTATTATAAACATACTCAGGCCAATGGAGTAAGATTCATACGTGGAAGACCTGGAGAAGTTGTTAAAAGAAATGGTAACTTTATTGTTCGTGTTGAAGACACTCTTAAAAGGGAATTTTCAGAAATTGAAGCGGATATGGTTGTATTATCTACAGCTATGGAACCTTCTGAAGGTACTAAGGAGATTGCAAAAATCCTGAATGTCGGCACTACTGAAGATGAATTCATTAAAGAGGCACATCCAAAAATCAAACCTGTAACAACTGATATTCAGGGAACTTTTGTTTGTGGAACAGCACAGGACCCAAAAGATATTACAGAATCAATTATGCAAGCTACTGCAGCTGCTTCTAAAGTATCTGAGTATAATTATGGTGGAATAGAAATTGAACCATTCATTGCAGAAATTGATGAAGAAAAATGTATTGTATGTGGTGAATGTGTTGAACGCTGTAAATTCAAATCAATGAGCATTCAGGATGATAAAATCTACATTGACCCAATGAGCTGTACTGGATGTGGAAAATGTTTAGTCGGATGTAAGCAGTTTGCGATTACAGTTAATGGTAATATTGATGAAAAGATAAAAGCTACAATTGATGGGGTATTAGCTAAAAAAGCACCTGGAGAACGTATGATTTTAGTTTTCCTTGATAATATAGGTTATACTGCAGCAGATAATATTGGAGTTAACAGGTTATCCTATCCTGAATCTATTCATATTATTAAAGTACTTTCTGTAAATCGTGTAAGACCTCGTCATATTAAACATGCTCTTGAAAATGGTGCTGACGGAATATTCATTGGTGAATTCCCTGGAGATTTAATGTATGATGAAGTTGAAAGGAAAATAGAAAAAGTCAAAGAAAGAATTAGTGAAGTTAATCAAAATCCGGATAGAATAACATTCTCAAAAGTTTATATTCCATATTATTCAGGATTGGCGAATAAGTTAAATGATTTTGATAAGAAAATCAAAGAATTAAATGAGTCTGAATAGATTCATTTAATTTATATACTTTTCATAAACCTTTTTTAATTTCTATTGGTGTTAAATCGATAATTGGTGCTGATGAATTTCCAGGTTCTGTATTGAAGCAGATAAAGTTACATTCATTGTTGTTTATTATTTCTTTTAAGTCTATTTCTTCATAATTGTAACAGTTTTTGATACCAACACTTTTAGCCATTTCTTTTAGGTCTAAATGTTTTGCATAAGTTTCCTGATTTCCTGTTGAACCATATGCTTCATTATTGATAACAATCCAAGTTAAATTAGACGGATTTTGAGCAAAAATAGTAATTACTGATCCTAAATTCATTAAAAAATGATCCGTCACCGTCTATAATAACAATCTTTTTATTAGGTTTAGCCAGTGCAAGACCGAGACCTATTGAGGAAACAAGTCCCATAGAACCAATCATGTAAAAGTTTTCATTTCTATCCTCTATGTCGTATAATTCTCTTGAAGGAAATCCGATATTGCATAATACTAATTCATTATCGATTGCACCCATTATTTTTGCAATTGCATTTCTTCTTTTCATCAAATCACCAATATTTAATTTCTAATAATACAGATACAGGTTTGCCTTCTTCAATAGACAATTTCCATGCATTTTTAACATCTTCATATGCTGTTTCAGGATTGGTTGGTTCAAAGAAATGGAAATCCATAGCATTTAATAATCTTGGTGTGGATTCTCCCATTGGTATTTGTCCACAGATAGTTTCACCTTCAGTTCCTCTATGGCTAATGATTATTACTAATGGAAATTTATATAACTCTGTTAATGATTTAAGTGCATTAATAGAGTTTCCAAGTCCTGAATTTTGCATTAATATGGCAGGTTTGCGACCGCCCATATATGCTCCTGCACAAATGCCTATTCCTTCTTCTTCTCTTGTAACTGGAACATGCATGATTTCTTCATCTTCATCAACCATTTCCAATAGTTTACTTAAGTTAACACAAGGAACACTAACAACAAAATCAATTTCAGCATCTTTTAATCCGTTATAAATAGCTTCAGTACTATTCATATTCATCCTCTTTATAGTTTTTAATATGTAATGTTGTATTGTTCAATTATATAATTATTTTGGATAAAATATTGAATGAACTTACTATATTTTTATTATGTTTAATTTTCATATGGAAAGATATTTATTTAATTAAGTTATTATATTATTTTATGTTTGATAAACTGCCTATATCTTCTAAAACAGAAAAGATTTTAACTAATTCTCTTGATGAACCAATTTCTGTTGAAGATGCAAACTATTTAATAAATATTAAAGGGTCTGACTTGTATCCTTTACTTGCAACTGCTGATTATCTCAGGCAAGAAATTGTTGGAAACAACGTTACATTTATTAATAATTGTAATATTAACTTCACAAATATCTGTACTGTAAGATGTGGTTTCTGTGCATTTGGTAAAGATGCAGATGACCCTGATGCCTATATTTTAGATGATGAAGCTATATTAAAAAGGCTCAGGGTGCTGTTGACAAAGGAGCACATGAGTTTTGTGTCATGGGAGGAGTTTTACCTGATGCAGATGTTGAATATTATGAACATTTGCTTCAATTATTAAAAGGGGAATTTCCGAATACTTTAATTCATGGTTTTTCACCAACTATGATTAAAGATGCAAGTGTTGTATCAGGCATAAGTGTTGCAGAAGCATTTGAAAGGCTTAAAAGTGCAGGTTTGGATACATTACCTGGAACTGCTGCAGAAATCTTAACTGACAGATCCAGAGAATTGATTTGTCCTGAAAAGGTAACAACACAGGAATGGATTGATATTGTAAAAACAGCTCATGAAGTTGGAATTTCAGGTTCAGCTACAATTATGTATGGGCATGTAGAAACTCCTGAAGAACGTGTAGAACATATTGACATTATCAGAAAAATTCAACAGGAAACTCATGGTTTTACAGAATTTATTCCAATGACATTTATGCACGAGTATTCTCCAATCTTTTTAGAAGGTCAGCAAAACTTAGGAGCTACAGGTACTGAAGATTTAAAATTATATGCAGTAGCTAGATTAATGCTTAAAGATTTAATTCCAAATATTCAGGTATCCTGGGTAAAAATGGGTTTCAGATTTGCACAGGTATCTTTAACAGCTGGAGCAAATGATTTAGGTGGAACTTTAGGAGGAGATGAATTGTCTGAAGCTTCCGGAGCGCCAGATGGAGTTGAAGCATCTATTGATACTTTTAAGTAATATGGTTAAGGATTTAGGTAGGAATCCTATCGAGAGAAATTCAAAATACACAGAATTTTATCCAATTGAATCTAAAAGTTCTGATGTGAAAATAGTATCAAAATAAAGTTTTAAAAGGGATAACATGAATATGACAGATATAGGATTATTGGTTTTAGTATATATTTATGTTATCATAATTTTTGTTATTTCAGAGAAGTTTTTGAAAGATAAACCTTCATTTTCCCGCCGTTTTGTTCATATTATGGTAGGAAATTGCATTTTCGTAATGCCTTTTTTCAATGACCCTTATACGATGGTATGGTTTTTAACACTTCCGATTACAATAGCTGCATTTTTATTGACTAAATATTCTCCAATTAAAATTAAAAGCGGAGTTACAGATGCAGGTCATGATTTAGGTTTAGTTTACTATGCAGGAATATGGACATTTTTAATATTTTTACTTCCTGATAAATTATGGATAGTAGGAGTAGCTATTGGAGCTATGGTTTATGGAGACGGTTTTGCATCTTTAATAGGTCAAAAATATGGAAAACATCATTTTAACTTAACAGGTGATGTAAAATCTGTGGAAGGCTCAATTACCATGTTTATAATGGTTTGTATAATGTGCAGTGCTGTATTTTTAGTTTATGGTGCAATTGACTATAACATTCCAAATTATAATTTTGCATTTGTGGTATTCATAAGTTTAATAGCTACCGTTTGTGAAGCTGTTACTCCAAAAGGTTTGGATAATTTAAGTGTTTCATCTGTTAGTGCTGTTTTATATTATATTTTAATGGTGTGATTTATGGACAAATTCATAGTTATAGACGGTTTGGATGGTGCCGGAAAAAAGACACACAGGTTAAATTGCTGGCTGAAATGTATGAAAAACAGGGAAAAAATGTTGTTGTACGTTCTCACCCATGTAAGGATAATAAATATGGTATAAAATCAAAGGAAGCGCTTTTAAAAACTGGTAAAATTAATCATTTAAAAGCTACAGTTTATTTTGGATTAGATGCAATCAGATCTCTTCGCAAATATTATTATAATGATAATATTGATGTTTTAATCTTTTCAAGATATATTATGGCAGTTGTTTATCTTCCAAATGTTATTAATGTAATTATTTATAAATTTGTTTCATTTATTCTTCCAACATCAGAGTATATGTTTTTCCTGGATGTAAGTCCTGAAGAATCTTTAAAAAGAATTGATAATCGTAGTGAAGATACTGAAATGTTTGAAAATATGGAAGAACTTAAAAAAGCCAGATTTAAGTCAAAAAAGTTACTTATGAATGGAATATTATAAATGCAGACAATAGTGTAGCTGAAGTTAATAATGAAATAAAAGAAAAACTATAATACTTCTTTTATTCCTTCAATGGTGTGAATCATTATAGAATTAAGGTTTTCCAAGTTAATTGAACTGATAGGAATATTTTGATTGTCTTCATTCATAAATAAAAGCTCTTTATCCATAAATATAATCCAATTTACTTTATGAAGTACCACTCCATTGATTATTAATTCGCTGTATTGTGGTATAAAACTATTTTCATTTATTTCCTTAAAATAAGGATTTTTACGAAAGATATCTTTTAATACTTTATCCATAAAACTTATTCTCCTCTTTCTTCAACAAATTTAGGAACAGCATCTTGCAGTGGGTCAAATGTTTCCCTATTTTTAACTTCCATACATTTCATACTTACTTTAGAATGAAGTGATGATGGGAGCCTTAATATTCTTTTTTAAATCAATAGATACTTTAGCATCAATTGTAGATAAATTAACTCTTGCCATAGCTTCTGTTAAATTTTTATATCTTCTAGGGCCGATATCTCTTTTAAAATATCCCCAGTTATCATTATCTAAATGATGTCTGTATTTTATAATGTCTTTCATTAGTTTGGGATTGATTTCATCTAATTCCTCATTACCTACTAAATGCTGAATATTATATTTTAATTTATCAGTAAAAATTTTTGAGTATCCGATAGGAATGCTGAAATGTTCAAAATTAAAGCTTTTATTGGATATGTCAGGATTAAAAAAGTTGGATTTAGGAACTTCTGCACCGGCTGCATATTTTAAAACTTCTGATCGTAATTCGCTTCCAGAAGTCATCATTTCTTCATCAAGAATTCTAATATGATATCCTCTTCCTGAGTAAACTAAATGAATATTATTTAAACCTAAATCGTCTTGAAGTGTATCAATTAATGAATTGACAATTTCTAAAGCATGTCCCAAACAGACTTCACAAACACTGTCACACTGACAGGTTCTGATTGGAATATCTTTAGCATCAACATCAAAAATATATTCTGCTTTCTGCCAGTATTCTCTTCTTCTTGGATTATTATAGAAAGCTACAGAGATATAAGCTGCAAAAGGAGCTTTATATCTTAAAAATTTCTTTTAAAGACTCTCTGCCTCTAAATACTTTATATCTATCATTAGGTCCTTTTCCATTATGGTCAAAACCAAACTCTCTTTTCTTTAAATCTTTAAGAATAAAGTCAGGCAAGTCTTTAGTGGACCATTCCTCACGGTAATACTGCCTTCTTTCTTTAAGTGTAGCTTTAGAAAACATAATAATCAGATATATTATGATTATTATTTTAAAGTATTTAATAATAGTTATGGTGTGCAAATGCACAGTATTATATAATAAATTTAACTATAATTCATATTATGAATGATGAAGTAAGAGAAGTAATTGGTGTTGAACATTTAAAAACAGTTTTATCCACTTTAACCCCTGAAGATATTGTTAAACATGCTTATAAAGAATGGTATCCTTGCCAAAGAACAGGGCATACTATTTTAAACCTTGAAAATGGAAAAAATATATGGTTTGGGGATAGAATTAAATCAGTTGCCTCTTGTTGATACTGTTTATATAGAACTGTATTCTATTGATTGGGAAGAAGATCCCATTGAAGTTGAAGAGTTGTTTTCACCTCAGGAGTATGAAGAATACCTGGAATTTAAAGATGATGAAGTTTGTGAATACACTCCGGATATTGTTTCTGATTTTTGTCAAAAAAAGGGTATTGATGAAAATGAACGTAAAATTGGTCTTTTAGCTTATAAATTGGAAAAAAAGGAACAGAGCAACTACAATCAATGGGAATCAAAAATTTTAAATAAATATTATGATGTTATTATGGATGATTATAATCCGTTTAAACAGATGGATAATGATTTTTAATCTTTTTTATTATCAATTTGATATTTTTACGCCCATAACATGATAAGGGATTATTAATTCCCTTGCATGAGCTGTCAGGTTTACATAACTGAGGTAAATGAATTTTAATTTTTTCACAGCTCATTGGAGTGTACCATTTTGTTTCCCCTTCATGACTGATGTCAACTTCACTGTGCATACCAAAGCCTAATTTTGATATGATGTTGATTTTTTCTTGAGGCTGATCATCAAATAACGGTGGTGAACAGTTATCTGCAGCTTCATAAATCAATGGCAATATTTCATTTTCTGTTATTGATAAATCAGGATCAATATCCGATACTTTAACACTTTCATCACTTGCAAAGATTCTTGGATATAATCTGGCATATGATGCAAAGGAAGTTAATAATAATACAATAGCATCATTACGTCCGCCAGAGGAAACTCCTTCAATAGTATTTCTGATACATGGGGAAATGCTTCTCTAAGTAATTTTCCACCTTTAACAGTACCGTAAATACCGCCGCTGCCTGCATAGAAAGTGTTGTATTTGCTGATTTCTTCTGGAATAAATTCTTTTAATTCCTCTCCGATTTCAGTAATGGCTGGATGGAGTTCAATTCTGGAAGACATTTCTTTGATTCTTTTGATGTATTCCTCTGTTTTTGCATAATAAGTCTGGAGAGAATTAATTCCTTAATATTATTTCCAACTAGTATATTATACATCCTGTCGGGGTTTCTATCAGTAAATTCATCAGAATATTCCTCTAAAAATTCATCTTCTTCTAGAATAATATTTCCATGATTAATTAGTAAATCAGTTAAGGATAATCTTTTAGAAGCTATTACATCTTTTAGGGCTTTCCATTGAATTGATCCGTCAGTTTTGATATCTCTTAAGATGTCATCGATGATTTCACTTCTGCTTCCTGGAGGAATTTTTAGCAAGTCTTTCTTCAATTATTTTTCCTTGAGATTCAATAAAAAGTCTGGTTTCTCTTGAAGTTACATTAAACTGAATAGCTATAGCCTGACATAATATATGGAATGTTACAACATCCTGTCTGTATAAATTACTATTTGTTAAACTCAAATTCACTTTGAGCATAATTTTTATTGTTTTTTTTCTCAATTGCCCATTGTATTTTTTTTTATAGCTAAATCTTTATATGATTTAGGAATTAAGGAATCGTCGGATATTTTCTGATTTGCAGTATGTATTATTTCATTTACGAGTGTTTCGTCTTCATCAAAGAGTTTATTTAAGTCTCCGTACTCTTTAACAATTTGTCTTCCTTCACTGGACAATGGATTAATAAATGAAACTTCAACCATGTTTTTTATATTTTATTTCATGTTTTAAAAAATTATCTTATTTTTAAGGTCATTATTGCTTTTTTAATAGAAAATTGTTAATATTACTGATTATTAAAATAATAATTAAGATTTTTAAGGGTAGTATATATGGTATGTAGAGGTAATTTAACATTTCAGTCATTTGAATGTGAATATGATGAAGTTTATGAGGCTTATGATGTTGATGGCGACATTAAAAATGATGTTCAGATTTTAGCTGATTATTATACTTATTCTGGTTATTATACTTTTTTAAATAGCTCTTTTGGAAAAGTCTGTTTGATTGTATTTATTGGGAGGATATAACTGGCAGGGAATTTTCCAAAACTGATTTTGAAAACCTTTATTCTAGATTTTATGAAGATATGATTCCATTCTCATGTAATATTAAAGATATTCAGGAAAGAATTGATATTTTTTCTCAAATAATAACTGTTCAAGCAAATCTTAATGAGCATGCTTTGTTTAATATGGTGAATGTAAAGGAATTAAGTTTATTTGAAGATTTTATGAAAGTTTTTTTCAATAAACAAAATAAAAAAGTCAGAAAATCTTTTCTCCATTCTCACGGTTTTAAATATCTTGATGAATATTATAATGAAGGAAGACGCTATGATTATTTTACCATGTTCAAGAAATATTTTGGTGATAAATTTTCTAAATTCATTGATGATGAACTGGAAAAATATGGAATTAATGAAAAGTTTTCTGCAATGAATGTAGTAAACTCAATTTTTCCAAAATTTCCAAAGATCAACTATTGTCAATTATTAACAGATTAAATTTAAATAAGGAAAGTTTTAACTCTTTTAACCCATATTTAGCTTTCAATGGCCATGATATGATTTTTGTTTTCATGTGGGATGAATCTAAAAAACACTTTGATGATTTGGAGTTTACTTTGGATTGATTTTTTATTAAATTCAGGTTTTGATGTTGAAATTTTTGCTTTTAACAAACCAATAACTCATTGTCCAGATTTGTAAATAAATTTAAAGAAAATAAAATTAAATTGGAGTTATTTAATCTGGATGAAAATGGACAGGAGAACTTTAAATTAGAAAAATCAGATAAATTAATGATTGATGATTTCAGACAACTGAAAAATGAAATAAACAATTTAAATAATGAAAATATAGTAATTAAACTTGATGAAGAAGAAGTAATCTTTGAAGATATTTATGATGTATTTTTATGTACTTCAGAAAAAGAAAATAAAGGATTATCTAAAGATTACTGCTGCAGATATGGGGATTCAAATCCCAGCAAATTTCCATGTAAGTATGTTGAGGAATATTTCAGTTCTATTTTTAATGTAACTGACGGATTTGGCCATATTACTGATGATGGAATATGGAAATTGATAAAGATAAAGTTAGGGGTAAGCTTAAGGATTTATCCAAAACAATGAAAATATGTCCGTTTTTGATTATATGTCAAATAAAAAATCTTTAACCAAGTATCTTAAAAACATCAATCCTAAAACTATGCATCAGTGGTGTTTTGTAGATGAAGATGGTCATTCATGGTACTTTTAAGGAAAGTCTGGTTTAGTGATGAAGCTGATTTGGATTTTCCAGGATTTTCTAAAATGGCAGGTGTTAAAAAACAGATGAAAATGTTAAATCTAAAGCTGTAGCTATTTTAGATGATACGCTTAAAAAACAGAAAAACAGTACAGATGATGATACCGAACAGACAATGCTTGATTTTTAATTTTAAAATTGAAAATATTATTTTTTCATTTTTAAAAGTTTATATTTGATTTCACATTCCTGTTTAAAAAAATTAATAATTTACGGTAAGAATAATGACACATAGGGGAAATATTACATTTAAATCTGTAGAATGCGAGTATGATGAAATTTTTGAAGCATATAATGTTGGAGATGATATCAAAACTTCTGATAAAATTTTAAGAGATTATTATATCTCTTCTGGTTATTTTGTATTTTTAGATTCTTTTTTGGAGGGAATTATTTAAATATCTTTTTTTTGGAGGATATAGTTGGGGAAGAACCAAATGAAGAATATTTTGATTTGGTGTCATTTTTTCAGATGATTTTGATTTGCCTTTTTCTTTTAATAAAGCTAAAATAAAAGATAGGTTTTTAGATGTTTTAGAGATAATTGATGAGGAATATGATTATAGTAATCAGAGTTTATTCAATCTTTTGAATTTGTTTCATTTAAATATGTTTGATGATTTTTTAAAGGTTTTTTAGATAAACAAGATGAAAAAGTTAAAGAATCATTTTTAGAAGAATGTGAATTTGATAGGGATTTATTCGATTTCAATAAATATCTTTGTTTAGATATGTTTGTAGAATACTTTGATGAAGATTTTATTAAATTTATGACTGTAGAATTGGAAAAGCATGGAATTATTAAAGAATTTTTTGAAGTAAATATTCTTTTATTTATCTTTTGCTGAATTGTCTTCAAAACAAACATGTTCCATATTGCACAGATTAAATTCAAACAATGAATGTTTTGATTCATTTAGACCATATTTAGCTTATAATGGTGAAGAAATTCTTTTTGTTTTTAAATGGCCGGAATTTAATAAATGGAATAATGAAGAAAGGTTATGGATTGATTTTTATTATCCATAGGCTGTAATGTAGAAATATTTGCTTTTAATCAGCCAAATACAATTTTATCAAGATTTATAAATAAATTTAAGGAAAATACTATAAAATTAGAATTATTTGATTTTGATGATGAAGTATTGAACGACCAGGAATTTTCTAAATTTAAAAAACTGGACAAAGTCACCATTGATGATTTTAATCAGTTAAAAGATGAAATGGAGATATTAAGCCAGGAAAATAATGAAAACTTATTAATTAAAGTTAATGGTGAAGAAGTAAACTTTGAAGATATTTATGATGTATTTTTATGTACTTTAGAAAAAGAAGAAAACTGTTTGTCAAAAGATTACTGTTGTAATTATGAAAATTTCAAATCAACTGATTTTCCATGCAGATATGTAATGGAAGAATTTAATTGTGCATTTACTGGTGAGGATAATTTTGGTCAAATTACGAATAGGGGGGTATGGGAATTCAATAAAGATGCTCTTGAAAATAAATTTTATGAATTAGCTAAAACAATGAGAATATGTCCATTTTTTGATTATATGGAAAATAAAAAAGCTTTAACTAAAAATTCTAGAAATGTTAATCCAAAAACTTACAGAAAATGGTGTTTTATAGATGAAGATGGTCATTTCTGGTACTTTTTAGGAAAATGTGGTTTAATGAAGAGGCTAATATAAAATTTCCAGGGTTTTCTAAAATGGTCGGTGTTAAAAAACAGATTATGAACTTAGATCTAAAGCAGTAGCTATTATGGATGAAAATATTGATAAAATAAAAAAAGGAAAAATTATTGAGTTTAAGAGTACTCAAAAATCATTATTTGATTTTTAATTCTTAAATTGAAAGCTGTTAGCTATTTGTACAGTATCTTCCACTTCAGGAGTTACAATTTGAATTTGCAGGTTTTTATCATTATTGTCAATTATTGCAATAAATCGTGGTTCTCCGACATATTCTCCCACATTAGCTGTTGAATTGTATATTAATACATTATCAATAACTGATGATGGATATGTTTTAATTTCATTATTAGCTAAACTTAATCCGTAATTATAATAATAGCTTCCCTGAGAAAGATTGAATACCTTTACAGTATATCTTCCATTATCTGCTATATATTCTTTAAAAGGGCCATCAGTCTTGTTTAAAGTGAAATTCAATTCATTACTGCAATTAAAAGTTCCCACTACAACATCCACTACTTTTACAGGTTCTGTAGTGAACATTGAATAACAAATAACACCAATTATAGCTATAATTATTATAATTAAAGCTATTATGATTATATTTTTCTTATCTGTTATGGGTTTCTTTTTTCAATTTATGTGAGCAATGTTTACAGTATTCATCATCTGAATCTACTTCATTGCCACATTTAGGACATTTAATCATTTTTTAACCTCTTTACAGATTCTTTCTTTATAAATATTATAATGTATGTCTTAATTTAATTAAATAGTTTCTTTATTCTTTTAAAAAGTTAACTTAACCTAGTACTTTATTTTTCATAAGTAACAATAATTTAAACTTAATTACATAATTTTGCTTAATTTTATCTTATTTTTAATTTCAACTTATTTTAAAACATTTATAAATTGACTTTGTATATATTAATTTTATATTATATGAATGACAAAATTATTAATGCTTAAAAAGTTAGGAGAAAAGATTAATGTCTAAAATTTTTATTTCATGTGCGCTTCCTTATGCAAATGGACCCTGTCATTTAGGTCATATTCGTTCTACTTACTTGCCTGCTGATATTTATGCAAGATATAATCGTATGATTGATAATGATGTTCTATTAGTTTGTGCTACTGATGAACACGGTACTCCAATTGCTGTTAAAGCTGATAACGAAAACAAAAAACCGATTGAAATTGCTAAAAGATATCATGATATGATTGTTCGTGATGTAGAGTCAATGAATATTTCCCTAGATAACTTTACAAGAACTACTGATGATTTACATTATGAAATTGCTCAGAATTTCTTTTTAGAATTATATAATAAGGGGTTAATTTATAAAAAGGATATTCAGCAGCTGTACTGTGAAAAGTGTAATAAGTTTTTGCCTGACCGTTATGTTGAAGGTATATGTCCTGTTTGCGGATCTGAAGCACGTGGTGATCACTGTGAAAAATGCGGAAGGGCTTTGGAACCTACTGAACTTGATGAACCTAGATGTTTAACCTGCGGTTCCACTCCAGTTATTAAGGATACTTACCAATATTTCTTTTAAGTTAAGTGAGTTTGAAGATGATTTAAAAGATTATATTAACAATAATGAAAATCTTCCGGCTAATGTTAGAAATTATGCCAGAAACTGGCTTAAAGAAGGATTAAATGACTGGGTTTTAACAAGAGATATGGATTGGGGAATACCTATACCTCTTGATGAAGCTAAAGGCAAAATTATTTTTATGTTTGGGTTGAAGCATTTTTAGGTTATATCTCATCAGCTGCACAATGGTCAAGGGAAACTGGCATTAAATGGGAAGATTATTGGAATGATACTGCAATCCATTTCATTGGTAAGGATATTATTTATCATCATTCAATCTTTTGGCCGGGACTTCTTAAGGCATATGGCTGTAAATTGCCTGATAACATATATGCTGGAGAATTTTATCTTTGGAAGGGGAAAAAATGTCTACCAGTAAAAATTGGGTTGTTTGGATAGCAGATTTTGTTGATAAATTTGACCCTGATTTACTTAGATATTACTTAACTATAAATGCACCTTTAAATAAAGATACTGATTTCTCTTGGGATGATTTCCAGAGAAGAAACAATGATGAATTGGCAGATGTTATTGGTAACTTTTTACATAGAACCTTTACATTTACCCATAAATTCTTTGACGGCGAAATACCTGAATATAAAAATCCCTCTGCAGAAGATATTAAATTCAAAGAAACTATTGAAAAACTTCCGGATACTGTCGGAGAGTATATTTCAGATTTTGAATTTAGAGACGGATTGCTTGAGATTTATAGGGTAGCTAAAATAGGTAATAAATATTTCAATGATCAGGAACCATGGAAAGCTGTTAAAGAAGACATGCAAAAAGCAGCTAACTGTTTATATTTATCAAATCAACTGGCTAAAACATTAGCTTATGTACTTAAACCTTATATTCCAAATAAAGCTGATGCTATAGCTAAAATTATTAATCTGTCTACTCCTGATGAGTGGAAAGATGCAAAAGTCCCATTAGCTGAAGGACACAAAATAAATAAAGCTAAACCGTTATTTACAAAAATTGAAGATGATGTAATTAACAAACAAAAAGAAGAATTGCAGAAAAACTTAAAAGAAAGTGAGGATGAAAATATGAGTGATTTAATTAGTATTGATGATTTTGACAAAGTAGTTATTAAAATTGGACAGGTAAAAGAAGCTGAAAAAATAGAAAAATCTGATAAATTATTAAAATTACAGGTAGATATTGGAGATGAAACAAGACAAATTGTAGCAGGTCTTGCAAAACAGTATGCTCCTGAAGAATTAATTGACAGAAAAGTGGCTGTTGTTGTTAACTTGCAACCTGCAAAATTATTCGAACCTTATCTGAAGGAATGATTCTTGCAACTGGAGAAAGTGCAGCATTATTGTCTCCAGATGAATGTGAAGTCGGTGAAAGAATACAATAATCTTAATTTAATTCAGTGATTTTAATGGAAGAATCTGCTCTAGTTGCAAAGGCTGAAAAATATCTCAAAGAGATTTCAAATGACAGTATTAGCCTGGATAATATTGATGAATTTGAAAATTTCAAAAGATTATATTATAAACTAGATGACAGATTAAACAATCTACAGGAATTAAAAGAAAGTATGGAGGCACAGGGATACACCACTCCTTTTACATCCTTAAATAAATATGGTACAAAAGCAATAGCTGAAGTTTCACTTGAGGACATGAGTGAAAATAGCAGAAATAATCAGATGTTTAGAATGAAAGCTAATGCTAAAACAAATGTTTTAGAAAGGGTACAATCAGCTCTTGATGCTCATAAAATTGCAATTGGACATTTGGAACAATGCGGTTATCTTAAATGTGATTCATGTTATAAGAAATATTCTCTAAGCGAGTTCAGACTTAAAGGTGAAAAAATGCAGCTGCAGTCATGAAAATTTTTCTTTTAAAATAAACAGGGATGCAACCTACAGGTTGGAAATTATTCCATATTTGCCTTTGTCCGGCAATTATTTAGTGTTAATGAGTGAATTATCCGGTTATGGAAGAAATTCATTTAAAAAAGTATTAAATATTCTTAAACAGGAACGTAAAGGTCTTGTAAAAACTATTTCTTTAGTTATCCGTTTTAGAGATGAAAATGGACGTTGGATTCGTAAAAATGTAACTTTAGATTCAGAATTTATTACAAATTATGAAGAAGAAGTTAGGAACAGATACGGAAAAGACGTCAGAATTGAAGTTTTAAGATTCCACAGAACCAAACCAGCTATTATTGACGATAAATATGTCAGAAATGCACTGGCTATCAGTTATGTTAAATATAGTGAAGACATTATTTCCAGCATTAAAGATTCTATTTTAAAAAGGAAACTGTCTGATTTTAAAAGAATTAATAAATATGATGCTATCAGATATAAATATGAAAATGAAATTCCAGGATTTATCGAAGAATATGATATTGGAGAGTTAGAATCCTGGAGACAGTCAAAGATTACAGAAGAATTTGAAAAGCTTCATTTCATTGATAAATTCGGTAATTACAACCGTTCTTTAAAAAGAGATTTAAAAATAAGAGAAAATATTGAAAAAACCATATTTGAAAATATGGCTCCTACTTTAATGATGTGGGATATTTTCAGATATTACTTAACAACATCACACAATAACCGTAAGATTAGCAATGGTCCATTTCCATATATTAGAGCAGAACTTGATCGTCAACAACGTAAAGTGTTCCAGACTACTTTTAAAAAGGTTATCAAGGTTTTAAATGAGTTTACAGACTTAAAAATAATTTCAATTCCAGATATGGATCTTATTTTATATGAAAAATTCAAGTTTGAAAAACAGTCCAAAAACTCAAATATTTTATTTAACTATCCTGCTTTAGGTGCTGGTTTAATACATGAACATGGTAATATAGAAATAGAAACTATTGGAAATGTATTAAATATTAATGATTCTAAAATTAAAAAAGGAACTTAAAAAATATTAATCATATCAGAAAACCGAAAAGTGCAAAATCCAAGAAATTTTTAGATTTAATTAAGAAGTGATGCTTATGGATGAGGATGTTACTTCTGTACATATAACAAAAGGATTAACCTCTTCAACTATTTTGGATTTAATTGAAGAATATCCCAATCTGGAAGAGATTACATGTTGTCCCAGTATTTTTAATAGAATTTCCAAGAATTATATTGATGCTTTGGACCAGCTTGACATTACGGTTTCTAAAAAAGTATAACTGGGGAGCTAAACCTAAATACTCTTCATTGGAAGAGGATATATTGAATTTAGCCAAAGAAGGTAAAAAAGCAAAAGAGATAGCTGGTTTATTGGACATTTCTCAAAATAAAGTTTATTATCTGCTTAGAAAAAATAAACAGGGTGTCAAATTTGATAATTACTCTAAAAAACATAATCATGATGAAGTCAAATCTTTAAAAGAAGAAGGTTTAAAACCAAAGGAAATAGCTTCAAAATTAGATATTCCTCTTAGAACAGTTTATTATATTTTAAATAAGAAATAGCTATTTTATTTTTTAATAATCAGAGGGGCTTGATAAAGATAGATTATGTTTAAATTTTCTTAAAATCAATAGGACAACAATAACTTAATAAATATAAACTTGTTCTTCCATATATAAATATTAATAAATCAGCTTATGATTATTTTATCTTTTTGATAATTATAGGGAAATGAAAGCTTATTTAATTGATTAGTTCACAGCTATTTTAATAGATAAATATTCTGAAATAGTTTTTAAACTAATTTAATGGAGGTATTATGATGATTACATGTAATGTTTGGCCATCTGAATGATTCATCAAGAGCAATATGTGAAGAATGTGGATCTGACTTATCAGATAGTCTGGATTGGGGAATGACTTTGATGACAGTGATGATTTTGATTAAGTGATTCATAAGTATATAAAATTATTTTGAGAGTCTGAATTTTTTCAGCAATGAGTATGAATTGGATATACATAATTCATAGAGAAATTTAATAATTAAATTAAAAATATTTAGATTTTCATTTTACGAAAGTAGGGTAAATGAATATTTTTTTGGTGTAAATATTTGGTAAAGTAGTATAGTAGGTTTTTTAGTTATTAAAAAAGTTTTAGGAAAATAAAATCTCCCTTTTAAATTAATTTAATTTGATTATTTGTGGATTTAAAAGTTTTTTATTTTATTTTCCGGATTCTGCTTTTATTTGTTTAATTGATTCAATGTTTAATTGTGTTATTTTTGCTATTTGTTTTATGGTGTAATTTTCTTTTAGCATGTTTTTTGCAGTATTTATTTTTTCTTCTTCTTTTCCTTCTTGTTTTCCGTTTTCGTAGTCTTCTTGTCTCCATTCATCTATTATTTTCATGGTATCCCTCAGTATGTTTGTTAATTTTTGTGTTGTCTTTCATTTTGATGAATTTTTCTACTATTAATAATTCTATTCCAAATACAAAATCACTGCTGCATTTCATTGATTTTCTTACTTCATCTAGTGTTTTTACGGTTTTTTTCTATTTGTTTGTCTAATGGTTTTTTGAGCTCATAAATGGAGCTAGAGCTAAATTTAGCATTTCATGGCTGGTTATTTTTTGATTGTTTTTTATTTTATTTTCTATATTATTTATAATTTTATCACCATCAAAGTCTTTTAGTGATACGATTGGAATTGTAAAACACAGTCTTTGTTTATTTTATATTCCTTTATTTTTGTTTTCTCAGCAGTGCTGATGACTATTAGTATTAGTGGTTTATTGTTTCTTTTTGCATAATCCACAAGTGCCGTGTATAACCTGTATCGTTTTTCATCTATTGTTTTTACAATTGTTGACTGGAATTCAGTTAATACAATTAAATGATCTAATTCCAGTATCATGTCTGTTTTGTATATTTTAGGATCTAATTCTACTAATTCTGTAGGATTATATGTTAAATTTTCGGATTCAAAGTCTATTTCTTTTATATTTGCATTTGATTCTTTAAGAAGTTTCAATAATCCAAAGCCATCTTCTTTTTGTAGCATATTTAAATAATTGATCTTCACTTTGATGAACCATTTTTTCACCTCTTATTTTTTATTAGTTATATCCAGTATTATGAACTATATAGTATTTAAAATAGTTAGTTTTTTAAAAATAACAATTTTTAGGTCTTAATATAAAATTTTAAAGTCAAATAAATATTATGATTACAATATAAAAGTAAAGGATGTTAAATTATTTGGAGAGAGGTATGTGATTTATTGACTTAGTTGAGAAGTGAACTTTAGCTAGTTTTATCATAAATTTATTATTCTATAAGTGATAAAAATATCTCTTAAGTGATTATTATGATGTTATTCCCACAACTTCCGTTGTACGCAATAGCAATAATTTGCGGCATTTTATCTTTTTAGTAACAAGATTATCAATGCCCAGAATTATTAGAAAATTAGAAAAGGCAGATATTGTAGGTAAGGATTTGCATAAATCATGGAAGCCTATTGTAGCTGAAATGGGTGGATTCGGTATCCTATTTGGATTTATAATAGGTATTTTTTTCAGGAATATGTATGCATGACATTCTTACATTCCCATTATGTATTGTTTTAATTGTAATTCTTCTTGTAGGAATTATAGGTATTGCAGATGATTTACTTGTACTTTCATCAAAAAGAAAAGTTATTCTTATTATTCCTGGCAGGTATTCCTTTAATATGGGCAGCACCTCCAAATGTTGGAATTGTATATCTGATCTGTATTCCGATAGCTATTTCAATCGGATCCAATTTAACCAATATGTTGGCAGGTTTAAATGGAATTGAATCAGGCTTGGAATAATTGCACTTACCTCTTTAACAATATCTTGTATTATCTTAGGAAAATATGATGTTACAATTATCAGTATGAGTATGCTTGGAGCTTTAATAGCTTTCCTGTACTTTTAACAAATATCCTGCAAAGATTTTCCCGGGAGATACAGGAACCTTAATTATTGGAGCAACAATTGTTTCAATAGCTTTTATAGGTCGTGTAAAATTAATTGCTTTAATCGTGCTTTTACCGAATATTATTGATGCGGCCCTTAAATTTTACAGTGCAGGAGTTATGGAAAGGCAACAGTTTAAACCAACTCAACTGGATGAAAATGGAAATCTGGTAAGGCCCGAAATAGGATTCAAATCTTTAATCAGGCTTGTACTGCGAAAACCGATTCCTGAAAAGCAGGCAGTTAAAATAATTTGGGCTATTGGAATTGTTTGCGGATTAATCGGTATAATTGTTGCAATAGTAATGCCGGGTGTACTTCAAAACCAGACATTGGCTAATTTCATGCAGATTAAGGAATTCTTTTATCAGTTAGGATGATTTGAATGAAACCTTATGTTATTTTAAATGCAGCTATGACATTAGATGGAAAAATAGCTACTAAAACTGGAAGTTCCAATATTTCAGGTGAAAAAGATTTGAAAAGAGTTCATGAACTTAGACGTGAAGTTGATGGAATAATGGTTGGGATTAATACTGTTATTGCAGATAATCCCCGACTGACAGTTCATAAAATCGATGCAAATCATGAAGACAATCCTGTTCGTGTAGTAGTAGACAGCAAATGCAGAACTCCAATAGCTGCACGTATAACAAATAAAGACGCAAAAACCATAATAGCCGGAGCTAATGACTATAAATTTGATTTTATTGTAAATGACAGATATGCTAATTTTACTAAAAGGGAATTGACTTCTTTTTCAGCGGAAATAAAAAGAGTTGACCTAAAAGCTTTTAATGAATTATCTTTATGAAAAAGGTATTAAAACATTGATGCTTGAGGGAGGTTCAACTCTAAACTTTTCAATGATTAAAGAGGGTTTAATTGATGAAATAAGAATTTGTGTCGCTCCTTTTGTTGTTGGAGGTAAGGATTCACATACATTATTTGACGGTGAAGGATTTGACACAATGGATGAAGGGGTAAGACTGGAGCTTTTTGATTCATTTAAATTAGGTGATGACTTAATACTGCAGTATAAAGTTTTGAATAAGTGATTTTTTTCACTTATGCTATTTTTTTAAAACATAAATGCAAATGGCGGATTTTTTGCAAATGCAATATCTGCAGAGAGATTTCTGGTCTTTTATAAATTTTGCTCTTCCTTTACAGTAATAGCTGTTATTTTTCATGTAAACCTCATCCTCTTTAGGGTCATTTCCATAAGGATGCAGAGGTTTTTAACTATTAGTGCCAGATACAGTGAAATGTATTTTGTAAATTCTTTAGTTTCATTGTCGTTTGGAGCATATTTGTCAAAATAAAAGTTAATGTCTCCTTTTATTTTTTGAACGACTCCATCGTTTATTTTGAAATCATTTTCAAGCTCTTTTCATAGATTTCATCATAAACTCTGGAATTATATTTGGCCAGTGATTTGGTAAGGGGATCTTTGTATCTATCATCAGTTACCTTGTTTTTCAGATAATCAATTGGATAATCCTTTAGGTTTTCTCTTATTTCATTAAGTAATTTTGATGCTTTCATAAAATCCCTTTAGATTTAAGTAATTCTCGAGGATTATCAACAATAGCTGCCATAGCTTCTTTTTTTGCTTAATCCTGCTCCAAGAGCTATTTCATAAGATTTTTCAAAGGTAATTAGATTATCCGGTGAATGTGTATCTGTATTTACAAGTAATTTATTACCTACTTCAGTGGCTATGTTGGCTACATGACCGTTTCCAAGACAATGGCCACTTCTTGCACTTATTTCCAGATAGATTCCATTTTCTTTTGCAATTTGAGCTTCTTCATAGGTAATCAAACCGGGATGGCCTAGAATGTCTACATATTCACTGTTGACTGCAGCATAATTGGTTCCTTCAATTACAGGTTCATTTAATGTTTCACCATGAACAACAACAATTTGTGCACCTAAATCTTTTGCTTTTTAGCTACTCCGTCAATAGATTCTGTAGGCACATGAGTTACTTCAGCACCTAAAACAACCTTGATGTTCCAGTTGGCATTAATATCGTCAATAGCTTTTTGTATTTGTGGTATCTGCTCAACATTGGAGTAATCAACATGGTCGGTAATAGCTATCACTTCGTGATTTAAATTAGCAGCTCTTCGGGCCAATTCTGAAGGCAATAATTCTCCGTCACTAAATAAACTGTGCATATGTAAATCTATTCTTTTATTCAAAGTTTTTCTCCCCAGTATAATTGTTATATTATTGAGTTATATCAAATATAATAAATAAATATTGCCCAGTATTTTTTTTTAAAATGGAATATACTTAATAACTGTTTTTTATATAAATTATATTTAGATAATAAGGAGATATTTATGTCTGGAGATTTGATTTTATATTTTTCCCGTGCAGGTGAAAATTATTATGAGGGGGATTTGAAAGTAGTTGAGAAAGGAAACACTGAAGTAGTTGCAGATTATATTAAAGAGATAACTAATGGGGACGTTTTTAAGGTAGAACCTGAAATCCCATATCCTGAAGATTATATGGAATGTACTGAAGTAACTAAAAATGAGAAAAATGGCAGAATATTAAAGGAAACCCTTGAAGATGTCGGAGATTACGAAGGGGTTTATATAGGATTTCCCATTTGGTGGGGAAAAATGCCGATTGTTTTTGAATCTCAGTTAGATAAATTGGATTTTAAAGGTAAAGTTGTAAAACCTTTTGTTACTCATGAGGGTTCAGGTTTTGGAAAATCTAAAAAAACAATTAAAAAGCTATGTAAAGGTGCAGATATTAGAAATGGTCTTGAAATTAAGGGCAGTGATGTTTTAGGTTCAAAAACAAAGTCAAATACTGGATTAATGATAATTTATAATTTTTTTTAAAGTTTTTTTATTTATTGCTGTTTTATGTAATATTTTTTTATAATTTAAATAATTTTAAATATTTTAAAATACTACTTTTAATTATAAAATTTATATTGTCTAATGAAAAAAAGAAATTATTTAATAATTTTTCAGTACAAAAAAAAAATTTCATTTAATTAAATATTTTTTCTATAGGTAAGATTTTTTTTATTAGAAATGGTGGTAAAATATGATTAAAAGAGAACATTATTTAAATCAAATAATTGATTTAATTGATAAGGATATTATTAAGATTTTAACAGGTGTTAGGCGTTCTGGCAAATCTGTATTGTTACAACAGGTTGTTAATCATTTAAAAAATAATGGAATAAAAGAGGAAAATATTATTTTCATTGATTTAGAATCACCAGACTTTCTTAGTTATTCAACAATAAATGACTTAAATGAATATATAAAAAGCAAATCTAATAAAACAGATAAATATTACTTGTTTTTTGATGAAATTCAAAGAATTGAAGGTTGGCAAAGACTTGTAAATGCATATTTTTCATTAGATAATTTTGATGTTTATGTTACAGGATCAAATTCTAAATTATTAAGTGGGGAATTTGCAACATATTTGACAGGACGTTATATTAATATTAAAATATTTCCTTTTTCATTTGTTGAATATTTGGAATATAACAAAGATTCTAATTTGTCCGAAAAAGAATTATTCATGGAATATTTAACATTTGGGGGATTTCCAGCATCATTTGAATTGAATAATAAAATCCAATATTTAAAGGACTTATTTGATTCAATTGTATTTAATGATATTATAAAAGGTTTGATATTAAAAATGTTGATTTGTTAATTAGATTAACTCATTTTTTAGTATCAAATATAGGTCAGTTGGTTTCAGCTAATAGTATTGTTAAATATCTTAAAAAGATAGGATAAATGTTTCTGTAAATACTGTTTATAATTATATTTCTTATCTTGAAGAGGCTTGTTTGATATATAAGGTGAAAAGAGAGGATTTAATTGGTAAAAAATATTAAATCATTTGGAAAAATATTATGTTGTGGATTTAGGTTTTAGAGAATCTATTTTAAAAAAGATTTGGATATAGGTCAGTCTTTAGAAAATATTGTTTATTTTGAGTTACTTAGAAGAGGATATGAAGTTAATATTGGTAAATACAATACTAAAGAAATTGATTTTATTTGCAGAAAAGGTTCTGAAAAAATTTATATTCAGGTAACTTATATGCTAGCTAATGAAGAAATTCATAAAAGAGAATTTGATCCACTTTTAAAGGTAAATGACAATTATCCAAAATATGTTCTTTCATTAGATGATTTTGATATGTCTTATATGGGAGTTAAACATCTTAATATTATAAATTTTTTAACAGGTAATGAGATTTAAATAATATTAAAAAGTAATTTTATAGTATGGATATTTCAGTTTTTGTTCCAGGTCACATTACCGGTTTTTTTTAGCATTGAAAATAATGCAAATCCTTTAAAAAATGGGTCCTGTGGAGCTGGTTTTTTTAGTAAACAGAGGTGTTTTAACAGATATTTCTTCTTGTGATACTTTGGAAATTGAAGTTAATCAGGGAGATTATACAGTTATTAATGAAGTTTTGAAGATTTTAAAGATTGAAAAACCGGTTAAAATCACTCAGGATATTCAGCTTCCAATTGGAGCGGGATTTGGAACATCAGCTGCATCTGCATTAGGTCTGGCTATTGCTTTAAATGAATTTTTCAGTTTAGGATATACTTTAGAGGAATGCGGTCAGATAGCTCACAGGGCAGAAATTAATTTAGGTTCGGGTTAGGTGATGTAATAGCTCAAATGGGTAAAGGCATAGTTTTAAGAACAAAGGCTGGAGCTCCAGGGGATTGGTGAAATAAAATCTTTTCCTGATGAAGAAATCATAATAGCTACTAAAACATTTGGTGAAATTGACACTGCATCTGTTATTCAGAATCCAGAATATAAAAAATAATTTCAGATGCAGGTTTGGAGTTAAAAAACAGATTTGTAGAAAATCCGTCAATTGGGAATTTTTTAGACTTTTCTTTTGAATTTTCAAAAAGACAAATCTGATGTCTGATGAAGTAAGTGAACTTATTGATTATTTTAATTCTTTGGATGATATTTTAGGTTCTTCAATGGCAATGCTTGGAAATACAGTTTTTGCCTTTGCATATAATGAAGATGTTTTCAAAAACTTAAACATTGAAGGTTTAGATATATATGAACTGGATAATATTGGTATAAAGTATGATAAACATTAGCTATGATATAAAAGAATATAGAAAACAGCTGTTTGACATAGCCAATGACGGAAATGTTATTGTTGAGCTGGGATGTCATGTAGGAAACACTACAAAACTGATTTTGGATAAATTTGACAATGTAAAAATAATAGCTATTGATAATAGTCCTGAAGCTGTAGGGAAAATGGAAAAAAACTTGCTGATGATTATTCCAATTTAACATTTATATCTGGTGATGTAAGACGCCATGAGATTCTTTTGGAAGCTTTTAGGTTAACTCAAAAGTGTGATGTTTTATCTGTTGATTTAGGTGGGGATATCATCCTGACACGGTTTTTAAAGTATTTTACATTTGGTCATCAACATTCAAACCAGTTCATTCAATAATTAGAAATAAGGGATTAGTTGATTTTTGTAATTCCGCTGTTGTAGGATGTGAAGATTTTAAATCACAAAATGGTCATCTGGAATCTTATATTGATGAAGGAATTCCTCCTCAGATTAAAGAATTTGAATGATGGACGCCTTCTTTAAGGGAAAAATAGCTAATTATAAATAAATTATTAACAAGATTATTAGTTATGTTAAATGAAAATCAACAAAAAGTAGTGGAATATAAAGGCGATAAACCTTTATTGGTAGAAGCAGGTCCGGGTTCAGGTAAAACAAGAGTTATCATTGAAAGGGTTAAATTTTTAATTAATGAGCTAAAAATCAATCCGAGCAGTGTGCTTGTTATTACATTTACCAGAAAAGCTGCAAATGAACTTAAGGAAAGATTATCTGGTGATATTCCTAAAGATATAATTAATCAAATGCAGATATCTACTATTCATTCATTTTGTCTTGACTTTCTTAAAAATAATGGTATTGTAACTAATTTGTTTGATGATGATTCCGGTGAAAAAAAGAGATTAATTATTCAGAAATATAAATCTGTTTTAGGATTTAAAAATGAATTTTATTTGGCAGATTATCAAATCCCTTCTGTTATTAATAAATTTGATGAATACACTACTTTTTAAAGTTGATAGTGATGCTTTGATTAATTATATTAAAGAAACAAGGCCTGTCAGTAAAGAATATGTTGATTTTGTTAATTCATTTAAGTTTTTTCCATTGAGAAAAGTAAAGGAAAATAAAGATTTTAAACAGTCATGGTATAATGCAAGATATCTGCAGACTGCAAGGGCTTATCCAATTTATTTGAAATTGCTGGATAAGTATAATGCTGTTGATTATAATACTATTCAGATAAAAGCTTTAAATTTTTTTAAAGGAAAATCCCTCAACTCAGTATAAAAATATTTTAGTTGATGAGTTTCAGGATACTGATCCGGTTCAGGCTGAACTGTTTGAGATTTTACTTCAGAATGCAGAGTCATTTACAGCTGTAGGTGATGTTGATCAAAGTATTTATTCTTTTAGAGGTTCTTTTAGAGATTATTTTGAAGAATTTTACAATAAATATAACTGTAAACTGATTAGTTTGGATTATAATTACAGATCAACAGATAACATTATCAAAGCCAGTGAAATGTTTATCAAACCTCAAAGAAAAGAGTATTCTAAAAAACATCTTGTTGGCATGAGAAATGAAGATAATGAATCATATATTTTAGAAAATGCTGATTATAATGAAGAAGCAGATAAAATATTTAATTTAGTTAAAGATTTAAAAGATTCCGGCAAAATTAAACAGTATAGTGATGTAGCTATTTTATATCGTTCTATTGTTTCAAATAAGAATATTCCTATTTTAATAGAAGAATTTAAAAAGAACAATATACCTTATCATATTTCCGGAACTGATGATTTAATAGAAAGTGATGAAGTTAAATCTGTTTTAACATTGATTTATTATATAACCCGTAAGCTTGATAATTCCTATGGGATGTCCAGATTGGAAAGAGACTGGCTGAATTTAAAAGCATTTTGCGGTTATGATTTCAATCCTAAATTTAGGGATTTATCCGGTCAAACTAAAGAATATTTAACTAAATTACAGGATGATTATGAGGAGTCTATTTTAGAAACAGAAAAGGAAGTTTATCTTGAATTAACAGGTAAGAAAAGCAGAATTAAAAAAATTAAGTGGTGTTTTCAATAGAACTGAAGATGTTTTAATTGAAATATTTAAAAGAATCAGTAAACCTGCTGTTGATTTAGATTTGATTAAAAACAAAGAAGACAGGGCATTTTTTTACTAAACTGGAAAGCTTAAGGGAAGATATTTTCAAGGATGGTGATGACGAGGAAAAACCAACAATATTGGATGTTTATTATGAATTACTGGATTTGTGCGGTTATCTTGATGAATCAGTTATTAATGAAGATGACTATGATTTTGAACTTGAAAATCTGGCCAGAATTTCAGGGATTATTTTTAATTATGAATCAATTATCTCAAAAGATGATGTTAAAGGATTGTTTTTCTTTTTTAACTAATATTATTGAAGATTACGGGTCTTTTAATGATGCTGTTGATGGTGTTCAGTTAATGACTATTCATAAAGCTAAAGGATTGGAGTTCCCAGTAACTATTGTATCATCATTAGGTGAAAATAAATTTCCGATGCTTCCAAAAGATCCTGAACATAAAAAGATACTGTTAATATGAGAGACACTTTTTACACTCCAAATAACTGTTTAAATTATAAGGATTATACTGAAAATCAGGAAATAGATCTGGAATTGGCTGAGGAAAACAGGGTTATTTATGTAGCTATGACTCGTGCTCAGGATGTTTTAGTTTTATCTATTGTTGGTGAAATGCCTGCAGATATTAAACGAATATCTTCATTTTTTAATGAACATTTGAATTTAAATAATGTTTCTATAAGCAGTATTGGTTCTAAACCGGAAGAAAGTAAACTTAATTTAAGCTATTCCAGTTTTGCAGATTATAACAACTGTCCTTGGAGATATAATTTATTAAACAAGCTGCATTTTAAAGTTTCACAAAAAGAAGTTACAAAAATGGGTTCTATTATTCATGAAGCTCTGGATATTATAAATCAGGAAATTAAGGAGGCTGGAGAAATATCTGAAGGTGACATTCAGAAAATAGCTAAAGATACTTATTACTTACATGGTGGAACAGATGAGGAATTTAATGAGTATATGGATTCAGTATTTGATTATTATGATGAATTCGGATTTAAAATAACTGTTGTTGATTCTGAAGTTCCATTTTCAATTGATAGGAACAATTATCGTTTTAATGGGGCTATTGATTTAATTTATAAAAATCAGAATGGTGAATATGGTATTTTAGATTATAAAAACACGGTTTTCAATGATTATAATCGTAAAAAGTATGCTCAGCAATTATTAACTTATATTTTGGCTCTAAAAAAATGATTTCAAGTATTGTGATGTTGAAATTACTGAAGCAAAAAATATATGCAATTAAATCGAAGTTTAATTGATTTTAATATTGATGAATCCAAATTAGCTACTCAAAAAGAGGAGATTGAAAATACTGCTGATTTAATTAACAGCCATGAATTTAATAAGAATGAGAGCAGCTATTGTAATATCTGTGAGTTTTCAAAATATTGTAATGGTTAATTTTGACTTTATTTGTTTGTGAAAACATTTAATTTTATTGAATGAAATAATATCATTTTTTCAGTAGCATATATTATTTTTAACTTTTATTTATATTGTGTTTAACTTTGAATATTTTTTCATTTATTTTGCTTTATTTCTTTTAAAATATTAGTTTGGATATTATATGCTATTTATATTGTTAATGGGGTGTTTGTATAAAAATTTTTTAAAGATTTATCTGATTACACTTTGATAATTTTAAAATAAATTAACCATAATCTTTATATATTATTTTGACTAATATAAATTATGTATGCTTTATGTGTATTTTAATTTTTAGGAGATTTTAAAAAATGAATATGAAATATTTAATAACTGCTTTAATTGTAGCTTTAGTTTCATTAAGTACTGTAGGTGCAGTTGATATTGATGCTGTAAATGATGCAATTATAAGCGATAATGATAATAATACTCAGTTATTCCAGATTATGGAAATGAATCTGTTGTAACTGATAAAAATGCAAAATACTGTAAATAATACTACTAATTCATCAAACAGTACTGATAATGTAAATTCCACTAATATAACAACTGGAAATACAACAAATGTAACTACTAATGGTACTTTTAAATGTTACTAATGGAACTAATGGTACAGTAAATATTACAAATCAAAGTAATGTCACTGTAAATATTACAAATTCCTCAAATGTAACTGTTAACACTACCAATTCTTCAAATGTAACTGTTAACACTACAAATTCAACTAATACTACTGTAAATGGTACTAATACTACAAATACTACTGTTAACACTACAAATTCAACTAATACAACTGTTAACAATACAAATACAACCAATACTACAGTAGATACTGGAGATAATTCAACAAACACTACTGTAGATAATGATGATAATTCAAAAGATACAGTTGTGAATACTCCTGATTCAAATAGTGTTCATGTTACTGGTGATGGTGCTGATGATGTAGTATTTAATGATAGTCAAGCTACTACTTCTTCATCTGATTTAGCAAAAACCGGTATTCCAGTAGCTATTCTTATATTAGCATTATTCTCTATTATTGGCGTATCATTTAAAAGAGAATAAATAGAAAGTATCATTAATTTGATACTTTTTAACTTTTTTAACTAATGTTTTTTATATTTTAACCTAAAATTAGCTTTTTTTATATGATGTATTAATGTTTATATAGTGCATTAAAGATAATATTACTCATAGTTATAAATGAGGTATTAAATATGATGATTGGTAAAAGATTCGTTTAGAAAGAATCATTAACAGACATACCGGTAGAACTGTAATAGCTCCAATGGACCATGGAGTTTCTGATGGCCCAATGAAGGGTATTATAGATATAGACAAAACTGTTGAAAGCATTTCTCAAGGTGGAGCAGATGCAATACTTATGCATAAAGGTATTGTAGAACAGGGCCACAGAGGATACGGTAAAGATATTGGTCTTATTGTACATTTATCTGCAAGTACTTCATTAGCACCAAATCCAAATAATAAAGTAATAGTTACTTCTGTTGAAAAAGCTATTCAGTTAGGTGCAGATGCAGTATCTGTTCATGTTAATTTAGGCAGTGAAACAGAAAGTGAAATGTTACAGGAATTAGGGGAAATTTCTGAAACCTGCAGCTACTGGGGAATTCCTCTTTTAGCTATGATGTACCCAAGAGGTCAGAAAGTGGAAAATGAACATGATGTAGAGTTAGTTAAACATGCTGCACGTGTAGGTTCAGAACTTGGTGTAGATATTGTAAAAACTAATTATACTGGTGATCCTGATTCATTTAAAGAAGTAGTTGAAGGAGCATTAGTACCTGTAGTAATAGCAGGAGGTCCAAAAGTCGACACTGATGAAGAATTATTGCAGATGGTAAAGGATTCTATTGAAGTTGGTGGAGCAGGCGTAGCATTTGGACGTAATCTTTTCCAAGCTGAAAATCCGGGTAAAATAACCAGAGCTATTTCAGAAGTGGTACATAATAATTTAGAAGTAGATGAAGCTTTAAAATTCTTGAAATAAGGTGATTTTGTGGAAAATAAATTCGCTTGGATAATGACTCCAAATAAGCCATGGGATGATAAAAAGAAATGATTACAACTGCATTGGAATCAGGCATCAGCTATGTCTTGATTTGGAAGACTGTGATAAAATCCAAAAATTAGGTAATGTAAAAACAGTAGCTAACAGTGATGATGCAGATATTTATCTTGTTGGAATAAATGGTGAAGGTGACGGATCTTTAATCCTTAGTGAAGATTTGAATCAATCACAAGATTTACAGGAAGCAAAAAAAAGCTAAAAGAGAAGGCAAAACTGTTTGTGCTTATGTGGAAATCACAGATAAAAATCATGAGCAATTAGCTGTCAGTTTAGGTTCTGTTGCTGATTACATTATTTTAATAAGTACTGACTGGACAGTTATTCCATTGGAAAATATTATTGCAGACTTGCAAAAAGAGGATGTGGAAATAATAGCTGCAGTAGCAGATGAAGACGGTGCTAAATTAGCTGTTGAAACTTTAGAGCATGGTACTGATGGAGTAATATTTGAAGCAAATGATTTTAATCAGATTAAAAAAATAGCACAGTTAGTTGTAGATGCTTCTAAAATAAAATATGATTTAAAAGTAGCTACTGTTACTAATGTTAAACCATTAGGTTCAGGTGATAGAGTCTGTGTTGACACTACTGACATGATGAAACCTGGAGAAGGTATGTTAATTGGATCATATTCCAAATCATTATTTTTAGTACATAGTGAGTCACTTGAAAGTGAATATGTAGCATCAAGACCATTCAGAGTAAATGCAGGTCCTGTTCAGGCATATGTAATGGTTCCAGGCAATAAAACAAGATACTTATCAGAACTTGTTGCTGGAGATGAAGTTTTAATTGTTAATACAAAAGGGGAAACAAGAACTGCCTATGTCGGAAGAAGTAAAATTGAAAGAAGGCCTTTAATATTAATTGAAGCAGAATATGAAGGCAAAACAATCAGAACACTTCTTCAAAATGCAGAAACAATTAGAATAGTTGATGCTGATGATAATCCTCTATCAGTAGCTGATATAAAAGTAGGGGATGAAGTTAAAGTATATGTTGAATCAAATGCCAGACATTTTGGTATAGCTATTGATGAAACAATAATTGAACAATAAAGGTGTTTTAATGTCTCAGATCAGGTCTTTTTAGCTATTGATTTAGATGATGATTTTAAACCTAAAATAAATAAAATCATAAAAGAATTTAAAAAATTGATGCAAACATTAAATTTGTTGATTTAAATAATTTGCATTTTACTTTAAAATTCTTTGGAGATATAGATACGGAAGGTATAGATTTAATTTCTGACAGGATTGAAAAGGTAGTTAATGATTTCGAACCTTTTAATATTAAAATAACTGGCTGCGGTGCTTTTCCTAATAACAATCATATAAAAGTTATCTGGATTGGAGTTGAAAGTGATGAACTTTTAGTCCAGTTGCATGATAAATTAGATAAAGAATTTGCAGCTATTGGTTTTGATAAGGATAAAAATTCTCAACACATCTTACTATTGGTCGTATGAAATCAGCTAAAGGAAAGAATCAGGTTAAGGATGTTATTGAAGAGTTTGAAAATGTTGAAATTGGAGAAATGAATGTTTCAGATATTGCTTTTAAGAAAAAAGTACTTTAAAACCTTCCGGCCCAGTTTATGAAAATTTAAAAACTTACGATTTGTGATTTAATGGATTATAAACATATTTTAAATGAAATTAAACCTTCAAAAGAGGAAAGTAGGGAAATTCTTAAGACTTCAGATAAATTAATCACTTATTTAAATGAAGTTTGTAAAGATGAAGGAATCAATGCCCGTGCTTCACTTGTAGGTTCTGTAGCTAAAAAAACTTATTTAAGTGGAAAATCAGACATTGATATTTTTATTTCCTTTCCTTTAGATGTAGATGTTTTACAGCTTAAGGAAACAGGTTTATATTTAGGATATAAATGCAGTGATTATTTTAATGGAAAAGCTAGTGAACATTATGCATCTCATCCATATGTAACTAGTCAGATTAATGGTTTTGAAGTGGATTTTGTTCCATGTTATGAAATTGAAGACGGAAGTCAGCTGAAATCTGCAGTTGACAGGACAATTTTACATACCAAATATATTAAATCTCATTTAAAACACAATCAAAACGAGGAAGTTCTTCTTTTAAAAAGATTCATGGATATGACTGGAACATACGGGTCTGAATTTAAAGTAGGTGGCTTTGCAGGTTATCTGTGTGAACTGCTAATTTTAAAATATGAAACCTTTGAAAAGACTTTAAAAAGAAGCTTCAAAATGGAGATATGGATATACTATTGATCTGGAAGGTTATAATACTGCAGATTTGTTTAATGACCCGTTAATTGTAATAGATCCAACTGACATGAACCGTAATGTTGGGGCTGCATTAAGATTAGATAAAATGGCTGAATTTATCCAGTCTGCAAGAAATTATTTGGCCAGCAATAATAAAGAAGACTATTTTTACCCGGTAGCTAATAAATTTACCAAAGATGAAATTTTAGAAGCGTTTCAAAAAAAAGAGGCAGTGATGTAATAGCTGTTAAATTTAGTATTCCTGACATTCCTTTAGATACCCTTCATCCTCAGCTTAGAAAAACAACTGAGTCTTTAGCTGAGAAATTAAATGATGAAGATTTTTCTGTTTACCAATCTGATTACTGGAGTGATGAGGAAAATACGGCGATTTTACTTTTTGAAATGAGTGTGTCTAAATTAAACAATACAAAAATCCATTATGGTCCAAAGGTTTTTGTTAAAAAAGGCTCACAAAACTTTATAAATAAACATGGAATTGAAAACTGCTATATTTTAAATGATTTTGTAGTTTCTAAAATCCCTAGAGAATTTATAACAGCTTCTGATTTTATTAATTATGTTTTAACTTATGAGAATATTTCTTTAATAAAAGTAGGTAAAAATCTTTTAGATAATATAATTGATAGCTATGAACTGCTTTCGTTAGATGAGCTGGACTTAAATAATGAAAGTTTCGTGACTTTTTAGATGATTTTTAAATCCCAACAAATATTTATTCAGATAACTTTTTTGTTTACTTTTTATTATTTATTTAACTGTTTCAGCTATTTTAATTCCGTTTTTATAACAATATTAAAAAGGAAATGATTATATAATTTACAAAACATAAATTTAACCGTTATGAATTGAAATTGGTCACAGATATATGCCAAGTGAACCATATTCAATTAATAAAACTATTACAATAACTTCTATAAACGATAAACCAGTTGTATTTATTGGAAATAATTCAAGATTATTCAGTATTGATAAATGGTCTAGCTTAACTTTGAAAAACATCATTCTTAAAAAAACGGAAATACTTTAGATGATATTGTATCTTATGCAGGCGCAGTTTTTGTCCAATTTAAAGCTAATTTGACTGTGATTAATTGTACTTTTGAAAACAATACTGCAGGTTATTCTGGAGCTATTGAGTCTTGGGGTGGATTAACAGTAATTAATTCCATATTCAGAAACAATGTGGCTAATAATACTTATGCTGGTGCTATTTTTTAAAGACGGGGATTATGGAGTAACAATTATCAATTCTACATTTGAAAATAACTCTGCAAATACTTATGCTGGAGCATTATATATTATGGGTGATTCACGTTATAATAAAACAATAATCAATACTAAATTTATCAATAATGATGGAAATCGTGGAGGTGCAATTTTTACATCTTTAGCACCATTATACATTGATAATTGTTCATTTATTGGAAATAAAGCAATCGATAAAAATACAGGATATGATGCTTCTGGTGGAGCAATATATGATCATTCTTCATTTTATCTATAGCTGACACAGAATTTATTAATAACACTGCTGATTTAAATGGTGGTGCATTAGAATTAGGTAATACTCAATCAACATATTACTCTGGTGAAAATATAACTAGAAAAATTGACTGGACAGTAATTGAAAATTGTATATTTGATAATAATTATGCACGTAAAGAAGGTGGAGCTATTTACAATGGTCAAAATATAGCTTACACAAATATAACAGATTCTAAATTTACTGATAACTTTGCTTTAATCACTGGTGGAGTTATGACTAATTACTTTGGATTTATATGGGCTGATAACTGTGAATTTATAAATAATGAAGCAAGGGATGCTTCAATAATTTATATGTACGGTCATTATAATTATCCGAATGATTACTATGCTAATTTAACTGTTACAAACTCTAAATTTGTAAATAACACTGGTGAAAGATTATTTGAATTGTCTACAGGGCATTGTTATTTGGATATTGTTAATTCCACATTTAATGAAACTGCATTAATTATTCAAAATAGTGGTCATGTATATTTGGTAGATAATGTTGTTAAAAATATTCATGAAGGTATTGTTATTAATAATACTGGTGCATTAAGCTTACAAAACAATTCATTTAATTGTAATGGTCCAGCTATATTTAATGATAATTATTATATATTAACTGGAACTTATCTTGTTGTTTTAAACAATCAAACAGTTAATGTTGCATTAAATGAAATTACTAATTTAACAGCTGTTTTATATGATGATAATAAAAATATCATAATTCCAGGAAATGTAACATTTAAAGTGGACGGTAAAGAAATTGCAGCTACTTTAAACAATCAGACTGGTGTATTTACTGCACAATATTCTTCTAATGTTATTGGGGAACATGCTGTTTCAGCTATTTATACAATTAATACGCCTATAACTGTTAATTACTTAAATGGAACTGTTAATATTTCTAAAGCAACTCCAAATATGAATGTTACTTTCAATAATGAAAGTATCTTTGGAGAAGATATTAATGTTAAATTTGAGATTAATGGTGATGCAACTGGAAATGTAACATTTGCTATTGGAAACATTACAAAAACAGTAGTTATTGTAAATGGAAAAGCTGATGCAACATTGAGTGGAGTAGCTCCGGGAAATCATAAATTAACAGTCAGTTACACTGGAGACAATAAATATAACAGTTTGACTAATGTATATAGTCTTAATGTAACTAAATCAACTGTAGCTAATTTAAATGTTAAAGATTTAGAAAAATACTTTGGCGGATCTGAAAAACTTGAAGCTGTTTTAACAGATTGTTTAGGTAAAGCTATTGTTAATGGAACTGTTATTTTCACAATCAACGGTAAAGACTATGTTAAATATACTAATGAAAATGGTAGTGCATTTATGAGCATTAATTTAGTTCCAGGTAAATACAACATTACAGTTAAATTTAATGGAACCAAAGATTATGATGCAGCAGTAGCTAATGCTACTGTAACTGTCAAATCAACTGTTATTGGTCATGATATTGTTAAAATGTTTAGAAATGCAACTCAGTATTCTGCTTTATTCATGGACAGTAATGGTAATCCTTTAGCAAATACTACTGTTAAGTTTAACATTAATGGTGTTTTCTATACTAAATCTACTAATGATAAAGGTATAGCTACTTTAAACATCCAACTGCTTCCTAAAGAATATATCATAACCAACTATAACCTTGTTACCGGTGAAGAAAACTCAAATAAAGTCACCGTCAAATCTTTACTTGTTGATAACTCTGATTTGGTTAAATATTACTTAAATGAATCCAGTTACACTCTTAAAGTTATAGGTAAAGACGGTAAAGTTGCAGCTGGTCAGGAAGTAACCTTCAACATCAACGGAGTATTCTATCAAAGAGTATCTAATGATGATGGAGTTGTCAGTTTAGGTATTAAGTTACGTCCGGGTACCTACATTGTAACAGCTGAATACGAAGGCTGCTGGGTATCTAACAACATTACAGTATTGCCAACTTTAATTACCAAAGATCTTGATATGAAATACTTAGACGGCAGCAACTTCACTGCACAAACATTAGACGGTCAAGGCAAAGCATTAGCTAAGCAGAACATATCATTTAACGTAAACGGTGTATTCTACCATAAAACAACAGATGAAAACGGCATAGCTAACTTGAATATACGCTTAAACCCAGGTAAATATATCATCACATCTATCTGGAACGAATACCAAGTTGGAAACAATATTACAATTAAATCTTAAGAAGTTTTTATTCTAAACTTCTTAATTTTTTTTAAAAATTTTATCACTATAATCTAAAGTCAATTAGAAATTATTATTAGCAAATAAAACATAATTAATTAATGTTAAAGTATTTTTACTTTATTAACTAATTAATTGAAAAGTGATAAAATTGAACAAATCAAAGGGGATTTTTATACTGGTCCTGTTAATATTAATGATTTTTAGTATTAACATGGTAAGTGCAATAGAATTTGAGGAGAGTGATAATTCGACTACTTATCAATTAAGTAGTATTGATTCTTCTCCGTAAATTACTGCTGGTGATACTGATTCTAGTTTGGAATCACCAACTTCAGGAACTGTTTATGTTTCTAAAACTGGTAGTGATTCAAATGACGGTTCAACAAAAGACAAAGCATTAGCTAGTTTGCCTTATGCTTTAAATGTTGTTCCAAATGGTGGAAATATTATAATGCTTGATGGAGCATATTCATATAGTTCTATTTCTATTCCTTCTTCTAAAATTGTTACAATTGAAGGTGAAGGAAATGTTAATTTAACAGGTTTAAGCTCATATTCTACATTCATTACAAATGAAGGGGAATTAACTCTTAAAAATATCAATATTGTAAATTGTAAAGGAGATATGATTGATAGTGCAGCTTTTAACAATAAAAACAAATTAAATGTAATAAATTCTACTTTTATTAATAATAAATTAGTATTTTATAATAATGGAGATTTATTGATTGATAATTCCAGTTTCTTCAATAGTTTAGGTTGTGTTGTTAATGCTGATGAAGATTCTAGAACAACAACTGTTACAAATTCCAAATTTATCAATGGTAAATATGGTAATTCTATTTTGTCATTTTCTAGAAATAAGTTCCCTACACTAATTGAAAACTGTACTTTTGAAAATTTTTATTCTACTGCTAATACTGGTGGAATTATTGGAGTAAGTACTATTGGAGCAGATTTTAGAATTAACAACTGCCGTTTTATTAACAATACTTTAGATGCAAAGGAATGTTTACACCAACATCTGATAAATATGGTGTAGTTATACGTGTTGGTATTACAACAGATGTATTATTTAACATTACAAATTGTGTTTTTGCAAATAATAAAGGTATTAATGGAGCACTTGGTGTTATTCAGCAAGTTAACTCTTATATTACTGTAACTCATTCTGTTTTTGTAAATAATACAGATTACGATGGAAATACTATTGTAAATGGCGGTTCAAGAGGAACAAGCCTTTATGATTATAACTGGTGGGGAAGTGATAATCCTGATTTTACTACATTGGTTAAAGATACAAAAAATCCAGTTAATAAATGGGCTATTTTAGATATGGATTATACTCCTTCAACTAATATAAAACCTGGAAACACAATTACAGTTGCAGCTGGTTTAACCAAATATACTGATGTTGACGGAAATATACATATATTAAATGATAAACTTCCAGATTATGGAAATGTTACTTTTGAATTCCAGGATGGAACTAAAAAAGTGGTACCTATTGAAAATGGACTGGCTAAAATAGATTATGTAGTTAAAAGTGGAGAAAACATTGTCTGGGTAACATTGAATAATCAAAAACAAATATTACAATTGTAACTAAAGATTTAGATACTATTTATGTATCTCCAGATGGTGATGACTCTAATGAAGGATCTAAATTAAGTCCGGTTAAAACAATAGCTAAAGCAATTGAACTTGCAAATACTGGTAAAATAGTTCTTCTTCAGGGAAACTATGTTGAAAACAATGTTATTGTAAATAAAAATGTAAATATAACTGGTGAAGGAAATGTTGTTGTTGACGGTAATGCTTCAGGAGTAGTTTTCACTATTAATTCCGGAAATACAGTTTATTTAAAAAATTTAAATGTTAAAAAATGCAGTTAATGCTAAAGATGGTGGGGCTATTTACAATAATGGAGCTAATCTTTATTTGGATTCTGTTAATTTATATGAAAATATAGCAGGAAATGGTGGGGCTATTTACAATACTAACAAAGGAACTATTGTAATTACTAATTCTAAATTACATCATAACAATAACACAGCTAAATCCGGATGGAATAAAGGCGGATCAGCTATTTACAATACTGCTTCATCAAAAGTAACTATTGAAAATTGTGAAATTTACTCAAATAATGCTCTTAGTGACGGAACAATTCAGTCATATAATTCTGATTTAATAATCAAAAATTCAAAATTCTTCAATAACACTGCTAAATGGGGAGGAGCATTTTATGGTGAAAATGCAAATATAATTGTAGATAACTGTAACTTCTACAATAATACTGCTAATAATGCAGTTATTTATGCAAGAACATCCACTGTAAACATTACCAACTCTTTCATTCGTTTTAACAAAGCAATTAATTATCCAAGTGCAATTCAGAATTATGGAAGTAAAATTACAATTGATAACACTACAATAGCTAATAATACTGGTACTAAAGCCGCTATTATAAATCAGGATTTATCCAGTGTTAGTATCTAGTTTAATTATAATCAATTCAAGAATTTATAATAATACTAATGGTGCAGTTTATAATGATAAATCTTCTTCAGATAATTCAAACATTACATTAGATATAAATAACTGTGCTATTTTTAATAATGGAGACAATTCTGTTATTCAGCATGGAACTAAATCTAGCGGTATTTATATAACTGCAAATACTAACTGGTGGGGTTCTAATAAAAATCCTGCCGATATTGCCGGCGATGGAGTTAATATTGATAACTGGATTATTTTACAGGTAACTTATGATGACAGGGGAATTCCTGTTCTTTACGACCAATTTGACATTGAAGCTAATTTAAATTACTATATTACAAAAGACGGTAAAAATGGAACTGTTTTAAATAATTACATATTTGATGGTTTAGTTGTTAATTTTGATACAACAACCGGTTATTTAACTAAAAATGAAGCAATTATTTCTAATGGAATAGCTGTTTCAAAATACAGTGTTTTAACTCAAACAGCAAATATTATTGTTGTTAAATTTGATAATCAGACAATTACTATAGATTTAAATGCAAATTATTATAACGGAACAACTTATGTTTCTACCTATGGTAAAGATACAAATGACGGATCTATAGATTCTCCTGTAGCTTCTCTTGAAAAGGCATTGTCTATTAATAAAAATGGTAATATTATAATTCTTAATGGAACTTATATTGTCAGAAATGTAAAAATCGATGGAAATTACAATATTGCTGGTGAAGGCAGTGTAACCCTTAGCGGTGCAGATGTTGAGCGTGTTTTATATATTCTTGAAGGAAAAGTAATAATTAAAAATATTAACTTTACAAATGGAAGAACTTTAAGTGAAAGCGGAGCTTTAATTGGAAATGCTGGTGACTTAACATTAATCGATACTACATTATCCAATTCAAAGTCAAGTAAGAATGGAGGAGCTATTTATAATGCAGGTAATTTAACAGTAATTAATGCTACAATAGCTAATAACAAAGCAACAATTGGTGGAGCTATATTTATTGATAAATTCAATGATTACAATTACAATATCAAATTCCAAAATGTTGTATTTAAAGATAATGAAGCTTCAGGAGAGAATAATCATGCAGGTGGAGCTATTTATGCTCAAGCTGTTGGAGGACAAATATTAATCGATAATTGTTCATTTATTTCAAATTCAGTTTCTAAAAACTTTGCTGGTGGAGCTATTCATGCCCTTCAGCTTATTGATGGAATAAAAATTACAAATTCCAAATTCATCAATAACACTGCAAATTCACCTGAAAATTATGGTGGGGGAGCAATATGTTTTATTGGTGGAAACACTGAAAGAATGGGTAAATTAGATATTTCTGATTCAGTATTTGAAGACAATAAAGATAATGTAGCTGGAGCAATCTATATCAGAGGTTCAACTTTAGATATATCATACTCTGCTTTAATCAATAATGGAAACACAGCTATATACAAAGGAGTTAGTAGCTATGTCATTACCAAAATAACAGCAGATAATAATTGGTGGGGAACTAATAACAATCCGTCTGCATTTGTCAATGGTGAAATTGTTTTAAAATGGATTGTAATGACATTTACTAATGATACTCCCCTTACTCAAGGAAATAAAGTTTTATTAACTGTAGCTTTAGATACTTTAAATGACGGATCCAAATTAGATAAAGCATTAGAATTTGCACGTCCTGTAACAATTGTAACACCTACAGAAACATTCAGTAATCAGTATAATGTTGAGTACACAATCCCTGAAAAAGTAACTATTATTTCAGCTACTATAGATAATCAATCTGTTTACTTATATTCAGCTAAAACAAACACAACACTTAATATAAATGATACTACTGTTAATTTAGGTAGAAATATAAATTTAACTGCTGTCATAAAAGATACGATTGGAAATAATATTCCTATGGGTGCTGTTGAATTTTATATTAATGATAAACTGGTAGGTAGTGCTGATGTTAAAAATGGTGTAGCTACTTTAGTTCTATCAAATAATTATACAGAAGGCAGTTATAATATAGTTGCAAAATATGGGGATGTTAATGGTGTTTATAATCAGAGTATGGATAAAGCAGTCCTTAAAGTCATTTCAACTTCTTTAATTGTAACAAATTCAACATTTTTCAACTTCTTTGATAATGGTGGTATGCTTAAAGAAAGTATTGATGCAAATGAATTAATATTTTCAGGTTTATTTAGTGGCCTTGGAGTAAATACAGTTACTATTGACCGAGCTATTAAGCTTAAAGGCACTAATTCAACTACTTTAGATAATATCTTTTTAGAGTTAATCGGTAATGGCATATCTGTTGATAACTTTACAATAAATATAAATAAACAGAATTATGGTATTTATATAACAAATGTAGATAAGGTTATTGTTAAAAATTCATTAATTAATTTTAATGATGTTGGTACATCTGATGCAATGGCTATTTATGCAAATGGAGTAAGTAATTTACAGTTAGTTAATAACACAATCATATATTCTGGTCAAAGTAAAGGCAAAACTCTTAATCATCCAGTTCATATTGATGATTGTAAAGGTGCTGTAATTGAAAATAATACTATCAATGCTAAAATGCCTTCTCTTGCAGTTGATTACGATAAAATTACTTATGCAGCTATAACTTACAGTGCAGCAGTCTTTATAGACAATAGTGATAATGTTAAAGTCATAAATAATAGAGTTACAAATGCATATACTACTTTCGGCGGAATGTTTGATACTATTGAAGGAATTTTAATAAGAGCTTCTAAAAATCCTGTTGTCAAATCAAATATAATTGATGTAACAGGACATAATTATACCTATGCTTTAAAATTTGTCAGTGTAATGGACAGTGATTATAATGTTGTCGGATGTTTAAACATAAATGTTGCAGACAATATCATCACTTCAAAATGTGATTATTACTATGCAAATGCTATTGAAGTAGACGGCCCTATCACAGGTAAATTATTTAATAATTCTGTTAGTGTTGAAGCTTTAGATGTTGTTTATGGAATATATTCACAAGCAATAAATGGGGCTGTTAATGTTGATTATATAAACAATACAATATTAGCTAATGCTCATACAGCTTATGCTATGGAGCTTATGGGAAATGATGAAAAGGTCACTGGAAATACAATAATCTCAAAAGGTAATATTACAATGGGTATAATGTCTTCTTCTAAAAATCTTAAAGTATTTAATAATACAATTAAATCTTTAGGAAGTGGAATTGGATCTATCACTGGGGGTGATGTTCTTGGAGGAGCAAATACTGGAATTATAATTACTGGAGATAAAAACAGTGTAAAATACTCTAAATTAGAGCTTATAACAATACAATAATTGCTAATGGTGATTATACAGTAATGATTGATAAACGCAATACTCAGGTAAATACAGTTACAGGCAATTATTTGGTATCTGGCAAATTCCTTGGAGATAAATCTGTTAATGCTTCACAATTAAATAAAGTTTATAATAACACTCCTGATGCATTCCCAACAGTAATTGTAGGTAAAGATGATGAATTATTTATAAATGAGAATTATACAATCTCATTAACTGATATTCATGGAAAAGAATTATCTGGAATGAATATTATAATTAAATGTGGAGATAAAGTTTGGAAAGAAGTTACTGATGAATTTGGGAATGTTTCAATACCTGTAGCTAGTTTAGGTGTTGGAACTCATTTGATTGAAGTAGTCTTTGAAGGTAGCGGATATTATGCTCCGTCAAAAACACTAAACAATTTAACAGTTAACAAATTCCCGTCTGTTATAAATTTAACTTCTGAAGATGTCTATGTTGGATCTGATGTAACTATTAAAGCGGAAGTTACTGATGGTGTAACTGGAGAAATAATATTTATTGTTAATAATAAGGAATATCCTGTTTTAATAAAAGACAATAAAGCTATTTTATCTATAGCTAATTTAAGTAGTGGAACATATGATGTTATAGCTAAATATGCTGGTAATGATTTATATGGTTCTGCATCAGCTAATACAACTTTTTAAAATAAATAAATATTCATCTGATATTAAAGCTGATACAAATGTTAGTGGTAATGATTTAAGTGTAAGTATTGTTTTACCTGAAGATGCTACTGGAAATGTAATTGTTAGTGTAGATGGTAAAAAAGAAAGTGTTGCTGTAAACAATGGTAGTGCTAAAGTGGTTATTAATAATTTAACTAGTGGAAATCATAGTGTTGAAATTAATTATAGTGGTGATGATAAATATGCTTCTGCTACTTTGATTAGAAACATAACAGTAATTCCTGTAGAATTTAAGTTAAGTATTAATGAACTTATTAAATTCCAGGGAGGAACAGACAAGCTTATAGCTACTTTAATTGATGGTCAAGGAAATCCAATTATTAATGCATCAATTGTTTTTACTGTCAATGGTGTGAATTATACTAAATACACTAATAAGAGTGGTGTTGCTTCAATGGGCATTAATTTAAAAGCCGGAGTTTATAATGCATCAGCTACTTACAATAGCACAACAGTTAGCTCAACAGTAACAATTAAATCTACTGTTATTGGTCATGATATTGTTAAAATGTTTAGAAATGCAACTCAGTATTCTGCACTATTCTTAGACAGCAACGGTAAGGCTTTAGTTAACGCTACTGTTAAATTTAACATTAACGGTGTTTTCTATACTAAATCTACCAATGGTGAAGGTATAGCTACTTTAAACATCCAACTGCTTCCTAAGGAATACATTATAACCAATTATAATCTTGTTACCGGTGAGGAAAACTCAAATAAAGTAACTGTCAAATCATTACTTGTTGGTGATTCTGATTTGGTTAAATATTACTTAAATGAATCCGGTTATACTCTTAAAGTTATAGGTAAAGACGGTAAAGTAGCAGCTGGTCAGGAAGTAACCTTCAACATCAACGGAGTCTTTTACCACAGAGTATCTGATGACAATGGTATCGTTAGTTTAGGTATTAAGTTACGTCCGGGTACCTACATTGTAACAGCTGAATACGAAGGCTGCTGGGTATCTAACAACATTACAGTATTGCCAACTTTAATTACTAAAGATCTTGATATGAAATACTTAGACGGCAGCAACTTCACTGCACAAACATTAGACGGTCAAGGCAAAGCATTAGCTAAGCAGAACATATCATTTAATGTAAACGGTGTATTCTACCATAAAACAACAGATGAAAACGGCATAGCTAACTTGAATATCCGTTTAAACCCAGGTAAATATATCATCACATCTATCTGGAACGAATACCAAGTTGGAAACAATATTACAATTGCTTAAAAAGAAGATTTTAAATTCTTCTTTACTTTTTTTTTTCTTTTAACTTTAATAATGCTGTTATATTGAAGTATAGGCGATATTATTTGTTTTTATCTTCAAAAGGGTTATATTGTATTAGAGCAAATATATATTATATGCATTCATATAGTTGGATAAATGGCATAATATGGATGCTAAGAATATTCTTATATATAATGGAGAGATTAATTATGAATAAAAAGATACTTGTTTTTCTTCTTGTTGCTATAGTTGCTCTTTTTCACTTTCAGCAGTTTCTGCTGCTGATAACACAACTGATGATGTTAGTGTATTATCATCTTATGATGATAATGCAGTTGTAAGTGAAGCAACTAATGATATATCTATAGATGTTACAGCTAAAGATATCATTTATGGTGAAAATGCAACTGTCGAAGCTAAAATAATTCCAAATACTACTACTGGTAATATTAAATTTAGTTTAGATAATAAAATCAATCAATCTGGAGTTATTGCTAATGGTAGTGCAAGTGTAATTTTTACAAATTTAGAAATTGGTAAACATAGTGTAATTGCAAGTTATAATGGAACTAATTCCACCCCATTTGTATTTAATGTAAATAAAATTTCTGTGTATAACATGACTATAGATGCACCTGCTGTATTCTATGGAAATAATGTTTCTGCAGTTATAACTTTACCTGAAGATGCAACTGGGGATGTAAATATAACTATTGGCAATAAAACTTACAATGGAAAACTTGTTAGTGGTAAAACTACTATTGCTATACCAAATTTAGCTACAGGAAATACTAATGCTACTGTAGTTTACTTTGGTGATAAAAAAAATATGCTAATAAAACTATTAACACTACTTTCACTGTAACTGGTAACACTGTTACAAATGATACCTTTTTCACTTACTTTGGGAAAGATGGTGTTTTAAATAATGATATTACCTTTTCTGATTTAATATTTTCAGGTAATTTTAGTGGACTTAATTTAAGTATCCTTACTATTGATAAAAAAATCAATTTAATTGGTGAAAAGCTATTTTAAAGGATATTTCTCTTGTAATTAAAGCAGATAATATTTCTGTTTCTAATTTTGCCATTGTTTTAACTAACACTAGTGGTGTTGAATCAGCAATTGATGTAAGAGGAGCTAATGCAAATATAGATGCCAACATATTTTCAGTTAATAGTGCTTTTGATAAAAACAGTTTTGTAATTAATGCTGAAAATGCAGTTAATTTAACTATTAACAACAATACTATTGTTTATTCCGGTAAAACTAATGGCAATGGCATTAATAATATTATTAGAATAATTGATTCTGATAATGTGAATATTTTAAATAATTATATTTTTGCTGAAATCCCTTCAGTTCCTGTAAATTATATGCCTCCTACTTGGGCTGCTACTGTAATGTCTGCAGGTATTTATGTTGAAGGATCTGCTAATTTAAATATAGCTTCAAACAATATTGCTATTGAATATAACAATGCTAGTGGAGCTTATGATACTATTCATAATTTATACATTGAAGGTGGAAATAATGCAATTATAGAAAACAACAATATAAGTACCAAAGGTCATACCTATGTTTACGGTATCACTATTAGTGGTAAAAACTTTACAATAGCATCAAATGCTTTTTACTCTGATTCTGATAACTATTATGCTGATGGTATTCAAATATATGACAATTCAAATGGTATTTTAAAAGACAATGAAGTGTTTGTTGAATCTCCAGTTGTTGCATATGGTATTTACTCAAGTAATTGGGGTGACAAAGCCAATAACATTACATACAACAACAATAATGTTGTAGGTAACTCCAGTTACATTTATGGTATTTATGTAAGTGGAAATAATGAAACTTTAATTGGAAACGAAATAACTCTTGTTGGTAACTTTACTACAGGTGTTGCATCTAGTGCAAATATTGTAACCCTAAATAAAAATGATATTATCACTAATGGTAATAATATAGGTAATGCAAGCAAATGCGGTGACTCTATCATTGCTGAAACTACCGGTGTTAAAATTGCTTATGGTAATGCAACTGTAACTAACTGTACTGTTAAAACTACTGGTGAATACACAGTTAATACTACTGGTGCAGGATCTGTAACTTATAATTCTTTAGTTTCAAATGTTGGTTTAGGAGATAAAACTGTTCAGGCTAATAATAAAACTATTGTAGCAAATAATGGTCCTAAATTCTTAATTGATGTTCCAGAACTTGTTAAAATTTATGGCAGTGCTGATAAACTTATTGCTATTTTGACTGATTCAAGTCATAATCCTATAGCAAATGTTAATATTACATTTAATATTAATGGCAGAAATTATACAAAACTTACTAATGGAACTGGTGTTGCATCTATGGATATTAATTTAGTATCAGGATCTTACAAAGTAACTGCTACTTATGAAAATACTACTGTAGAATCTAGCATAATTGTAACTCCAACTATATTAGCTAATGATATTGTTAAATTCTATCGTAATGATACTCATTTTGTTGCAAAATTCACTGACAGCAATGGTACAGCATTAAAAGATAATACTACTGTTAAATTCAATATTAATGGTGTATTCTATAAAGCAAATATTACTAATGGTACTGCTACATTACGTATTTGGTTAAACCCTGGAAAATATGTTTTAACTGCATTCAATTCTGTAACAGGTGAAGAATTAGGATTTAATGTTACTGTATTATCAACTGTAATAACTGAAAACTTAGTAAAATACTACAAAAATGAATCACAATTTGTTGTTAAAGTATTAAATGGTGATGGAACACCAGCTAATGGTACAAATGTAACCTTCAATATTAATGGTGTATTCTACACTAAAGAGGTTATTAATGGTACTGCTACATTAAATATTAATTTATATCCGGGTGATTATATCATTACAACTATGTATGGTAAATATGCAGTTGGAAATAATGTTACTGTATTGCCAACTTTAATTACAAAAGATTTAGACATGAAATTCCAAGACGGCAGCAATTTCACTGCAAAAAACTTTAGATGGTCAAGGTAAACCATTAGCTAATCAAAACATAACATTTAATGTAAACGGTGTATTCTACAACAGAACAACTGATGAAAATGGTATGGCTAACTTACTAATTAGATTAAATCAAGGTAAATATATTATCACATCTATCTGGAACGAATACCAAGTTGGAAGAACTATAACAATTGCTTAAGAGATTTTAACTAATCTCTTATCTTTTTCTTTTTTAGAAACTTTTATTATACTGTTTTATTTAAATAATATTATGGTTAACATAAGTAAACTCACAGCAGATGTTAACGTGTCTGAATATTATGATAAATATGTTGACATAGAAAAATTTTTAGAAATCTGTAAAGAATGTGATCAGTATGACAACAATTGGGGTTGCCCTCCTTTTGATTTTGACCCTGATGAAATCTGGAATTCATATAATAAACTTAAAATAATTGCTTTTAAATTTGATTTTTCGCAAGAGGAGTTAGACAGAACATATACCCCTAATGAATTGAATTTTATTATAAAAAAAGACTTGAGCGAATGAAAGTCAAATTAATGAATGACATATATGCATTGGAAAGTGAAGATTCTGTAGGTTTATTTATTGGGCACTGTAATTTATGTATGAAATGCACTAAAACAATTGGTATGCCTTGTAAGATGCCATTTAAGTTAAGATATTCTATTGAATCACTTGGTGGGGATGTTGACAGAACAATTGAAGATACTTTTGGTTATAAAATCATCTATGCAAAAGATGGGAAATTACCTGAATATATGATTTTTGTCGGTGGTTTACTCTATGACAAAAATAACTTTCCTTGGAGGATAAAAAATGAAAATTGGTATAATTGGTGGAACAGGACCTCAAGGTCTTGGAATTGCAAAACGTTTAGCTATTGCAGGTGAAGATGTAATTGTGGGATCTCGTAAAGAAGAAAAAGCTTTAACTGTTGTTGGTGAAGCTAATGAGGAAATTAAAGAGCACAATCCTAAAGAGTTAGTTGGTATGGCTAATGAAGATGCAGCAGCTGCAGCTGATGTGTTAATTTTAACCGTACCTTTACAGGCTCAAAGTGCAACTTTAAAGACTATTAAAGAAAATGCAAAAGGAAAAACTTTTAGATGCAACTGTACCATTGGAAACAGCTATTGGCGGACCGGTAAGTAATCCTTTACATATAAATCCGGGTTCAGCAGCAGAAAGGGCGGCAAAAATCTTAAAAGATGCAGATGTTAAAGTCGTTGCAGCATTTAACAATATCAGTAACTCTCATTTGGCAAATATTCCAGACCCAATTGAATGTGACTGTTTGATTTGTGGTGATGATAAGGAAGCTAAAGAGATAGCTAGTGATATTATTGAAAAAATACCTGGTTTAAGATCTATTGATATTGGGCCTTTAAATAAAGCTCATTTAATTGAATCTATTACCCCATTGCTAATTGGTATGAACATTAAATTCAAATCTCATTATGGCGGATTTAGAATAACTGGTATTGATTTTGAATAAAATCTTTACCTTATTTTTTTTTTGAATTACAATGAAAAAGTAAAAATAACAGTTTTAAAAGCAACATTCCAAGAGGATTTGGCTAAAGAATATGGTATTGATGATTTGGGAGTATGTCCGATTCTAAATGAAGGTGAAGTTTATTATGGGGATTGGGCAAAGCCTGAAGGCTTTTGTGATGAAGCATGGAAAGCAATATATCAGTATGTATTTGCATTGTCTCACGGTGTTGATAATTTATTTTATTATGGGGATTGGATTAAAAAACCAGGTATAGCTATTGTCAGTTGTAATGATGGGTTAAGGCCAGTTATATTTAAATTGGAAACTACTGATATTGAATCTACTTCAGATGATTAAAATTTTCCTGTGCTTTTTGTAAAATAATCCTAATTCTTTTCCATTAACAAAATATGGCTTACAGTAATAGCTACACTCATTTCATAGTTTTTATTTACTTTTCCCCAGGTTATTAATGGTTGTATTTGATTTCAGTTAATATTCCACTTGTTATTGATTCAAAATCAACCCATGGAATACAGGAGTAATTAGCTATATTTTCACAGTCTCGTTTTTCCATTTCAACATTGAATTCATCTATTTTGCCGGATAATACATCAGCTGATGTTTTTTTAACATAATTATGCCAGTTTTCAAAGTCATTAAATGTTTCAGGTGGTTTTATTCTCATTTCTTTATAGATTTCATTGTTTTCATCCATTATTGGGCAGACTCCATCTAAATATTCATGTTCAATTACTTTATCGTTAACTATTCTTCTTTTAAGCTGAGGTATGGAGTTTACAGCTTCCATTAAACACCCTAAAGACAATACAAAAAATGAATAGTTATTTTCTTTTGAATATTTCCACATTTTTTCAACGTTGATTCTGGCAGTCATTGAATATCTTGATGACTGGAAATTAATAAAAGGATTTTCATTTAAATTAAAATCAATTTCTTTCATATTTATTTCACCTTTTAAATTGAACTTTTTTGATAGTTACTTTTTTATACTTATATTTTAATAAATATTAATGTTAAATTCATAAATATTTTGTTAATTTGTTTAAAAAAAAGGTTGTTTTAACGATGAAAGTTGTTATTGTTAGTGGGGGAGCAGGCGGAATGTCTACTGCCTCAAATATTAGGCGTTTAGATAAAGATGCAGAAATTACTGTTATAACTCGTGATGAAAATGTGGCATATTCTCCATGTGCTATTCCTTATGTATTGTCTGGAAAGATTTCTTCTTTTGATGATATTATTATGAAAACACCTGAAGATTATAAAGAAGTCAATATTGATGTTTTAATAAAATCTGAAGTAACTGCAGTTGACAGCAGTAAAAAAACTGTCACTTATGAAAATGCAGATGGTGAAAAAACTATTGATTATGATAAATTGGTTTTAGCTACTGGGGAAACCCCTTTGTACCTCCTATGGAAGGTGTGGATTTAGAGGGTGTTTTCCAAATAAGAAACATTGAGGACGGTAGGAAAGTTCAGCAATGGGCTAAAACTTCTAAAAGTGCTGTTGTAACTGGTGCCGGATTAATTGGTATTGAAATTGTTTTTGCTCTTAAAGAATTAGGTTTAAATGTTACTTTAAGTGAAATGATGCCTCAAATTGTTCCAAGATCTCTTGATAGTGATATGGCTGATATTTTAACCAGATATTTGAAAATGGAAAATATTCATGTAATGCTTGGTGAACCTATTACTAAATTGGAAGGAGAAGGTGGAAAAGTTAAAAAAGCATATTTCGGTGACGGAAGCTGTATTGATGCAGATATGGTTATTTTAGCTACTGGTGTAAGGCCTGAATTGGAATTAGCTAAAATGGCTGGCTGTGATATCGGAAGATGGGCTATTTTAGTTAATGAAAAAATGGAAACTTCTGTTGAAGATGTTTATGCTCTTGGAGACTGTGTTGAATCTCAGGATTTAATTCTTCAAGCTAATACCATCAGTCATTTAGGTACTACTGCTGTTCGTGAATCCAAGACATTAGCTCGTACAATAACTGGTAAAAAATCTAATTTCAATCCTGTATTAAATGCTATGGTTTCTAAAGTAGGTAAATTAGAGTTTGGTGCTGTTGGTTTAACTTCCAGTTTTGCTCAGCAAAACAATATTAAACCTATTGTTGAAAAAGTAGAAGCACTTACCAGAGCCCGTTATTATCCTAATGCTAAACCTATGGATATTAAGATTATCTGTGACTGTAATGGTAGAATTATCGGTTGTCAAATAATTGCTGAAGAAAGAGTAGCTGAAAGAATTGATACAATGACTTTAGCTATTACTCAGGGCTTAAGTTGCTTTGAATTAAGTAATGTTGAATTTGCTTATGCGCCTCCAGTATCTATGGTTACTGATCCTTTAGCATTTGCTGTAGAAGAAGTTAGTAAGAAATTTAACTAACTTTTACGTGTAAACTTTTAAATACTTTTAGTTACTATAATATATTATATAAGAAATAAAATTTTTAGAGAGTGATATTATGCCAGAACATGGACATCATGGTCATGGAGGAGAAATGACTCCTGAACAACAAAAACAAATGATTGAACAACAGCTCAACCTCTCAAAAAACTTAGGACAAATTAAATATAAAATTGCTGTTATGAGTGGTAAAGGTGGAGTTGGAAAATCAACAGTAGCTGCAAATATTGCAGAAGCTTTTCAAAAAGAAGGATTTACTACAGGAATATTGGATGCAGATATTCATGGTCCAAACATACCAAAAATGTTAGGTGTAGAAGATCAGGACATTATGATTAACGAAGAACGTCATATGATGCCAGTTGAAGCACCAAGCGGTCTTAAAGTAATGTCAATGGCATTTATGTTAGACAGTATCGACACACCTATTATCTGGAGAGGTCCACAAAAAACAGGAAGTATTAAACAGTTAATAGCTGATGTAGCATGGGGTCCTCTTGATGTTCTTATTATTGATAACCCGCCGGGCACTGGTGATGAACCATTAACAGTTTTACAGACAATTCCTGATATTGATGCAGTAGTTATGGTAACTACTCCTAATGTAGTATCCCAGGAAGATGTTTTAAAATGTGTAAAAATGGTTGAAATGTTAAATGTGGAAAACATTGGTTTAGTTGAAAACATGGCTTACTATGAATGTCCGCATTGTGGTGAAAAACTCCATATCTTTGGTAAAGGTGATGGAAAAGAGTTTGCTGATGAAATGGAAATTACTTATCTTGAGATTTACCATTAACTGAAAAAGTATCAAATTCACCTAATAAAGGTGGAGTAATGGTTACTATTGAACCTAAATCAGATGTAACTAAAAGATTCACTGAAATAGTTAATGATATTCAGGATGATTTCTTTAAAAAGAAGATTAATTCTCTTCTTTTTAAACTACTTTTTTATAAAATATTTAATGTCTTATAATTGCTATGTAAACTGCATTAATAAGGGCAATATCTTTAGAAGAAATAAAATATAAACAGCAACTCCAGTTATGATGATATATAGATTGGAGGCAATGTAACTACTGGAAATAATGTTGTTAATTAGCTGTTTTTGTTCCAGCAATAGCTATAAAAGAAATTAAAAATGATTTGTATGAAGTATGATTTTGACAGCATAATTAATCGTAAAAAATACCAACTGCTTAAAATGGGATTTATTTGATACTAAGCTGCCGATGTGGGTAGCTGATATGGATTTTAAAGTTGCTCCCGAAATATCCGGAGAAATTATAAATAAAGCTAATGAAAATCTCTATGGATATGCCATAATTCCAGATGAATGGTATGATGCATATATTAACTGGTGGAAATATTACGGATTAAATATGGATAAAAACAATTTAAAATTTGTCAATGGGGTAATGCCTGCAATAGCAACTATTATTCGTAAATTAACTAAAGAAAACGATAAAATTTTAATACAAACTCCTGTGTATCATGTATTTTTCCATGTAATTGAAGATAATAACAGAGAAATTGTGGAAAATCAGTTAGTGTATAAAAATGGAAGCTATGAAATTGACTTTAAGGATTTGGAAGAAAAATTAGCTGATGAAAATGTAACTCTGATGATGCTTTGCAATCCTCACAATCCTGTTGGTAAAATATGGTCCAGAAAGGATTTGGAAAAAAATAGCTGATTTGTGTGCTAAATATGATGTAAATATAATATCTGATGAAATTCATTGTGATTTAACTGATCCAGATAAAAAATATACTCCTTTTGCCAGTATAAGCAATTATGATTCTGTTACAACAGTTTCTCCCACTAAATCATTTAATATAGCGGGATTGAATACAGCTGCAGTTTATATTGTTGGAGATAAATTAAAGGAAGATATTTTCAATGCTTTAGATGTTGAGTGGGTTAGTAGAGCCAATATTTTTGCTATAACTGGTGCAATAGCAGCATATAAAAATGGCAGACCTTGGCTTGATGAATTACGCCAGTATCTCTATGACAATAAGAAATTTGTAGCTGATTTTATAAAAGATGAAATTCCTGAAATTAAGTTAATAGATGCAGACGCTACTTATTTATTATGGTTGGACTGTTCCAGTTTAGATATTTCTTCAAAGGATTTTGTTAAGTTTTTAAATGAAAAAACTGGAGTGCTGTTATCTGCAGGTGTTGATTTTAGTAAAAACAGTGATGAATTTTTAAGGTTAAACATTGCCTGTCCAAGGAAATTATTAATGGATGGTTTAAAAGCTATTAAAAAAGGTGTAGCTATTTATAAATAAATTTAAGTGCTGCGGAGTTTATTTCATAATGGCCTTTTCTTTTATATCCTAAATGTATTCCGCTTTTTAGATGCTCTGGTTTCTAATCTAACCATCCCATATGAGAAATCTCGAAGATTGTCAATTGCATTTTCATCAATAGCTTTACTAAAACATGCATATCCTGAATTGGTTTTTATTTTATCTTTTGATGAAAACAGTTCTTCATTGTTTGTAATGTCTACATACACTCCTTCTTCATCAAAATCAGCATATTTTCCGCTAAATGCTTCTTCGTTCATAGCCAATTTAGTTACCTGATATGAAAGCAATGTTAAATTATCACTTGGATTCATTTTTATTTCAATATCTGAGTTTATTTCAGGATGTTTATCTAGGTATTTCTGATATTTTTCTTCAGCAAGATAAAATCCCCTTAAAAAATTTGCTTCAACAGGTAATTTGGGTTCTGATTGTTTTAAGAATTTTAAAACTGTTTTTGCATCTTTACTTTCATGCCAGTAAATTCTAATTTGTGTTGCGGTTTGGCTGGTTTTTTAATTATTTTTAGAAATTCTTTAAGTATTTCTTCCAATGTTGTTTCATAAGTATTGTAATTTACTTTTACACATTCTACATGTTTTGTTTTACCTGCAGCTACTTTTTCATATGTTGGATCATGGGTTATACCATTTGCATATCCTGTTTCTGTTTGTATAACTCCATTTAATCTTGAAATGTATGCTTCCACTTCCCAAAAGCACCCTCCAGCCAGGTAGATTGTTTTAATGTTGTATTTCATAATATTTGTTTTAATATGATAAGATTTATAAATTATTCTAAATAAAAATGTAATATAGTTAATAATAAATTTTGGAGGAGAAATATGTTTTATAGTACAATAATGAAAATTGATTCAATTGATAGATTAAGGGATATTAGGGATGCATTATTAGTTGAGCAAGGTATTAATCCTACCCGTCAAGGTGAACAAGCTATTAAAGTGGTTGTTGATAGAATTGATGAAATTCAAGCTACTTTAGATAAATCTGCTTCAAGACAATAGAGTGATTTTGTGTTAAGATTTGTAACAACCAGAAGACGTCTGTTGAGAAAAGGTGTGTATAAGTATAATCGTGTTAGAACCAGACAACAGCAGTTTGTAAGGGAAAATAAGAATTTAGTTAAAACACATCAAAATCCTAAAAAAGAAATTTCTGCTACTAAAAGGCGTAAATTAAGACCAAAAAAGAGAAGCAGATAAAGGATTTAAAATGTCTTATAGATATAAATATTATAGTAATTTTTCTATTGTCGATGATGAGGAAGCTGAAGAGGATGAATTATAATCTTTCTAATTCTTCTTTATTTATAATCTTTTTTTTTCATTGTGAATATTTACAATAATGCCTGTGAATTCATCATCTTTTTAGCAAGGTCTTTGAATAATTTATCAGAAACTTTAATTGGTTCATAGCCACTTACTCCTAAATATTTGCAACCTTCATGATACATATCTAAGTCAGTAAATACAGCAATTTTGAAGTTTTCTGCATGACCGATAGCTATAAAATCTCTTTCATTACCTTCACCTAAAACCGGACAAATAAATTCCATATTAAAACCACCATTTCGGTCCATCATAAAATTTTGTGAATGAGGATTAATCACCAAACCTTTAAAATTTTCATCATCATCAGCTAATTTTCCAATATCACCTGCAGATAAAACTTTACAGGATAATTTATCTAAAAATAAAGCTGATATTTTTTGTTTGCCTTCGCTATATTCAGTAATGTCTGTAAATATAGGGATAACATATTCTTTAGAACCTTGAGAAACATTGAATTTTACAAATCTTTCTGCTTCATCAATTAATGTTAAATAAACTTCTTTAGGGTATGTTTCTTTGATATTTGTTTTAACAGAGTTAAGTTCTATTGAATTTTCACTTTTGAGTTCTTTAGCTATTGTAGCATATAACTTTATAAATTCCTTTAGTTGACTTTTAGAAGCTTTAGTTCCGTCTTTTTTATAAGTTTCTAAATCTTCAGTTTTCATATATCTTTCTCCAGAGTATAATTGATTTATTATTTCATTTTTAAATTATATATAATTAATAAATTTACATTAATATTAATTCATAGATGCATTATTAGACTTTAACATGATGAAACTTCCAATAGATTCGCTGTTAAGTTACTAACAATATTTTTATAAATTATTTTTATTTAGTCAGTTTATAATATTCTTTTCAAAAGCTGATCCGCTTTCAAGTAAAAGAAAGTTTAATAGTATACTTTTTTATATCATGTGCAAAGTTGCCCAATGATTTTATGCAAATTGGTCATATGATTTTGTGCAAAGTTGCCCAATTAATTTATATGTAATAAATTTAATCTATGAATTGAGGAATTATATCTGGGTATTCAAATATAAATCTGGACTCATTGATGAATAAATTGATGAATATTTAGAAGGAATGATAGGTGCCATTCTTATTGAGAGTCCAAAATGGTGCGATAAAGCAACAACAGCTTGAACAACATACAAAAAATTTCAAAGAACCTAACTTTTTAGTAGTTATTACAGGTGGCAAATATGCTTATACAACAGAAGATGATGTTAATATTATTCATTACAGCTTATAGCATAATTTAACTGTTAACAATAAAGTTAACATTGAAAAAAGTTTTAATATGATTTTTACCATATTCATTTTAATAACTTTATAAATTTCATTTTTTATCTAATTGAAGAAAAAGGAGAGTATATCTCCTGGTATAAATTCAGCAGCAGTCCTGGTGATCTTCAATGACATTCTGACTAAATATTACAAAGTCATATTTTGGTGGGTTAATAGCTATTCCAAGGAAAGTATCATCATCTAAGTAGGTTTCCAATATGTCTGTTGATGATACAATTTCAGTTTCAAAACTGGCTTCACTGTCCTCTTTTTTAAATATTTCAATTGCTTCTTTTTACTTCTTCATCATCTGTATATAATGGTATGAAGTATTCATCATCTTCACCTACTATTAATGAAACAATTTCTTTTTTTCTTCGCCGTCATTATGTGTTACAAGATAAAAATTATTGTCAAAGATTACATGGTCGATTTCGTGACCTAACTGATGTAATTCTTCATGGTTTTCTTCTGTTTCTTCAATGCTCATGTATTTTTCGATTAATTCTTTAAGGTTATTTTCTTTTATTTCCATTTAAAATCACCTATATATCTATAAATATGTTTAATTCATATATATAGAATTAAGGTTTTAACAATGTCAATTAGTTTAAAGGAAAAATTAGCCGAATTAATTTTTGAATATGATGAACTGAGGTTTCATATCTGTCCTAAAATTGAAGATATGTATCTGCTTAGTTTTGGTTTTCTTGAATGTGAAGCTTATAATTTGGATATTGAATTGGAAATGATTAAAAGATATATTGAGCTGTTTAATCAGGGTGAGGATTTATCTGAAATTGATGAAAAGTTGGATATTGAATTTGAAGAATCAGTTGGCATGTTGGAAAAATATATGGGCGAATTAGATTTAGCTATTGAACGAAAAGATATTCATTTTGAGTTGTCTAAAGATGATTTGGACAGTTTAAACAGTCTTTATTTGGATTTAATTTATAAATTGCATCCTTCTTTTAACCCTGTTCAAAGTATTTATGAGAAAGATTTGTTTGAAGAAATTGTAGATGCTTTTGAGAATTATGATTTAACTTCTATGAGATCTCTGGCTATTCTAATTCCTGAGGGCAAAACAATTTTTGAAGATGATGATGTTTTCATAAAATCAATTAGCCAAATCAATCAGGAAATTTATAATATTAAAAATAGCTATCCTTATAACAAAAAAAAAGATTCTTGATGATGATGCATTATTTAAGGATTATAAGACTCAGTTATTGGATGTTGTAGCTAATGATTATTTGTTAATTGAAGAATACGGTAAAAAATTAGATGAATTAATTTAAATATATAATGAGTATTCATCCTCCTAAACACCACTAAAGGAGTAATAGCGAATACTCATTTTTAACCATCACCATTGTTCGTATTCGTAAAAAATAAGATATATCAAAATACGAACAATACTATTTTTGTTTTTTAGATATATAAACTTTTATAATTTATTTTTAAAATATTGTTAATAAAATGTTATATATAAGTTAGTACAAATAGATTACTATGTTTTCAAAAAAGCTTTTCTTATCATTACTTTTAATTGCTTTAATAATATCTATGGGCTGTGCTAATGCAGTTGACAGTTCCAATTGGAAAACTGTAAAAATAAATGATGTTGATTTTAAAATTCCTCCAAAATATCAGGGTGGTGACATCAATAATAACCATACGAATTATCATTATAATGATTTAAATACATTTGGTATTTTATGTATTGAGGATTATATTGCAAGCAGTTACGGGTGCTGGCATAATTTCAAAGGCAAAAACCTGACTATAGGTTCACATGATGTAGCATACTTTTATCAGTACAATAACTTTGCAAAACATGATGTATCTCATGCTTATTTTTCATCAGGAGATTCAATATATTGTATATCCGGGGGCAGCGGATAAATGACTGATGAAATAGAGGAGATCATAATTAACACTCCTGATTCTTCATATGACACAAGTACCTTTTATGGAATATTAAATGAAGCAAAACAGGAGTATGATAGTGAACAGACAAATGACCAGTCATATTATGTTTCAACACCAAGTACTGAAAGAAACAATTATTACATATTTTGGTGGCGTTAAAAGGTGATTAAATGAAAGAATGTCCAAGATGTGGCAGTAAATACGAAGATAATAACAGCAATTATTGTATTGATTGTGGATCAAGACTTATTAATCTGAATTCTTTAAACAAACCTGCATCAAATATAACTAAACATAAAAAAAAGAGGATACTATAAAACTGGAGATTATGCAAGGGATTTAAGAGTAGCTGAAGAATTATATAAACTATATGATAGAAACTGTGTTGCAAGATTGGATAATGTTAACGGACATTTACTTGCATCACAAGCAAGAAAAATGGATATTCTTATTGAACAGAATAATAAGATTATTAGTTTATTGGAAAAAATAACTAATAAACCTTAAAATTCTGATTCTATTGATTTGATTAAGTTATAAATAATTTTATTTGTGCTTACATCAACATCATATTTTTCACCTAACCGAATAACGCTTCCATTTAATGTATCGATTTCGGTTTTTATTTTCTTTTGAATATCCTGATATGTTGATGAATAATGGTTATATGTATCAGGAACTAGTTTTGAGTAGAATAATTTTTTATATTCATCGGGGGAATCCCATAATGTGGAGTATTCACTTTTTTTGATAACTGCAAATATTTCATCTATAATACTGTTCATAATATTTTTAGAGTATTCATTTTCAGTTAATTTACCATATGTACAGTTAAAATTACTCCTAATGGATTTAGAGCACAGTTATAAAGCATTTTAGCCCATAAATATTTATCAATTTCTGTTGTTGTTTCACATTTAATTCCTGATGCTGTAATCATTTGAGCTATTTTTTCTAAACAGTCAGGATTTGCATTTTGAAGTGATCCTAAAAGTATAGGTTCTGTGTATACAGTTATTTCACTGATATGTCTTTGAGGTCGTGAAAAACCTGTAATTACTCTTGCACAGTATACTTCATCTTTGGAAAAATATCTTAAAAAGGTTCATCATTAGCAAATCCATTCTGGAATATGATTATTTTACAGTTATCTTTCAAGATTTCTTTATTTTTAGCTAATTTTTTACTTATATCCTCATTAGCTACTGTTTTACTGCATATAAAAACATAATCAAAAGTTTTTTCAGGAATGTCTTTATAATCATCATATACTTGATATTCATCAGGTGTAAAAGAGTAATGGTGGAATAATCCTGTTCTTTCAAGTCCGTTTTCTTTAATTGCAGTAGCTGTTTTTCCTGTTGCATAAAAGGATACATTTGCTTTTTGTGAAAGCATAGATGCACCTAATCCTAATCCTACTGCACCTGCTCCGTCAATTAAAATATTCATTTTATTAATTCCTTTTGTCGTTACTGGTATTTTGTTTTTGATTTTATAAAATAATTTCCTATACAATAGATTTTTTACACTTGAAATATATGTCTACAATAGATTTTTTTTCAACTGTAATTTTTCTGAATAATTTGATGTAGGCAATTAAAAATTATAATAATTTAGCTGAAATTATCTGTAAACAGGTTTTTACTATGGGGAATGGATGATATGGAGCAGATATAATTAATTTAAAAAGCAGTTATTCTATTGTTATGACTTTAAACATAATGATTTCATTAAGAAAATGCGAATAATTTTTTCATTGTTTTCCTGTTTTTTAAGTAAATTTTTAATATTATAATAAACATAGTATCCTTTAATCACTATTTATTAGTGGAGGTTAAAAATGAACAAAATAAAATATATTATTTTACTATTCATTTTGCTCTTATTGATTATTCCAACAATAGTTGCTGTAGATGATAGTATGAAAGCCGATTCTACAATTATTGTTAATGCAAGTAATATTACTGTAGGAGATATTGAAAAGATAACTGTACATGTTAATGAAGATGCAACTGGAGTTATTAACATATCTGTTGATGGCAAAATTATTCCGCCCCTATTGACAAGGGAATAGCTACTTTTAAGATAGATAATTTGGCTAGTGGTTCTTATGATGTTTTAGCCAGTTATGACGGAGATGAAAACTATCTTCCAGGTACAAACACTTCAAGTTTTAATGTAGAAAAACCTGGTGCTTCTGCATCTGTCCCTGTTAAAGCTAATGAAAAACCAAGGCAAACTCTACAATTATTGTTAATACAAACAATATTGCTATGGGAGACAGCGAAAAGATAACTGTACGGGTTAAGGAAGATGCAACTGGAAGTATAACTATAACTGTTGACGGCAAAACATATTCAGCTCCTATTGATACAGCATTCACTACTTTTAAGATAGATAATTTGGCTAGTGGTTCTTATGATGTTTTAGCCAGTTATGACGGAGATGAAAACTATCTGCCAAGTACAAACACTTCAAGTTTTAGTGTAGGAAAACATAATGCACCAATTTCCGTTTCTGCTAAGGATGTAAAAAGAAGGTGAAAATGCAGTTGTTCATGTTAGTTTGCCTGCTGGTGCTACCGGTTCTGTAAAGGTTACTGTTTATGATAAAAGTTATACTAATCAGTTGATTGACGGAAAAACTACTGTCACTGTTCCTGATTTAGCAAAAGGATCATATATTGTTAATGTTAATTACAGCGGTGATGACAATTATTTGGCTAATTCAACACAGGTGCCTTTAAGTGTAGGTAAAAAAGCAGTAGAACCGCCAGCTATTGAAAACAGTACTGATGAAAACTTAAACGACATTGGGATTGATGCCTCTACAGGCCTTCCAATAGCTATATTGGCAATAGCATTGATTATAATTGCTGCTGTTGTTATTGTAAAAAGAAAATAAGTATTTACTTATTTTTTCTTATTTTTTAAATTAATAATCTATATTATCTATCAGAAATAAAACTGTATATTGAAGAGAATATTTTAATCGGAGAATAATATGGATACAGCTTTAATTTCAATCATTATAATAGCTATTGCTCTGGCAATGGATGCATTTAGTGTTTCCCTGACAAAGGGATTTACACAAAAAACCTGACAAAATCACAGATTTTATATTATGGACTATTTTTTGGTTTTTCAGTTTATGATGCCTGTAATCGGATACATTTGCGGTACAACAATCAGTTCATTTGTATCAACTGTAGCTCCATGGATTGCATTTTTCCTGCTTTTGGCTATCGGATTAAACATGATTCGTGAAAGCTTAGGCAGTGATGATGAAGATATTATGGATACTTTTAGCTTTAAGGAATTGACTCTGCTGGCTGTTGCAACAAGTATTGATGCATTTGCTGTTGGAATTACATTTGCATTACTGAATATGTCCCTGTTGCTTCCATGTACAATAATAGGAATTGTGGCATTTATATTCAGTATTGCAGGTATTTTCATTGGAAAAAACTTGGAAATTATTTCGGAGACAAATTTGAAATTCTTGGTGGTGTGGTCCTGATTTTAATAGGCATTAAAATTTTACTCGGATATTAATATATCTTAAATTAATTTTTTCTTTTATATTTTCAATACTTGCTTTTCAATTCAATTAAATAATGCATCACATAATTAAACAAATCAGTTTAGTTAAAAAATACTAATTTTTATTTACTTTAATGATGATATATAATCAATAAATGGGGGATATTATGAAAAAACATATGCGATTCTGGTTGCAGTTATATTTTTAATTTCAGTTTCAGCTGTTTTTGCAGCTGATTCATCTAAAAGAAATCTTTTTAGGTGGAGTTAAATTTAGTGTTCCGTCAAATGGGAGTTTACTCCAGATAATACAGGTTACCATACAGACAAATTTGGCATTGATCTGATTCAGGATAACTCATTGCCTGATGAGCAAAATACAATTAAAAATTCAAGCCTCACTAAAATGACTCTGTACCACCGTGATGTTTTAGCTATCTATTCAAAATCTTCGGATGATTTTAATGTTTTTATTTCTCTGCAGGTGATAAACTTTTTTAAAGCAAGCTGTAAAGAAGACAGTGATATTAAGAAACTTCAAGATATAGTTAAAAATTCACCAAATTCAACACTTACCACTGAGGAATTCTATGCCAGATTAGGTACAAATCCTTATTCTGACACTTTTAATGAACTGGATACGAATCATGACGGAAAACTTAGTATTGATGAATTTGAAGAATTAACTGAATATATAATGGAGGATTCATTTTGGGACGGTTATTCTCCTGAAGAAGTAATCATTTCTGAATTTGAAAGTCTTGACTCAAACCGTGACGGATTTTTATCTTACTATGAATTTTCAGATAGATTTGGATTCATTTAGTTTTAATGAATTGGTTCTGTCTGATATGCAACAATTATTAATGCATTTGCATTATTGAATGCATCCCTGTTGTTTTATGTTCAATAATAATGATTGCAGCATTTATATTCTCTATTGCACATATGCCAGAAACTTGGAAATTATTTCAAAGACAAATTTTAATTTCATACATTTATTATTTTTTAAATTTTTAAGAAAGCTTTAATTATTTTAATAAAAAGTCTATTGTATACAATTAAATCAATCGTTATTTTGATTAAAATAAAATTACATAATTTTAAAAAAGTCTATTGTAGAAAAAATTATTTGGAATTTTTGATAATGGCTACACATAAGGGCTGGCCTGCATTAAACACATCATAATCAAGAATTTCAAGATTATGATTTTTTAAAAAACACAAATATTCATTTTTGGACCATTCATTACTTTCAAAAACAAATAATTTCAATGTTTTAAGCATCAAACGCTGAAAAGTATTTCCTTTTACATAAGTAGGAAGTATTAAAATTCCGTTATCCTTAACAACACGTGTAAGTTCACTGATAGCTGTTTCAGGTTTATCCAATAAGTGCAACACATTGGCAGCCAGAGCCACATCAAAATAATTGTCTTCATAATTTATATTATTTAAATCTCAACAGAAACTTCAACATTGTTTAAGTTTTTAGTTTGTTTTTAGCTTTTTTTAACCATTTCTTCAGAATAGTCAAAGGCAATTATTTCTCCTAAATTTGGTGATAATAAACAGGTAAAAGCACCAGTTCCACAGGCTGCCTCTATTAATCTGTCGTCTTTGCCTGTGTATTTTTAAAATAAAATTAAACAGCTCTTTATTGTTTATTTTATTGCCTATAATTTTATCATAAACTGATGCATATCTGTTCCAGAAAGATTTATTGTTCATAGTATATTTTATTTATTCAATTAAACAGTTATAAACTTTTACTTTTTTTTTAACATTGAATTAATTATATTATACAAAAATATTTATATTATTGTTAAAGTTATATAATATATTAATTATGGTGGAGTTGGTAAAATGAAATACCAGTGTCAGATATGCGGTTATATTTATGATGAAGAAAAAGAAGGCAAATCCTTTAAAGAACTTGAAAAATGTCCTGATTGCGGATCAGATGTTTCTAATTTTGAAGTAATGGAAGAAGATATAGTCTATAAGACCTATGAATGTGAAGTCTGCCATTATGTTTATGATGAAGAAAAAGAGGGTTCAGTACTTATTAAACTTGGAAAATGCCCAGTATGCGGATCGCCGCTATCAAAATTCAAAGCAATCCAAAAAGTAAAATATGGGGCATATCAGTGTAAGGTTTGTAATTATATTCATGATGAAAAAGTGAAAAATACCATTAAAAGACCTTAAGGAATGTCCTGATTGCAAATCAGATATATCTAACTTTGAACCAATTGAAACAAATGAAAATAACTGGCTAATTTCATTTCCGGAACAGTACATCAGAAATGATGAATCAGTAAGGCATATGGACACTATTTATAAGTTATGCGATTCCGGAAAACCCATTACAGCACCAATGGCTACAGCATTGCCAATGCCAAATTGGGATGATATTCTTATTTTAGGAAACCAGTTAAATCCCATGCCTTTAGAAGAAGATGCTGAAGTATCAACTACAACTATAATAGGTAAAAATGCTAAAAAGCCACTGGTTATTGAAAGTCCAATATATGTATCCCATATGTCTTATGGAGCTTTGTCTAAGGAAAGTAAAGTTGCTTTAGCTAAAGGAAGTTTTAAGGCTAAAACAGCAATGTGTAGTGGGGAAGGAGGAATACTTCCGGAAGTTAAAAATACAGCATATAAATACATTTTTGAATATGTTCCCAACCAGTATTCAGTAACGGGTGAAAACTTAAAACTTCAGATGCAATTGAAATTAAAATAGGTCAGGCAACAAAACCGGGAATGGGAGGATTATTGCCGGGAGATAAAAGTAACGCCTGAAATAGCTAAAGTAAGAGAAAAAAAGCAGGTGAAGACATAATATCTCCATCAAGATTCCCGAATATTAATTCTAAGAAAGATTTAAAAAATCTGGTAGATGAATTAAGATCAAAATCTGAAAGGCCGTCCGATAGGTATTAAAATAGCTGCAGGATACATTGAAAATGATTTGGAATTTATTAGTTATGTCAAACCTGATTTTATTACAATTGACGGAAGAGGAGGAGCTACTGGAGCCAGTCCATTATTAGTTAGAGATGCAACAAGCGTTCCAACAATATTTGCATTGTATAGAGCCAGAAAATATCTTGATGAACATGATTTGGATATTGATCTGGTAATTACTGGGGGTTTAAGAGTTTCCAGTGACTTTGCAAAAGCCTTAGCTATGGGGGCAGATGCAATAGCTATAGCTTCGGCCAGTTTAATTGCAGTGGCATGTCAGCAATATAAATTATGTGATAAAGGACAATGTCCTGTGGGAGTTGCAACACAGGATAAAGAACTGCGTTCCAGATTAAAAATAGATATTGGAGCAAAAAGATTAACTAATTATCTTAATGCAAGTCTTGAAGAAATTAAAACTTTTGCAAGAATAACAGGACACAATGATATTCATGATTTGAATGTTTCAAATTTAGCTACATTCAATAGTGAAATATCTGATTATACAAATATCAAACATGTTTAGAGGTTATTAGTTTGAAAAACCCATTCTGTTTATTAAAAAGCGCTTTGGTGATAATTGTAATACTGATTGTATTGCTTAAATTAGTGCAGGTTATTTAATAGTATAGTTTCCCTTTACAGTGTGGACAGATTTTTCTTTTTCCGATAAATGTTTGTCCGCAGCATCTGCATTTATACATATTTCTGTCACAGTTAAGCTGAATTCCACATTCTTCACAGTAAGGTTTAGGACCTACAAATGCATGATTGCAGTTTGTACAGTAATATCTTGTTCTATTGCTTTGTTTATTTTGCAGTGATCTTTTAATTCCATAATAATAAACAAACACAACAGCCAGAACAAACAGGGAAAGTATCAGACTGCCTATCCCTGCAAATAATGTCATGATAAAACTTAAAATTACTATAACTACAATCCATTTTCCAGCTTTATAGGAGTAGTTTTCAATTGTTGCTTTATATACAAGATTTTCATCAGGTTTTGGAGTATTTGATAAGTTTCTATTTGCATCTCTTTTACCTAAATAAGTTAATAAAATATCTTCTTTTGAAGGCGGCATAACAATCACTTATATGAATTATATATTATTTTTAATAATTTTCACTATATAATTTTATTTTTAAATGTCTAAAAAATACTTTTATTAATTATAAACAACATATTATTTTTTATATTAAAGAGTTAATGGTGGAAAAAGATGCCTAATAAAAATAAAATTGGAGAAAAAATTAAAACTTTAATGGAAGTTAGAAATGTATCACTTGAAGAATTAGCTAATGACAGTGATGTTAACATAGAATTGGTTGAGAAAATATTAAACGGGGAAATTATACCATCTCTTACTCCTTTAACCAAAATAGCTAGAGTATTTGGTGTTAGAATAGGTACTTTTATTGATGATGATGAACAAACAGGACCTTTAGTCGTTAGAAAAGGAAAAAGCGATAAAGTTGTATACTTTTCAGGTGATGAAAACAAGACAGATGACAGTAATCTGGAATTCTACTCATTGGCTGCCGGAAAAAGTGACAGAAATATGGAACCTTTATCATTGACTTTAAAGTGGATGCTGAAGAAAGCCATGAACTCAGCTCTCACGAAGGTGAAGAATTCCTCTATGTTCTTGAAGGAACAATTGAAGTTATTTATGGTCAGAATAACTATGTTTTAGAAACTGGTGACAGTATTTACTATGATTCAATTGTATCTCACCATGTACACAGTTCCAATGATGAAACAGCAAAAATCTTAGCTGTAATATACACACCGGTAGATTAAATTTAATTTCAGGAGTTAAAAATGTTATTCAGTGAAGACACGCTAGCAGATTTTTTGAAAAACAAGTAGAAAGACTTCCGGACCATGAATTTTTAATTTATCCTGATAGAAACTTGAGATTCACATATTCTGAATTTAATGAAAGGGCTAACAATTTAGCTAAAGGATTATTATCTATTGGTGTTGGAAAAGGGGACCATGTAGGAATATGGGCTAAAAATGTTCCCTGAATGGTTGACTTTCATGTTTGCAACAGCTAAAATAGGAGCTGTTTTAGTAACTGTAAATACTGCTTATAAAAAGTCATGAACTGGAATATATTCTTAAACAGTCAGATATGAAAGCTTTTAGCTCTAACTGACAGATTCAGAGACAATAATTATATTGATATAATCTATGAGTTAGTGCCTGAACTTAAAACCTGTCAGAGAGGAAAATTAAATTCTGAAAAATTCCCATTTTTAAAACATGTTATTCATGTAGGTCAGGATAAACACAGAGGAATGTATAACACTAATGAATTATTATTGTTAGGTCAAAATCAGGATGATGTAATCCTAAAAGAAATCAAAAAAAAGAATTTGACAATAATGATGTAGTAAATATGCAGTATACCAGCGGTACAGAAGGTTTCCCAAAGGAGTAATGCTTACCAGCAGAAACATCTTAAATGACGGATATTACATTGGAGAAAACATGAACTTCTCTGAAGAAGATAGATTATGTATTCAGGTACCTTTATTCCATTGTTTCGGTTCAGTTTTAGGAGTCATGGCAGTAATCACACATGGTTCAACTATTGTAATGCTGGAGGAATTTGATCCGCTTTTAGCTCTTTCAGCTATTCAAAAGGAAAAATGTACTGCAATTCACGGTGTTCCAACAATGTTTATTGCAAAATTGACACATCCTATGTTTGATATGTTTGACACGTCATCACTTAGAACAGGAATCATGGCGGGGTCAACATGTCCTGTTGAAACCATGAAAGAAGTAATAGACAAAATGAACATGACTGAAATCACCAGTGTATACGGTCTAACAGAAGCATCTCCGGGAATGACACAAACAAATGCTGCAGATACATTTGAGAAAAAAAGTAAACACTGTAGGAACTCCTTTTCCAAATGTTGAAGTTGCTTATAGATCCGGATACTGGTGAAGACATAACTGAAGTAGGTAAAAAAGGAGAAATAGTCTGCAGAGGATTTAATGTAATGAAAGGATATTATAAAAATCCTGAAAAAACAAAAGAAGTCATAGAAGATGACGGATTTTTTACACTCCGGAGACTTGGCTACCATTGATGAAGACGGATACTATTCTATTGTCGGAAGAATTAAAGACATGATTATCCGTGGAGGAGAAAACATCTACCCACGTGAAATCGAAGAGTTCATATATACAATAGATGGAGTTCAGGACGTTCAGGTAGCAGGAATACCTGATGAAAAATACGGTGAAATCGTAGGAGCATTCATAATCAAAGAAGAAGGCTCAGATTTAACTGAAGAAGATGTAAGGGACTATGCAATAAGTAAAATAGCCAGATATAAAGTTCCAAAACATGTATTCTTTGTTGATGAATTCCCATTGACAACAAGCGGAAAAATCCAAAAATACAAACTGGGAGACATAGGTTTGGAATTACTTAAAAAACGTGAAAATTAAAAATATAAAAATTAGAAAAAAACTGCTTAAGTTTCGATGAATGAATTGATTTTCTAAATACATAATAGTGATTATATGATTTCAAAAAACTTTTAATATCTTTACTTTTTTATTAGTTTAATAGTTTCAATTAATTGTGTAAATGCAGTAGATAGTTCTGATTGGAAAACAGTAAAATAAATAATGTTGATTTTAAATTACCTCCTAAATATCAGGAGGGTAAACTTAATAAAGGTACTTATATGATTAATAATATTTTTACATTTGGTATTAGATGTTGATAGTAATATTTCATATATGTACGGAAGTGATTATAATTTTAAGGCTAAAATTAAACTGTTGGAACACATGATGTGTCATATATTACTGAATATGTAGATGTTGTAAATCATAATGTATCTTATGCATATTTTGCTTCAGGAGATTCATTTTATTGTATATTCTGGAATGGTCAAATGAATGAAGAAATTGAAGAAATGATAATTAACACTCCAGATTCTTCTTATGATACTGATGCATTTTATGGGATATTAGATGAAGCAAGACATAAATATGATGATAAACAAGCTGATAAAGAAAAATCTATTGAGTATGAGGATAGGTTAATTAGAGAAAAGTATTATAATCATTTTTACTATTATCCTTATGGATATTATTGGTATTGAATAAAATAACAGAACAATAAGTTTATTAGAAAAATATCTAATAAACTTTTAAAATTTGATATAAGTCTGAAGTACTTAGATATTAATTAAAAAATGTGATTCGATTGAAGTATGTTTGCTTCAAAAAGATGCAATTAAACTTTGACTTTTGTTATTAATAATTCTAGAATTAAAAGTAAATATTTTAACTAAAAAAGATAGATTTTCATGAAATATACAGAAAAAAATAATTGAATCATCAGTATTGTTGTTAGTAATAATTGATATGATATTATTATTAATATTGACTTTTTCCAATGTTTCTCAACATGTAGAGCAGAAAATTATTTACTTTGATTTATTTGTTTGTTTCATTTTATGGATTGATTTTATATATAACTTATATAAATCAAATAATAAAAAACAATTTTTAAAAGAAAACTGGTTAACTATTATCGCAATAATACCTTTTTAGACTATTTTTTCTTAAGATGGTTCAGATTCATAAGAATAATACGTTTAATAAGATTCAGCAGAGTATTACTCTTTTTAAAAGGATGGGGACATTCAGTTGTTTATTTTATCAAATCAACAAACCTGGATAAATTGATATATGTTGTGGTAATATTTGTTGTAATTTCATCTATTGCTATATTATTTATTGAAGATTCAGTTACAAATTTAATTGATGCATTTTGGTATATTATTGTAACATTAACAAGTGTTGGTTATGGAGATATAACTCCACATTCAATAATAGGAAAAGTAATTTCATATTTTGTCATATTATTAGGAATTATTTTTTCAGCACATTAACTGCAGCTATATCATCCATATATGTGAGTAAAATAACTGATGATTCTGAAAAAGATTTGAATAGTAAAATTGATGAACTTAAAGAAGAAAAAAAAAAATTAGAAAATAAAATTGATGAATTAAAAGAGATTATAATGAAAAATAATTAAATTCATATTAATTCTTTTTCTTTTTGTATGTTTGTTTCAAAAGATGCAATTAAAATTTAACTGCAAATAAAGTATGGGAAGATATAAAGTTCTAAATAAATATATGTCTTTCAGGAGGATTAGAAAATGAATTCTCAAAAAAAAAGTAAAACCTTTTAATCCATTTGGTGGTGAAATTTTTGATGATCAATCTGTAATGGATTTGAATCAAGAGTTGATTAATGGAGATATTACTCTTGAGGAATATAATCAAAGAATAAAAGAATTATGAAATAATTCTTTTTTGAACATTTCACCACATAAACCATCATATTAATCCATAACCATAAATTGAGGATTCACCATGTCTGATAATGAAACATTAAACCGAGACAAATTATTACTTAAATTAATGATTCATGCTTATGATGAAGATTTAGCTCGTAATGAGTTAGTAGATACAAAAAATAGTCAAATGACTGCTCTAACGGGTGTGATGTTAACATTACAATCTACATTATTTACGGATTTGCTGGTTAATCAATTTTTAATTAAAGACTTAGTTCCAGTATGTTGTAAAATATTCTTGTCTATTGTGATGATTATGTCAAGTTTGTATGTTTATTCTTTTGTATAAATTTATTGATGCTTATGTCTTTTCAAGTAAATTTGATTTGGTTCCATCTCCTGAATTATTATTGGATTAAGCATGTAATAATGTTCCAGAATTTAATGCACAGGCGGAATGTATGTTTGCTTCAAAAAGATGCAATTAAAATTTGACAAGAGGAAGAATCTATGGTTTATAAAAGAAAATATAAAGTTAATAAAAATGAATTAAAAAAATATTTTCAAGATTTAACAGAACTGGAAGATTGGATACCATATATAATTCGAATGGAGTTACCTAAAGGTTATTCTTTAAAGTTAGGAAAAAATGCTACCAATAAAGATTTGTTGAGTAAACGATTATTGGAACATAAACTTGAAAATTCTAGAAGTACAATGAATGGTCACAAATTAATGGATTATGAAATTGACATATTTATTAGAAAATACTCTTATTTCACATCATTATTTGATAAATTATAATTATTTGATTTAAAAGGATTAATAATATTATATATTGAATGAATAATATGCATGTTTGCTTCAAAAATATGGAATTAAAATTTGACTATATAAAGATGTGAAAATCAATGAAAGTAAGAGCTTTAAAAGTGATGACAAATTTTTAGAGAATATGCCTCAAGAGTTGATGGATGAATTAATAAATCTTAGAGAACCAATTCCAATGAGGATTAGGGTAATGGTTATGGATTATTGCCCTAATTTTAATAGAAAAAGATCGGATGTGATTGGGGAAGATGAAAAATTAATTAAAGATATTAGGCAAGAAAGAGTTGTAGCTAGATCCCTTGAAGGAGTTAAAGCCAGAGAATATCATAATAATCTTGCTTTTGAGTTCATTGAAAAACATCCTCAGTTTGCACCAATTATTAAAGAAATTAAATATATTGATATTTAAAATTTTTATACTATTTTTTTATATTATTTTAAATAGGTATGTTTGCTTCAAAAGATGCAATTAAACTTTGACCTAATTAACCGTCCCATTTTTTTAACTAACTTTTTGTATACATTATAGCAACATTTATATATCAATTCCAACAGAATAATATTTACTTGTGTTTATCTTGATTAAAAGATATACAAACTAGGTGAAAATTATGAAGAATTTTGAATTTTTAAAAGATTTTGACAGTGACATGTGTATGTTTGCTTCAAAAAGATGCAATTAAACTTTGACTTAAAACAGTAGATAGAGATGATTATAATTTAGATGAATTTTTAAAACTGCTTCAGTTATTACCTAAAGATTCAGATGAGAATATCATTAAAGATTTTAAAGAAAGATTTAAAAAAGACTATGATGAAACTTCTGAAGCTTTAGAATGGCATATAGAAACTTTAGTCAATTTTGGTGGCGATTCAACTCACAAAATCTATAAAGCAATGATTGAAGTAATTAATGACATATTTAATGATATGCCATCAACCGATAAAGATGGCATGATTGAATACTTACAGGAGATGATATAATGTTAGGAATATTCGCTTTAGCAGGAATGATAGCAACTCCAATAATTGGAGGAAAAATGATTAAAAAGATATTACCAACTATACTGTTGATTCTGTAGTTAAACCTTGCACACAATACAGTCCTATTGGTAATACTATAAAAAATAAGAAAACTATTGAAAGAAATTTTTTAAACATCTGTAAAAGATGCGAAATGACTATAAACAAACAAGATGAACTATTAGATATAAGAGAATGCAAAATAGGAGAAGAATATTTAATGTATCAAGGATTCGATGAAGAATCAATTGAATACTTTAAAGAACTATTTAATGAAAACATAGAATGGGGAGAATATAGACAAAGAACAGAAATAAAAGAAAAACATGAAAAATATTTAGAAATGTTAGAAAGCGACCCACAAGACTGGGAAGCAACAGTTTATCGCAAAAATTACTACGGAAATGAACAAATTGATTATCGAATTAATAAATTAATGGAAAATGAATTATGGGGAAAATCGTATCCACTAAGCCAAGATACATCAAAGGTGAAGGTACTGCAAAATACATGGAATTACATAACATAAAAGCACCTAAACCAATCATAAACGATTTAAATAACATATATAAAGAAGTCTGTTGGTTACAAAAATTAGAAGATGGGAAGTGGTAAATATGGAGATATATGATTATTATAAAGAAAGATATCCTCAATTTGACTGGGAATCATTAAACCATCATGGATTTCATATGGCAATAATGAAGATAGGATTATGTAAAACACATGAAAGAGATAGAGATGGGGGATTATATGACTGTGAAATAGTTGATAATCAAATATATGGTTATCTCGGTACTACTGGTATTAAAGTAAAAGGATATATTGACAAAGAAGTAGAAAAAGAATTTATTAAATCATTAGCAGATGGTTCTTTTTTTTACAGATTTGCTAAAGAATGTTACGGTATAAAATGGTAAAAATATGATATACAACTGGGAATTTGATGATAGTGTGGACTTTGCTCCACCACACTATCGAAAATCAAAATATCAAAAAGTTGAGCAATTAGGTAAACAAATAACTAATGAAGCAACTGCTTTAGAATATTTAGAAGCATTTGAATATGTAGCATATTTATATGTTTGCTTCAAAAGATGCAATTAAAATTTAACCAATAAAAAAAAATAAGGGTATGATAATAATGAAGTCTAAAAATGATAAAGAATCAAAATATCCAATGACATATAAAGAATTCGAAAAAAGAGTCACTGAATTATTTTTAGATCGAGCAGACTCCCCATCTGATTTAGAATTTAGACAATACATTCTAAACAAAGAAGTAGATGATCTTATAGAATGCGAATATAAAAAAGTGCTTGTTCTGATTATGTTAATCCTAATTATCATTCTAATCAATTTACTGATGAAGGTTTACTCAGACAACCTGTTCGTATACTTGAAATGATTTAAAGTAGAAGTAATGATATTATTTTTCAATGTTTATGTATCCTTTCTCAATCAGTATGTTTGCTTCAAAAAGATGCAATTAAAATTTAACAACAAAGTGTAAACTATATTATAAAATTATTATTAATTTAACTAAAATGGTGGTATTATGGGAGAAAATATAATGGATTATTCAAATAAACGTCCGATTGGTGGATTGAATGTTGATTATTTTTAGAACATGCTGAAGAAATAATAAACGATACTGAACATTTATCTAATCCCTATGATTTTGGAGTATTGCGTATTGATGATGATAGTCTTGTACGCCATTATTATCATGAATTAGAAAAAACACATAGGAGCATGTGGATGGCATTTGGAAGAACCCCCTCCTTTATGAATCCTGGTGAAACTTCATATAGTAAAGCTTTAGATAGAGTTACACGTGAATATTGTGAAGCAACAGGACACTGGGACTTATTCAATTGGGAAAACATAGAAGATCATCCATACCCGGAAGAGGAAAAATTCAATTACTAAAAATAATAATCCTGGAGGATTTAAATTATGCATATCTATATTGAGGGTTCGGATAAAAGTAAGACTATTGATTTTGATAATGGTATGAAATTAATTGTAAATTATGGTACTCGAAACGATGATGGAGTCTGTGACTGGGATCAACAAAGAATAGAAGGAGATTTTAGAAAATCCATATTATATGATAAAAATGGTGAAGTTATTGAAAAATTAATAGAACCTAACCCATTTGTAGATAGAAGTTATGAAAATAACAGATATCAAAACCAAGGCAATAACTGGCAAAATGAAAAAATTTATTTCAATAATGGAATGAGAATAACATTCGATTTTGGATCCAAACTAAGAGACGGCACATATAATGGATGGGGTATGGACAATAACCATGGAAGCGGCATGCGAGTTATTATTTATGATGAACATATAAACACCATCACAGAAAAACACATGGAAAACAATGTCAGTAAAAGCATACCTGATGATGCTTATGACCCATTCTTATAAAAAAAACATTAATTAACCTAGGTAAATTACCAATTTACCCCACTTTTTACCACTTATCTAACCCTCACCCCCACCTTTCAAAGAAGTTTCTAATTGCTCACGGTATAGTATGAAGAAGACCCTCAAAAAATGTTTTTTTTATTTATTCTATATGGTATGTTTGCTTCAAAAGATGCAATTAAAATTTAACAAGAGATAAATATGTTAATAAACATAAAAATAAATATAAAAAATTATATGAAAATAAATTATCAGATTATGATTTTGAAATCAAATTTTTATATTAAAAGGAGTGTTGTTTCATAAGGTACTTTGAAGTTAATGGTCTTGATGCAAGTCGTCGTGTTGGTTATGGACAATTTAATACAGATCATACGGCAACCATAGACCTGTTTGATACCGAAGAAGAAAAGATGGAGCATATGAGAGGGATGTATAAGACTAGTCCTAAAGCTTTTGCTGAATGGAAAGAATGGTGTATGTATGTACATCTTTTGACTGATATTTTGGTACTCTTGAAGATCCTAAAGAATTTGATGAAGAAAAACTATTTGCTGAAGACTAAAACCTACTTTTTTATATTATTTATACTTTTATATTAATCCTAAATAGACATCATTATTATTTAATAAATTTCATATATTATTAAGTGATAGTTGATGTGTGTTGAGAAAGAATGTTTTTGAGTTTAATGAGTCAGGATTGTTACCTCAAGGTTGTCATGAAATAACTTTTGGAGGGTATGTTTGCTTCAAAAAGATGCAATTAAAATTTGACTAATCATAGGTATGATGATTTTAAGAGAGAGTATTTAAGTATTCATAAAGAAGCTAAACGTATGGGAGTAATATTATGAATTTTATCAAGTATCTTAAATTATTAAGAAATCCTAATGAGAAGTATTATTGGTATGATGTTGATAAGGAATGTATTTATATTCCTGGTGAAGATATTGCATTGTATTTAACTATTGATGAAATTGACAGTATTATTTTTCATAGAAAAAATTTAAAAAGACATCTAAAGAACTTTTGAAAGGATAATTTTTAATGAAAAGGTTACTTTTTGGACATTGAATTATTTTATTAAAGAATATGAAAAAGGTTTGATGGATCCCATGATTAAATGGATTGTAAATAAGGGATATATCAGTCGTGGTGAGCATTTTCTTGATAGTTATTTATTAAGTGATTAAATTTTTTTTATTTTTAATCTTTTTTTCTATTTTTCCACTCCTATATATTGAAGGGGATAAAATATTTTATAATTTTATCTTTTTTGTGAAAAAAATAAAAGACATTATTATAATTATATATGGGAGGATAATATTATTTGGATGCAACTACACTTTTTAAAAACCTGAAGCATGCTGAAATAGAGTGTCCTTCTTGCAAGAAACATAAAAGGGACTGTAAGAAGGTTTATTATGATGAGTGGTGTGCTGAATTTGTTTGTAAAAATTGTGGTCTTGTAATAAAACACTTATAAAAAATATTTTATCATATGTTATTGTACAATTAGCTTCGTATTATCATTATTTGACAAGTATGTTTGCTTCAAAAGATGCAATTAAAATTTGACTGGAAAAAAGGACACAAAACAAACCCTGAAGAATATGAGAAAGAGCCTATTATTTTCTTTGAATACACAGGAAAACAAAGCGAATATTTATCTGATGAGGACTTTATAAGTAATGATAAGTATAAAGGTAAAGATTATGATGATACTGAAAAAAATGAGGGATAAGGTGATGAAAAAATGAAAGAAAAAAATATCCCATGACTTATAAAGAATATGAAAAAGAGTTATTGAACTATTTCTAGAAACAGGAAATTATGCTACTAAAGAAGAAAAGCTAGAATTTTTAAATGAAGAATTATTAAAAAACGATCCAGATTTTATTAAAAATTTATATAAAAGTGATTGTTATAAATATGATTATCCTGAAAAACAAGGTATAATGGACCCAGAGTATATTTTTTCTGATAGGAGATTATTGATAATCCCAGTTTATAATTTGGAAATGCTTTTCTAAAAAATCATAAAAATCATGGAAAAAAACTTGCAATAATAATAAATGTATGAGTTAGGTGAGCAGTAATGAAATATGAAATTAATAAAGAATTATTACCTGAGTATTATGATGCACTTATAAATTTTAAAGATTGGATTCCTAGTGTTATTCAATTTGAATTACCCACTGAAATTAGTTTAGCAGTAGGAGGAGATAATAAGGCTCTTCAATTTGATAATCAGTTTAACCATTCTCGTGAAAAACAAATAAAATTTAGTGATGAGGATTTATCTTGGGAGGAAGTTTCTGATTGGGAATGTGAAATTTTCCTTAGGAAATATCCTTATTTTACTCCTTTGTTTATTATTGATGAAGATTATGTTTATGTTCCTCCTACACCTAATAAACATCAATCTACTATTAATCCTATTTCTAAACTTTTAAGAAAAATTTTTTCAATTTAAAATGTATGTTTGCTTCAAAAGATGTAATTAAAATTTAACATTATATGATTACAAACACAATTTTATATTTCAAAATGTAATATTGTGGTAGGGTATTTATTAAATTTGAAAACAAAACTATGTATTGCAGGGAAGTTTGCAGGATTTGGGCGATACGTGAACAGAAAGCAAAGTATCAACAAAAATGTAGAAAATTAATTAGTAATGAATTAAGGGAGCCTGGTACAACATTTCTTTCACAGCATGCTTTGAGTGATTTTGGTTTGGAGGAAAGAACTGTGAAAAGAGAATTAAAAAGAATAGGAGTAAAAACATGAATAGTTCTAAATATTATGATGAATTATATGATTATGCATTAAATATTGTTTCTAAATATGAAGAATTATTAGATTGTAATTTACATGTTCTCCCTAAAGGATTTTTTATTACTTTTGAATTTATCTTTAAAATTAAAAAAGAATTATCTGAAGAGCAATTTAATAAACTAGGAAGAAATATTTCACAAGAGTTATATTATTTTTGTAAAAAATTTGGTGTTGAAAATAATTTTGTTGTTGTTTTGAGTAGATATTAATTCATTTCTTTTTTTTCTATTTTTCCACTCCTATATATTGAAGTGGATAAAATTTTATAATTTATCTTTTGTAAAAAATAAAAGACATTTTATAATTTATATTATTGTATATTTCTTTCGAAAAGATGCAATTAAAATTTAACAAAAAATAAAATAAATTTATTCAACAATTTTAACCATAGGTTTAAATTGAGGGTATTTATCAAGAAAATCTAAAGCATATTGTATATGATATTCCCTAGCTTCTTTGTGTTTTCCCTCATATTTTAATCTATGAGTTACAGCTCTTTCATCCTGATCTAAAGATTCAAACTCTGGATGTTCAATATATTGAATTAATCTTAATCTATTAATATTAGGAATAACTTCACGTACAATACTCATTAATCTATGTGGTAAACCTGAAGGTGTTGTAATGAAATCTCTTAATTGATCTTCAGACCAATTTTTAACAAAGTCATATTTAGGAATCAATTTTTCAACCATGCTAATGAACCCCCAGTATTGTTAGTATATCATATAAAAAATATTATTTTTTTGTAGTATGGATTTTCTTTAATAATTTCGCTAATTAAATTATTTTGATTATCAAAAACTTGCTCAAGATAATGGGAAGCATAATCTCTCTCTTCCTTTCAATAAATCCAATATTAGCTTTATGAATATACAATTTAATCAGTTTTCCATCATCTAATGGTAAGATATCATAGAATAAGTCTTCTGAATTTTCATATGGTTCTTCAAATAATAATATAGAATCATCAACAAATATTTCACTTTCTTCAGGAAGCACTCTTTTATAATATTCTGTGACTGCTTGATCAAGATATGTTTTAGGTATTTTATAAAACTCATCAGAAGGTAACTCTCTAAGTTCTTCCCAAGTCATACTTTCATATTTATTCATAAAACCACCTATTGAACTTCAATATTATATTGTTTGTTTTTAGACATATAATTTTTACAAATTCACTAGCTCTTTTATTCGTATGTTTATTTCGAAAATATTTAATTAAAAGTTAACTCCATGTTTTTTCACTTTCCTTTAAAAAATAGTCTTTATTCTGTTGAATTAAAATATTTAAAGATAATCCATTCATCATCAAACAAAGCATTGTTATTACATTTTCTTCTCTACAATCTTTTTTTAAAGTAGTTTAAAATAAAAATAAAAAATAATAATACAATAAAAAAATAAATTATATTATGATATACAATATTGCTGTTTTTGGCTCATGTGCAAGTAGAGATAATTTTTACAGTGGCATAAATCCAGATTATAAAAAATATTTTAATTGCTCTATTTCATCACAAAGAGGTTCAATAATAAGTCTTATGCAAGAACCAGTATCCTTTAAAAATCAGGATATCCCAAATATTGCCAGAAAATAGGGTGAATAAAGCAGGAACACTTTATTAATCAAGATTTAACTAAGAACTTTTTAGCAGAAGTAAAAAAGTTTAAACCAGATTATATTTTAATTGATAATTATTTTGAAGTGATTTTTTGGTATAATAAAATATGAAAACTGTTTTATTACAAATAATTACTGGGATTTGCCAAAAACAAAATTTCATACTGAAATTAAACCATACACAAAAATCAATATGTATAATGACCCAAACACTTATTTAAAATTATACAAAAAAATATGGGCTTATTTTTAGATCATATTCAAAAAGAATCACCAAATTCACAAATAATTTTAAATCCCGTTCGATTAGGTTATAAAATACTTAAAAATGATAATAAGATAGAAGTAAATAAAAATTTTAAATCCAATGCAAAAAACACCAATAAACTTTTTAAAAAAGTAGATAATATATTAAAAAAGCAAAAAGATGTAATCACCCTTAAAATTAAAAAAGAAAGAATACTGGATGAAAATCATGAATGGGGATTAGGACAAGTACATTACACTCAACCATACTATTTAAACATTTTAAATCAATTAAAACAAATCTCAAAAAATGACAAATCATTATTATCAAAAATATATGAATTATTTTAAGATGAAGCAGTTGCAGGTGAAGTTTTAGAAAAAATATCATGTTTTCGCTAGAATGAGATAATATTATGAAGTTATTCCAATGAAATGGGAAAAAATAATTTTCTGAAAATAATCCCCATTACTGTAATGTGCCTGATTTATCATACTCAAAAATGGCAATTTTCCGTTAAGATATGCCTAAACTATTTATTAAATCATATGTAACTATAATATATGAAAGTAGATTTTAGTCTGGTCATACTGGGGATTTTCATTCTTTTAATGATTTATTTTGCAGTATTTTTAGAAATAGACATTGAATATATATTTTTGGCATGTTTTATATTTGCATTTATTGTTAATGGAAGAGATTATAAAAAATGAGACTTCAAAAAAAAGAGTTTATTATTGGAAACTCTGTTTCTTCCGTAGTTGGAGCAGTAATACTTTTTGCCATAATATTTGGTGCAAGCGGATTTTTATTGGATACTCTCCATGATGCCAAATTCAATGAGGAAATAGATGAAATCGGACATCACAATAACACAGTTACTGTTGATGAATTTACACAGTTCGGTCCTGATTTTCCAAAGCTTACTGGATTGTTGGAGATGACGGAAGAAAATATACCATAAGCGAAGGAATGCATAATAAATTAAATGCAGAATATAATAATTCAGTTGCAGGCCATAAACTAAACATATTTTTCAATGTTAAAAAACAGCCAGAAGAGGTCATATCAATTATATGGCAGATAACATAACAACTGATAGGGAAATAATAATCTAAAGAGTTAAAGATTCAATAGCTAAGTTATGGCTGGATTGAACATTATTGAGTTTGAACTTAGGTAATTTTTTAATCATATGGACTGTCTGAAGGTCATTGTTTGTATCTACAGTTGTTTCAAATCCCATTTTTTTCCAAAAGTTTAATCCCCCATTTAAATTTTTATGGGTGTGGAGATAAATTTCTTTATAGCTGTTTAAATAGCTAAATGACTCTACTAGTTTGAACAGTTTTGTTGCAAGACCCAGTCTTCTGTATTTTCATCAACATATAATCTCCAGATGCTTGCAGTATCTTCTTTTTATATAAGCCTTCAAATTCTCTGAATTTTTTGTCATAGCCTCTTACAGCTATTGTAGCTATTATTTCATCATTTTCAGAATTTTTGCCAGGAACAAATTATTTTTTCTCGGATTTATGTAATATTCATTTAGTTTCATTATGTCTTTATGATATTCCGGCACATATCCGTATCCGTATTCTTTTTTTGATCTGCTTAAATAAAAACTCCTGAGTTCTGGTTTTTTCACAAATATTGTCAGACAGTTGAATAATTTTAAAGTTCACTTTTGCCCCTCCATTAAATGTATTACTTTTTTGAAAATTTTAATCTATTTTTTAATACTTTATTTTTTAAAAAAAATGAAAGTATTACTTTATTTCTTAAATTGAAGCTTTAGTAATACTTTATTATCATATACTAAACTTTAATATATAATAAACTAGAAAATACTATATATAATTTGTTATTTAATTTGAAAAATATCGTGATATTATGAGTTGTTATAAATATTGGGGTAAAATTGAAGAAATAGCTGATAAACTTTCCAATTTCGGCAATCTTGATGATGATATGGACGCTTTGGATGATGTTGCTATCGATGAGGTTATTGAGATTTTAGATGAAGTTGAAGTTATTGCACATGATAAAACAATCGATTTTGACTCTGCTAAACATATTCTTGATGATGAAAAGATGAACCGTGCATTAAAATTAATCCGTAAGTTTTATGTTTATGTCGGTGCCAGACTGGAAATGGAAAATGCATTAAAAATACTTAACTCAGATAATCCAAGAGAAGTAGCTTGACTCTTTTCACTTTTATGAGCGTTATATAGGATTAATTAATAATGAAAGTAAATTAGCTAAATTCAATGATGAAAAAACCTTTTTATTTCTGGGAAGCGGACCGCTGCCTTTAACTTTAATTATGTTCAATGAAGTATTCGGATGTAAATGTATTGGAATTGAACAGCAGGAAGATGTAGCCCAGTTATCCAGAAAAGTTTTGAAAAAATTAAACCTTGATAACGATATTAAAATTGTTATAGGTAATGAAAATACAATAGCTGATTTGGATTATGATATTTTGATGGTAGCTGCTTTTGCAGAACCTAAAGAAAGGGTATTTTCAATATTTGGGATGTGGTAAGTGAAAAAACACCTGTTCTTTATAGAACCTACACCGGTATGAGAGCTATTTTATACTCTCCTGTTACTGAAAAAAAGACACCAGGGGATTCCATAAGGAAGTAATGCTCCTGCCTACAGGCAATACAAACAATACTTCAGTATTAATTAGAAAAATTACCTAAGATATTTTTTCTACCTTTTTTTATATTTTTAATTTTTGTTAAATCAGACAAAATGCTGTTTTGACAGTTTCTGTTTTTTAAAAAGCCCTGCTCTGCAATATCATTAAATGAAAATCATGTTTTCACCTGTTTTCAAAACATAATTATTATATATTGTTAACAAGATAAATAAAAACAAATGGAGGGATGTTTTTATGGTTAATTGTCCTAATTGTGGTGTATTAGTTGAAAAGGATTCTAAATTCTGTCAGGAATGTGGAACAAAAATAGATAATTATGATTCAAATACTCAAACTGATGCCTGCAGTGATTATGAAAAAAATAAAAGATATGCATTAATAGGAATCGGTTATTTGACAGTTTTAATACTTTTAGTTTCCCTATTTTCCGCATGGTTAAATGTTAGGTTAATAAACTCTGACAGGACATTGCTATATCCGTTATTGTCAATTATGCTGTCTGTTTATGTGTCTCTGAAATTAATCAGTGATGAAAAAACTTTTTAAACATGGTGTAATTATACCTGTAATTTCATTTATATTATTTATTTTTGGAATTTAAGAGAATTTGGAGCATATATAACATAATAGGTGCAATTTGATGAAAATTACTGTATATCTTGGATCACATGAAGGTAGTGACCCCTTTCTGAAAGAAGCTGTAAAGGGAACTTGGTGTGTGGATTGCTGAAAATAATCATATACTTGTTTATGGCGGTTCAAAAATAGGATTGATGGGGAACTTGCAGACAGTGTCCTGAATGCTGAAGGTATGGCAATTGGTGTTGAACCTGAGTTTTTTATAGACGATAACCTGCAGCATGAAAATTTAAGCGAACTTATAATAACCAGTGATCTGCAGGATAGAAAGAGAAAAAATGATTGAGCTTGGAGATGCTTTCATTGCTTTTCCGGGAGGTACCGGTACTTTAGATGAAATAACTGAAATAATGACTAAAGTTGCCCTAAAACAGATAAATGCTCCATGTATTGTATATAATCTTAATGGATATTATGATAACCTGAAAGTTCTTTTGGATCATATGATTGAAATGGGTTTATCTACATCAGATAAGCAGAAAAAATCTATTTTCCCAATAATCTTTTGGAAATAGAAGAGATTTTAACTGATATTAATGAGTAATATGTGTTTAAATAGTATAAACAATATAATAATATTCTAAGTATGATATTTTTTATCATATTTTAAATATGTAATTTTGGTGAAGAGATGGACAATGAAAGAACTATTATAGCCATACTTATACTGATTGTGTGCTGCCTTATCGGTGGTTTGATTTATACTGTTTCACTAAGTAATGAACAAGCAAATAATACAACATTAAATAATACTGCAAATATTACTAATAACACTACTAATGATACTGCTGATGTTCAGCCAGTATCTGATGAACATAAATCATATTCTTCTGCATCTTCACAATCTGAGGATCCTCATTCTGATTGGGTTTGTGAAGGTGATACATGGTACAGTAAACAGGATAGTGATGGGGAAGGTTATGTTTTATATGATAAAGCTTCTGGAAGACCTATAGGTAGTGGAGACATGCCTGACAGACATGGATACCATAGCCAGGATTATATTAATACTTATGGTTCAACAGTAAAATACAGAAGTAATGGAGAGTATTATGATGATTAAGGGATTTCATAATTCTTTTTTTTTTTTTTTGTGGGAAATTATTTTATAGTGCAATTTATAAAATAAAAATTAATAAATTTAATAAAAAGTACTCAAATTATTGGTTGAAAGTATTGGTTTAATGAAAGTATTGATTAAAATAGTATTTTGTATTAGTTACATATATATGGAGCTGATAATTTAGACCAATTTTTACTTAAAATTTCAGTTAAAAATTAATAAAATATGATTTGAGTATTAGGGGTATAATATATTATTTATATATTTTACAGATAGTAGTTATTTAATATGAATAGCTATAACATATATTAATAGTGGTATTAGTGTTTTACTTATTATAGTAATTATACTTATAATAGCTATTTAACTAATTTATCTTATTTATATTTTGTCTGTAAATACAGAAATATTCGGCATACTAATGCCGACTCATATAATATTTAAGATTTAATAAATCTTATAAAAAAAAGACCTTAAATAAACTTATTTTATATTTAAATATTTAATTAATGATATTTAAATAGAATAAATATTATTATACTAATTTTAAAGATAAAAACAAATATTATATTGTTATTTAGCTTAAATCAGAATATGAACAGATATTCAACTAAAAATTTATAATTTTCATGAAATTTATAAAAGAAAAAACTTGCTAAATGAGTTAACATGATATAGGTCAGGCTGTTAATATATGGCAGTTTCATAAAAAAGATTTAAAAAGAAAGCTAAATTACATAGCTTTCATATTATTAAGTTTTAATTTTTGTTTAATATGCTCACGATCAACGTGAATATATTTATCAGTTGTTTGGCTGTTACTATGTCCAGCTATACTTTGAACCTCAGCTACTGTAAGGATTTCAGCATAATGGCTTAGTGCAGTGTGTCTGAGAATATGAACACTAACATTTTTCCCGTAATTTACCGGACAATCTATATTTTCATTAGCTATTCTCTCATCACTTAACTTAGCATACTTTTTATCACATCTTGGACTGCACGTTTTCCTATACGTTTTCCCTTTTGATTTAAAAAAGTTCTTCACGGGTTTTCTCAGCTTCAGCTTTTTTTCGCTGAATAACGGGTCTGTAGACATCATAAGTATTTTTTCTAAGTTTTGTTATACGGTCATAAATCATATCATTAATACTGGCTAATGTATCATAGGTTATAAATGTAGCGCGGTCCTTAGACTGTCCTTTTGTTGTTTCTGCACGTAGATGTAGTTCTATATAGCTATTTACGTCATCAGGTAATATATAAAAACCATTTTCATCTAATGGAACTTGAATGTCACTTTTATTAAGCCCAACCAACTCTTTTAACCTAATTCCAGAGTCAAGAAATGTAGAACAGATTGCATAATCCCTTGCATTTCCGCTTAATTTTATTGTTTCAAGTAGGAAATCACTTTGCTGGCTATTTAAGCTTATTTTTTCAATTCTTTTTTAGCAGTTTCAGGATCTTCGACTTTAACTTCAATAATATCCTTCATTTTAATGGGATCATGCTGTATTTCTTCTTGAACTTCCTCAGAGTTGATGAATTCTAAAATATTCATCATGTATGTTTTTACTGTTGTCCTTTTATTGCCTCTACCTTTAAGACAGTATCTACGGTAGTGTCTTAGTTGTTTTTTAACATTTGTGCTGTCCAGTTCTTCAATTCCTTCATTTTCAAGGTAATTGATAAACTGATTAATATTAAATGTTTGTTTTTTAATTGTTTCTGAGGTTAGGTTCTTTATCTCTTGTTTTTCTTCAAGATATTCATCTAAATATCCTGAAAGTTCTTTTGTAGCAATCATAATCTTTTTTTCACCTAGTTTATGATTTTTTAATCCCAATTTTGCTACATTTTATTCTTTGTTTTTTTAGTATATAAAATATTCGTATCTTTCTTTTTACTTACGTATATTATTACATAAAATATACGTTCTATTTATATATAAAATTAGGTTGAAAATCTCTTTTCTGAGAATGTGTCAAAAAACTATCAGGACATGTAGGTTAGCCGCTGCAAAAAGACCATTTTCTTCAATTTTTGAATTTGTAATAAAAAATTTTTTTTAAAGTAATAATTTTTTTTAGTTGACACAATTAAATAACAATGATTAAATCAGATTAATGATAAAACATTATTACAAGTTAAATTCAATATTAAATTTAACCTGTATGGTGTTTTGATGGAAGAAAATGATATTTACTCAATCAGTGCAATCAATAATTTGATTGATAAAAAAATTAGCTGCTGTGATGATTTTAAAAAATCAAAATCAGAGGTGAAATAACTAATTTTAACGGATCATATAATTCAGGACACTACTATTTCTCCCTAAAAGACAAAAACTCTTCAATTTCCTGTGTAATGTTTAAATTATCTACAAAATCTTTGGATTTCGAACCTAAAAATGGTGTGGATGTTGTAGCCAGTGGTGAAGTTTCATTTTATAAAAGTACGTGGAAACCTGCAATTCAGAGTAAGAAAAATGCAGGAAGCAGGATTGGGAGATTTATACATTGCTTTTGAAAAGCTTAAAAAGAAATTAGATAAAGAAGGATTATTTAAAGACAAAAAGCAATTCCGCAATATCCTAAAAAAATAGGAGTAATAACCTCTGCAAGCGGAAAAGCCGTTAAAGACATTGTAAACAACATTGAAAAAAGATGGCCTGCAGAAATAATTGTCTGGAACACTACAGTACAGGGAGCCAACTCTACACAAAGCATAACTAAAAATATTGCACTGGCAAACAAAACAGATGTTGATGTGATAATTGTAGGTCGTGGAGGAGGAAGTACTCAGGATTTGTGGGATTTTAACAAGGAAAAAGTTGTACGTTCAATAGCTAATTCTAAAAACCAGTTATAACAGCTATTGGTCACTCAACAGACAAAACGCTTTCAGATCTGGCATCCGATAAAGTTGCAGCAACACCTACAAAAGCAGCTGAGCTGGTTGTTCCAAATAAAGTTGAACTTAATGAAAAGCTAAAAAATATTGAAACAAGATTAAATGATTTGATAAATTCCAAATTAGATAATTTAACACATAAACTCAATATTTCCAAAAACAATAAAACCTTAAAAAGATCCTTTATCAAAGTATAAGAATCATCACACAAATTTGGTTTTATTAAAAACAACTGCTGAGAAATCATTAAATCAGCTGATTCAGTCAAATGAACTGCAGCTTGATAACTTTAATAATTCATATCTTCTGAATAATCCTGATTATATCTTAAATAAAAAGTAGGTAAAATTACTTTATTTAAAAATGAATTGGATAACAGCATATCTAACTGTCTGTTAGAATATGAAAATAAACTTAACCTGCATTTTAAAAATTTGAAATCCCTGAATTTCCTTGAATCTTTTGAATTAAAAAGAAATTCTTTAAATTTAATTGAGAATAATTTAAATAATTCAATTAATGTCACATTGAATTCGCATATTCATGATTTGGAAATAATTAAAAATAATCATGTTTTCAGCAATCCGTGTCATGTATTGGACGATAAATTTGTTAAAATGGCTCAAATACATAAAAGTTTAGATGCAGAAATTACCAAGACATTAGACAGCAATGAAAATAAATTAAGGATTCTTGAAGAAAAATTAAAGATTTTAAATCCTGATGAATTGCTGGAAAAAGGATATGTTGTAAAAGATCCTGATGAAATAAGAAAATCCAAAGCTAAAAATGTAATTATAATACTGTTTTTAGCTATTGTTATAGTACTGTTAATATTACTTAGTTTAAAATAAAATAAAAGGTGATAATATGACTAAAAGTTTTGAAGAAAAGTTAGAAGAATTGGAAAAATTAGTTAAGCAATTAGAATCAGATAATGTTCCGTTAAAAGAAGCTGTTGAGTTGTATACTCAGGCAAACATATTACTTAAAGAGTGCAATACTGAATTGAATGATACAAAAGCAACAATTCAAAAAATAAGTGAAGATGGAGCCTTAGAAGAGTTTTAATTATTTTTATTTATTTTTAGTTTATATTTTATTATTGCAAAAGTGTAACTGGAGTATTATATTAAAAAATCAGATGTCCTGAAAATGTTTGTTTACATTGAAAAAGACGAAATTAAATTACCGCCTCTTTGATACTTAAGATAATTTCATTTTTAAATTATATATTGATGATTTTTTAATTATTTGTATTTTTAAATCATATAATGAATAAAAATTATGATTTTATTAATTTTGTTCATTATACAATTTAAAATTAGAAAAATTTATTATTAATTAAAAATATAAATAATATCACGAGATGATTTTTATGATAAAAAGAGAATTATATTTATCAAAAATACGTAAATTCATTGATAAAGAAGAAATTAAAGCTATAACTGGAGTTAGAAGATGTGGTAAAACTTGTTTACTTAAACAAATTATTGATGAACTTGAAAAACGTGGGGTAAATAATGAAAACATTCTATATGTATCATTAGAATCATCTAAATACGACAACATTAAAAGATTATGTGGATCTAAATGAATATATATTTAAACAAACTGAAAATCTCAAAGGAAAAATATATTTACTTTTTGATGAAATCCAATTAGTTTCCAATTGGGAAAAAAAGTATTAATGCATATAGAATTGATTTAAATTGTGATATTTACATTACAGGTTCAAATTCCAAATTATTATCTGGAGAATTAGCTACTTTAATTTCTGGCAGATATATCAAAATAGACCTATATCCATTTTCATTTAATGAAATATTGGAATATTACAAAGTAACTAATGGAAATTTAACAAAAGATAATGAAAAATCAATATTTAATAAATATCTTAAATATGGAGGCCTTCCAAGAGTTCTTGATTTTGATGATGATGAAAAAATAGATTATTTAACAGATATCTATAGTACTATTGTTCTTAAAGATATAATTTATAGAAATAATATGCGAAATATTGGTTTTTTAGAAAGGCTAATAAAATTTTTAATAACAAACACAGGCCAGGTATTTTCTGTTAACTCTATTAAAAGTATTTGAAACATGAAAATATAAATGTCTCAACAAATACCATCAGCACATACTTAAAACATATTACTGAAGCTTATATTTTATTAAAAGCACAAAGAGAAGAAATAAGAACAAAAAACTTCTTAGTGTTAATGAAAATATTATTGTATTGATCCCGGATTTTATCAATAACAGGCTGGAGTTAATAAGTCAAGAGGGCAAATATTGGAAAATGTAGTATTTTTTAGAGGTAATCAGAAGAAAATATCGGGTTACTGTTGGAAATATTGGAAAACAAGAAATTGATTTTATATGTAGAAAACATGATAAAACTATTTATATTCAAGTATCAGAGTCAATTTTAGATGAAAATACACGTGAAAGAGAATTTAATCCTTTAGAGAAAATATCTGACAATTATCCTAAATATGTATTAACATTAGATGACTGGGACTACTCTAAAAATGGAATAACTCATTTAAATGTAATTGATTTTTTAAAAAATGAAAATATATGAAAATTGAATCTTTTGTATTAATAATGTATTAAAAACAAACTTGAATCTGTTGAAAATGGAACAACTATATATTATAATCAAAATACCGGAACCTATACAATATTTATAGAAAGCTCTTCAGAACATGCAGAAGTTATTAATATCGATTAGCAACAATTTATAAATAAGTTTTTAAGGTAATGGAATTTATCGCTCAGCTTTTTTCCCATTACCTATTTTTTTAAGGTCCATATTGTATGAATTCATCATCTATAACCATTCCGCATCTTCTGCATATTAATTCACACCTACAATCGTCCATTACAAAATCAGCTGATCCGCAACCTGGACAGTGCTTTTACACTTTTAGTACTGTTTGTTTTATATTTTAATCCGTTACATTCATAATTAGTCATTTTTATTCCTCCTAATTAAATTAACATATTGTCTGTTTATTATTTTGAATGTTTTTTATAATTTCATTATTTACTGTAGGAATTTCAATTTTTTAAAGAAACTGGTATGCACCATATTATTTTCATAGATTAATATATGTCCGTTACCGTAGCTGTTTGAAATTTTATAATATTTTCCTAAACCTAAAGCTTCTTTTTTTTAATAAATGAGTCCTCATTTATACTGGCCAATATATTTTCAAGCTCCTTATCGGATATATTTATTTTTTCACTGCTGGAACTGTCAATAATGTAGCTTCTAAGTAGCATTTCATCATACTTTTCATATAATGAATGATTGTTAAATATTTCAATTCCTACTTTGTTTTCTACAATGCATATTACTCCTATCTGGTTGTTTTCCATTTTGAAGTGCTTTAAATAGCTGTCAATATCATATTTGTTTTTTCATAGCTGTCTCTAAGTGCTTTTTTGTTTTGGAGGAGGTGTTTTTATCAGTTTCCAAATCATCAATGGAATTCCAGACAACTTCCTGAAGGGGATTGTTCTTATTGTATGCTTTTTTTTTCTTCTGGTATTTGAGTTAGCTATGTAATCTGAATACTGAAACTCTGATTTATATTCATTTCTTCCTTTTTCAGAACAGTTTACAGGTATTTCCATTTCACTTTTAGGAGCTATTATCATTGTTTGTGAGATAATTCTGTTCTGGAGAGATCCTGCAATTTCTTCACCATCAAGTAAAATTAATGGAGATATGGAGTTATTTTTTAATTTTACCTTTTCCACATTTGTGCTGTCACATTCCCCAATCGTTACAAGCCCCATTTTCAGCCCTTTTTTAAATCTAAAACATCAAAGGGAGTATTGGTATCTCTTAAAATAGGAACTACTGTTATGTTTTCATAATTCTGCCTTTTGGCCAAACTCAAATGTTTTAAATTCATTTTTAATCACCTATATAAAGTTCAAATCATTTTCAGGATCTTTTTTTTAATTCATCTATTTCATCAGGAGTTAATATTTTAGCTATTCCAATATCTCTGTTGTAGAATTTGATTTGTGCATAATCTTCATCTAAAATTTTGTCATAAATTCTGCCGGCACTCATTGTTCCTCTGATTACCGTATTTGTACTGTTTGATACATATGCTACCTGTCCTGCGTGTCTCATTTCAACTTTAATGGCTTCATCATCATAGTTGTTGTCCTTTTCTTTTATTAATTTAAGAATTCCATCTTTTTTAAAAGGCTTCACTCCAAAAAAGTGTCTCATACTTACTAAAGTGATATACATATCTTCTTTCATTTTATCTTTTCCTTGTGTATGTTAGCGTTCTGTTTTTAATATCCCGGAAATTTTCCTTTCTTATTAATTCACCATTTTTAAAGACAGTCTGCAGATAGTCTTTTCTTTCATCAGATATTGGAACAGTTTTAAAGTGGCTGTTTTCCTTTACTAATTTTAATCTTCCGGTTTTTGATTTTTTGCTGCTGTCCAATGGGTTTTAAAGATGTCATACCATGTTCCGTTTCTTAACTGTGCTGAACATTTAAATGCATTTCTTTGAGTGTCTCTGTTTACTGAAGAATGGAGTCCTCCGCCCATTCCAAATATGATGTTTTGTGCTGCCCAGCCGTTTGACTTCATTCCAAATAGAATATCCCTTATTTTATGATAGTTCAGACCGTCTCCCCACAGCAGTCCGATGTTTTTGCAAAGATTTTATAACCTTCTGTGGTTTTTACAGTTCCAAAACCTTCTCCAAGAATATTCAAACAGTCCAGTGTTGTTGAAACAGGTTCTCCGCTGTCTGGTCTGAATACTATTTTATTTCCGTCAGTTTTTTCTAAAAAATTCATTAACCTTATCATTTAATTTATTGCCCTTTGTACTTGCATGCTTCAGGAATTCCCTGTAGTTGTAACTGTCAATTACTACAGACAGTATTCCGTCTTTTGCATTGTCAATAACATTAATGGCCTGTTTGATTTCACCTTCCTCACCTAATGAAGTCATTACACTGTGTTCAGTTGCCTGTACAGAAAAACCATAAATATTATTGTCATTATGGTAGTTTTCAGGTATTGTCAGTGCTGGAATTGTATCTGTTCCCTTAAAGCTTAGAAGATGTGCACTTCCGCACAGTTCTGCAGATTCTGTTGAAGCAGCTCCTCTGTATCCGAAATCATGCAGCATAAAGTCAAGGTTTTCTTTGCCTGATCCTGTTACATCTAAATAAAAGTTACAGAGTTTTCTTACTTCTGCTGACAGTGTAGCTACTGTTGACGGATACCATACCTGCAATAATAATGATTCCAGGTAATTCGGTAACCAGTAGCACTGTTTATCTGTGTTTTCAACAGTCATTAAAACATTTCCCACTTCTACAGGTGTTCCTTCTGCTACTGCTTTTTATTTCTATCGGCAATTTTCCGTCAAGTTCATCAGCTATATACATCCAGCCGTCATAGTTGAATATATCTTCACCAATGTGTGTGTTAATCAGACTGTTTGCCTGGTTTACTTTTTTTCCAGAGTTACAACTTTTCCTTCCAAATACTTTTTTATTATGTACTGGAGGCCGTAAAAGATTGTTTTGTTAAATTCTGATCCTACCCTGCTTTCCAAGTATGAATATAGTTTTCCAGTATTTTTGGGTAAAATGCATGATGGGTAACTTTGTAACTGTCTGTCAGTAAACAGATATTGTTTTCAATCATTTTAGTACCTCTTTTATAATAACATGTGTATATATTGTGAGTTTATACTATATAAATGTGTTTAATTAGTATTTAAAAAAGTAAAAATGATGGTTTTTTGATACGTGTTTGTCCCTTTTAAGTAGGAGATATTATGCGGGGGTGTGATGTTTAATTTCCAGTGTTTTTATCGTGTAAAAGGTGATATTTTTAATTTGAAAGCCAATACAATATATTTACAGTTTTAGATTTCTTAATCTGTTATTATAAAAGAAATTAGCATGTATCAACTCATTTTCATAGATTAATGAGGTTCCTGATCCGTTATTTGTTTTGATGAAATAAGACTGACCTAAACCAACAGTATTTCTTTTATTAAAATATTTTTCATTTATATTGTCTAAAACAGCCTCAAAGTCAAAGTCATCTTTTATAAGTGAATTATTTCCAACATCATCAATAATATAACTTTTAAGAATCATATCACTGTACTGTTCATATAAACTATGATTAGCAAATACATCCAAACCTACTTTATTTTCTAACCTGGCTATTACACCAACCTGATTATCATAAATCCCGAAGTGTTTCAAATAATCATCATTTGTTTTTTCTATTTTCATAATTATCCCTTAAAGCAGAGGTTTTGGAAAAACTGTTTCTTTTTACTTGAAGGTCTTCAATAGAATCCCATACTGCACCTTGTGAAGCTCTTATTGAATTGTCCATATTATATTCTGCTTTTCTGCATCGAGTTTCTGAATTTGCCATATAATTTGAATGTTTAAATTCAGATTTGTAATTCCACCTTCCCTGTTCAGAGCAATTAACTGGAATTGGTATGCTTGTATTCGGAGGAATTAACATACTTTGTCCAATAATTCTGTTTTGTTTTGCTCCAGCTACTTCTTCCCCATCTACTAAAAGTAATGGAGAGGTAGCATTATTTTTAACCATAATTGTTCCAACTGTACTTTGTTCACACTCAGATACTTCAACAAGACCCATTTTAAATCCTGTTGTTAAATCTAAAATATCTAATTTCAAAGGTGAATCATTTAAAATAGGAACTATAGTTATATTTCCACATTCTTGTTTTTTACCTAATAGCAATGTCATTTAAATCAATTTTTTAATATTTTTATAACAACTTATGTTATTACATAATTATATTGTATTATTCTAGTATATAAATGTATCTAAAAAGTAACTAATTAGTTATAAATATGTATATTAATTTGGTTCATTTATATAGCTGGTAAAAAATTTAACCAACAGTATATAAAAGGTCGGTCAAAAAAAATAACCAACTATATATAAAAGGTCGGTCAAAAAAATAACCAACTACTTGAAAAAGCTGATAAAAATGGAAATTGAAACACAATCATATATTACAAATTTACTTAAGACAAACCCTAAAATAGTTGAAAATAATTTAAACTATAATGATAAAAAATTTAACAAAAAAAAAAGAATATTACCAACTTAAAGAACATATTGACACATTTTTAGAAAAAGAAAGTGATGACCGATTTTTTATAATGCCCGGATTAAGAGGTGTTGGAAAAACAACAATCATATACCAATTATTCAGTTATCTGCTTAATGAAAAACAAATTCCAAAAAACAGAATATTATATCTTAATTTAGAAAACCTAAAAGATGTTCCTAACTTTAATATTAAAGAATACATTGATGTTTTCCTAAAAGATGTAAATGAAGCATATCCAACTGTAAAAAATCAGGTATTCATATTTGTAGATGAATCACAATATTCAAAAAATTGGGCATCTTTAGGTAAAATAATATTTGATGAAGATAAAAATGTTTTCATGATTTTTACAGGATCAGATGCATTGAATTTAGAGTATAACAATGATTCAGCTAGAAGATCTCTTAAAAAAAGAAATTTATCCATTAAATTTTGCAGAATATCTTTATTTAAAATATGATATTAATTATCCGGACATGTTAAGTGAAACTTTTAGAGACATGATTTTCACAGGAAAAGTCAAAGAATCTCAAAAAAATCGAAAATATGATGTATAATCAAAATCTAATAAATTTAAACCGGAATTACTTAAAAGAATGGGAATATTATATTCAATATGGATGTTTTCCATTTACTTTAAATAGAACAGAAGAATCAATTGTGCAATTGACTTTGGATATGAAAGACAGAATAATTGAAAAAGACCTTGATATAATAACTTCTTTTACAACTCCAATACGTTTAGCTACATACAAATTAATAAATATTATAGCAATGTCAAAACCTTCAGAGTTATCATCCAATAAACTATCCAATATATTAAATATTTCAAAAACTTCCATACAATCAATATTTCAGGCATTGGAAAAAACACATTTATTATTTCATGTTGAACCTTATGGATCTTGTGTTAAAAGACAGCGAAAATCCTGGGAATATTACTTCTTAACTAGTCAAATAAAAGCAAGTATCTATATAAAAAATGGATTAGCTACACAAAATCCAAAAAAGAATACATTGCAAACCTTTCTGAAAATCTTGTTGCAGCTAGTTTATTTAAACTGCAGCAAAACAGAGATTTTGGAATATTTTATGACCCTGAAAAAGGTGGAGTAGACTTTCTGTTAAACACTATAATGGGAGATATAATTCCTATAGAAGTTGGAATTGGTGCTAAAAATACAAAACAGGTTAAAAAGCTATTTCAAGATACAACTCTGATTATGGAATTATAGTTTCAAATAAAAGCAGCAGAATTCAAAAAAGAAGATAATATAATAAGCATTCCCCTTTCTACATTTTCATTTATGTAGTTTCATATGTAAGAAAAGGTTCTTAATGGAATATAAATAATATTATTTTCCTTTTTTATGCTAAATGTTCTATTAGATATTAAAATACAATAATCAGAATTATAATTATTAATTGCTTTTGTTAATTGACTTTTAGTTTTTTACCTACACCCACTTCAATCGGAATTATTTTATCAATATTTTTACTAAAAAATCAACACCTGACTTTTTAGGATCATAAAATAAACCTATAAAATTATGACGTAACAATTTTAGTTTATATAATGATGATGCAACTAAAGTTTCAGCTAATGTGGATAAACATTTTTACTATTTAAATTATATCTTCCAATTTCAAAATTAATTGATGCTTTAATGGATGGAGCTAAAAGAAATACTCCCAGGGTTTTTTAATAATTTTACTTCCAGTACCATAAGCAGTTATGGGAAATAATAATTGTGTTTTTCTAAAACATTTAAGATATTATTAATTGTATTTGGAGAAACACCTAACATTTGAGCTAATTTAACATTTGAAGTTCCACCAGGTTTTGCATAGCAATATATGTAACAATTCGTGATATAGTATCATTAGTAGAAGTATTAAATGTTTTTAAAGAAGAAATATCTTTTTCAATTATTCTATTTATATTATTTATAGTTTTTTTCATGAATTTGAAAATCTTGCATTTTTAAAGAAAATGGGAATGAATGTTGTGTTAAAAACTTTTTTGAATTCAATATCTGGATCATTATCTAAGTTAATCATACTTTCTTTGATTTTTCTTTCATTAGTTATAGCTAAATCAACATTTCCATTTAGTATTAAATCTTGCAATGCAAAAGACATCTCCTTTGGAAAATGTATGTTCTGTTTTAAAAAAGATATTCTGGAAATGTACATGGAAAGTCACAATCCTTATTTTAATAGATGGTTTTCTGCAATAGTCGCGAAAATTTCTCAAAATTTCACTTTTTATGCAAAAAACTTGTATTTAGTGACAGTTTCTGTGAACTTTACTTTACCCAACCTCTGTATATAAATTATTGCACAAATTATTTAAATACTTTTCTATTAAAACTAGCTAAAATTAAAGCAATAATTAATATAATATAAGAGCATACTCATCAAAACCACATGATAAAAATAATCTAACGAAAACTAGCTGAAATACTGATTTATCTGAAAAATAAAAAGTATTAATTAGTTATAAAAAAATATTATTTTAAGAAAAATTAGGCAATCTTCACCACCTTCTTGAAAATCCAACATAATTTTTCTCTTCTCCTGTCAAATATTTTCCAAGTAATCTGCCCTGATAAAGAATTATATCTTCATAACTCATTTTTTATCATTAAAGTTAATTTTAGAGTTTAGTTTATCCATTATTTTAGCTATTAATAGTTTACGAGCTTTATCCTGAATCCTGATTTGACCTTCATCAAATTCAAAATCATCAACATCAACCTGATTTTTATTTACAATAGCTAAAACTGTTTTATCAACTATCTGCTGTCTGAATTCTTCAATTAAATCAAATACCAAACTTGCCCTTCCATATCTGTCAGAGTGTAAAAAACCGCAGTACGGATCAAGACCTGCCAAATATATTGATTTCCACATTTCACTTTGAAGAACAGCATATCCGTAATTAAGAAGGGAATTAACAGGATCTGTTGCACCACGACCACTTCTTAGGTTAAAACCCCATTTTTCATCTAAAACATGCTGAAATCCCATCCAGTATTCAACTGATGCTTGTCCTTCAAAACCTAATATTTTACTTCTTAAATTATCGCTTGTATCTTTTTTTAATCCATCTAATTTATCTAAATAATAATTCAGTTTATCCCTTTGTGCAGTTAAAAATTCATCATTTGACCTTGATTTTGCAAGTGTTCCTAAAACTGCTTTTTTGGTTTTCAATTTTCGCATTGATAAAAGCTTTTGCTATTTGACCGCTTCTTTTATCAGCCAATGCAAAAATTGTTCTTTTTAACTATCACATTTTTCTTTTCTGGAGGAGTTAATCTGTAATCAACATACCCTTTCCAATTTATTGATACACAGTCTATATCATGATTAGCCAGTAATGTTAATGCATCAAAAGTTATTGAACCTTTTCCAGTTAATAATATTTGAGATACATCTTCTGCCCTGAAATAGTCAACTTCTTTACCATTTTCTTTTATAACAATTTGATTGTCTCTTTTTGCAACAGATTTCCCAAAACCGTCTACAACTAATTTCATTAAAAATCACCTCAAACAAATACATATTCTTTCTTTTTGCGGCAGTGACATGGCCCCTTCAATCAAGATGGAATCAACACAGGATTCACAAATTGGAAAAAGAGCTATGGTGTCTTTGTCTGAAGATAAGTAAAAGTCAAACTCGCTTGCAAGTTCAAATCGCTCTTCAATTTCCAGCAGTCCGCAAAATACTGATTTTTGAATTCTTCTAAGTCCATAGTACCTTAATCTTTTTATAAGATTATTTCTTGGAGCATCTTCTGAAATATCATACATTACAATAACCATCATTTTTATAGAAACCTACTCTTCGTCAATAATTTGTTTAACAGATCCAAAACCCTGTGAAACTCCTTTACCAAATCCGAAGTAATCAGGAATTTTAAATCTTACTTTAAACTCTCCTGTAAAACCAAGCATTTTAACTGATTTATAATTAACACTAACTGGTTCTAAATGAGTTTTAACATAAATTCTACGGTTTACAATAATTCCTAAACCTTTTGCCATAGATAATATATTGCCTATAAGAATTTTGTTTAAGAATAGTTTCTTTTCCTTCCAGTCATCTAAATTATTATATTTTTTAAAATTCTGAGTATTAAGAGCCAACCAGGGAGTTATAAACTTATAATGATACTCTTCATTACTTGTGTTTACATCTACCTCTTTTTCACGAATAATTTTTTCTTCAATTGAATAGTGAGTATGGTCCAAATTAAGCTCTTTTAAATCACCTGAAATATCTTTTAGAACATCTACTCCTTCTTCAATTCCAAAAATCATAGCCTGGCCATCAAGAATATGATACTGAACTAAAGGATATGAGTATAAAAATTTCTCATTACCATAATGATTATGTAATAATGGATGATTTTTAAATTTATTTCCAATATATCCTCTAAGTTTATTAGATTCCTGTGAAATATCTTTATCTGTTTTAATTAACAAATTACAAGTATTTATTTTCATTTAAAATCACTTATTTAAATTTAGAAACTCTGCCATTTTCATGTATTTTTCAATATCAACCCAGAAAAATTTAGAATAATATAAAACACGATTATATAAATCTTCTGCATCTTTTTTTATTCATCGGATTTAAACCATGTGCTAAAAATAGAATCATTTCTTTTATTAACTGCATTTTTAATCTTTCATCTGCAAAATATTTTTTAGCTAAATCTTCACCAAATGCTTCTAAAATCTTGTAAGATTTGTCTTTTGGAACTTTAAATGTTTTGTCACGGTCTTCATATTCTTTAATATTCCAATTTTGAATCATTTTAGGAATTTCTGGATCAAATTTAGTTTGGGTTTTAAACTGTTTTCTGTTAATATGGAAAACTTTATGATTTTTAAATTTTTCAACATCAATTAAATCATGAATATTAAGTGATACCTGTGCAATTAATTCTATAGCCCTATATAATCTGGCAACTGCATCATCAAAAAGCCTTCTTCAATTTTACGATGAGCATTATTTAATAAATCAGGCAGATAATATTTCATAGCTTCTTTTTGATTATTTTGTATTTTTAATCTTAAAAATTCCAAATTATTGTTTAATTGATTTATAAATTCTTCAGAATTATCAAAATCATTATTTAATAATTCATTAGGACATTTTTGAATGATTTCTTTATAAAAATAACTTGGAAGCTTAAATGATTCAATTTTATCTAACTTTTCATTATAAATTTCAATTCTATCATTGAATTTATCCCATTTTTGATAGAAATTAACTAATTTAATATAAAATTTAGCTAAATCTTTTAATTCCCCATCATCTAATTTTGCTTCTGCTTCTTTGAAATTTTGAATAGCTGCTTCAAATTGATAATGATTAAAGAAGTTTTTTCCACGATTAAATTCCAGCACAGCATATGTGTCATATGGATCTTTTTGAGGTTTTATTTGTTCATGACCTGAAATAACAATTCCAACACCATCTTTATTTCTAACTTCTGCATTTTCACTCATCTTAGAACCTACATAGGAATAGTTATAAGAATCTGTGTATTTATCACCAGTTGAAGCTAAAACTAAACCTGCAGTCATCGGTTTTGTTCCACCAGTAAAATCAATTGTTATTTCATCCCATCCTTTTTGTTTAATTCAAAAAGAATTTCTTTTGATTTTTCAAATGCATCTTCAATACTTTCATGATTATCAACTTGTTTAGTTAAATAATCATATTTATGTTTTGTATTTTTGTTTATTTCATCAACTACACTTAATGTTTTTTTCAGAATGTATAAAATAAACTAATTTTGGTTTTATATTATCAATAGAATGGATTAGAGGTTCTGGAGAACCTCCAACACTCATAACTAATACTTTTCTATTACTCACTTAACACACCTTAATTAAATTCTAATTTAACCCAACCAAAGGGTTTTCCCTGTTTAGTGACTTTTCTGGATTTTGGAAACTCAAATTCATAACGTCTTTTAAAAGACTTTCTAACTCTATCAAAAGATGTTGGATCATGTTCTTTAAGTTTCATAGCAATAGATGTTGCCATTAAACCTGAACCTGCACCAATTTTAAGTAAAGGTGCATCTACAGTATTTTTCTTATTTAAAGTTTCATAAAATTTAGACAAATAATCAATATCATATTTATCTGCAAAATCCATTTCATAATAAATTAAATCCTGACTAAACTTAAATAAAACATCTTTAAGATAATTCAAGTCCAATATTTCAGATTTATCTTCAAGTTTTAATTGTCGATAGATATTACTGTCAAAAGTTGTTGTTAATCTGGATTTGAAATTTTTATTTGCACCAATTGTTTCCAAATAACTTTTTACAACTTTACCATGTCTTGAATAAAATTGGTTTTTTCTTCTGTCATCAGTTGCCATTACTGCTAAAACCTGCTCAATTCTTGGAAGATTTGTAGTTGTAGTATCTGCAACTTGCATAAATCTAAATATATTATATTGAGCATCATTGCCAAAACCACTGGTGAAATGTTTTTTAATAAATCATTAGATAAAAAACTATTATTGCGACGATTATTGGAAATATCTCTACCTATTTTATCCATATCATCTTCAGTTAACAAGTCATAAAAGATAGCTGTTCTAATAGCTCCTTTAATTGAGGAACCTGGAATATATAACTTATCAGATGTTTTGATATGTTCCTGAACCTCGTTAATAAAATCAACACGGCTATTATCAATACACTGGTATCTGACAAAATCCTTTTTTTATTTTTTTATCAAATTGTTTTAATTCAAAGTTGGAATTTGTTAAACTAGCTAAAAAAGTATCTTTTTATCATCAGATAAACTGGAGTAATAATTTGTTAAATTAACTCTTTTATTATTTTGACAATTTGTCCTTTACTTTTAGCTTTTGCTGGAACAAATTCACAACCGCTATATGATTTTCCAGAACCTATGTGAATAGGACTTAAAGTAGTTAAATGTAAATCATAAGATTCGCCAGACATTATTTATCCTCCTCTAAGCTGCATTTTAATGGAAATGCAAATCCATATTCAGTAGCTGGATTAATCTTACCTGAACTAACATTTCTTCCATAATATTTTTTATAATCTGGGAAAACTGATCCTTCTTTTAAAGAATCTTATTTGTTTTCTAATTTCATTAGATGAGCTTTTTCCTCTTTTTTTGAATCTATTTCATAACTTGCAAATTCATTAATATGTGTCAAATCATCTGAATTTGGAATGAATCTTGATAAAGTTACAAAATAATTACCCTCATAGTGATTTAAAGAGTATTCTTCATCTATAAAATAATCAAACTGACCTTTTCCTGTTGAAATATCTCTTCCAAATCCACGGTCTTTTAAGAATTTAATAGCTGCTTTAACAATTGGTTTATAATCCTCATCCATAAATTCTACTAAGAAAAATAACCCCATATTTTTGAATTCATTTCCAGATGTGTAGAAAATACCTTCTGTTTCATTGGTTATACGGTTAACACTATTATTTGGAATAATATTTTCTCCAAAATTAACATCAATATTATAAGATTCCCTCATAAGCAATCCTTTAACAAAGGTATACTGATTATAATTTCTTAATATGTCACTTTCACTTAATCTACCTTTTAATAAATCAAAGAATAAATTTTCTTCAATGAATTTAACTTTTTTATATTCTTTAAAATCTTTAGGATGATATTTTTCTTCCAAATCTTTGATTTTTGCGGAAATATAATTTTAGGATAAAATTTTATTTTTTACCGTTTTCAAAATCTTCTTTAAATATAAATGGAAATGTTGAGGAAATTATAAATGGAGGTTCATCTTCAAAAGATTTAACCATTTCATCAACTTTTTTCAGGATATAACTGACTTATTGCATAAGTTATTGCACCAAATAATGTATCTGAGTGAAGTTCTGGAAAGATTGATAAGGGTTTTAAATATATTAACACTTTTTCACCTCATATCTTAAATTTAATTATCTTTCCTTAGTTAATACTTTTAACAGCTTCAGAAATGTCTGCATTTTCAATAATAACTTCTTCATCCATGTCTTTTTTATAATAATCTTGGCCTCTTTTGTAATTGAAATATTGGTAAATTTAACTTTACCAAAACCTCTACTACCACTTCCTCCAAGATAATTGTCCTCTAAAAGACGCATTGCTTCAAATACGCCCATTAAATTATCTTCATCTTTTCATAAACTGAAAATATGAATTCAAAAGCAAATGCAGATCCTTTTGGTATTCTTTCAATATTTCTTGGAGTAGCTTCTGAAGTAATACGATTAAGATTGTTTTCATATTTTAATTCTGCTCCACGAACAATATCTTCCTGTTTACTCCATAATTCAATTGATTCTTCTGTTGGAAAAGCATCTCTAACAATTAATCTAGTAGGGAAATCTAAAGCTTTATTATTATCTGCTGATACTCCAAATATTTTAGCTGCTTTGGAATCACCGTCAGTTGCAGGACCTCCTTCGTTTTTTTCTTACACTTTGAGCAGATTCTTTATCATTTAATTCAAATAAAGATCTAAGTTTTCCTTTTAAAGATGATCCTGGGATAAATGGTAAATCTGAAACTACATCACGAATAATAACATTATCAGTTCCTCCAATGTCAATATTATCGTTAGATCCACCTATATGAAGTCCTGTTTCACAAACTAATTCTCCTTTAATAACAAAATTTTCTTTAAACATAATAATTGCCTCCTTATTTTAACTTAATTTTTTGGATAGTGATATTTATGATATGCTACAATTGATTCAAAAAAGTCTATAAATGTTTTAAAATTTTTCATTTTATCTTCTTCAGACCCAACATCCACTTTACTCATAGCTGCCATCATAAAATTATAAAATGCCTTTGGAACAGTTTTTCTTCCTACAGCAACTGCTAATTTAGGTTTTAAAAAGATAAAATTCGGTTCAATTTCATCCCATGTTGTTTTTTGTTCAATTAATCTAACTGCACCAAAGAATTTTCTTAATTGGTTTGTTTTAAGCTGTTTAGATCCTTTCGCTACTTTATCTGCATATCCACCTTCATCTGCAATATCTTTTATAGATAAATCAGATAGCTGATTTAAACTTTTTATTCTGTTTGTAACATCATTATAATTTTCATTTTCATTTTGCCTATTATTTCTATTATAATCTCTTGCCATAATATCACCTCATTCTTAAACTAACCCATGAAACAGGAATTTTAATCCAAGGCATGAATTTTAATCCTTTTTTATTTAAAACTTCAAAAACTTCCTTATCTTTTACTAATCTTAATTTATATTTAAATAAAGGTACGAATCTACGAATACTTAACCTGCTGTGAACATCTTCATCCCATTTATTTTCATTAGACAGTAAACCCTGGTTTTTGTAATTATTTTGCCATAAATGTAACATTGAATAAACAATACCTTTAGACAATCTATTATTGGTACAGTAATCCTCCAGTTTTACAGCAAATTCAAATAATTCATCAAATCCTTTAAATAAATCTTTTGTATCCCAGTTAACAACTTCTCCAAACAGGGTTATTTTATCTCTTCCACAAGATTTTGCAGCATCCAAATATTCTTCAGAAGTTATAGCTGCTTTACCAATTGGGAATTTTGGAGAAACAATATTTATACCTCCAGATAAATTAATTGACGGATTAGATGCAGTCCATATTTTGAAACTATTTCTTAATTCCTGTGCAAATTTTATAATATCATCATATGGTCCTAAAACCAGTAAATCATCTCCTCCGGAGTAATTTATATGGATTGTAGGGATTTCATAATCTTTTAATTTATTCGCCTCATCATCAGATAATTCACATCCATATTTTAATTTATAAACAAAAACACTTTCTTTAATTTCTTCATTGTCGTTTTGGATTTCCAATTCTTTTTTATCAAATTTATCCTCATCAAAGACTTTTGAATAAACTTTAAACTCAGATGCAATATTATTTACAAATCCTGAGAAAAACATGTCTAATTGAGAACTTAATGCTGAAACTCTTGAAATTCCAAGGTTTTCATCATAACTTTTCTTTAAGCCTTCAGAAAAGATCAATCCTAAATTATCTACATCCATTTTTAAAACACCTAATTTATTAGCACCATTACTAATTTTTGCTAAGTGTTCAAAGTATAATGGCATGTATTTATGATTATCTGCAAAACGACCAAGATTAGGAACTGTATTTCCCATGAAACTAAAACTAAATGAAACATTACTTTCAAATTCATGATTAGCTAAATCTAAAAAGTTGGTATCATTTAATTTAATAACTTCAACCTTTTTACAAGTTTTAGATAAACTATTAATTTTATCTGCAATATCCCTAGATTTATTTAAAAAGTGATAATCAACATTTGCAGGTTCAATAAAGTAACCTTCACCTTTATCAGTAATACACTTAATCATATAATCTGCATTAGCTGCATTTTGACCTAATTTTTCATGATTCTTACAAGTTTTACAAACTACAGAATCTTCTTTTTTAGGATATGGAGTTCCGCAAACTGAACATAAATCATCATATTTAATTTCCTCATCGAACTTAAAGACCTCATCAAGATTATCTGAAAATTTATGTTTTTTATCTTCATTTAATTTATTGGATAATTTTCTAGTTATCTGACCAAATTTAGCTAAATCATCACCGCAACATTCTATTGAAACTAAAGCTAAATATAACTCAGCATTAAACTCATCAATAAAGAATTTATTAATTTTTGATTTAATTTCGGCTAATTTTTCTTTTGCAGTTTTCGTATTTGGTCCAATTATTGTAAATCTTCCACCACCACAAAATAAAATGTTAGCTTCGCATAATTCAAGTTCTTCTGCAATATGTGTAGCTATTGCATCACAAAGCAGTGTCAGATAAAGAGATCTTCCTCTTAAACGTTTACTCATTCCGCTTTGAGCTTCCTGAGGTGAAGAGATTTTAAAAATAAATTTTTGAATTCCTGAAATATCTCCTTCAATAGCTAAATAACAGGTTAAGTCATTATGTTGAGTTAATTGAACATCACCATCACGATTAAATAAATATCTGGAAACTGCTAATGCAGCAGTTGTTTTGAGTGGTCATATAATGAAATATCACTTTTAGATTTATATGCTGCTGAAGGCATAGTTGAAGCATATTTTTTTAATAAAGCAAGCAATGTATTAAAATCGGTTTTATTTTGAATTAATTCAAATTCAGAGTTAAATTCATTCCATAAACGATTATATTCAGGTACTAAATTCCACCCTCCCATAGTGTCCTTTTTAGCTGCAGGTTTTAAATTATTAAAACTTCCATCATCTAAAGACAATTTATTTAATGGGATATACTGTTCGTCAACTTTGTCATTACCTTCCAAAACAATTTTAGAAAATAATGAAATTAAAGGAGATTTATTAACTTCTTGCGTATCATCAATATCTTCCCTTTCAGAAGCGGAATGATGGTCTGCTTTTTTAAAATACTGCACAAATCAGGATAATTAGATTTTGTATGGTTATGATGATATAAAACCAAATCCACAATATCATCATTGTAGTATTTATCTAAAAAGTCACAAGACCATTTGGCATGTGCTCCATTTTTACCATAATCATCCTGAGAATATTTTTTATATTCTTCAGAATGGCTCTTGTCTGTTCTTTGATAGAACTTTCCAATATCATGGAGTAATGCAGCAATTTTTAAATTTTCTACATCTGTAATTTTAGATTCCTCCTATCTTATTTAATATAATTCTAGTTTAAATTAATAAACATATAAATTTTTTTAATTGATTTTAAGGACAAATAATAAAGTTTCAGCAATTTTACAATTAATTAAAACATTATATAATCCATTAATTCTAACACGTTAATAACAATTATGTATCTTTATTGTATATAAATATTACTAAAATTATTTAAAAAAAGTTATATATCAAAAATTGAATAATCACCATAAGGAGTTAAAAGATGATTTGTAATAACTGCGGATGTGAACTTGCAGATAATGCAACTTTCTGCTCCAAAAGCGGAAAGAAACTAAAAACAAAAACATATACATTGCACTGATACTGACATTCATACTGACAGAACTTGGTTCAATCTATGCAGGAAATACCAAAAAGGATTAACATTACTGATACTCAGATACTTTTTGCTGTTTTGGCATTTTTTTCAAATATATTCGGCATTTTATCCGTTTTGGTTTGGGTTTACGGATTTTATGAAGTATATAACGATGTTCAAATTGCCAACAGAAATTCCAGTCCGAATCTGATTAATGATTTTAAAAACTGGAATCAGCAAAATAAGATAATAGCTATTTTAATAATATGTGTAATTTTAATCCTAACCCTCAACAGTCTCATCACCTTTTCATCAACAAACAGCTATCCTTCAGATGATTCAGATACATCCAACTATGTAAGCTACAGCTATGAGAGCCCTTCATCACATTACAGAGGAGTGGATACATCACCCGACACACTTGCCAAAAATGATCCAGACTGGTATTATGACCACTATGAATACGGAGACAATCCAGATATTGATGATTATCTGGAATCAGAAGGTTATGATTAAAATTATAATCAGTTATTCATTTATTGTTGAATTTTAAGTAGGAGTACATTTTTAGAAACATACTTCCTACAAAGACCTGCCATAACTTTAATAATTTTGGTGCAGATTATTAAATCAGGTCTATGTTATAATATTGTGTTTAATTAGTATTTAAATATTGTTATTAAAAAGTATAAAAATAAACAAGCATGAATGAAAAAACCTGGTAAAAATATTAGCAGCTGCTGCAATTATCTTAGGGATTGTATTTATATCGGTTATTTGCATAGATACTCATGAAAGCACCAGCTTAAGTGTAAAATCACCAGACACTCTTAAAGACGGTGATGCATACAGTGTAGAGTTATGTGACTCCAAAGGAAATCCGATAGCTAATCAGAACATTTCCATTTCATTCGGATCAAATTCATTTAATGTTACAACTGATGAAAACGGAATAGCTATCCTGAAAATCAATAATGTTCCTGCCGGAGAGTATGAAGTTAAAATCCAATATAACGGAAACAGCCACTATAAAAATACTTCAGCTGTTCACCATACTGTTATCTCAGAAATCGAAAAACCCGCAGCCCAGATGAAATTCTTCAAAGCGGAGAATACAAAAAAAGATTGGTGATTACAGGATTGTTGAATACGGTTATATGGGAGATATGGAGCTTGCATTAGTTGAAGATTCAAATGGGAAAAAAAAATGGATTATGGGTGGAGACGGGTTTACATCTGTTTAAAAAAAAAACTGGATTCTACCAGTCCATTTTTCCAATCATATCAACAACACATTTTTGCCTTCTTCAGTTAATCTGTACAGTCTGCCTTTGTGGGCATCTTCATTAATGCAGACTATTAGGTTGTGTTCTTTTAAATCGGTTAAGACATTGCTGACATGTTTTATTCCTACTCCTGATTCTTCACTGATTTTTGTTGGTATTTTGACATCGTTTTTTTAGGGTTTCAAGTACTTTTCGTCTGTAGCTAGAAATTACAACATAACTACATTTCTTTAATATTTCATCCTCTTTATTCACAGTTACCACATTTTCTCTAAAGTTGCTTTTTAAAAATAAAACCTAATTTTTAATAATCTGCACCTTGTTTTATATTTTATATTAACATGTAATATATACTTTGTGGTAATATTGTCTTATAAGATATGATAAATTGTCCATGTTTTAAATAGTATTTATATAAAAGCAACTAAAAAATTCATTTGAAAATTGCTGATATGATAAACAAAATTAACCTTTATCTAAAAAATGTAAAATTAAAACAAACAGATACTAATTTTGCAGACAACTATATAATAATTAGAATATTACAATAATATCGCTATATTAACACAATATATTCCATTAATTTTAACACATATCAACAATCCCATCAGCCCTTTTAAAAAAAATAATCAGTAACAAAATTTAAAAATGAATATAAATGCAAAAAATAGATTACAGCTTGAATATACTGCCTAAAAAAACTGAAATAAACTGAACTTAAATATAAAAACTTATAAAGCATTATCTAAAAATTATATAATATGTCTAAGTTAGATGCTTTTTTAAATTTAAAGAAAATAATACAGACGTGAAAACTGAAATCATTGCAGGTATTACAATCTTTCTGGCTATGGCTTACATATTAATTGTAAACCCTGCAATGTTAAGTGAAACTGGAATGGACATACAAGGAGTATTTATTGCAACTGCACTTTCAGCTGCAATAGCTACAATATTAATGGGATACATAGCAAACTACCCATATGCACTGGCTGCAGGAATGGGTCTTAACGCATTTTTCACATATACCGTGTACTGACTATGGGATACAGCTGGGAATATGCACTTTTAGCTATTTTTGTCTCAGGTATAATCTTTCTGGTTATCTCACTTACTTCCCTGCGTGAAAAATTATTCTATTCAATTCCCGACTCTTTAAGATTCGGTATATCAATAGGTATAGGTTTATTTATCCTTGCATTAGGTTTAAGCAACCTCGGAATCTGTCATACTCTTCACAGGTAATAAATATCGGAGATGCAAACTGGGCCACACAGCTAATAGGACTTGGAAGCGCTTCAACTATTTTTACTCTCGGAAACCTTTTGGCATTAATCTGTTTTGTCATCATAATGGTTTTAATGAAGAAAAATGTAAAAGGAAATATTCTAATCGGAATTATTGCAACATACATTATCGGAGTTGTTTTGGAACTGGCAGGATGTCCTGTTTTACCTGACCAGTCATTAATACCAACAGCTATAATCAACAGCAATCTGGGAGGATCACTGGGAAATGTTGCATTTAAATTCGGAGAAGCTAGCGGAGTATTTACCGGAGTAAGAGCATTTATTGACTTTATAATTATTGCTGTCACATTTCTGGTAATCTCTTTATTTGATACAATGGGAACCTTAACTGCACTTACAACAAAAGTTGACGGATATGATGAAAACGGCAAACTGCCAAGACTTAAAAAGGTTTTAAGTGTAGATGCACTCGGACCTATTATAGGGTCCGTTTTAGGTACTTCACCTGTAGTTACATACATTGAAAGTTCCACAGGTATTATGGAAGGAGGAAGAACTGGTCTTACAGCTATTGTAGTTGGTATTTTATTCCTGCTTGCAATTCCGTTTGCACCGATATTTACAATCATCCCAACCTTTGCAGTAGCTCCTGCACTTGTTGTTGTAGGTATTTTAATGTGCGGACTGTACAAAAACCTTGATACAGGTAATCTTTTCTGATCTGATTCCTGCACTGGCAGCTATTATTGTAACTCCACTTACACAAAGTATTACAACAGGTATTATTGCCGGTGTATTTGCATTTGTTATTGTCAAAGTTCTATTTGGTAAAGCAAAAGAAATATCCAAAGCAATGTGGATTTTATTTGCATTATTATTCATTTATATGGTTTTAGAGTTCATAATGTAGGAACTCTAACTTTTTTTTATTTTTTGTCAAAATTTTTTATTAATTAAATTGGAAAATCAGTTAATTAAATGAGTGTTATTAAAAAAATTAGCTTGTTTAATTAAAGAAAGTTTAAATATTTTAAAGCAGCTAATTGAAAATAAGATATTTTATATTATATTATGTATATGAGTGTAAATAAAAATTTTTAAAAGAAATGATATAACAAAAAAAGAAAAAAAAAGGTTTATTTAAAACCTTATTGAATTTTAATTGTATTTCCAGTTTCAAATCCATCATACATTGAAGTAATAATGTATTCCCCTTTCATTAACTTAATGTTTAAGGATGCAATACCATCATCATTAGTAACTTTATTATAGAATACACCATTTACATTAAATGTAACATTTTGGTTAGCTAACGGATTACCCTGACCATCTACAACTTTTGCCCTAAATGCAGAACCATCATTATACTTCATGTTTAAATCACTAGTTTCTAAAGTTGGTAAAACTGTAACAGTGTTTCCTACTTCATACTGACCGTACATAGTAGTGATTACATATTTGCCAGGCCTTAAATTAATACCTAAACTAGCTATACCTTTTGAATCAGTTTCTTTGTAGTAGAATACACCGTTGATGTTAAATGTTACAATAGTTCCTTCAACAGGATATCCCTGATTATCCAAGATTTTAACTGAGAATCTTGAAGCATTTTGATAGTATTTAACCAGGTCATAATTTTCAACAATTTTAGACAATACAGTAACATTATTACCTGTCTGTTCACCAGTAACTAAATTAAATACAGTGATAATATAGTTTCCAGGTCTTAACTGGATGTTTAACTTAGCAGTACCGTTTTCATCAGTAGTTTTGTTATAGAATACACCGTGAATATTGAATCTGACAGTTGTATTAGCTAATGGATTTCCATTAAAGTCTAAGACAGTTACATAGAATTGTGTACCATTTCTGTAGTATTTAACTATGTTTTTACTGATGATTGTTGGTAAAATAGATACTGTGTTATTTGCACTGGTTCCAAAGTATTTGGAAGTTCCATTAAAAGTAGTAACAACAGTATAATTTTTACTGTCTAAATTAAGGCTCATAAAAGCAGTACCGTTTTCATCAGTCTGTTTGATATAGTCTCTGCCGTTTATTGAAATAGTTACATTCATATTAGCTAATGGATTGCCGTCAATATCTTTTAGGACAACTACAAATCTTGTACCGTTTTTATAATACATTACAACATTTTCTGTTTCTAAAACTGTTTTAATAGAGTTTATTTCAACATTTTCAGATACATTAATGCTTTGGTAATTGTCTTTTGTGAAAGTTACATTAATTGTGTAATTTCCATAAGTTAGGTTTTTTGAAGATTAATGAACCTGTTCCATTAATGTAAGTTAATGTGTAAGATGTATTATTTACAAGAACTGTTAAATTTCCATCAAGTTTTTCAGACAAGTTAACATTTACTGTTATGTCTCTGTAATCTTTATCTACAGTTACATCCATAGTGATTTCTTTTTTTAGCTACTGTGAAATTAACGCTATTATTAGCTAAATTATATTTTCACTGCCTAAATAGGATACAATAGCCTGATATTCTCCGGCAGTTAAAATTTCAGGAACACTGAAAACAGCTGAACCATTGATAACTTTAACAGAATATTTTTTATTGTTAACTGTTAAAACAACATCATCAGTTACGTTGATGCCAGCTATTGAAGTTAAATTAATATTAGCTACCGGATTTTCACCATAAATAATGTCATCAATATCAACAGTTAAATTAACATCGGTTTTAGTAACACTGACAGTTTTCTGAACAGAAGATCCATTATATAATCCGTTATCCTGATAGTTAGCTGAAATTATATAATCTCCAACTTCATCAAAGTATACACTGATTTTTGCACTGCCATTAACTACACTGGCTGTATAATTAGTTCCGTTAATGTTGAAAATAACACTGCCTATTTTAGCTAATTTACCATTAGCATCAATTACAGTAGCTATAATTTCACTAAATTCCTGAACTTTAGGAGTAAGGTTATTTAAAGTAACTGTTGTATTCTGTTTATCAGCAACAGTAAATGCTTTAAGGCAGGCTACCTGTGAACTGTATGAATGATCATATCCTGAAAAAAAGTAAAATCATATAAATCTGTCCATTTTTCACCGTCATGACTGAAGTATGATACTCCAGGAGCATAATAACATCTGGTTGTTGAAACCTGTTCTGAAACAGGGACAACTGCATATCCTTTTGAGGATTTGTAAGTTTTACAACAATTTTAAAGATATCTCCAACAGCTACAGGAACATATTCTTTTAATGGAATGGTGTAATATCCGCTGCCTTCATGTTTACCGTTTTGGGTAAGCTGCAATACATCATTTACATAAACAGAGATTTCATAGTCAACAGTTGTATTGAAGAATGTTGATACAGCAGCAATTGCTTCATTACCGGTTGCATTGTAAATATTCTGATACCAGATGGTTTTTTTACCGGTCACCAGGTAATCAGTCATTCCTGCAACATCATACTGGTAGTTTTTAGTATATCTTACAGTATCATTTAAAATATAGGTAAATGCCTGATTATCTTTATTTACAGCAAATAAAACTCTATCATAGTAAGAGATGTAGAAATAACCATTATCTCCCCATGAAGATCCCCAGCTGTTTTTAACTATAAATGCACCGTTTCCTGCAGGACTATTGTAGAAATTACTTCTTGAATAATTGTCATCCCAACCAACTACAGTAATTGCATGGTTTCCACCATTAAGAGACGGATAATAATAACCATTAGTTCTGGAGTTGAGATAATTTGCTGAATGATAATATGAAGCATATAATCCGCCATATTTTAAAATAGCTTCTTTTATAGCATCATTATCAGTATAGCTAGTACGTGCAGGTAAAACATAAATGTTTTGAACATGTATTTCACTATCTAAAAGTGGAGATAAAGTTCCCATATCATCAAACGGATCTAAAGTAGCATTAACAGGACCTAACCAGCTAGCCAAATAACCCATCGGCATTCCATTGTATCCTCCATTGTTAGTTTCCATTTGCCATCCATAAGCAGAATACATTTCAATTAAATTTTTCATATTTTCTACAGAGAAATTGAATGTTTTATTACTTGCTTTTTAAAACACAGGTTTCAAGAGAAGCAAGTGCTGCAAATGCCCAGCAGTTACCTGAAGCTTGCTGATCTTTAACTTCAGTTACAAAGCCGTGTTCAGCTAAATTATATCTTGCTGGTAATGTACCATTGAATAATGATTTGTAAACAAATAATGAATAATTGTTACTGCTTGATACAATAGGGCTGAAATTAGATTGATTTAAGATATTAGCATTGTAACTGGCTTTATTATCACTAAATATAACTCCATCAACAGTCAATTTAGGATTTGCATTGGAAAATATTGCTCCTCCAAATCCGGTTGCTGCATTTGATACAAATTCAGAGTTTCTAATTTCAAAAGAAGTACAGTTATCACTAAATAATGCACCACCATTTAAAGCTGCATTTTTAGTAAAATTGGATTTAATAACAGTTCCAGAACCATACATCTTATATATAGCTCCACCTTCATATCTGGCAAGGTTATTTGTAAAATTAGAATAAGAAATTAACATTTCAGAATTTAAACTACAGATAGCTCCTGCAAAGTTTGCAGAACAGTTATTGAAAATACTGTCCTTAACTTCCAAATCAGTAGAAAATGCATAAATAGCTCCACCAGCATCATCTACAGATCTGCAGTTTTCAAAAGTTGTGCCGGTAATAGAAATTCCACATTCATTTTCAGAAGCTATAGCTCCACCAAACCAATGCGCAGAGTTATTAATAAACTTACAGTTTGAAATAGACAATTCTCCATATGGCAGGTAAATAGCTCCACCATACATTGCACTGTTATTTAAAAATGTACAGTTATATAATGTATTTTTAGGTGTATTAGTTACATAACCTGAATAATCAGTGTTAACATAATTGTAGATAGCTCCACCATATGCATTGTTATATCCGTAACCTGTATCATCAACAGCTACACCATTTTTAAATATCACATTAGTTGCACTGACAGTACCAAAATTCTTAACAGTAGCATGATTTAAAGTCAAATCTTTTAAAAGTTAAAGTATAACCAGTTCCAACATTAAATGCAATACCGTTAAACTTAATTATAGTATTTTGAGCACTTTGACCAATGAGTGTCATAGATGAATATATTCTTCTTTTTTAGCATCTAAATTATAAGTACCATCTGCAAAATGAGCAGTACATCCTGAAGTTAATCTGTTATACTGCAAGTACTTATATGGACTAGACTGTGTTCCTTTTCCATCACTGTCTGCAGATGCATTGAAATAGATGTCATTAGAACCAGTAAGAACATCAGAAGTATCCCCACTATGACTATAAATAACTCCGCCATCATTAACAGCAGATATTTCAATTTGTTCATCACTGCTAACGACTGTCTGGTTATCAACAGCATCACTAGCAAAAGTAGATGGAACAATTATTAATAATAACAAAATACTAAAAAAAGTACAATTGACTTATTAACATATTTAACCAATTTTTGTTCCTCCAAAATTTAATTTTATAATATCGTATAAACATATATGAAATATAATTTTATACATTAATACATTAGATTTACTAATATAAAAAATACATACAACATTCATTTTAAAAAATAATAACAATGTATGCAAATTAGTATTACAACTAAATAAATAAGTTATTAAGAAAAATATCGATGAACACCATATTTCACTTTACGGTTTAATAAAAATAAATATATTATAAAAAGAAACTAAAATTAAAATAACTGATTTAAGGAATTATTTTATTATGCTATCTATTAATCAATGCTATTTAGATTTTGTTAAAAAATCTTAAAAGGAAGGAAAAGAAACTTATAAAGACAGCAATCATCATTTAAAAGAAAGTTTAGGTAATTTTTACATAATTGACGACCCGTTAAACTTAAAATTTGCTGCTAAATACCAGCATATGACTACTGATATGATGCTAAATGAAATCAAATCCGGAAAATATGATATTGAAGGATGTCCTATTAAAAGTGATGCATTATATGAATATGTCAGGTCATTTGAAAATAGTGATGATCAGGGATTCGTATACACTTACCCAAACCGTATATTGGCCCATTTTGACACAGACCAATTTGAAGTAATGAAAAAAAGAATGCTTCATGCAATTGGAAGTAATCGTGCAGTAGCTATTACCTATGATCCGAAATTAGACCAGGACCGTGAAGATATTCCATGTTTACAGTTCCTGCAATGTATTGTCCGTAACAATGAATTGACAATCCACTGCTTATTCAGATCCAATGACATTTTCGGTGCTTTTTATTCAAATATGTTTTTATAGCTTATATTGGAATTAAAATGAAAGAAGAGCTTAACAAAGAATGATTAGGTGAAAAAGTAAACGTCGGAGGCGTCCATTACCACTCCACCAGCGGCCATATCTACAGCAATGATATGAAAGCTGCTAAAAATTAATAGCTATTAACAAATAGCTGATTTTTAACTTTTTTTAATTAATAACTATTTCAGTAATTCTATCAGAATTCATTTTAGCTAATGTTAAAACCAGCAAAAATCCGTTACTAAAAAAAGAAGAAAAAAAAGTCCAGATTTTAAAAATCTAGAGATAATTATCTGCTCTTTTTTCAAAGTATGCTTTTGGATGAGCGCAAACCGGACATTTTTCAGGCGCTTCTTTTCCTTTAAAGATATGTCCGCAGTTTCCACAAATCCAAACAATTTCTTCTTCTTTTACAAATACGCTGCCTTCCTCAACTTTTTTGAGTAAAACATCACAACGTTCGTTGTGTTCTTTTTCAATAGCTCCAACAGCATCAAATAGATAAGCTATTTCATCAAATCCTTCTTCTCTGGCTTCTTTTGCAAAAAGTTGGATACATACTGGTCCATTCGTGATTTTCGCCTTCAGCTGCATCTTTAAGATTAGATGCAGTATCCAGAATACTGCCACCATGCAAGAGTTTAAACCAGATTTTAGCATGTTCCTTTTCATTATGTGAAGTTTCTGAAAAGATATTTGAAATTTGAACATAACCGTCTTTTTTTGCCTGACTTGCATAGTATTCATATTTGGTATGAGCCTGTGACTCACCTGCAAAAGCAGCTTTCAAGTTTGCTTCAGTTTTTGTTCCTTTTAATTCTACCATATAAAAAACCTCTTTAATTAAGAATAAACAATTATTATAAATAAATTTTTTTCGAAAATTTTTAAAAAGAAATATCAATAACAATTTATATACATATTTATACAGATTCAATTTACAATAGAGGTGAAAACAAATGAGCAAATATTGCCCAAAATGTGGAAATGAACTGCCTGATGATGCACAATTTTGTAATGAATGCGGATATTCTGTTTTAGTCGATGACAATTCTCCAGTGAAAGAAACTCCTAAAAAAGTTCAAAAACCGAAGAAACTGAAACTTCTAAAAAAGATATAGATGAATTATTATTTAATGAAGCTCCGGCTGAAGCTAAATCCGACGACAATATGGATTCCAAAATATTCAGCAGCAAAGCTTCATTTAATCTCTCTAAAAATAAAATATTAATTCCTGTTGCAGTTATAGTTATTATAATTATAGGAATAGCCATTTTTAGCAGTAATCTATTTTACAATCCAGACAGTATCTCCATAACAATTACAGATATTTCAGGAACTAGTGATGAAAGCGGTTATTATTACAATGTCAATGCTATTTTTAATAATCTTCCGTCAAATACTCAGGGTTACTTCTTAAAAACAACATATTATGACAGTAATGGAAACGCATTAGCTACTACAACTGAAGGATTAAATACGGTAGATAATAATGAATACGGTTCTTATTTCGGATTTTACAACAGTCATAAATATTTAGCTATAGATCATGCCAAAATTGAGATTATACATGACGGCAATGTCGTAAAAGAAGCTACCGGTAATTTTGATATGAACAAATCAGATTTCTCAATAGATAATAACAACACTACTCAATCTTAAGAGAAATCTTTTAATTTACTTTTTTATAAAAATATTCTGTTTTTTAAACACATGTTTAAATTTTATTCTATAAAATTAAATAAGACACATAATCCATCATTAATGAAAATAAAACAATACAACTTATTTTAAGAAAAATCAATAAGCAAATTTTATATAATACAAAAGGCATATTATAAATCGTGATAAATATACTTCGTTATATTTATATTAAGAGGCGAGTATTTATGAACAACGATATGAATGGAAAAGTAACGATAATAACTGGTGGAGGAAAAGGAATCGGATTTGGTATAGCTACAGCATTTGCAAAAGCAGGGTCAAACCTTGCAATTACAGGCAGAACTGAATCCACACTTTTTAAAAGCAAAAGAAGAACTTGAAGACAAATATGATATAAAAGTATTGTCTATTGTAGCTGACGGTGGATATGAAGACCAGGTAAAAGATGCAATAAAACAAGTTGTTGATGAATATGGAAGAATTGATGTATTAATAAACAATGCACAAGCTTCCAAATCAGGATTAAAACTTGTAGAACATACAAAAGAAGACTTTGATTTAGCCATCAACTCAGGATTATATGCAGTATTTAATTTTATGAAATATGCTCATCCATATCTTAAAGAAAGCAAAGGTTCTGTAATCAACTTTGCATCAGGTGCCGGATTGTTTGGAAGAGACGGACAATCATCATATGCTGCTGCAAAAGAAGGAATCAGAGGTATGTCAAGAGTAGCTGCAACAGAATGGGGTTGTGACGGAATCAACATCAATGTTGTATGTCCACTTGTAATGACTGCCCAATTAGAACAATGGAAAGAAGAATATCCTGAAATTTATGAAAAAACAATACAAGGCATACCATTACAAAGATTTGGTGATGCTGAAAAAGATATTGGTGGAACCTGCTTATTCTTAGCATCGGAAGCTGCAAGCTACATCTCTGGAGAAACAATAACTCTCCAAGGCGGATCAGGTTTAAGACCATAAAGAAAAAGATTCCTTTCTTTTCTTTTAAAACTTTTTTTACATTGAAATTTTACTCCAGACATGTAACATAAACCATACATTTATATATGATGTAAACTTAATTTTACATAAGTAACATATATTTTACATAGTTGCTGAAAAATACTGCAGAAACCAATATGCTACTTGACATATACCATGACAGCATCAAATACTCAATAAAAAACTCAAAATCACTGTTTTACTTTGGACTAACATTATTTTCAATATTTATCCTATGGATGACATATCTCTTAATATTAATCCATTATCAGAATGCAAATTTAAATTTAAAATTTGCCAGTTTAATTGTACCGGCAGTACTTACATTAATCCCCGGATTTTTATTTTTAGGATATGAATACAAAATACTAGAAATCTCCACCCGCGGAATGATTAATGGAACAGATAAAGTGCCTGAATTCAATAACTTAAAGGAAATGTTAATAAACGGAGCAAAAGTATTTCTTGTTAAATTCATATACTTTGCAATTCCTATAATAATATTAGCTGTTAGCAATATAGCATTTTTAAATCACATCTCCGGAGGAATAATCGGAACGGCAGGAGCAATCATATCCATAATATTGGGAATCATATTATATTTTGTAAGTTTCATAAGCCTGTCAAATATGGCTGCTCATAATAACTTTAAAAAAGCATTTGACTTTAAAGAAATAAAAGAAGTAATCTTAACAATAGGTCCTGCCAGATATATTTTATTTTACATTGGATTAACAGTAATAGAATGTGTAATTGCATTTGTACTGTTTACAATCACCATGATAGCTATGATGATTATCGGAACTTCAGGAATAAATACACTAACATCACCAGAACCTCTCTGGTGGGCAATGTTTATTATTACAAATCTTATATTTACACTGATAATTGCATTAACTGAATTATTTAAAACACGTGGAATCGGTCTTATTTATGAACCAATAGAAGAATAAAAAAGTGTTATCTTTAATCAGATAACACCTAATTAATATTTACATTTTGAGTATAAATCGGATCACTATTAATCTCATTATATACTTCAATTACTGCTTTTGTAGGGATTTCATTTCCAAAATAAAATGCATCAATTGAATATTTGCCTGGATGAACATTATTTCCATTATAAGCATATGATTCATATAGTGTTAAATTATTAGAATTATAAAAACTAACTTTAACTTCCAAATAATCAAAGTCTTTATCAACATTTAATGTTCCAGTTAAATCACCAGAAGTGGTGCCGTATTCATTAGATATAGATGCACTTAAATCACTAAAAGATACAGAATCTGAAGCAGCCATACTATCTAAAATGCCTAAACCAACACTAACAAGTAAAAATAAAACAATTATGATAATAGTTAAAACAGGAATTAAAAAAAAGCTTTTTATCTGTTGTAACTTCCTCTTTAGTTTGCATATATTCAACAATTGCTAAAACACCAGCAACAACAAATATAACACAGCCAATTACGCCATAATAACCAATAGTTATAAAAAAGACCAAGACCAATAATTATATATTGAATTGCAGCTATTCTAATATCCATTTTAGAAATATAAACTCCCAAAAGACCTAAAATAGCTATAATTATTGCTAAAGATCCGTAAAATACAAAATCCGGAACCAGCCCAGATAAACTAAAAACATTTAACCCTTCAATTATACCAATAATTACAGCTATAACAGCTACAATTGTAGAAATTGTTTTTAAATTTAGAGTAATCTCCATAAAAATCACCATATTACATAGTATTTATATGAAACATAGATAATATAGCTTTTAAATAGAAATTATTCTGCATCTACTTCAACAAAGATGTTTCTTCCCATTTCCTGAAGATATTCACTAACGTCTTCCTCAAATTCACCAATATAACTTAATTCATAAGGACTAACATTAGCATCTTCGTAAACAATAACAAGTGAGTTCCATTTTTGATAATAATATATTTTATTTTTTAAAATAGATGTAGTTAGTGGACATCCTTCATCATTAACAGTATTTGGCAATTTAGTAAAATATTCATGATGAAGATGCTGTTTATAAGCACTTTCAAAAGGACACATGTCAGCTATCTGATTTACTAACTCACAATCCACCATATCTGCATGATACTCATTATCATTAATGGTTATTTTAAATTTCATTTACTTCACCTTATTACATAATATGTTTTAAACAATATTTAATACTATCTTAAAAAAAACAGTAAAGTGAAGTTAAAAATAGTAAATAAATGTGAAATTAATCACAAATTAAATGTTTTTTCCAAATTCAAAAGCTTGCTTTAAAGCATTTTCATTATGGTTAATTTCACCTTCACTTTCAGCATTTAAACCAAAAACAATGCCTTTTTCAGATTCAACACCAATGCAATTTAAAAATCCTCTCAATTCACAAACTGCAGGTTCCAATGATTTTTGATCATCACTAGCTGCTGAAAATAAGAAATAATAATCTTTATCACATAACTGTTTAGCTTTCGGAGTTAATCTGTCAATCATTGTTTTCATTTGTCCGCTAATTGTATTAAAATAAATAGGACTTGCAAATACAATAACATCTGCATCTGCCATATCTTCCAAAATCCCTGACATATCATCATGAATAACACATTCTCCAGAAGATACACAGCCTAAACAACCCTTACAATAATTAATAAATCTCATTGGAAATGAAATTTTTTTAACTTCATTTCCAGCATCTTCTGCTCCTTTTTAAATTCTTTAGCTAATATATCACTATTTCCACTTACACGGGGACTGCCATGTAATATAACTACTTTTTACTCATCTTTTTTCACCATACATACTGTCTATTGTATCTTCCTTTTTACCTTCAATAATTTTTTCATATTCCTCTAAAACATCAGTCTTTTCAGCCTTTGAAGTATCTTCTAAAACATTATCTTTAATATTCTCCTGATTTTTATTGATTTTATAAGCATCAGAATATAATAAACCTACTGAATATGAATTAAATAATCTTGTAAATGTTAACATGAAAAATGCGGATATAATAACTCCAACATATGGAATAAGCATTATTCCTACTGAAATTATAAAAAATATCATATCTAAAACACATATTACAATAAACCATCCGACAGTTTTAAACCAGCCTATTTTTCCAATATCATTAAAAACTTCAAATAAGTCCAAACCGTCAGTTATACTGTTGTTAGCTAACATTCTTGCAATTCCCAAATTAGTAAAAATTATTTGAATAACCAAAACAATAACAGTTACTGAAAATGTAATGAAAACAGCAAACATGAAACTGGAAAGCAATGCTGGCGGAATATCTGCATTTCCATACTGAATATAAGGAGCTATATTAGTCCATATTTCCAATATCCCAGTTCCAAAAACTGTAATAAAAATAATAATTAACGGAATAATTGTATAAACTAAACCTATAACAAGATATTTGAAAAAAGTTTAAAATATCTCTACCTACTTTAAAATCAGGAATTTCCTCTTTAACATTAATCCCACATTTGATTACAGAAACAGAATAACCTGTAAGATACATTGAAATTATACCTCCAATTAAAGTAGCTACAATAACTACCCACGGATTATCCGCACCAAATGAAGAGCAAATTGAACTTAAAAAAAAAAAACAGTTAAAACTCCAAGCATTGCAAACTTGTTATAGTCACATAACGGATATAAAAATGATTTTTTAATATTTTCCCTAAATTCATATTAACAACCTCTTAAAAATAAAAAGTTCCGTATGTAAATATTTAATAGTAAAGCTATATTAAATTTTAGATAAAAAAAATAAATGGTTTATATATTTGAATATAATAAACCGACACATCTGTAATAAAATAAATAGAAATAAGATAAAACAATAAATGAAGCAATAATTGAACCGGCAAATGGGATAATCATTGAAATTCCAACTCCAATAAGGATTATAATAAAACCAACAATCATCAATACAATTAACCATCCGATGCTTTTAGCTATTCCTATCTTTTTTAAATCTTTAAAAACTTTAGAAAGATTCACTGCTTCAAAAATATCATCATATTTAGCCAGTCTGGCCATTCCAATATTAGCAAATAACATGAAAACTATAGAAAGTACAACTGCTATAATAAATGTAACTGCCATTGAAGTTAAAAATGAATTTGAAATTGAATACATTCCAGTTTCATAATATGATTTCATTATTCCAGCTAAAGACTGTAAAAATCCTGATAAATAAGCCGTAATATATATAAGAATTAATGGAACTATCAAGTAACAGAACTGAATTACAAAGAGTTTTAAACCATTGACAAAACCTGTTTTAAAATCAAAATCAGGTAACTCATTAGCCTGCTTAAATCCATATTTCACAACATCCAATCCATAACCTAAAACTAAAATAATTGCAACAAAAGAAACAACATTTAAAATTATCTGCAAAACTGAACTGTTAGCTACTGAAACATTAAGAGTAGCTAAAACAACAATAATACCAAAAATTGCAAATTTTTAATATCGATAATTGGATATTTAAATGAATCACTAAAAATCTCACTTATATTCATCTAAAACACTCTCCAATGAAATATTATTGCTAATTAACTATTTAAATTAATCATCAAAAAAAGAAAAAAATTGGTTTTATTCTATATATGAATATAATAAACCAACTGATCTGTATGCAATAAATAAATTATATGTTGAAACTAAAAATGCTGAAATTAAAACACCGATATATGGAATTGATGTAAGAATCATACTAATAAAAGTAATAATAGATATAATTACAATTAATAAAACCATCCATCCTATAATTTTACCAATACCTATCCTTTTTAAATCACGAGCTGCTTCAGGAATATCTACACCTTCAGACAAACTGTTATATTTAGCCAATCTGCAGACACCCATATATAACAATAATGTGAAAATAACAAATAAAACAATACCTATAATAACAGTTATTGCTGCAGAACTTACTAAAGACATAGCAACATCTTCAGGAACCATATTTACAAAATCAGGTCCGTATTGAGAAGCATAAGCCATAACTTCCATAATCTGATTAAAGAAACCAGATGCAAAAGCTATAATAACAGTAATTATAAATGGAATGATATAGTATACAATAGCTAGTATTATCATTTTTATTCCATCAATCAAATTTGTCTGCAAATCAAAATCAGGAATTTCATCAGATCTTATAATAGCATTTTTTACAATACTTACACCATATCCGCCAGCTATAATAGAAGCTATAAAACCTATAATACCTAAAATTAAAGTAAGGGTTTCATTTCCAAGATCCAAAGAACCTAATGAAGATATAGACATTATAACTCCAAGTATACAAAACTTAGTCATATCTGAAAATGGATATTTTAAAGAATCAGTAAAAATCTCAGTTAAACTCATTTTAAATACCTCCTTTCCAAGTAATTTACATGAAAAACACTCCAATTAAGAGTTAATATATATTTATTGAAAAATAACTATTTAAACATATTGTATAAAATATTAAAGAAACTTAAAAAAATGCAATGGGTTTTAAATAATGATAAAGCAGTTACCTAAAAATTCAACAAACCGCTGCACTGATACAATAAAACAAAAGCTAAAAATAAAAAAAGAAGAAAAAATTATCTAATTAAAGATAATTAAATTTAGTTATCTACACCAAAGGATTTTTTTTAAGTAAATCTACGTTTACATATCCTTCTTTGTAGACTTTACCAGTAGTTAAATCATTAATAACTACTTCTGCAGGAGCAAACATTCCTTTGTCGATTTTGTAGAAGTCAAATTCAGCTTCTTTAAATACATCGAAGAATGGTTTACCATATCCGTCAGCTGCAGATGAAGGTAATTTAGCTGCAACATCAGCTATATCATCATTTTCATCAGATTCAACATAGTAGTAAGTTCTTCCACCAAATAAAACTGCATCGTTAGTTTTACCCATAGCTTTAAGTCCGTCAGGGTCAATTGGTGCAATAGGAGCAATACCTGCAGCATGTTTTACTTTAGTTACATCAAATTTAATAGCTTCCAACATTTTGTAGGTTCCGTTTTCAACAACCCTTCCGGAAATTTGGATAGAACCAACAAGAGAAGAGGTAGGAGCTACAAGTAAATAAACATCTTTAACATCCACATTACATTCATCAGCAATGTATTGTGCAACATCTTCACCAGGCAATACATCAGCTTCTAAAGTTAAAATAGCTAAATCAGCTTCTGTGTCTTCATAACCAATTTCTTCATAGGTTTCAGCCGGTTTTTACAGATTGCTCTAGCAGGACCTGAACCAAGTGCAAAGAAATCTCTTACAGATACAGACCATCCTGCTTTTTGAGATCCTAATGTGGAAATAGCTGGAGAATCTGTTTTAATTTTACTGAAGGAAGAGCGAATTTTTCAGATAAATCACCAGGAATAGAAATTCCAACATCAGCAAGACCACCAAGACAAACTTTAGTGTAAAGTTCACCTGCTTTGAAACTTCCATCAACATTTACACCACAATCAATAATTGTAGCACCATTTGACAATTGACTAACAGCAATGTTTAATTCATCTTGTTTTTCAATCATTACATCTACGGTTTTTTAGCTTCTAAGTTTACACTTACCATTATTTAACCTCATAATTTACTAAAATAAAATATATTTTTATTACTATTAATATTTACCTAAATGAATTTTAGATTCATCATATCTGCTTTCAGGTTCTTTATCTTCTTTAGGATAACCAATAGCTATTACTGAAAATGGAATAATATAATCTGGAATATTAAAATACTGTCTTAAACTATCTACTCTATCTTCAATTGGGTAAAATCCCAACCAGACTGCACCAAGACCCTCAGCAACTGCCTGAAGCAATATATTTTGTGTACAGTCAGACAGATCCTGCTGAATCATAGGCATTACAACATTATCTTTTCTTGTATTTCCCAAAACAATAATCAGTTTTTGAGCATTTTCAGCTGGTCTTGCATATCTGCTCATTTTAGAAACAGCTTTTAAATCCTCTTTATCAGATACAATAATAAATTCCCATGGCTGAGAATTAAAAGCTGAAGGAGCCTGCATTCCTGCTCTGATTAAATTTTTTATTTTATCAGTACTGACTTCATCATCACTAAAATTTCTGATGCTTTTTCTTTTAAATATCGGATTCACTATATCACCTTACTCATTAATTCACCCATTTCATCATTTTTTTAAAAGGATAAGTTTTACTGTCCATCAGCATATGAATCTGATCTGCATAACTTATAGTAATATTCTCATCAGCCAGTATATATTCACCATTTCTTGTAACTGAAACTACAATACAGCCTTTAGGAAAAGGAATTTCCTTAATTGGCTTACCTATATAAATCCAGCCTGAAGGAACAACATATTCTGACAAAATATGCTTTGAATGGTCTTTTATAAAATCATGACTGTTTTTAGCCAGTAATCTTTCAAATAAAGACTCATAAATCGGGCGGTTATTCAGCAGCATAGGAACTGCATATGCAATAATAGCTACTATCAGCATAGCTACTAATGATTCTGTTGACCCGCACATCTCAGAGAGCAAAACAACACCTGTAATTGGAGATCTTACAGTAGCTGCAAAAAGCCAGCCATTGAAATAACAATAAACTTGTATATCAGATAGCTTTCAAGACCAAAAATCGGAATTACAACAGAACCAAAAATAGCTCCAATAAATGCTCCTAAAACTAAAAGCGGTAAAAATATTCCTCCAGGAGTTCCGGTTGAAAAGGAAACTACTGAAAAAAAGATACTTAGCTACAAGTAAAAATATCAAAATACCCAATGACGGAATAGCTACATCAAGCATATTTAACATAAAATGTCCTCCATCCAAGATTTCAGGAATAAACAATGCTACAACACCTGATATTAAAAATACACATACGAATTTAATTTCAAGTGGAACATTCGAGAGTTTAGCCAATCTGTCATTTGCCCTGATCATTCCAACATTATAAACATAACCTAAAATACCTAAAAGCAAACCTAAAACAATCAAAAGCCAGTAAGATGATAGTGGAAGATTATGTAATGGGAAATTCAGAACTGTTGCCTGTCCAAAAAAGGATTTGGATATAAAATCAGCAACAACAGATGCAGTCAGTGCTATAAAAATTAACGTTTTATCAAAACTGTGATTGATTTCTTCAATTATAAAAATTACTCCTGCTAACGGAGCATTAAAAGCAGCTGTAATACCTACAGTTGAACCGGCTAAAATAAGTCTCAGTTCATCTGTTCTTGATTCTTTAAAAATTCTTGAGATTCCCTTTCCGGCCATTCCTCCTATTTGAACAGAAGGACCTTCAGGACCTAAAGACAAACCTCAAGTGCTGTTAAAACACCTGCACTAATCTTAGCTGTTAAAATTTTCAGCCAGTTAGTGTTTAAAAACATTTAACCTCTGCATTGATTTGAGGAATACCACTGCCAATACTATCAGGTTCCCATTTTACTAAAAAAGCTGTAAATAATCCTAAAATAGTTAATATAATAAACCAAAGTATAATTAAAAAAAATATTTCCATTAATGAATTCCAAAAATTTCTTAAAATACTTTCTGAGGAATATAAAAAGAAATCTGTATAAACAGACCATTATTCCGGCAAAAATACCTACAAATATTCCCTGAACAGCTAGTTTGAAAATATGTTTGGGATTATCTACAACTGACCTTAATGTCTTCTGAAGCATTTTCATAGTATAATAGTTTATACCTAATAATATTTAAAAAATTAGTTAGAGGATCTCCATGTGTTTCCGCATTTTGCACATCGGATAAAGTTTGTTGGAGATTCATCTGCAGACCTTGTTTGTACTGTCCACCAGTAACCTTTAGTTCCGCCACATTTATAACAGGTAATTGTTGTAGTAGGCAATGCTACATTCTTATTATCAGTAACTATTACTTCTGCTTTAGGATTTGTTTCTCCCTTAACTTCATACTGGTCTTTAACTTCATCAGATAAAGATTTTTCATATCCGCACTTGCATTTTAATTTTTTATTCATAGGAAGTAATATAGCTCCGCATTCAGGACAAAATTCCATTACTTAATCACCTTATCTTATTTTATTTAATTGATTGAGTATTTATAATTTATTATGTTTATGCTGCTGATAGAATAAGAAGAAAATATTGCTTAATTTTTATGTAAAAATGTTTAAAGAAATACTGATAAATAAAATTTTAAAAAAAAGAATTTAAATGTAGAAGGATTAACCTTCTACCATAATCAGTTTCCCTGACGATGGATCTTTATAGACTTTTCCCAGCTCAGTAAAACCTTGTCCAGAACTTTGAGATGTGTCTGGAGTATCATTTAATTCTTGACCTTGAGTAACTTCTGAAACCTGTTTCATAGAATCCATAACTTGCTGCTTTTGGTCTTGGCTCATGTCGGAAAAAATAACACTTTGCATATTCCAACTAATTACAACAAATATTAAAAAACCTAATGCAAGAACAAGCATTGCATCAACAAGGTTTGTTGTACCTGCCATAGGATCTATGTCATCATCAGAAGCTCTTCTCCTTCTCTGTTTTCTTCTAACCATAAAATCACTGTTTATTCATGAAAAAAAAGAACTGCATCAGATAATGCATCTAAATCAGAAAGATATTGGTCATACCAACCTCTTCTAATTTTAGAGATGAAATAACATAACGCACCGGAACCAATACCTACAACAGTAGTATCAAATGCAATAGTTAATGCATCTGCAAGGGTATTTACATCCCCAGCACCTAATGCTGCAAGACCAGGACCTAATGGAATTAAAGTACCCATTAACCCTAATGTTGGTCCGACACGGGTAATAATATCTGTATTTCTTAAACTTTTATCAATTTTTTCTTCTTCATGTTCTACTAATTTACGAGCTAAAGCTTCTCTGGAATCACTATCTAGTGCTTCTGATTTTGCAATCTCAGTTAAAACTTTCTTTTGAGATTTTGGAATATCAGAACCAGATATAACATTCATTAAATCATCAATAGAACTTGCTGTATTAATTTTAAATATTAAATCCCTTATTTTTCCGACACCTACTTTTTTTCATTGATGTGTATTCAGATATAAATCCACCTAAAGCAATAACAGAAATAATAGCAATTATTAATAATAAAACCATTACAGGAATTGTTAAACTTTGAGATATAACATTTAAAGCTCCGCTTAAATATTCTGTACCAGGTATTGAACTCATTTAATATCACCTAAATCTTATTTTAAGAGATTATCGCTCCTTTTTATATAAAACTACACCTACAATTACTAATGCTGCTAAAGCAACCAAAATAGCAATTAAAGATTGAGAACTAATCATAGTTACTCCGCCAAAATGCCCCTGCATTGCTTGAGCAATACTTGGTATTACAATAGCAGACAATAAGAAATAAGCACCTAAAAATAACATGAAGTTTCCCAATATAATCGGATATGGTTTATCAGTTAATTTAACGATTATATTTGATGCAAAAATAAGTAACAATCATTACAATCATTAAAGCAACCGCAACAACTATACTAAGTTTTTTAAATCCAAAACCTATAGTTGGTGCTACAATTAAAACAGAAGCAATAATTGATCCAAAACAACATGGACAAGGAGCAACAACAGCTAAACAGGTAGCAGTAGTTGTATTTTTTATCATGAACTTTCCATTCTCTTATAGTAAATAATCCTGCAATAATCATAATAGATGCCATGATTATGTAAAAACAGTATTGTAACTATAAATAGCTTCAGTAATCTGTTCGGCAAAGAATGATGCAATATATGTACATAATAAAACACCACCACCATAACCTATACAGATACCTGCGAATAATTTTTTTTTGACAAGTTAGCAAGACCGGATGCTAAACCAATTTTTATCCCAAAATGATTACAGCCGCCAATACACCAAATTGCCATAATACACTCATCATATCCATATTAATTTCCTCGATATAATCAATAACAAATTAATTACACATAACCATTTCTACTTTAAAGTATATAAAATTTATTTTAAAATGTATAATATTCAATAAAAAATATATTTAAAGCTAATAAAACATAATATAATATTATTAAAAAATAAAATGAGGCCAATTTATGTTTTGGAATGAGAAAATCGAATGTATGCCAAGGGAAGAACTTGAAGAACTACAATTGAAAAAGCTTCAAAAAACAGTAAAACGAGCTTTTGACAAAATTCCATATTACAATAAAAAATATACAGCATGTGAAGTTTTTCCCTGAAGATATTGAAACTTTAAAAGATATAGAAAAATTACCGTTCATCACAAAAGATGATTTAAGAGAAAGCTATCCTTATGGTCTTTTTGCAGTTGATATGAAAGACATAAAAGAAATACATTCCTCTTCAGGAACTACCGGAAAACCTGTAGTATCAGGATATACCAAAAAAGACTTGGATACCTGGGCAGAAACAACTGCAAGAGGTTTGGGAATGATGGGCATCGGTGAAAATGACATTATCCAAAATACTCATGGATACGGATTATTTACTGGCGGATTTGGTGTTCATTACGGATCACATAAAGTTGGAGCAACAATAGTGCCTATATCAACAGGACAGACCAGAAGACAAATCGAAATAATGAAAGACTTTGGAGTAACCTGTTTGATTGCAACACCATCTTACGGAATTCATTTGGCTGAAGTAGCTGAAGATGACGGAATCAATCCCAAAGATATGAATCTTAAAGCTATCGGATTTGGAGCTGAAATGTGGAGTGAAGAAATCAGACAAAAACTAGAAAATCTCTTTGGAGCACCTGCATACAACATTTACGGATTAACTGAACTTATGGGACCCGGTGTAGGAATGGAATGCAGTGCTCAAAAAGGATTGCATATAGCTGAAGATATTTACTATCCCGAAATAATTGATTCAGCAACCGGCAAAACCTTAGGAGAAAATCAGAAAGGAGAACTTGTATTAACAAACCTTGAAAGAGAAGGAATGCCGATAATCAGATTTAGAACAAAAGACTTAACTTCACTTAACTACGAACCATGTGAATGCGGAAGAACCAGTGCAAGAATGAGCAGAATAACCGGCAGAGCAGATGATATGATTAAAGTAAAAGGAGTAGCTATATTCCCATCTCAAATAGAAAAAGCATTACTTAAAGTAGGTGATGTAGAGCCTCATTATTTAATTATAGTTACAAGACCTGGAACTTTAGACCAAATAGAAGTAAAAGTGGAAGCTTCTAAAAACCTTTTCTTTGATGGAGTAAAGGAAATGGTTAATATTCAAAGCAAAATAGCCAAATCTATTGAAAATGAAACTGGAATAAGAGTAAAAGTAACATTAGTTGAACCAAAAAGCCTTCCAAGATATGAAGGAAAAGCTAAAAGAGTTATAGATAAAAAGAAATTTACATTAGGGGATTAAAATGAACAGTATGAAAGTAAAACAATTATCAATATTCTTGCAAAACAAAAAAGGAAGCTTATATGATGCTCTTGAAACTTTATCTGAAAATGATATAAATATAAGAGCTCTTTCACTTGCAGATACTTCTGATTTTGGTATTTTAAGAGTTGTAGTAGATAATCCTCAAAAAGGAGAAAAAAGCATTTGAAGAAAACTATCTGGTCAAAACAACTGACATAGTAGCTATTGAAATGACAGATTCACCTGGCGGATTGTCATCTGTTTTAAAAACTATAAAAGAAAATAACTTAGATTTAGAGTATTTATATGCATTTACTCATGATAAAAAAGATAAAGCAATCTTACTTTTGCATACAGATAATTTAGATGCATTAATAGATGCTTTAATTAAAAATGAAATAGTTATAGTACCTCCAGAGGAAGTCTATAACTTATAAAAAAAGGTAAAATATTACCTTTTTAATTTTCATTATCTGCTGGTGGAGTGTAAACACGGCTAGCAAGTTCACTGTCAAGTGTATACATCAAATCAACAGAATTTTGTGCTCTTTTTACTTTACCTACCAATTCCATTGCATTTTCTTCCTCTTCAACTTGTTCTTCAACAAACCATTGCAGGAAATTATTGGTAGCATGATCTTTTTCTGTAATAGCAATATCAACTAAATTATTAATAAGACCAGTTACAGTTTGTTCATGAGATAATACATGTTCAAATGCAGCTAATGGAGAGTCCCATTTAGTTTGAGGTCCTTCAATAGCTTCCAAAGTAACAGAAGCTCCTCTCCTAATTATATAGTCATAGATTTTCATTCCATGTTCCAGTTCTTCCTGAGCTTGTACTCTCATCCAATTTGCAAAACCCGGCAAATCTTCATCTTCAAAATAAGAAGCCATTGACAAATAGAGATATCCAGAATACAATTCTGCATTTACTTGTTTATTTAATTCTAATTCCATATTATTAGAAAGCATATTATCACCTTTACTAAATAATTGGAAATACCTATTATATAAAATTTGAGATTATACGAATAAAAATAAACAAAATATATTAAATTAAAAAATTAAAAAATCACATAGTGTGTGGTAATATGGTTAAATGTAATAACTGTGGAACATCAATTGAAGAAAGCGACAATTTTTGTATGAATTGTGGAAATAAAATTGAAAAAACAATGAACATGACATACTTCCATTAGAAGGCCACTTAAAATCGTGTGGGTTACCTATCAAAAATAGATGAAAACTACCAAGTTTTCTGACAGTTTATGATGTAAAAAACCACCACATCACTTACTAATTAACTAATAAATATTAATATTTTCTTTTTTTGAGATTTAATAACCATGAAAAAGTAAATTAAACAAACGAATTGTTGCAGTATCCACTAAATACAATTAATTTCTTATACGACATCTAAAATATTACTTAACAAATGCTCTTACAAAAAAATTTATATAAATCTATTCAAAAACTTAGATTAATCAAAGAAAAAAGGTGATACTATAGAATACAATATTCCAATATATTTAGATATCAATTTATTACTAGATTTATTAGCATCTTTAGAAGATGGTTTTAGTACAGTTAATAAATTTACAACATCAGAACAAAATGAACATAATACTTCTAATAATAAAAATGTAGGATTTGGTTTTGGTCAATTTTTTAATTTAGGATTTGGAAAAACAAAAAATGACACTAATAGTTCAAGTAATGCTTCTGAAATTGAAAAATATTATACCTATGGGTCAATGATGAATAAACTACTAAGTAAACTTCATGAGAAAAAATTAGTTAAAACACTTGACGATGAAGAAAGTTGGAATCAATTAAGAATTTATGATTTTGTAGAAATACAAGGTAAGTTTAAACCCAATCCCCTTTCAGATTCATTAAATAAAATTAACAAAATGTTAGATTTAGCTATAAAAATAGCTCCCCTTGACAATAATAAGAATAGTAATAACAATAGAAATAATAGAAATAAAAAGAATAATAAGAATAATAAGAATAATAATCAAAATGACATTAAAAATCTTAAAATATAACCGAAATGATAGAATCAATTAATAACTCACTAGAAAAAAGAAAATTCACAAAAATACCTCGTTGAAATAAATTCTAACTACACTTGTATCCTAAATCTATTCAATGAATATATAAGAGATAATTCTGGATTAGAATTACCTTATGGAAATTTTAAAGTTTTAGGAAAAATAATTAAAAAAAACAGAAGAAAATAAAATTATAATCTCCTTGAAGAAACACCATTTGCATTAAGTGATGAATTGATTGATGCATTAATTGGCTCTTTAAAATTAATGAATGAACAAATGAATCTTCCAGAAATAAAAAAACAATAAATGGAAGATGTATACAAATAATTCCAATCGCAATATATGTATAATCATTTTTAATTATTTCACAAAACACACTTTAAAAAATAATATATTGCATGACAAATATATACTAAAGTTATGAAAACACCCTGAATTACATGAAAAAAAAAAAAAATATTAGGAAAACCCTATTTTGAAAATAAAGATTTCTTATTGTATAATGGGGACTGTACTGAACTAATGAGCAAGTTACCACCTAATTTAATAAATACAACAATTACTTCACCACCATATAACATTGGAAAAGAATATGAAAAAATAATGACTGTTGATGACTATATCAATTGGTGCTCATCTTGGATTGAGCAAATTTACAATTTAACAAAAAAGATGGTGCATTGCTATTAAACTTAGGTTATCTAGAAGTTAAAGACAAAGGTAGAAATGTCCCAATACCATATCTATTATGGGATAAAACACCATTTTATTTAATTCAAGAAATAATCTGGAATTATGGTGCTGGAGTTTCATGTAGAAAAATACTATCACCAAGAAATGAAAAAATCTTATGGTATGTAAAAGATGAAAACAATTATACATTTAATTTAGACCCTATCAGGGACCCTAATGTTAAATATCCTAATCAAAAAAAAGAATGGAAAATTAAGATGGAACCCTTTAGGTAAAAACCCTTCAGATGTATGGCAAATAGCAAAAGTTACATCTGGAAGTAAAAGGTCATCTAAAGAAAGAACAAAACACCCCGCACAATTCCCTAATGAACTTATTGATAAATTTGTTCAAGGTTTTTCAAATCCAAATGATATAATATTAGACCCATTTATTGGTTCTGGAACAACAGCAGAAATGAGTTTGAAATATGGTAGGAAATGTGTAGGATTTGAAATTAGAGAAGATTACTGTGAAATAACTGTTGATAGAATACAAAACAGCGATATTTACCAAACTACTTTATAGTATTATTAGGATAAACCTCCAATAATTTAGTTTCATAAATAATTGCTGGTAAATTAGCTTGTTGTCCAGTTTGAGCTTTTTGACCTCTCCAATCTTCATGATTCAACCAACCAAAACTAATTTTTCTTATTTTAGGATTGGTTGATTCATTAAATTTTTCAAAATTAACAGCTAAAAAAATACCCTGTTTTAGATTTTTAGGATTATCTGATTTTTGAGCATAACTCCTATTACCAAATATTCTTTTTTTATCAGAAGATGTTTTTATCTCAACAGAATAATCTAAATTGGGACGATAAACTAAATCTTTTTCTGAAACTTCTTTATCTTTAACCCAGTCATCAGACGAAAGTTTAGCTTTAAGATTAATAGGAATTAACTCATGCAATAAGAAACCCATTATTTGAGGAGTTGGAAAAATATCAACACCAATCTTAATATCATTTTTACCAAAAGAAGAATTAAAAATATCTTCCCAAGTTTCTAATACTGTATCAACCATTATATCCATATCTAATGGGTGATTTTTTTATTAAATTACAAGTAATGTCAAACCACTCATCTTCATTTTTATTTTCATAAGGATTAATCATAATATTACTCCAAATCAACGAATATCAATCAATATTCTATTATGAAAACAATAAAGCAGTTAGTTTATAAAATATACATAATGTATAAAATATACATTAATTATTAAATGTACATAATTAGATAGAAAATAACATGAAAAATAATATAGTTAAAGCAAGAGGAAGGCATGGAACTTCATCTTTAGACCTTACACTCCCTACTAAGATTAAAAATCAAGAAAACATATCTGAAGGAGATTTATTCAAAGTAGAATCAAAAATTAAAGAAGATAAATTACAAATCATTTATACAAGGATATATAAAAACGAATAAAATCAATACATTGATTATTATATAAAATTATAAGATGAATTACATTTAATATTAAAAAATATCGATTTTATATATGATACAATATCATTAAAGTTAGGCATCAAAATTATTATAGTTATAATTATAACTATCAAAAAAAATTACTCATAAAATTAATATAATGCGTATTAAGAGTAACCCTAATTAAATGTCCAAATTGTAAAAAAACAGATACTGAATGAATGGAAATACTGTCGTTTTTGTGGATATGACACAAATCAACCAAAAAGGAACATCATTAATTAAAAAATAGTTGATGATGTGGCTTATGATTCAAATGTTTTAAGATTTTGCACTTCCTGCGGTAAAAAATATCATGATGATTCAAGTATCTGTCAAAATTGTGGAAATGAAATTCCAAAACCAAAAGAGAATTATTTCGGAGACTTATCTTATGAAAACTTCCAATTACTTTATATAAACCAGATTCTTATTCCATTATCCACACATTACAGTACAAACTTTAGAAAAATTCTTATAAAAGACCATTTTAACATTTCATATGATGAAGAATCCCATATACTGTATTTACTAATTGAATATGCAATACGTAATCCTAATGAAAATATCATCCCATATTTTGAAAAAATATTAAATGAAACAAAAAGAAAATTTTAAAGATATTGAAAATGCTGCTTTAAATAAAATAAAACCTCAAATAGAAGAATTATTTAATACAAAAGGATTAACCTTTAAAAACAAAAAACAGATTAGTGCTACTGAATACCAAACTATTAAAACACCAATTACAACAGATAAACACGGGGGGAGGTACAAAAGCACTGGCAACATTTGGTTTCGGACTTTTAGGATATGCAGCTTCTTCAGGTGTAAAAACTGAAGTAAAAACTGAGAAAATTAAAACACAGGATGCGAAATACTGTTATACAACCATCAATATTTCAAAAAATATGTGGATATTGATATTGCCGTATCCAGAGAAAATAACACTAAATTTATTCTAAAATGGAAAAATATATCCCTATTTAGCGATGATAACTACTTTGTATTAGATTCCGGAGAAACTTTTAAATGTGAACTTTACAGTGATGAAATTAATGAAATAATCACCTCATCACTTCTTGACATTGCAGTTACCCATGATTCCAGATTAATTCACAAATACCGTCCAGAAATATTATTAAAAGTACAAAAATTTTTAAATGAACTAATAAACCGGGAAATTAACAGTTCTAAAATAAATGAATCTTCAAAATCAACTGTTAATCTTGAAAAACTAATTGAAATGTATGATAAAGGATTATTAACTGATGAAGAATTTATTGCTATGAAGAAAAAAAATTAATTAAAAAAGAGGGTTTATTTAACTGCATTAATTACAGTTCTTCCACCCATATAAGGAACTAAAACATCAGGAACTTTAACACTTCCATCTTCCTGCTGATAATTTTCAAGTAAACAGCAGATAGTCCTTTCAGTAGCTATTGCAGTACTGTTTAAAGTATGTAGAGTCTGTGCATCTCCGGAACCTGCTTTTCCAAAACGTGTTTTGGTTTTTTTGCCTGATAATCCTTACAGTTAGTACATGAAACTAATTCTCTGTAAGCTTTGGAACCAGGGAACCATGCCTCAAGATCATATTTGATAGCTGCATTATCATTAAGTGCTGAGGACACAATAGCTACTACCTGATAATGTAGGCCTAATTTCTGATATATTTCTTCAGTTACTTCAAGCAACTTTTTATGAGCATTTTTGGACTCTTCCGGAGTTGTGTAAATAAACTGTTCAATTTTTTTCAAACTGATGAACTCTGAATATTCCTAAAGTATCTTTACCGTGAGATCCTGCTTCTTTTCTAAAACAGGTTGAAAGAGCACAATACTGAATAGGCAAATCTTCAGGAGCAATGATTTCATCTCTGTGAAGTGCAGCTAAAGTCTGTTCTGCAGTAGCTATCAAATATAAATCTTCATCAGCTACTTTATATAAAGTTTCTTCAAATTCACCTAATTCAGAAGTTTCTGCAGCTACTTCACCTTTAACGAAAAATGGAGTCTGAAGAGGAATATAACCTTTAGATTCCAATTCATTTAGAGCAAATTGAATCAAAGCTAAATTAAGATGTAAAATATCCTGCTTTAAATAATAAAACCTTGCACCAGCTATTTGAGCTGCTGTTTTCATGTCTGCACCGTCAATTTTTTCAATTAAATCTACATGATTCAACGGTTCAAAATCAAATTCAGGAATTTCACCGTATTTCTTTACAATTTCATTATCATCTTCAGTATCGGAAATCGGCACATCTTCATCAATAATATTTCCTACTTTATATCTGTAATCATCGCGTAATTTTTTATATTCCTCAATTTTAGGCCCTAATTCTTTAATTTCATTAGCTACTTCCTTAGATTGGGCAATGACTTCTTCTAAATTACCTTCTTCTTTAGCTTTTTTAAATGATTTAGATAATCTGTTTTTTTTCAGAACGTAAAAAGTTTAATCTTTTTCCCCTTCTCTCCATAAAGTATCATATTCAATAACTTTTTCAGCAGTTTCTGTTCCTCTAAATCTTTTTTTCTCAGAATCAAAAATTAATTCCGGATTTTCTCTGAATAATTTTATATCTAACAAATATGTGTCCCCTAATTAGTTAATCATATTATAATTTATTTTTTTTATTTTTTATATTTAATGATTTTATAAAAAAAGCTTGAAAAGTTTTTAGACATATAAACTTGAAAAAATTTTAAAAAATCTTTTAAAAGTTTGTATTTAGAAATAAAAAGACATTTTAAAGTGATAATGTAAAAAATTTAAAGTTGAAAGAAGAGATTAATTAAAATCTCTTATAATTATTGTGTTTCCTGTTTGGAAGTCATTCCAGTAAGATGTAATAATGTATTTTCCACTCATTAATCTGATTCCTAAGCTTGCAATACCATCTTTATTAGTAACTTTGTGATATAAGACACCATTTACATTAAATGATACATTTTGATTAGCTAATGGTTTACCTTGACCATCTAGAGTTAAAGCAGTGAAATTGCTGCCATCTAAATATTTCATATCTAAATCTTTAGTTACTAAAGTCGAAATAACAGTTACATTATTACCTACATCCAAAGCATCATACATTGTTGTAATGGTATAGTTTCCTGGTCTTAAAGCTATTCCTAAGCTTGCAACACCATTTGAATCAGTTGTTTTAGTGTAAAATACACCATTGATGTTAAATGTTACATTTTTACCTACTGCTAAGGATCCGTTTTTATCATAGATAGTTGCTTGAAAAGCAGATGCATTCATATAATATTTAGTTATATCATGAGCCGCAATTAATGATTTTACTGTTATGTTAAATCCTTTTTTCTTCACCGGTTACAGGGTTGTAAGCAGTTAAAATGTAAGTTCCAGGTCTTAACATAATACCTAAATCAGTTACACCATCTTTATTAGTTGTTTTAGTGTAGAATACTCCATGGATGTTAAATTTAACAGTAGTGTTAGCTAGTGCTTTTCCTGTGCTGTCAGTAAATTTAGTGTAAAATCTTGTAGCGTTCTGATACATTTTAACTAAATTTTTAGCTATGATACTTGGATTAATAGTTACAGTGATATTTTTGGAGATTTTGCTGTATATATCAGATTCATTATAAGTTACAGTTACTGGATATATACCAGATTCTAAATTAAGTCCCATAGATGCAGTACCATTAGCATCAGTAGATTTAGCATAGTCCACACCATTAATATTGAAGTATATAGTAGCATTAACTATTGGTTTACCTTGAAAATCTGTTAATTTAGCAACTAAAGGAGTTCCATCATGATAAAACATTGCAACATCATCAACACTTAAATTAAAATTAGGGACAACTGTTATGTTTCCTTTTTTAGCCATCAAATCATATTTAGCATCACCAGAGTAAGTTGTAGTGATATTATACTCCCCAACACCCAATCCCGGAATATTTACTTTTGCAGTTCCCTTAGTTACATTTGCAGTGTAATTTTCACCGTCAATTTCAACAGTGACGGTTCCAGTTGCATCTTCAGGCAAATCTACAACAACAGTAGAATTTACTCCCTCTTTAGCTTCAGGAACAGCAACATCCATATTATAATCAGATATTTTTAATACAGTAAATTTAGTTGTGTTTTGAGCACTATTATAATTGTCATCACCTATATATTTAACAAATACATCATAAATACCCGCTTTAAAATCAGATATCGTTTTAACTACACTGCCATTTTCAATAGCTACATTATAAACTTGATTATCAACACTAATGGTTACATTTCCAGTAGTATCACTAGCTAAAGAAACTGTGACAGTTACATTTTCACCAACTCTAATATCGTCAGCACCAACACTAACTGTTGAATTTATTTTATTAATCTTAAACTTGCCAGAATCAGCAGTTAAATTATAATTATCATTTCCATCCCAAATAGCGCTAAAATTATAAACACCCGCTCCTAATTTATCTCCTAAAAGAGCGCCTTTACCATTAACAACTTCTACAGTGTAATTTTTATTATTAATAGTGACAAATATGTTTTCAGTTAATTTAGCATTATTAACACCAGTTAAAACAGCGTCAATAACATATACATTACCATAATCAACATCATTAACAATGACATTTAAAGAGGCATTCGCTTTAGCTACTTTAATATTTTTAGTTGCATTAACTGAAGTGTATTTATCACTACCTTCATATTTAACCATAATCATATGATTGCCAGAATCTAAATCTTTAACAGCATAATTAGCTTTACCATTTACAATAGCAAGAGTTTTTTCAACATCATCAACAGAAAAAATGACATTATCATTAACATCCTCAGGCAAAACAATATTAACAATTGCATTTTGGCCAAAAACAATATCATTAACAAGCACATCTATTCTAGGAGCTATTTTATTAACTTTAAAACTACCTGAAGTATTCGTTCCATTATAATTATCATTTCCGCTCCAAGCAGCACTAAAATTATAAACTCCCGCAGGTAATTTATCACCAATAGCTATGCCTCTACCATTAACAACTCCCACAGTGTAATTTTTATTATTAATCGTCACATCTACCATGCCTGTTAATTTATCATTATTTGCACCATTTAATATAACCTCAATAATTAAATTTTCACCATAATCAACATTTTTAATAGCTACCTCAAGCTTTGGTGATGCTTTAGCTACATTAATGTTTTTAGTAGAATTAACACTGGCATATTCTTTATTGCCCCCATATTTAACTAAAAGTGTATAATTATCAGAAGATAAATTAGAAATAACTTGGCTGGCTTTACCATTTTTAACAACAGAAATGTAATCTTTATTATCAATAGTAATAGTTACATTACCACTAGCTTCTTTAGGTAAAATAACATCAACAGTTAAATTTTGGCCAAATGTAATATTATTAACAATTACATCCATTGCAGGAACCATTATAGATACTGTAAAAGTTGCATTAACATTTACTGCATTATAATTGTTATCACCACCATATTTAACAGCTACATTATAATCACCTACTTTAAGTCCGCCCATTACTTTAATTGCCTGACCTTCATTAATAGCTACTGTATAGTTCTGATTATCAAGCGTAATAGTTACATTGCCTGTAGCATCACTATCTAAATTAACACTAATAGTTGCGTTTTCCCCAACTTTAATATCTTTAACATCAACAACAAGTGCAGGATCTATTTTATTAACTTTAAAACCGCCAGAAATATCAGTTCCATTATAGTTATCATTTCCAGCCCAGGTAGCACTGAAATTATACAATCCCACAGGCAGCTTATCAGCAGAAACATTTCCCTTACCGTTAATAACCACTACATAGTAATTTTTATTATTAATTGTTACAATTACATTACCGGTTAAATTAGTATTATTTACACCTTTTAAAGTAGCATAAATAGTTAAATTTTCACCATAGTTAACATCTTTAATAAATACATTAAGATTTGGATTAGCTTTAATAACATTTACAGTATGAAAAACTTCAACTGATTCATATTTATTATTGCCCCTGATATCCAATTTTAATATATTGAATACCTGCTTCTAAATCAGTCATATTCCATAATGATACGCCTTCATCGTCAATTTTAACATAATAATAAATTTCACCAACAGACATCAGCACCCAACTAGGATTAGCATCCTTAGGTAATTCAACTTTAACAGTTAAATTTTCACCAAAGATTATACTGTCCTCAGCAATTACATTCATTTTAGGCTTTTCTTTAGATACAACAGTATTATTCCCATCATACTTAAAAAAAGCATTATTACTGTTTTTATTTTCTAAAACGCTTCCATCTTTTCCATCATATAACACATTAGAAGTGGCATTTAAATTTTTCCCATCAGTTATGTGAAACTCATCATTTACTGTGTCATTAACCATACTGGAAGTTACATTTTCTGCATTAACTGCCGAAATAGATAGTATGAATAAAATCATAGTTGAAATTATTAAAATTTTACTTTTAAGCATTTTCTACCTCCCAAAATAATAAAAAAATATTATTTCTCAATATAATTATTCCTTTAAAAAATGTAGAAACAAATATCGTAAAAAAACATGAATAACAAAACATCATAAAAACAATCTTCTTATACAAACAAATGTATATGCATTTAAATATTTATATATTGTTAAAAATAATAGTATTTGGCTTTAAAAAAGTAAAAGAGATATTATAAAATTATTCTAAAAATGATTTGAAAAATTTTTCAAAATCCTCATCATCCATAGGTTCCGGTGTTGTGAAAACTTTATTCTCCATAATATTTGTAGCTAAGACATCATATTCATTAGCTTCCTTAGATTCAGGGTATTTTTCTACAACGGTTTTTGCATCTAATTCACTTTCCTGAATTAAATTACTTCTATTGATAGTTCCAATAATACGAGTGCCTATCTTTGATGCAAATTCACTGACAATTTCTTTTTCATGGTCAACATTTCTGCAGTTGCAGATTATTCCGCTTAAATTTCCTTTAAGTTTTTTTAATTCCTTTAACAATATTATTGGCCGCATATAAAGACATATATTCTCCGGAAGTTACAATTATTACTTCATCAGCGTACTTTTCACGTAAAGGTACTGAAAAACCTCCGCAAACAACATCTCCAAGTACATCATAAATGACTACATCCAAATCCTTATCAAAAACCCCTAAGTTTTCAAGTCTTTTCATAGCTACTATTACACCACGTCCTGCACAGCCAACACCGGGTTCAGGACCTCCGCTTTCAACACATAAAATATCATTGTAACCTTTTACAACAATATCCTCTTCAGCAGGTTTTCTGTTATTTTTTAAGTGTGTCTACAACTGTCGGGATTCTTCTGCCACATAATGTACGTGTTGTATCAGCTTTTGGATCACATCCTATAACCAGACAGTTCAAATCATTATTTGCATAAACTGCAGATAAATTAGCTACTGTTGTACTTTTTCCAATTCCGCCTTTTCCATAAATAGCTATCTTTTTAATCAATTTAATTTCTCCTTTTATGTATTATTCTTAGACCTGATGATATAATTGCACATGCTGTAATAAATATGCATAACATTAAATTTACAGTTACAGAAACTTTAAAGAAGTTTAATAAAACAATTACACATGGAAGAGCATAAAACATTAAAGCTACTAAAGTTCCAAATTTTTCATATTCCAAGCCTTCAGAGCTTGTTTTGAAAAACTCTATTAATTTCAAGGTTATTACAATTAAAAACCAAAATGGCAGTAAATTTGCATAACATAATGCAAAAGAGCTTAATATAATAAATGCAAAATCTGATAAAACATCTACTTTTGCTCCCTTATTTTTATTATCTATTTTGTATCTGCGAGCTATTCTGCCATCTGAAACATCACTTAAAACAGCTAAAAAGTAAATAACCAGTATAACGAACAGATTGCTGTTTAAATAAAAAACACCATAAGCAAATAAAATTCCGAAAATTATCCTGGACAAACTTAAACTATCTGCCAAATGCCGTTTATTCATAAATATTACCTTTTAACTAGTTTATAAACAAAATCATGCTCCCTTACTTTTGTTGGAATAGCTACTCCCACATTATTACCTTTTTCAACATTTTCAACATTTTCAACATTTTCACCATTGATCTGCATTGAATCAATTTTATGTTTTATGGAACCTGTAGTTTTTCCCTGTATTAAAATTTCATCTCCAATAGCTAAATCATCCCATATTTTAAGTTCTGCGACTTTTACTTTGTTAAAATAATTAACAACCTGACCAATATCTTTTTAATGAATTTTGACTGGTTATTTTCACTTGTTTCAAAAGGAGTGTTGAAGTAAAATCCGGTGTCAAAACCACGGTTAAATACACTTTTAAGCTCTTCAATCCATTGAGGATTTATTTTGTACTCTTTAGGACATTCATAATACTTATCAATAGCCTGCCTGTAAACATCAGTTACCATTGCACCATAATCAGGACTTCTGGCTCTTCCCTCTATTTTAAATGAATCAATTCCCGCTTCAATTAGCTCCGGAATATGTTCTATCATCATCATATCCTTTGGTGAAAAGAAGTTCGTTCTGTAGCTGTCGTCATATGAGTTGGATATTACAAATGACTCGTCATTAACTTCAGAGAGGTTTATTACACTGTCATTATTATCCTCTTCAAAGGTCATCGTCCAGTTTTTACGGCATGGCTGCAGACAGTCACCACAGTTTGCACTACGGCCATATAATCCTGAACTTAAAAAACATCTGCCAGATATTGCCATGCACATTGCACCATGTATAAAAACTTCTGTTTCAATTGGAGAATTTTTAACTGTCTTTTTAATATCTTCCAAACTAAGCTCCCTTGATAAAATAGCTCTTTTAGCACCTAACCTCTTAAGTGTTTTTAAGATGAAAGAATTGGAAATATTTTCCTGAACACTTATATGTGCTTCAAGTCCGTTGCCGACAACATCTTCTATTAATCCTATATCTGATAAAATAATCCCATCAATTTCAGATGCTGCAATTTCCCCCAGATTATTTTTCAATTCCATAGCTCTATCTTCATTTAAAACAACATTGCTGCACAAATAAGTTTTGGCTGAATATTCTTTAGCTATTTTAGAAACTTCAGATAAATCATTTAAAGAAAAAATTTTTAGCATTTGCCCTCATATTAAAGTCATCAAGACCAAAATAAGTGGCATCCGCCCCATTTTCTAAAACTGCCCTAAGGGAAATAAAATTTCCTGCAGGAGATAACAATTCAACCATAATATCTTAAGGTTTATAATATGTTTCAGCTTCAATATCATCAGGAAGCTCTGTCGGATAACATTCATTTAAACAGCCCAAACATAAATCTTCTTTAGGCATTCCAATAGCTTTTACCAGTGATTCCAAACTGATATATCCTAAAGTATCAATATCTAACTGTTGCCTTATCTCTTCAACAGAATAATTAGCTGCAATTAATTCTTTTTTACTTGCCATAGCTACACCATAATAACACGGAGCTATAACCGGAGGACAGCCTACCAAGAAGTGTATTTCAGCAGGTTCTGATTCCTTTACAAAATCAATTAAAGATTTGGAAGTTGTTCCTCGAACAATACTGTCATCAATTAAAACTATTTTTTTACCTTTAATAGCTTCTTTAATTGGATTTAATTTAAGTCTGACAGCCAGTTCACGTTCTTCCTGAGTAGGCATGATAAAAGTCCTTCCAACATACCTGTTTTTAATTAAACCTTCACCATAAGTAATTCCAGAAGCTCTTGAATACCCGATAGCTGCAGGAATTGAAGAATCAGGTACAGGAATAACTACATCAGCATCAATCGGAAACTGTTCATATAACTGTTTTCCAATGTTTAATCGTGTCTGATATACATTAACATTATCAATTGTACTGTCAGGTCTTGCAAAGTAAACATATTCAAACATGCAATGAGCAAGAGGAGTTGAATCGGCCAATTCCAGCATGGAACTGCGAATTTCATTATTTTCAAAATATATAATTTCTCCAGGTTTTACATCCCTTATGAATTCAGCATTAATTACATCAAAAGCAACAGTTTCAGAAGCTATAATAAAATCATCCCCTCTTTTAGCTATTGCTAAAGGTTTTATTCAGCAGGACCTCGAACCCCATATAACTCACCATTAACAAGTATAGTTAATGCATATGATCCTACTAATTTTTTTAGAAACTGCTTCAATGGATTCTATAATACTTTTACCATTAGCATAATGTTCCTTTCTTAACATATAACAGATTACTTCAGAATCTGTACCTGATTTAAACTCATAACCTTCACGAATAAGCTCATCTCTTAATTCAGCAGAATTTACAATATCTCCATTATGAGCCATAGCTATAAACCCATCATCAAAATCAGTTACAAAAGGTTGTGAATTTTCAAGTTTGGATTCGCCTGTAGTTGAATACCTTACATGACCAATAGCCATGTTTCCCTGAAGATTATTAATTTCATAATCCTTAAAAACATCAGTCACTAAACCCATACCACAGTAATAATTTAATCCCTTATCTGGACTAAAAGTAGCCATTCCTGCAGATTCCTGACCCCTATGCTGAAGAGCATATAAACAATAATAAACCAAAGAAGAAACATCCTTAGAATCATCTACAGAATGTATTCCCACAACACCACATTTATCTTGCATTTCCCCTTGCATTGACAATCTCCCATATATCATATAATATTAATTATAAATTTTCTTTTTAGTAGTATAAAATTATAGTGATTTAATCCCAAAAATTTTCAAAATTATTTGAGATATCATAATCATCTTCAACTTCTGAAGTTTTATTTAAATCTTTTTTAAATCCTCTTCATCATTTCCAACAAAGATTAAAGCTGTTTTAATAATTTTCAGCCAGTCTATTGCATCCTGTCTTGACTGAGCACCAATATAACCCTGACCAACAATAATATTTTCCGGTTTAAACTTATTTGTAGCTATTGTAACTTTATCTGCATCTGCAAGATTTTCTCTAAAGACTTCCTGCCACAAATCATTTAAATTGTAAATTTCAAGAAATTCCTTTGAGTAAATATCCTCATAACGGGACTTGAAAGAAGTAAAATCAGATTTTAAATTATCAATAGTTTCCTGCAATTCCTTTTTTTTTAAAGATACAACATCATAATCTTCAATAAGTTTATTGTAATCATCAAGTAAGCTATTGTATTTATGAGTTAAATTTAATAATTTATTTTCTAAAGTATGTACATTAACTAAATTTAAAGAATAAGATAAAGCTGCACGTATAATTGAATTCAATATTTCATTAGCGGCTAAATTTGAGTCAACAGTTTCATTTTTAATAATGTTATTATAATCAAATAATCCAACATGATTAAAATCAGTTTTTAAATCATTGAAAAGTAAATTGTAATTCTCATCCTGGCCATAACCTCCAATGAGAATAATATCTCCACCAGCAGCTACTTTTTTTTGCTATTTCAAAATTATTTGTAGGAATAATTGAAGAAACAATTATATTATAATCATTTTCAAGCTGAGTATTATCTACAGATTTAGATACAACTTCAGCAATATCCAATCGGACACAATTATACGTACATCAACTTTTGAAATTACGCTATTTTCATTTTCCATAGCTATAACCTAGTCCTGATATATTTTTTTATGCCAGTTCCAAGCAGATTCAACAATAGTTTCCAAATCGTACTGTGGAGTCCAACCTAATTTATCTTTAATTTTTGTTGCATCAGCTATTAAAATATCAGGATCTCCCTCACGGCGTTCATCTAATTTAACTGGGAAATCTTTTCCAGTTACTTTTTAACCATGTCAATTACTTCTTTAACAGAAAATCCTTTTCCATTACCTAAATTAAATACATTAGATTCGTTTTCATTACATAAATATTCATAAGCATCAATGTGAGCTTTAGCCAAATCATTTACATGAATATAATCACGGACACATGTTCCGTCTGGAGTATTATAATCAGTTCCAAAAATAGAAATGGAATCTCTTCTTCCAATAGCTGCATCTAATACTAAAGGAATTAAATGAGTTTCCGGTTCATGTAATTCCCCAATTTCACAATCAAAATCACATCCTGCAGCATTGAAATATCTTAAAGCCACATAATTAAAATCTCCTTTTGCAGCTTCACGTTCCAATGCCTTTTCAGTTATGAATTTAGAATGACCATACGGATTAATTGGTTTTAATTCCTGATCTTCTGTAATAGGAACCTTTTCAGGGTTTCCATATACTGCAGCAGTAGATGAGAGAATAAACTTATTAACGCCAAATTCTCTCATTATTTGTAAAAAGATTAATTGTATTTTTATAGTTATTTTTAAAATATTTTTGAGGTAATTCAACGGATTCAGCTACTGATGAAAATGCTCCAAAGTGCAAGACCCCATCAATATCATACTTTTCAAAAACTTCTCTTAAATCTTTACTTCCAAAGTCGTAGTTTTCAAAATGTCCCCATTTAACAAAGTCTTCATAACCTTTAACAAGATTATCAACAACGACAGTTTCATAACCTGCCTGATTTAGGGCTTTATTAGTATGAGCACCTATGTAACCTGCTCCACCAGTAACTAGAATCACAAAATCACCTTAAATAAATTTACCTAATTTCAATAAAGCTTTAGGAGACACTTTAACTAAAGCTTTAACAAGTTCAGTAGTTGAAATTTTCTCAAAGTTAACATCCTGGAATGCATGAGCAATATTGTCAAGTTCTTCATCAGATAAAGTTAACATGTACTCCTGAACTTTTTTATATTTGTCAATTTCATGAGATAAATCATCACGAGCTATTTTGTCATATTTTTTAAGGAATTTTTAGAATGATTACCTTCTTTAATAGATTCAGCAGCTACCTGACCTGCATACATTCCTCCAGTCATACCACTGATGATTCCTCCACCGGTTAATGGATTTACCTGACCTGCTGCATCTCCACAAACCAAAATGTTATCATCATACATTTTTTAGGCATTCCGCCAACAGGATCTCCACCAACATTTAATTCAACAGCCTGAGCATTTTTAGTTGCCGGACATTTAGCTATAAAATCATCTAAGTATTCAATAGCTGGTTTTGTTGCTTTATGCTGGAGAATAGCTAAACCTACATTAGCTATGTCATCACCTTTAGGGAAAATCCATACATATCCTCCAGGTGCACATGAACCGAAATAGAATTCAATAACTGCTTCCCTGTCAAATTCAACATTTACCATTTCATATTGAACTCCAGATCCCATTTCTTTAGCTTTTGCACTACCTTTAAGACCAGCCCATCTTGCAACATGACCTTCAGGACCATCTGCAGCAATTACTATTTTAGCTTTAATTTCTTCAGTTTTGCCCATAGATTCTGTAGAAACAATGAAACCATCTTCAATTTTATCCATTCCAGTAGCTAAAGTTTTGATTCTGATTTCAGCTCCAGCTCTTGCAGCATCCATAGCCATATGTTTATCAAATACTTTTCTTTCAAGAATGTAACCTGCTTCAGGTAATTCAATTTCTTCTTCTGTTAACCATACATCAGTTCCGTCAGGAGAAGTAAGTCTTACTCCATCAATTTCTTTAGTAATCCAGCGTGGGCTTGGTTCAATACCAAGTTTTGCAAGACCTTTTTAGAAACACCTTCAGCACATCTTTTTTGGAGCACCTATTTCAGATCTTTTATCAACTAAAATAACTTTTGCTCCACCAAGAGCTGCATGTTTTGCTGCTGAAGAACCTGCTGGTCCTCCGCCAATTACTAATACATCAGTTTCAATCATAGAATAATCTCCCTAATCTTCTTTCTCCAAAGCATTAATAGGACAAGCATCAACGCATGTACTACATTCTCTACACTCACTTTCATCAAATACTAAGCTATACTCTTTAACTTGTATTAAATTTCTCGGACAAACACCTGCACATTCTCCACAGAATGAGCACCAATCTTTACAATCATAAATTAAGAGTCTCCTTTTTTTTATAAAAAATAAAATAGTTTATGTTATGAATAATTAAGTTTATTATAATATTTAAATTCTTTTACACAACTTTTTATCTAACTAAAACAACAGGAACATCAGAAGTTCTTAAAAGCCTTTCACTAACGGAACCAATCTGATTTTGAGATACTTCATTTTCTTCAAAAGAAACAAATCTTTTGTTATCTGAACCAAATGCATGAATAACAACTAAATCAGCACAGATCTGATTAATAATAAATTTCATGTCTCTTAAAGCATCAGCAGTTAATAAATGCTCAACAGTTTCTATTCCTTCAGCATTAGCTTTCTCAGTAACTTTTGCTAAAATTTCATCACCGCTGTCTTCTGATTCATCATAACTGCTAAAAGAAAATTCTTCCAAAACATGAATAGCAGCTATTTTGGAACCAAATTTTTTAGCTATTTCAATAGCTACGTCAGCTGCCTCATATCCATATTCAGACCCATCAACAGGAACTGCAATAATATCAAACATTTAATTAATTCTCCTTTAAATAATCAGCATGACATAAGTTAATAAAGTTGTCAACAGCCTTATCAACATCTTCACTATCATCTACTATTTTGCCGTCTTCCATAAGGAGAGTTCTATTACTTACTTCCTTAACAAAGTCAGTATTATGTGAAATCATTATAATGGTAATATTATATTCCTTAGATATTTTTTAAGAGAGTTGGCTACAATCCTTAAAGTAATTGGATCTAAATCACCAAACGGTTCATCTAAAAGTAGGAATTCAGGTTTTGAAATTAAAATCAAAGCAAGCATTACTCTAACTTCCTGACCACCGGATAATTCATATGATTTTCTATATAAAATATCCAAAGGCAAATCAAGCAATTCAAAAATATCTTTTACTGCTTCTTTAGTAGCTGTTTCCGGGAATTTAGGGAATAAATCTTCTAAAATATCTGGCATTAAACCAATTTTAGCTAAAAAGGTCTCTTGCTTCACTTTCAGGCAAATCAATTAAAGCATAAAGTGAGTCCAATAATTCTTCGCCTCATCCTAATTTTTTCAGCTTTTTTTTCTTGCCTGTTTTACAACATTCTGATTTTTATAACCTAAACGAGTAGCTAATTGACTTAAAACAGTTGCATAATAACTTAGGGCAAATTCTGATACATAAAACCTAATTTTCTTCTTACATCCATACGTTGCATACTTGGCATTGAAATATCTACCCAATCGCCATCTACTTCATAAACAACCTTTCCTTTATCAGGCAATTCCAAATCAGCCAGCATTCTAAGTAAAACTGTTTTACCTGCTCCACTAGGACCAATAAGACTTACAATATTTTCCTTTTTGACATCAAAGTTTACATCCTTAATCTGTAAAACCTCTCCTCCAGAGAACAGATAGAACCTTTTATAAATATTTTCTACTGTAATAACGGTTTTATCAGTTGAAATGTTTTCAATATCTACAGGGGCTTCCATTTTACTTAAAAACTCATCAATAATATCATCAGGATTGCCGTCTTTTTTAATTTCACCATTTTCAAGTAAAATAACTCTATCCGCCAAATATCTTTGAATTTCAGGTAAATGAGACACAACAACAACTGTAATATTTAATTCTTCATTAATCTTTTTAACAGCATCAAGAATTTCTTGTTTTGTTTTAGGGCATGCCATTGTAGCAGGTTCATCAAGAAGCAATACTTTTGGCTGTTTTGCAAGCTGTCTAGCTATAATCAATCTTTGTTTTTCACCACCACTTAATACGGCAGCATAATGATCAGCTTTATCAGTTAAAGAAACCATGTCCAATATCTTATCTGCTTCATCACCAAATTCACTTTCAGCTACATTAAAATCAGTGCTTTCTTCATCAAAATATTTACGAGCATATAATTTTCTTAAAACATTTTCACGAACTGTTTCCGGCCATATACCGAATGACCTTTGAAGATGAATAGCTGTTTTCTTTTTTAAGTTGATTATAATAAAATTGAGAATCACCAGCATGAACAGTTGCATCACCAACAGTTATGCATCCTTCATCGAGTTCTTCAACTCCTCTAAGCAATCTTAAAAGTAGTTTTACCAGAACCGCTTCTTCCCATTATTCCAAGGATTTCTCCTTCTTTAACTTCAAAACTAATATTTTTAATTCCGATAACTTTATCTTTGTTATCTAATTCATATGTTTTACTAATATTGTCAACTTTAATCATTTTTATGCCCCAACAATAATATAAATAATTTTATAATTGAAGCTATATATATTTTAATTAAATATATTTTAAAATAAGTGATTAAAATGACTAATAACAATAAAATTCAAGAATATATTGACACTTTAGAAAATGACAAGCTAATGATTGAAACACATTTTGCAAATATTGAAAGAATATTAAAAGAAAATAGTGATTTGAACCAGGAAAAAGTAATTGCCTTATTGTCTAATTTCAATACTTTCAATATCCAATATGATCAGTTATGCCATGATTTAATTACATTTATAAAAATATTCCAACCAGATAAAGAAGAAATAAGGATATATAAAACTGAAGAGCTTATTGAATTATTAGAAGCTAAAGTTAATGAAGTTTCCAACTAATAATTATAATTAATAACCACACTACCTGTTGAACTAGTAGTTGAGTTTTCAGCTACTACATTTCCATTTTTAAGAAGTTCTACTTTAAGTTCATTAGAACTGCCGTCTGATTTTTCAATTACAATATTTACTTTATCCCATGGTGCACAATCTAAATTGTATGATTCATCACCATGACCTGATACTTCACGAATATAATTTGGATCTCCTACTTTACCTGACCAGGTTCCATTATACATTATATGTGCCTGATAAGGATAATTGGAACCTTCCTGTACTTTTTCATCAGCAGAAATAACATTTAATGAACTTTTTATTATCCGGCTGAGTTGAGTTATAAATAAATGAAAATAATAATAATGCTATTACCACAATTCCTAAAACAATAGCTTTTTTTTACCTGTGCTAATATTCCATCCATTGTCTGATTTATTATCAGAATTAGCAGTTTGTGGATTTTTAATAGGATATGTACAATTTTCACAATATACTGAAATATCGTTATTTTCATATCCACATCTCGGACACTTAACCATAGTATCTAATTCCCAATAAATTGTTTTTACTGTATAAAACTTATTAAAATTCATCATATTTAAATCTAATTGAAAAAAAATAGAATTTTATAAAAATCAAATAAGAATGACTAATGATAATAATCATAAACATTAGCAGCTGCTTTCTTATTCATACCTTTTATTTTAGCTAATTCATCAACAGAAGCATTTTTAACATTGTCAATAGTTCCAAATTCCTTTAAAATATTAATCTTACGTTTTTTACCAATGCCCGGAATATCATCTAATGAAGATTCACTTATATTATCACTTCTTAATTTTCTATGGTATGTGATTGCAAATCTGTGAGATTCATCTCTAACCTGCTGAAGCAAATGCAAAGCTTTATTATTTTTAGGAATAATAATTGGCCGTTTAGAATTAGGAATATAAATTTCTTCAAATTCCTTAGCTAGCCCAATAATAGGAATGTGGGCCAAATTAAGCTCATCTAAAACCTCACAAGCCATACCTAACTGACCTTTACCACCATCAATAACAATTAAATCAGGCTCTTCATCTGTGTCAATCATTTTAAACGACGTGTTAACAATTCTTTCATCATAGCAAAATCATTAGGTCCCGGAGTTTCAATTTTAAAACGTTTATATTTCTTTTTATTTGGTTTCGCATTTTTTTAAAAGAAACTTTTGAACCAACAGCAAATTTACCTGAAATATTACTTATATCATAACCCTCAATAATTCTTGGAAGTTTATCAAGCTTCAGATACTTTTTTAAGTTCGATCAATGAATTTTCCATAGCTTTCTTCTGATGCTTGATAATTTCAGCATTTTTTTTGAGCCATATTAACAAGTCTGAGCTTTACACCTTTCATAGGCACTTTAATATAAACTTTATTACCTCTTAAGTCACCTAACCATTCTTCAAGCAATTCAGCATCATCAATAGGTTCATTTAAAAAGAATCTGTTTTGGAATATGGCGATTAAATCCATAATATTGTTGAATAAATGCAAATAATATTTCAGAATTTGATTCGTATTGTGATCCGCTCATTAAAAAGTCATCACGCCCAACAATTTTACCGTTTCTGATAGGCATTATAATAACTACAACTTCGTTATCATTAGGAGCAATAGCTATTACATCCTGATCCAAATCATCATCTACCAAATCAACAAACTGCTTTTCCATAATTTCTTCAATGGAAGTTATCTGATCTCTTAAAACAGCTGCCTTTTCAAACTGCTCATTTTCAGCTGCCTTCGCCATTTCTTTTTTAAGATTTTTAACAATGACAGAATACTTTCCCTGAAAAAAACAAATCAATTTTACTGATTATTTCATCATACTCCTCTTTTGAAATTTCACCTGAACATGGAGCATAACATAAATCAATCTGAGAATTTAAGCAAGGCCCATCCATATTTCGACAAGTTCTAATTTTAAATAATGATTTTAAGAATTTTACTGTCTTTTTAACAGAAGTTACATCTGTAAATGGGCCATAATATATTCCGTTTTTTGTAATGTTTCTTGTGATAATTAACCTTGGATATTTCTCAGTTGTAATTTTAACATAAGGATATCTTTTATCATCCTTAAGCTGTATATTATACCTTGGACGATGTTTTTTAATAAGATTAGCTTCTAATATAAGAGCTTCCTTTTCAGAATTAGTTACAATATATTCCAAACTGTCAAAATGACTCATTAAAATTTGAGTTTTGGGCCTGTCCAGTTTTTCTCTGAAATAAGACCTGACTCTGTTAATAAGGTTTTTAGCTTTGCCAATGTAAATAATTTCATCATTGGCATCTCTCATTATATAAACACCCGGTTTTTTTAGGTAAATTTTCCGGAGATTTAACTTTTGTTGACATGATTTTACACTATTTTAACTCAAGAGTATCATTATCTAACTTGACTTTATTATCAGCTATCATTAAATCTAAAACACTGTTAATTTTATTAGCTGTCTTTTTGGAAGTTGATTTAAATCCAAAATTCCTTGAAACTTCTTTTGGTAATGTTTTTGCAGAGATTGATTGTTTATGAACTAAAATTCTTTCAATATTTTTAGCTATTTCCTCATCAGAAATTAAATCAATATTAGGTTTATGTCTTTTTCTGATGCATACATCATTGCTTGCAGAATCATATAAAAAATCACCAATTTTAATAATGTTTCCCGTATCTTCAGATGCACTAATAGCACCATTAACTGCTTTTTTTCAAATTAGCACCAGCTCTTTTAATATTACAGCTGTCTTTAACTCTTTTAATAACTTCACTAACATGAACTGGACCTTCTATTTTTTACAATTTTATCAATAGACTTAGCTACTTCTTCACTGGACTTTTTAAATAAATCCTCCTGTGATGTTAAACCAATATCTTCAACCTGTTTATACTCTGCAATTTCATCTTTAAGTTTGACTTTTCCTGGAAGTTTTTATCATCAAATGCTTTTAATGTATTGTTATTTTTAAATCTTTCCTTTTCAATTTCAACATAATCTTCATTAGCTGTTTGAATAATATCTTCCAAAAGCTTGATCTTGCATTTGCTGTCTTCTTTTCTCTTCATGAATCGGAATAATAACATTTTCATCACTAGCTATTTCTTTTTTAAGTGCTTCCATCAATTTTTCCTGTTCATATCTTTTTCTTCAGCTTCAGCAAAAGTTAATTCTTCTGTTTCATCATTGGAAAAGACATACTCATCCTCATCATGTTCAGGAGTTATATAATCATCTGGATTATATTCTTCAGTTCTGTCAATTACAGCTACATATTCTGCAGGTGTTGGATTTTCAATTTCTTTTAATGATTTATTAATATATTTTACTTCATTTTTTAAATCAACAAGAGAATCTTTAACAGATTTGTTTTTATTATCATTTGTTTTATGGTAAATATTGTTCTTTTTAAGAGGATTGGTAATGCCACTTACTCCCTGATAATAATCATCTTGATTAACTGATGTAGATGTAGTTGATGTTTCCTGTGAAATATTATCATCCTGTTGAGTATACTGATTTTCATCATCATAATCTTGATAATTATCTTTATCAATTATATTTACTTCAATGTCTTTTTCATTATTAATATCTGAAATTACTTCTTCAAAAGCATTAGCTACAATATCAGAAGCTACATTATGAATATCTTCATCATCTAAATCTACATTAGATTTAAATTTTAGATTTTCATATAATTTCTCACCATCTTGTGAATTTTCATCAATAATTTCAGGTTCTACAACATACTCATCCTTAGGAGTTGGCCTATGTAACTTAGGATTTTCATTCTCCATTATTTCACCACCTACAGTTTCAATTTCCTCTTTTTCCAATTTAGATTTACCAATAATCGCACTAGCTATTGTTCCATGTTCTTTGTTTTCCAATCTTTCATTATCAAAGAAAATACTTTTAATAGAATTATTTTTAGATTTCTTATTATCTGATTCTATAGGATTTACTTCTTCATCAAAAGATTCATTAACCTCTTCTTTAGATTTTAACTCGTCCTCTTTAGAATCAATATCATCATTATCACGATTAATATTTTCTTCAGGTTCTGAAGCTTTTTAATTCCTCTTCTTTATCATTATCACTATTTTTAGCATTAACTTTTATATCTTCTTTTTTTTCTTCAGGTTTTGAATCAGTTTTATCATTTTTAAAATCTAATTCATCTTCATTTTCAATATTTTTACTAAATTTAATATCATTTATTTTTTCAGTATTTTTACCTGCATTTTTCTTTTTAGATTTGAAAATTGAACTAATACCAAAACCTTTTGATAAAGATTTTTAGATTTATTTTTATCTTTAATATCTTTAGTTTCATCATTTATAGACTCTTGAGAACTTTCTTCTTTAACTTCAGAGAAATCTTTTTTTTAGATTTTAAAGAATCATCATCTTCCTCAGAAGAAACAACCCCAACATCAGAAACTACACTCTCCTCAAATTCAGAATCATCATCTTCCTCAGAAGAAACAACCCCAACATCAGAAACTACACTCTCCTCAAATTCAGAATCATCATCTTCCTCAGAAGAAACAACCCCAACATCAGAAACTACACTCTCCTCAAATTCAGAATCATCATCTTCCTCAGAAGAAACAACCCCAACATCAGAAACTACACTCTCCTCAAATTCAGAATCATCATCTTCCTCAGAAGAAACAACCCCAACATCAGAAACTTCATCTTCTCCAGATTCAGATTCAGTACTATTTCCTTCAAATAAATAATCATCATCTTCAACATCCGAAGAATCATTTTATTTTCATTAACTTCCAAATCCTCTTCAGGAGGAATAACTTCAATATTTTCATCCTCACCAATATCAGAAGTTGATTTTTCATTTTCTTTTTGTTCTTCAAGCTCCTTTTTGTTTTGCAAGACGTAATTCTTCAGCTAATTTTTCAGCTTCTTTTTTCCTTTTTTCAGCCAGTTTTTTAGCTTCTTCAGATTTGCGTTTTTCCTCTTCACGTGTTTCTTTAATAGCTATTTCAACAGCTTCAAGTAATCTTTTACGTCCCAAATCCCTATTTCTATACCAATCTGTAGACCATAAATGATAAAGTTTCCATCCAAGACCTTTTTAGAACCTGTTCTCTTAATCTATCTCTATCTCTAGCTACTTTACTTGATGCATACATTTTTCCGTCAGTTGTAATTCCCAGAATATACTTTCCTGGATTTTCATCATCAACAATAGCCAAATCCACTCTAAAGCCTGCACATCCAATTTGTTTATCTACAGTATAACCATTTTCAGCTAAAAAACTGGCAATTGCATCTTCAAATGGTTCACTGGACTGTTGAGTTATTTGTGATGCTCCTAAAGTCAAATTCTCCGCATATGAGAGGAATTCTTTTAGAGCTTTTACACCATATGGTGGATTTGCTGTTAAATGCATATCATAAGCTTTAAAGTTGGAAAATACTACACATTTTCCCTTGCACGTGTAATTAATACATTTAACCTTCTTTCCCCACCATCCTGATTTAATGGACCGAAATTTAGAGACATTTTTCCTGCTTGGTCATGACCATATCCTACACTGATTAAGATAACATCTCTTTCATCACCCTGTATTGTTTCAAGGTTTTTAACAAAGAAACGTTCATCTTTATTTTCTGAGAATAATGGCTCTAATTCCGGACGGTTTTACGTTCAATTTCCAATTCTTCAAGAATTGCATTTTTTTGAGCAACAGAAAATGTTCCAACACCTAAGCTTTTAGTATCTCCATACTTATCAAAATGATTGAAAATTTCCTTTACAACATCACGGGCTTCCAGATGGTTTGCAGATGATGAACCTCTATCATAAACAGTATTTGGATTATAATGGAATTTTAATCCCAGTTCCGGATCATCATGGGACGGAGAAGGATATACCAACAACTCATTATTATAGAATTCTTTATTTGAAACAGAAATTAAAGATTCATGACGGCTTCTATAGTGCCATTTAAGCATTTTAACCGGAAATGACAGTTTACATAAATGTAAAATGCTCTCCATATCCAAGGAAGTAGCTACCTCTTCTTCACTTTCACCGGTTGCCATTTGGTCAAAGAAGGATGTTGGAGGTAACTGCTGAGTATCTCCCATTACAACTGCAGTTTTGCCTCTCATAAATGCACCTAGTGCATCTTCAGGTTTAACTTGACTTGCTTCGTCAAAAATAACAACATCAAACTGCAATTCTTCATTTGTAGGGTCAAGATACTGTGCAACAGATAACGGACTCATCATAAAACATGGTTTTATCCTTTTAATGATTCCTCCAGCTTTTTCCAATAATTTTCTAACTGGCAGATGCCCACTTTTTCTTGTAAATTCTCCGGCTAATATTTTAGCTTCCGGATTTTCAGTAGCTCCAAATATTTGTGGAATATTATTATTTAACTTTTGGAAAATTCTTTTACGGTTCAGGGATAATATTTTTTTATCTAAATCTTCAAACTCTTTTTATTCTATTTTCATGTAATTCTCCAATAAATGTAGCCAGTTCCTGATTTTCAACAAATAAAATATTTAATAATGAATCTGCAAAGTTTCCCTGAACCAGTGCTTTAACATCATCTTTTTAATGTCTCTTCTTTCAATTGAATCAATAAACTGTTCAGAATCTGTTCCTTTACAAGCATTTTTTAGTATTTAAATATTGTGACCATAAATGAAGACTGGATAACTGTCCTCCCCAGTTATATAATTGTTCCTGCCATTTTTCAAAAGCAACATCTCCAGTATCCCTTTTAAAGATCAGTTTACTTCTAGGGTTTAATTTAGATTCTAATTTTTTAAGTTCACTTTCAAATAAATTTCCGGATTCAATGTATTCAGTCAAATCCTCTTTAGGATTTATACTAAACATATCTTTAGATAAAATATCAATAGTGTTTTTGTGAAAAGATTCCGTCACGGGTTAAAGCTACGAATTCATTCATCCATTTTGCTATTTCTTTTAAATCATTAATGTTTGCACCTAAATGCCAATAATCACCATAATATTTACGAGCTAATGATTTATTAGCATCCAATTGATTTTTAATAAGAATTACCTGTTTTGCCTGTTCCAAATCAAATATAACATCTTCTGGAGATTTAGGAACTGGACCTTGATAATATCTTTCAACTAACTCAATGTGAGGTTTATTACCGAATAATCTGGATAATTTCTTATGAGCACTTTCTTGAACCTGTCCAATCAGTCTGTCAATATCTGCAGAAAATATGCCTGAATTAAATTTGTCTAATGATTTAGCTGCTTTTTGATATTTATCCAATTCTTTTATTAACCTATAAGCATCATCATTGTTATTATTCCAGGCTCCTGATTTTAATATGTCACCATCAATCAATTCAGAATTTTTAGAACTGATTATATCAAATGCTGAAAGAGACTTTTCAAATTCATTAAGTGTCTCTGGTTTTTGATACCATAAATATCATAAACTCTTCCCCTTTCAACTAAAAAGTCATCTAAAGCATGTAATGTATCATTAATTAATTGCTCGATTTCCCTTAAATCTGCAGGAAGTAAACTTTTTGGAGCACATTTACTCCATGGATTTTCCTTAGAAATTGTCTGATATAACTCAGCCAGGTTTTCTAAAGATATAGTTATGTCATCCAAATCTTTTAAAGTTAAAGTTTCAGGATGAGAAAACCTAACTAATGGAATTATACGGTTACTTCTTGAAAAATGCTCATCAGCTGCTTCTTTTTTAAACCATATAACTGAAATGCAGATAATTGAACCTCATACAATGGTTTATGAATAATTTCTGCATAATCATCAAGCTGCTGTCTTAATGTTTCAAGCTTTCTTATAGTCTGATCTATATTCATTGGTTCCTGAGATCTTACTGTTGTAGCCTTTTCCAAATCTTTCAAGAATTTTTTACGCCTTGTTTTATGTGAATGCAATTCCAATATAAACTTACCTAATCCGACACCTGTTAATCTGTCTTTTACTACATCTAAAGCAGCCATTTTTTCACTGACAAATAAAACAGATTTTCCTTCAGCAAGAAGCTCAGCTATTAAATTTACAATTGTCTGAGATTTACCAGTTCCAGGAGGTCCTTCTACAACTAAATTTCTTCCGGCTTTAACATCCTGAATAGCTGCAATCTGTGAAGAATCAGCATCTAAAACCTGATACATTTTAGAGTATTCCAATTGGGAATCAATGTCTTCTTCCTTAAATGCCTCTTTATCATTAATACTTGGATTAAATATAGCTTGTATTAACTCATTTTTAGTTAAATCCACATTATTTTCCCATGCTTCAGGATTTAAATCATTATACATTACAAACTTGGTAAAACTAAAGAAACCTAAAGCTATATTAGTATTAACTTTCCATTCATTCATTCCTCTAACAGAATCCCTAACTTCTCTTAAATAATGGTCAATAGCTTCACCATATTTTTTAAATTCAAAATCCGGAAAATCAATACCGTTTTCTTTTAATTTAGCTTTAATAGATATATTTGTTTGAATATCTTCTCCGGTCCACTCTAAATTAAATGATTTACCTACTTTTTTACGCTCCATTGCAACTGGAATAAGAACTAATGGAGCATGATTTACCTGTTTTGGTTTGGTATTATCTCTCCATTCTAAAAATCCGACAGCCAAATAAAGAATATTATAACCTTGTTCCTGCAACATTGTTTTAGCTTGGTTATTAATATAAAACAATCTTTTTGAAGTTCATTAGGAGTTAAATCTGTAGATAATGTTTTATCTCCATCAGTGAACCTTGAAAGATCAAATGGAGCATGATCCCAAATTGAAAATCCTGATTTTTCCTCTTTTTTCTCTTTTTTATTAGCTACAAAATACATTTTATTATTTTGCAAAACTAATGTCTGATAAATGTTAATTGGTGATTGATTTGAAATAGTAATTGTTCTGGCTCTGGTTTTAAAATTAAGAAGCTGATTTCTTAAAGTTAAATCTAAAAGCTCATTACGTAAGTTTTCAAACTCCTTTTGATTTTATCTGATGAATTATTTAACATGTTGCCCCTTTATTATATAAACTAAAAAATTCAGAAATCATATATAATTATTTTTTCATTAATTAATAAAGTTTTCTAATTAAATAAAATTTAAATAAAAGCTTAAAAAACAGGTAATATTATTATAAATATATATAATCATAATACAAGTAAATTAAAGTTATATTAAAGATTTGTACGGTCCAAATGACATTAATTTTTCACTAGCTATTAATGAAGGAATTCTCCAGCTTCTTTTGGTGAATCTAAAAGCAATCTCTTTAGAATATAAGCTGCCATATATGTATCTCCACAGCCAGTAGCATCCATTATATTATCAACTTCTACAGCCTCAATTTTAATTTCATCACTCTCAACAATAATTCTGGAGCCATCACTGCCATTTGTAATTACAATTTCATCAATATCATACTTATTATAATTACCGTCATCAAATACAATTTTAGCTTCGCTTTCATCTAAAAATATACCTGTAACTCCATTGAAAATATCCTCTAAATCATTATACATTTCTAATTTAATTGAATAATTTTTATCATCAACTTTTTCATCTGGAAGACGTAAAAACCCTGAACAGATAAATAAATTGGCACATTGAAAGTTTTTAGATAATCAATTGTTTCAACAGGAAAATCATTTCTATTTAGAGGATTTAAAATAAATGCATCAATTTCAAAAATATCATCTAAAACAAACTCCAGCTGATTTTTTAAAAGCGGAATATCTGCAAAATTAGTGTACTGTTTTCTAATATCCGAATTATCCCTTTCAGGATATTCATTAATAAAATAATGAGTATCATCTCCAACAATAGGAATTAAATTACCTAAATTTGGAAAGTCCTTAATTAAATCTAGATTATTAAAGTTTGCAACTACAACATAATCCATATTAAACTCTTCAAAAACAAATGATTGAAAATAACTGGCTCCTCCAGCAACAGATGTCTTTGAATTTGAAGTAATGATTTGGTCTTGTGTTAGCGGACCAATAACCACAATTGTCATAAAAAAAAGTAAAAATAAGGAATTTAAATTCCTCTGTCTTGCATTCTGTCAGCTTCAGATAATGTAGACATTTCTAAACCTTTCATAGCTTCCCCAAGTCCTTTTGAAACTTCAGCTAATACTTCAGGTTTATCATAATTTGCAGTTGCTTCAACAATAGCTTTAGCAAATGCTTCCGGATTATTGGATTTGAAGATTCCAGAACCTACAAAAATACCGTCAGAACCTAACTGCATCATTAAAGAAGCATCTGCAGGAGTAGCAATACCTCCAGCTGCAAAGTTAACTACAGGTAATTTACCAAGTTGTGCAGTTTCTTTAACAAGATCAATTGGAGCTTCTATTTTTCTTGCATATTTCCATAATTCTTCTTCATCTAAACCTTGAATAGTTCTGATTTCTCCTAAAACCATCCTCATATGGCGAACTGCTTCAACAATATTTCCTGTACCTGGTTCACCTTTGGTACGAATCATTGCAGCACCTTCATCAATTCTCCTTAAAGCTTCCCCTAAGTTACGTGCACCACATACAAAAGGAATAGTGAATTCTTTTTTTGTTTAAATGATATTCTTCATCAGCAGGTGTAAGTACTTCACTTTCATCAATCATATCTACACCTAATGTTTCTAAAATTTGTGCTTCTGCAATATGACCAATTCTAGCTTTAGCCATAACAGGAATTGAAACTGCATCTACAACTTCTTCAACAATAGTAGGATCAGCCATCCTAGCTACTCCTCCAGCAGCACGAATATCAGCAGGTACTTTTTCTAAAGCCATAACAGCTACTGCACCAGCATCTTCAGCAATTCCTGCTTGTTCTGCATTTACAACATCCATAATAACTCCGCCTTTTGTCATTTTAGCGAAGCCTTCTTTTAAAACATCTGTTCCTTTTTCCATGAAAAGATTCTCCATAACTAATTTATAAAAATATAACACTTTATATATTTTTCATAACTTATAATTGTTTACATAAATTCAACTGTAGTGTCTATTATATGATATTTAGAAGCAATAGTCTGAATCTCGTTTTTAACTTCATCACCATTATTAACATCATCAATGCTTATTTTTAATGTTAAAATAGAATCAATACCGTCTAAAGACCATAAGTGCATATCTGAAATATTATCAACATGATTTAAACTTTCTATTTGGGATTTGACTTCACTAACATCAATATTTTTAGGTGATTTTTGAAGTAAAACACAGACAGACTCATGTAATGCTTTACCCATATTATATAATAACCATAAGCTAATTATTAATGAAAGTAACGGATCTAAAATGATACATTCCAAAACATTAATATTACACTAATAATTAAAATAGCTACCCATCCGAATACATCTCCTAAAAGATGAAATAGAATAACTTTTTCATTAATGGTTTCTCCTTTATGAAGTTTAAAAACAGAAACACCTTTAAATATAATCCCGACAATAGCTACTAAAAGCATCCATCCTGCTTCCGGTGCTACAGGATTTAATAAACGTGAAACTGATTCATAAACTACAACAACTGAAACAATAATTACAAAAATTGAAGTTATGACTGCTCCTAAAATAGAAAATCTCTGATAACCATAAGTATAGCTTTCATTTGGTATTTTTTTGAGATATATGCTCTAATACCCAAGCCAATCCAACAGATATAGTATCTGATAAATCATGTAAACAATCAGCAAGAATAGCTACACTATTTGTAATTAATCCTCCGAAGATAACTACCACATTAAAAATAATATTTAAAATGAAAACAAAAAGGAGATTACCTGTAGCTTTTTTCATGATGTTCATGATTGTGTTCTATTTTCATACACTATTATAAGTTTGATTAAATTAAAAAAGGTTATGATAACACCACAAATATCTTTATATAATTAAATAGACAATATGTATAATAGTGATAAAAAATGGCTTTTTGCAGGAATTACTTTATTTTCACATATTTTACCGGTAATATTCGGGTTCTTTGGAGTTTTATTATTAATATCCGGAACATTAGATGAAAATAAATACAAATTTAGTATTGGAATAGTATTATTTGTCTTAGCAGCTATATTACCATATATAATTTTAAGATTTTTGTTATTATAAAATAACATTTTACTCTTTTTACAATTTTGAGTCTGTAAAATTTTATAGGCTTATTTGATTTTGAATTTTTACAAATGAACTTTCATTCTAATTTTTCTTTAATTTTAATATAAATGATTTAAAAATAGTAAATACTTTAATAAATGAGGACAAATAATGTTTACTACCAAACAAAACAAATCTGTTCTCAATAGTAATATAAACTTCATGCAACTTAAACTTCATGATTTTTCTGATGAAAAATTGATCAAGAAAAAAAATCATTTTCAAAAAGACTGAATAAAACACCTGATTTTGAAAATACTAATCATAAAACTATTTTTAGATGAAAATAATACTTTTAAATATGATGATCATATTTGTCCAGTTTGTGGAAGCCACAAAATAATCAAAAAGGCACAATAAAAGAACAGCAATATCAATGCAAAAAAATGTGGAAAAAAATTCTAAAATATACAATAATCATTTAATTGGTAAAATAAACAATTCTTACAAGAAATAATGGATAAAATTTCAGGAATAATGAAAATATGGTATCAATCACCTCGTAAAATAAGTAAATACTTTGAAATATTCCTTGGAATCAGAATATCTCATCAAACAATCAAGAACTGATTCCGACAAAAATCACGAAAAAAGTATCAGCAATGAAAAATTTGAATATTCTGACTATTATCTATATAATGAGCAATTTTAAGACTTAATGGAACTAGACGCTACAGATTAACTTTATTTGATGTAATACTCAATATTCCAGTCACAAAACGAATAGTACACCGCAGAATACCAAAAATACGAAAAAAAATTTATCTTAGATTCAAAAAAAAATAAACCATTTATTTGCCTAACAACCGACTTATTCCCAATGTATCGCAAATATAGCAGATGAACTAGAAAAAACATCAAATAAAATCAAAATTACTACAGACAAACCAATAGGTCAAAAAAAGAAGAAAATATACAAAACCAAAAATGGAATTCTAATATTTTTAGACTATCAAATGCAAAATTAGACCGAAAGACACATTAAAATCAATAAACCTATAAAATTTTACAGACTCCAAAAATTTAGAAATCCTTCTTCGAAGATTTTCCAGTACAAAATTTATCATTCATATGTCGCCATTGCAACATTTACATGAGATCCTGACAAAGTCATACAATCAACTCTTACTTTTACCAATTAAGATTAAGAAGAGGCATTCATATTTCCAAAAATAATGCACTGAAATAGACACTTGATAAGTCCCTAAATTGTGCAAAAAATGTTTCATGAATTTGTACATACTTATCCAATTAATATGGTGTGGTTTTCTCATAATTGGAATAACATTCACTATACTATATTATATTTAATTACTATAATATAAAATTTTCTAATAAAAATTTATTATCATATATATTTATATCCTATTAGAAAGAGATAATATCATAGATACTAAAAACCAAGAGGTGAAAAAAAATGCTGATATTAGCTACAAGTAAAATTCAAAGCAATTACCAAACCACAATACCAAAAGAAATAAGAAAAAAATTATGACATTGACAATGAAACTGTTGTAGAATGGTTTATAAATAAAAATGAAAATCCTGAAATAAATTTTAGAAAGAAAAGAAACTTTTAAAAATCTAGCTGGTGCTTTTAAAACTGATGAAAAAACCAATGCTGTAGAATTGAAAAGGGGTTTGTACGAATGAGAAAAATATTCCTAGATACATCTTTCATCTTAGCCTATATCAATTCAAATGATGACTTGCATGAAAACGCTTTAAAACTAGAAGAAGCTGAAAACATTTCTCTCACAGAATGTATACATTAATAATAACGTGCTAAACGAAGTTTTAACATTAACAGGCAGAAAAATGAACATAGATGCTGCTGAAGAAATATATTACAGTCTGGTTGACAGCTTTGAAATATTAAATGAATACACGATTTTAAACTACACAGCTAAAACATTTGATATCTTCAAAAAAATTGTTGGAGACAACAGTAAAAAGACAAAACTAAGTTTCACAGATTCAAGCATTATCTTAACCATGAAAGAATCAAACATTACTGAATTGGTCAGCTTTAATAAACAATTCAAAAATTTCAATAAAATTAGTTTAATTGGTTTAGATTATCTATAATTATTAAAATTATTATATATTCTGATAGCATCAACAGGATACTAAAACACGCCCAATACTATCACTTAATTTTTATATCACTATTATGACCCCTCACTAACCTTATTTATGATACCTATTCTTTTTTTAAACTTCTCCTCTCCTCAAGTTCATTTTTAATATCCCTTACTTCTGATTTTAATGCTATGTTTTCTTTTTCCATTTGAATGAACTGTAGTGATTTAACAGACAGCTTTTCAACTATCTAAAAATCATTTAAAACAAAAAATAAATATTTAACAACACTATTTATATAAAATAATTGTTAAAATTAATTAAAAATAAAAATTAATGAAATGTAGATTGAATAATATAAAAATAATAAAAAATTAAGCTAAAAATTTTTTTGACAAAAATCAAAAATCAATTTTAGCAGACACCATAATTTTAAAAAAAAGATGGATAAGAATTATCAATAACCGTAAGTTACAACATAACCGCGGTCATCACAGACTCTGAAGTAACCGTCGTCATAATTAATTCTATGATATCCGTTTCCAAGGTCACTACGGGAAACTTCATGTTGTTTTGGATCCCATCCACTATCTAAAACATCAGATTCATGGGCAGTTAAATATTCTTCACCACCATAAATTCTTGTAGGTCTTTCATAACCATCATCTGCAGATTTAGATGATGAACCGCTACTTTTAGATCCGGATGATGAATCAGAATCTGAAGTTACATTATCTACAGACACATTAGTATTATTCGTATTATTAATTGTTGTGCTATTATATGTTTCCTGAGTATTTCCAAAGACAAGTATTGCTCCACAGATTACAACACTTAAACAGATAATAACCAGTACAATAATTAAAGTATCTTTATTAACCACAATATCTTCCTCCATTTATAATTTTTAATCAGTCAAGTAATTTCATTTCACCAGAGTGCAAAGCAGTTCCTACTAAAACCTTTTTTATACCAATATTTTCAAGTTCACTAACTGCTTTGTTATTTAAACCACCTGCTATAATCAGTTTATCTTTCAAATCTTCAAAATCATTCAATAATTCCTGATTATAACCTTTTGTGTTCCAACACTTGTAATATCCAAAAGAATTATTTCATCAGGATCCAATTCTTTCAAAATTTCTTTAAATTCAGCTAATGAAATGTCTAAATTCCTGGAATATAATTCATTGTCTTTAACATCTACACTTACAACAATCCTTTCTTTAGGATACTTTTCAAAAATCTTTTTAATCTCATCAATGCTTTTTATAGTTTCTGTCGGAACAATTATCTTATATGCATAGTCTAAAAAGAAAGTAAATGATTCAAAATCTTTAACACCCGCATCCAGCATGACAGGTATAATTGTATTTACCATTTTAATATCATGAATATTATGGCCTTTACTTTCAATTAAATCCAAATCCGCAATATATAACTCATCTGCTCCATTAATTGATAATCCATTAGCTATATCAATAGGATTGGCTGATGAGGCGAAAACTGTTTGCAATGGAGTATATGTATCCCTTAATCCAGATTTTCCACTAACAGCAACATTATCTTTTAAATCTAAAACCGGAACTTTTTTAATCATGATTAAATATTTGATAATGTCTAACTATTAATATTTTTGAAAAAAAAGTTGTTGATATATAAGGAGGTGAAATTAGGTAAGAACACCTAATTTCCAAATAAAAAAATAATGATCAATTATAAGGGTTTAACAAAAAATATGTTATGAACCTTACACATAGATTTAACTTCGTAGTATATAAACTTTACTTTATTTTATAAAAATTAAAGTATAATTGATAACTAAATTATACAATAAAGCAGGCTAAATATTAAATAAAATTAGAATATCTAATTTTTAAATTAAACAGAAATATGAAATTTAATAAAAATTTGAATAAATGCAATTTCTGATAAAAGAAAAATCCAAGATATGCTAAATTAAGCTTGAAAAGAAAAATTAAAGATATTTTTAATACATAACAATCAACAGTGCATCCTAAGTAAAATATTGGTAAAAAATAGCTTGAAGTAATGTATAAAAGAGGAGAACTGAAAGACAATACATTATGTATCTTAAATAGGATGACTTAATGAATAATATAAAACATTACTCCAAACTGTATATTATACATCAACTTCCATAGTATAAATACTTTTTTAAAAAAGTATTACTTCATTAATATAAAAATAAAAAAGTATTAATAAAAATTAAAAAATAAAATTACTGCCTATAATTCTCATCAATATATGAATCAAATTTTAAATAAGCTTCATCAATAGCACCGGCTATCTGATCTTGAGTAATCTCTGAAAGTTTATCAAAAGTAACTCCCACATCAACATCAACATCTAACTGATTATCCTCATAGCTAATGACAATATCCAAATCCAAATCATCTAATTCCTTAGTAGAAATAGCCTTTGAAACTTCAACTTCTAAAATTTCACCAAAATCATCAGAAATAGTAGCTAAATCAGCAGATGATAATTTTTTAAGTTTAGACATAATAATCTATAAAAAAAAGAATTTTATAGGAGAATTATTCTCCTTGTAAACCTTGCATAGCAGCTTGAATGTTGGTTTGCATTTCTTCAAGTTTTTTCATGACTCTTTCTTCCTGACGAGCCATAGTTTGTTTTCTTAACTTAAGAGTTTCTAATTTTTCATTCATATCTTCAACTGCTTGTGCATAATCAACTTTAATAAGTAAGTTTCCAGCTTGTTTGAAAACTTCAGCATTTTCATCAGTTTTGTTAAGTTCTTCAAGAGCAGTTTCACTTTCCTGAATTTGAACTTCAACATTTTGAATTTGCATAGTTACAGCTTGAGCTTGTTGTTGTAATTGTTGAAATTGATTTAATTGATGTTGTATATTTTCTGGAATTTCCATTTTACCACCTATTACGTTTTAATAACTAAAAGTTGTTTTTTATAATATTTAAAAATATTGTATTAAATAGTTAAATTATTAATCTCTAAAGACAATTTAATCCATTTAATAGCAGAATTAACAGAAGCTCTAAAAGAAGTAGAATCTTCTGCATTTATTCTAATTAGAATCCTGGATTCATCTAAAGTCAGATTCATAGATGATCTGTAATCAGGAGCAGTTTCAAATTCTAAAACAATAGCATCATAAATTATTTTAGCCTGCTTTTGATTTTCAAATTCAATAGCTATATCACTTTTAACCGATTCAAGAGGAGTGTCAAAGTTCATAATTCCCAATCTAAAATCTTTTTAACATTAATTTGCAAATCAGTTTTATCTCCAAATTTATTTACAAAATTAATTTTAGCTATTAAATCTTCTTCCTTAGAAATAAGAATATAATTTTCACCAGCTTTATCTACTAATTCAAAACCTAAAATTTCACTTAAAACATTAAGTTCTTCAACTTTAGAAACTATTTTCAAATTTTTAGGCAGAATATGGCATCTTTCATTAGAAGTATTAACACCAATCAATATTATAAGCAAAACTTCCCCTTTATTTGAATAAAAGTTACTCTACTAGGATTACCCTTAATCTCATTAACAATAGCCAAATTATGTTCCTCTAATTCAAGAGCTTTTTAAAAGTAACTCACGCATATTACTTTTTCCCCTATTTACACTAGTAGAACCAGTTGCATGAGCAAGATTTTTACAAAACTTTCTTGTTTTTGAGAAGGTTTTCTAGAAGTTGAAATTAACATTTTAAATCATAAAAATAGTTTTAAAAATATTAGATAAAAAGCAAAATGATTATCTTGCTTTTATAATTCTTGTTACTTCTGGAACATTTTTAAATAAAATCCTATATCTGCATTTAGGACATTTATTTTCCATGTAGCTTTTGTGATCTACTTCAGTTCCACAATGTGGACATCTATACAAGGATTATTCCTCCACGTTAACATTTCTTATGTTACGTGCTGCAGATTTTTGCCATAGGAGTTTCTGGTACATATGCTCCTCCAGTAAATACTGCACCACATTTTCTACATTTCCAAATTCCAGCAGCTTGTCTTTTTACATAAGGTCTATCACATCTAGGACAAACATGATTTTTTTTCATGTTTTCTTCGATGATTTTACAGATCTTTTTGCTTTTCTTCCGTATCTTGCACCGAACCTACCTGTAATACCCACTTTTTTTGTTCTTGCCATTTAAATTCTCTCCACATCAAAATAAATATGTAATAATGTAAATATTCAAAATTATTTACACAGATTATAAAATAATCTTAAAATTATCTAATATAATAATATTATAGATACTAATATTTAAAGTTAATGGTATTTTAACTTAAAAAGGATTATAACACAAAAATGAGAAAAAATTCAATCATTTTTGCGAATTAAATTACTGCCAACTAATCAAGAGTTGGATAATTAGGACTTTCGTTAGTAATTAATAAATCATGAGGATGGGATTCTTTAATACCACTGCTTGTAATCCTAACGAATTTTGCTTTTTCCTGCATAGCTGCAATATCTTTAGCGCCGCAATATCCCATGGAAGATTTTAAACCTCCAACAAGTTGGAATAAAATCTCATTAACAGTTCCTCTGTAAGGCACAGCTCCTTCAATTCCTTCAGGAACATATTTGGTATGATTCATTTTACTTTTAGATCCTTGGAAGTATCTGTCTGCTCCACCATCATACTCACTGGTCATTGCTCCCATGGAACCCATTCCACGGTATTTTTTGTATTGTTTACCATTCATAACAACAACTTCACCAGGAGCTTCATAGGATGCTGCAAGTAAATTACCAAGCATTACTGCATCTGCACCTGCACCAATAGCTTTTGCAATATCTCCAGAGTATCTGATTCCACCGTCAGCTATTACCGGAATATCATATTCACGAGCTACATCAGCAACTTCGGAAATAGCTGTAAGCTGTGGTACACCAACACCAGCTACAATACGAGTAGTACACATTGAACCTGGTCCAATACCTACTTTAAGACCGTCTACACCCATAGATGCTAAGTCTTCAGCAGCTTCTGCAGTAGCTATATTACCTACACATAAATCAGCATCAATATTATCTTTAATGGTTTCAGTAAACTTAACTACATTCATATTATGAGCATGAGCACAGTCAATAGAAATAATATCTGCACCAGCCTGATCTAAAGCCATAGCCCTATCTAAATCAAAAGGACCAGATGCAGCTGCCACTAAATAGTTGCCGTCTTTATCACGAGCAGCATTAGGATATTGAGCCTGATTTAAAATATCCTTAATAGTAATGATTCCAACCAGTTTACCGTCACGAAGAACAGGAAGTCTTTCAACTTTATTTTCATAAGCAATGTTTAAAGCTTCTTCTGCAGTAATTGGTTCTTCAACAGTTACAACATCAGATGTCATGATGTCCTTTACAGTTTTATCAACACCTTTTTTTCAATACAGGTCTGATATCTCTTTTAGAGATTATACCAATAATTTCATCATTATCTACAACTGGAAGACCGCTGATTAATTCATCATTCATTTTTGCCTGAACATCGGCAATTGTAGAATCCGGAGTAATAGTTATAACATCACGTATTGTTAAATCTTCAGCTGACTTGACTTTTTTAACTTCTTCCACTTGTTTTTCCTGAGTAATATTTCTGTGAATTACTCCAATACCACCTTCCTGTGCCATAGCTATTGCCAAATCTGCTTCAGTAACAGTGTCCATAGCAGCACTTAAAATTGGTATATTTAACTTAATACCTTTTCCTAATTTAATTCTAGTATCAATATCCTTTGGTTCCACATAACTTGCATTAGGAGTTAATAAAAAATCATCAAAAGTATAAGCTACCTTTGCTTCTTGAACTTTTTTTGAAAACATTTAAAAATCACCTTATTTAAAATGAATCACATAATTCTTTAAGCTCAGCTACAGCACTATGATGTATTTTACCAGTGTTACGATCACCACCTACACAAGCAGCTCCCCTAATACCTACAACATCACAACCAATGTCATTTAAAGGTTTTAACTGTTCTTTTTAACAGAACCTGCAAGAGCTGTTTTCAAACCATAACTATGAGCTTCATTAACAAATTTTTCTAAATCTTCAATACTTAAATAATCAAATAATGTATGACCGTCTTTAACAGCAGTATCAAGCATAGCTAAATCACATCCAGCATCTTTAGCTACTTTTGGAATTTCCATAGGGTCAACTGCACCAACACGGTGTGCATCTGCATAACCTGCAGCTACAACAATAGTGTCATTATCAACATCTTTAATTGTTTTAGCTACATTTTCCATAACTTCAACTGCTTCATCATAATCTTTTTGTTCCATATAATCCTACTTTAATATAATCTGCTCCAGAAACATGAGCCCCCATCGCCGCAAGAGAAACAGTACCTGGCTTATACGGTACATCACCTAAAGTTGCACTAACTAATTTGTCTTCAGGAGTTATCTCCCTAATATCCCTAATAACCCAAGGGAAATTAGCACCTAAAGATCCTTCTTTAGGATTTTTCACATCGACAATATCTGCTCCGCCTTTAATAGATTCGAGAGCTTCTTCATGATTTATAGGACTTATTAATAGAAGCATGTATTTCCTCCGTTTTTACATTTTAAATATAATAATTAAATATAGTATAACCTTACTTATAAATATTTATTATTTTTACTGGCAAAAAAATTAAAAAATGATAATAAATTATTTAAACACTAATTTAAAAAATACTTTAATATGAAAACATTAGACATAGTTGTTCCATGTTATAATGAAGAAGAAATGCTTCAAATATTCTACAAAGAAGTTTCAGATAATCTGAAAAACATAAAATGGAATGTTATTTTTGTAAATGACGGATCAAATGACAACACTTTAGAAGTTATCAAAGAACTTGAAAACAGCTATGATAATGTTAAATACATCTCATTTTCAAGAAACTTCGGTAAGGAATCTGCAATATATGCAGGATTAGACTATTCCACTGAAGATTATGTTGTACTAATGGATGCTGATCTGCAAGACCCCCATCTTTAATTCCTAAAATGATGGAATATATCAAAGAATATGATATTGTAGGAACACGCAGAGTCACAAGAAAAGGAGAACCTTTTATAAGATCATTTTTGCAAGATTATTCTATAAAATAGCTAATAAAATAACTAAAATAGAACTTGTTGACGGTGCAAGAGACTTTAGATTAATGAAAAGAGAAGTTGTAAATGCAATCCTTGATTTGAAAAGAGTATAACCGTTTTTCAAAAGGAATTTTCCAATGGGTCGGATTTGAAACAAAATGGCTAGAATATGAAAATATTGAAAGACAAAAAGGAGAAAGTAGCTGGTCATTTTGGGAACTGTTCAAATACTCCATTGAAGGAATTGTTTCTTTTACAACAGCTCCTCTTCATATAGCTACCATTACAGGGATTTTCTTTTCAATTATTGCATTTTTAGCTATTATAGTTATTGTTATAAAAACTCTTTTATTTGGAGAGCATGTAGAAGGTTGGCCTTCAACTGTTTCAATTATTCTATTTTTAAGCGGAATTCAGCTATTTGCTGCAGGAATAATTGGAGAATATTTAGCTAAAATTTATCTGGAAAGTAAAAAAAGACCAATTTATATTATAAAAGAAAAAGATTAATATGGAGAATCTTTTTCTATAACAGATTTACTTATTTTTTCATGAGCTTTTGGATGAAGCTGTGAAGATTTTCTCATTTTTTCAATTATGTCATTTGTGGGAATAGATACGGGACAATTGACAGTACATAACCCGCATAAAGTACATTTATACAATCCTGATTCAAAACATTTTTCATCATCTTCAATGAATTTACTCATAGCTACTCCACGACCGCCTAAATAATTGTTGAATCCGAATTCGTTTCCAACAGCATTATATACCGGACAGTTAACTATACAGTTTCCACAGCCAATACACCATAAGCATTCTTCTCTAGCTTCACTTCTTCCATTGTCAAGCAAGATAACAACTACCTTTTCAGCACCATACATATTTTTAAGAAGTTTTTTCTCAATATCTGCTGTTTTTGACGGTCCTGAAATTACATTAATATATGAAGTTACATAATTTCCAGTTGCATAAACTGTTTCAAGTTTTGCAACAGACATTGCATCTTCCAGAGCAGGTACAAATTTATCAATTCCTGCTACAATAATATGCAAATCTTTTAGAGAAACTAATGAAATATTGCCCTCATTATGAACTAAAACAATAGATCCCTCTTCAGCCGCTACAACATTAGCTCCACTTATACCTACAGTTGAATTTTCAAGACGTTTTAATACATCTGCCCTTACAACTTCCATAATTTCACGGGGAACCCTTCCCACATTAGTTTTCATGGATTCATTAACAATACTGGCTATTTCATCTACATTTAAATGAGATGCCGGACCTGTTGGATGCACTGGTTTGTTATCTTCTTTTTTAAGTTGTAAAATCCTATCTCCCAAGTCAGTTTCAACAACATCATAACCTTTAGCAGCCAAATTACTTTTAAGTTCAATTTCACCTAAAGTATTGGATTTGGCTTTAGCGATTACATTAGAACCGTTATCATCTAACAAATCATAAATAATATCCAACGCATCGTCCTTGGTTTTGGCATATTCAACATCAATACCATTTCGCTTAAATGATTCAACAGCCACTTCCATCAGTTCCTCTTTATGAGCAATTGACTCTTTTTCAATTTCCTTAACTCTTTTTTTCCAATCGTTTAATGGAAGAGGAATTTTTTAATTTTGGAAGATCTGTCTTTAACTGTTTTAAATGACTTCCTCATTGTTTTAAGTTCACTTTCCTTCATTATTCTCCCCATATTTAATTAAAAATTCTGTTAAATCCAAAACCTCTAAACCATAATCTTTTAAATTAAGTTTACAAAAAGGACATGGTGTAATCAGTATATCACAATTAGTATCCTTAGCCTGACTGATTCTGGCTTCTGCAAGTTCTGATGCAATTTGAGGATAAGCTGACTTTACTCCACCTCCAGCTCCACAGCATAAACTATTTTCTTTAATATTTTCCATTTCAATTAAATTAGCTACTGATTCAATAGCTTCCCTCGGTTCATCAAATACTTTACAATGCCTTCCCAAATGACATGAATCATGATATGTAACATCCAGATCTTTTTTATTGAACTTTAACCTGCCTTCATCAATTAAAATAGCCAGCAGTTCCGAAATATGAATAACATCCAGCCCTTCATAATCCTGAAGTAAAGTCTTATAACATCCCGCACATGAAGTCAGTATTGTTTCATCACCAAAAACTTCAGTATTTTTAGCTATTTGCTTTTTAGCCTCATCTTCAAAACCTGTTCGAAGTAAAACTGAACCGCAACATTTCTCATCATCCAATATATGATAATCCACATTAGCCAATCCCAATAGCTTTTCTGTAGCCTCAGCAATACCTGTTTCTTTTTCTCTTGCAGTACATCCTCTAAAATATAACATTGTAATTATTACTTATGATGTTATTACTAAATATATATGATGGATTTTAAAAGCTAATCTGAAAGTATTTTTTAGAAAAATAAGAATTAAATAAAGTTAAAATAAAAAAATAAGCTGATTAATCTTCATCATCAGATAATGAAATTTCATTATCCAATGCGATTTCTTTAACCATTTTGTTGATGTCATTTTCCAATTTATCCAACTTGTAATATAATTTGAATATAATATAAGCCATTACAGCAAATACTACAATAAAAATAAAATCAAGTCCCCTTGTTATTCCAAATAAATTAGCAAAGACCATACTTACATCCGGAGCCAGTGCAAAGAGCACTAAGAAAACCCATAATATAATCCACAGCACTAATGTACTAATTGTATTTTTTTCCATTTCTAACACGTACAACAAACCATAAAATAGCCAATACTGCAATTATAGGAAATACTAAAGAATAAAAAACATTAAAATCACCTTTTTAATCGAATAATTTATGTCTAATCATTGTAAACAATATTTTAATTCCGACTTTGTAATTGGTTCCTTTTGCCTGTGTTTCAGGAGTGTAAATAGTCTCAATTGTCACTTCTTCAAAAGGAATATTATTATCATTGATTTCTCGTATAAATTCTGAAGAAATTAAATAACCCTGAGCATTAATAGATATTTTATTTAATGCACTTTTAGTTAATGCCCTAAATCCTGTCTGAGAGTCAGAAACCTCAACACCATAAAAATATGTGTCAATATATTCATTACAGAATTTCCAAAATTTTTAGATGTAGGCATATCTTTTAAAGAACGTACACCAATAACCGCTTCAGCCCTACCTGTAACTAACGGTTCAAGGACACTTTCCAAATCATCTACAGAGTGTTGCCCGTCAGCATCAATATTTACAATATATTTCGGATTATGTTTTAAAACAGCTTCAAAACCTGTCTGCATAGCTAATCCGACACCACGATTAATAACATGAGAATAAATAAAAATATTTTCAGGATATTTCCTTTGAACATCCTTTTAGAATATCTAAAGTACCGTCAGTTGATCCGTCATTAACAAGAATTATCTTAAACCCCATATCAGCTATAGCTTCAATTACCGGTCTGACTCTTGTTTCTTCATTATAAGCTGGAATAATAACATAAGTCTGTTTTCTGTCTTCCATCGATACTTTAAATTCATTTTCAACAGTCATATAAATACACTTTTTATAATGGTCCTACATTAGGCTTTCCTTCACGGACTCCAGTTCCGGCTTCTTTTCTCATAGCTTTTGGATGATACATCATTTTAATAAGATTTTGTGCATGTTCACGTGCTCTGTTTTCAGCCAATACCTTAAGGTCTTCAGGATTATCCTCTTCATCTTCATGGACAAATACTTCCAAAATATGTTTATTAGTCATCAATTGTGCATTAATAAGACCTGTAGATGCTTCATGAGCACATACTTTATCTTTTTCCATAGGTCCCGGCATTCCAAGTGCCATTACAATATCACAATTTTCCTCTTCAATTAGAATTTTAGCTGTAACAGGCAAATCTTTAACTCCAGGAACTGTCTGGCGAATAATAGTTAAATCTGTAGCATTATTCTTTAATTCATCAATAGCTGCAGCTCCCATATCAAAACGAGCAAAAGTTGTATCACAAATTCCAATCCTCATAAGTTCACCTTAAGCTAAAATCTGTTATTTTTAATATATAACTTTTTATTAATTTTTTATCAGTTCTGAAATTTTATCTACCGCTTCATTAATTGTCAAAGGATAATCATTCTTTTCAATAATTACTTTATTTTTAATATTCAGTACTTTAAAAAGTTCAGATATTATTGGAAGCTTCAGATTAGCTTTTTAATTAAATCTTCATTGGAAAATATTTCATTAGGAGTTCCGTCACCTATAATTTCACCGTCAGCCATAACAAATATTTTATTTACATACTGGGAAATCAAATCAACATCATGTGTTGAAATTACAATTGTAATTCCTTCTTTGTTAAGCTCAGATAATAAATTCATGATTTTTAATGCTCCCTGAGGATCCAAACCTGCAGTAGGTTCATCTAAAATCATTATTTCAGGTTTCATAGCCAATATTCCTGCAATGGCTATTCTTTTTTCTGTCCGCCGCTTAAATGATGTGGTGCTTTTTTCTCAAATCCTTCCATCCCTACTCTTTTTAAAGCTTCCTCTACTCTATGCTGAACTTCATCCATAGGTAATTTTAAATTCAGCGGTCCAAATGCCACGTCTTCCTCTACACTTGGAGCAAATATTTGATTATCCGGATTTTGAAAAACTATTCCTACTTTTTGTCTGCATTTAAGTAATGCTTTTTTGTTATACTTTAATTTTTCACCATCAATTAAAATTTCACCATCATCAGGTTCGTAAATTCCATTGAAATGTAGGAATAATGTTGATTTGCCTGCTCCGTTTTTACCAAGTATTGCTACCATTTCACCATCATCTATTTTTAAGCTCACATTTTTTTAGAGCTTGTGAATCATTATCATAAGAATAACTAATATTCCTTGCTTCTAACACTAATAATCACCTTCTATTTTGAGGTTTGTAAATTGGAATTTCACCATCATATCCTCTGGAATCCAGAGAATGTTGTAATGATTCTGCTTTATCCATAGATCTTAAAAATATATTGCTTCCCAGCATTGCTACAGATTTAAATGAAGTTTTATATCCATTATAACCTAATCTTGTTTCCTGTGCTTTTTTCATTACATCAAGTTCATTTAAAAATATGAAAATTGTATTATACATAAGCAATGCAATTTCTATTACTATTTTAGGTACTTTTATAACTTCCAAGGAATGTAAAACCTCGGCTATTGGAGTAGTTAAACCTAAAAATCCTAAACATGAAAAACATGCGAAAATTCTAAAAAAGGTATAAATTGCCAGATTAACGGCATCTTTTCTTATTGCAATTCCATAAAAATGGCTGTCCCAAACAATATTTCCTGTTCCAAAGAAAAACAATAAGAATACACAGGTTATTATTGTAAATACTGCTGGAATAGAAATGAACTTCAAATATGATTTAAATGAGATTCTGGCTACTCCCACTATTAAAATTAACATTAAAGCAAATATAATAACATCAAAGTATAGATTATCTAAAAATAATGTAATTATCATTAATCCAATAGCAATAGCTATTTTATAATAGGAATTCATTAAAGTTAATCTATTATGATGAGCAATGTAGTCCATGTCAAATTTCATAAAAATCACTAAAAAAAAATAAAAAATGAGGAAATTAATCCTCTTTTTTTAGACTGACCTTTCCAATAACCAAATGCATATCCGATTATCAATGCCCCTGATAGCTGCCTGAAGTGCAAAAAGCAAACTTTCAATTTCACCACTTGGAGGTTCCCAGATAGAAGAAAACCATGGTTCATAACCTGTTTCTTCAATAGCTTCTCCAGCCTGACCGTCAGCTCCACCAAAGTAGCCTTCGTCTTCACCATATCCATTATACATTACTAATGGTGCAATAAACAAAATAATTACAACTGCTAATAAAATAATTAATGTTGATTTTTTCATAATAATCACCTAATTTTCCTTAGCACTTAATACATCAAGTTTTTTCAACAATTTTGGTTTATATACTTTCAATCTATCCCAAATAATCACAGTCAAAATACCTTCACCAATTGCCAACGGTATTTGAGTAACAGCAAATATTATTAAAAATTTGTATAATGCTGCTCCAAAAGTAGGAAGTGGGAAAGCAAGAGCTAACTGGAATGATGTAGCTACATAAGTCAATAAATCTCCTAAAAATGCTGCAAAGAAAACTGCAATAGTTGATGAAACATCAGATTTTATTAAAGATTTATAAACAATCCATGCTACAAATGGGCCTACAATACCCATTGAAAATATATTTGCTCCTAAAGTTGTAATTCCACCATGTGCAAGTAATAATGCCTGGAAAATTAAAACTATTGAAGCTAACACTGCAGTAACTGCAGGTCCAAATAATACTGCACCAAATCCATTACCGGTCGGATGTGAACAACTTCCAGTAACAGAAGGTAATTTCAATGAAGATAAAATAAACATAAACGCTCCGCTTACAGCAATTAAAGCTTTAGATTCGGGAGTAGTTTCTGTAATCTTCTTTATCTGATATACACCATAAGTACTATTGGTATTGATATAATAAACCAAACAGCACACCATTCTGCAGGTAAAAACCTTCCATAATATGCATACTTATATTCCTCCAAAATAAGCCAAAAATATACTCATACTCTCTACCCAATTCAATAAAAAATCAAATTGGTATTACTCTATTTTAATATTATAATATATAAACTTTACCTGAATAGATGAACTAAATATAAAAATTTAATAAAAAAAAAAAAAAAAATATAACAAACTTAAAAATAAAATTTAAACTACACAAAAATTGTATAAAAAGTATTAATAAAGTTATGTACTGCAAAAAACAATTCTAATTTATATAACCATTAAAAGACAATAAATATAAAGTAACTATAAATCAATAAAGGCGATTCCAAATGAATATTAAAAATAACTTAATATTAGCACTTGATGTAACCAATAAAGACAAAGCACTTGAAATATGTAAACAGGTAAAACCTTATATCAACACAATAAAAATAGGATATCCGTTAACATTAGCTGAAGGATTAAAAATCATTAAAATTATAAAAGATGAATTTAATGCAAATATTATCTGCGATTATAAAGTTGCTGATATTGATGCTACCAATTCCAAAATCTGCGATTTAACATTTGATGCTGGAGCAGATGCAATAATCTGCCATGGTTTTGTAGGATCCGACAGTGTTCAGGCCTGTCTGGACAGTGCAAATGACCATGGAAAAGAAATATTTTTACTTACTGAAATGTCACATCCCGGAGCCAAAATGTTTTTACAAAAAGATGCTGAAGCCATAGCTAAAATGGGAGTCGGCATGGGAATTACCAATTATGTTGCACCGGCTACCCGATTAGACAGATTAAGTAAAATAAGAGACATTGCAGGTGATGATGCCTGTATTATTTCTCCAGGTGTTGGAAAACAGGGAGGAGATGCTAAAAAACTCTTGAATTTGCAAGTGCAATTATCGTTGGAAGAAGCATTTATGAATCTGATAATCCTGCACTAGCTTGTGAAAAAATAATAAAGGATTAAAAATCCTTTTTAAATTCTACTTTTTTTAAATAAACCATTTTCAGATATTGAACCTGCAATCAAGTATGCAAACTCAAATAATATAAACAGTACAAAGAACCATATATTAAATATGCCGCAAAGAGCCAGTAAAAATATTGCTACTTTCATTGCAAATCTATACTCAAAAAAACAATTTAAAAATTTATTTTCAGTTAATTTACTTATTAATTCATGGCCTACTTCATCTAAAAGTGCTGAAAATATACATATCAATAAAATAACTAAATTTAGCTCAGGAATACCCATAATCAGTGAAATCAGCACAAAGAGTATTAAAGTTATAATATGATGAAACCCGTCTACTTTTAGGGCAAGGAGATTACCAATTAAAATTCCAATAAATATACATGCTGCAGATGCACTTGATACTGTTGCAAATGCAGAAGTTATTGCACATAATATGCCCAGTGCAATAGCTAATGACTTATCATCACCTATATCACAGGCATCATCTGACAGTTTCATAAAAAATCCGCTTAAGAAAAATAAAACAGCTAAAATAACATAACTCACTTAAAATCACCAAAAAGAAAATTAAATTTTATCTAATGCTGCTGCATAGATTAATGGAAATATAATTGTAACATCTCCAACAACAGTAGCTAAATTAGATCCGCATTTTGCTTTTGACCAGGATTTAGCTTCTTCTAGTGGAGCTCCACCTAAACTACCTGCTTCCGGTCTATCCATTGTTATTTGAATTGCACAATCAAGACCACCATTTAAAATGTTTGAAGCTAAAGTATAGTGTTTTGTAAGGCCCCCTCCAAGTAAGATTCCACCTACTTTTTTGCTGCCAAATACAATATCTGATAAATAAGGCATGTCTCCTGCAGCACTTATTGTAAAATCATGGTCCTGTGAAAAATCCATAGCTGCAGACCAATCATACAATCAATAATACCTGGAGCAAAAATCGGAACATTGTTTCTAGCTGCAGTAGCTATAAAAGAATTTTCATCATCAATTAACATTCCAATTTCATAAATCAATTCCTGAATAGATATTACCGGTTTTTTAGCAGATATTATTTCAAATAATTTAATTATTTCTTTTTCAAAGACTTCAAAATCATTAGATCCTACATTAATATCAGCTATCCTACCAATTCCTTCAGCATTAAGTTCCTCATCATCTTTTCCTTCATCTCTGTAATGAGCACCACCAAATGCTTCAAGTAAATCATGAGTAAGATTAGCTCCACTTGATACAATCAAATCTACATGACCTTCCCTTATCATTTGAGAAACAATATTTCTCATTCCACCTGGAATTAATGGACCTCCAAGGCTCATAAACACATTTGTATCTTCATCTTTAATCATATTAGCTAGAATATCAGTAGCTCTTGCAACTCTGCCAGCACCTAAAACATCAGATGCTTCAAATTGAGCTATTAAATCACTTACTTTCATATCTTTGGAAATATCTATTTGATTTACTTTCATTAAATCACTTGTAAAAAAATAATTATTGGGTAATAATAGGGAATTGACTTAAATTAGTTATAGAATTAATTAAATCTGTTCTTGTAACAATTCCAAGTAAATTATTATCTTTATCAGCAATAAGCACCCTACTAATTGCTTTTTTAAGCATTATTTCAATAGCATTAGCTATTCTCATGTCTTCATTAACAATTACAATATTTGTAGTCATCAAATCTCCAACAAGCAAATCCTCTTTATCATCAGCTATTGCTCGAACAAAGTCAGTTACAGTAAATACTCCTATTGCTTTACCATCTTTCATTACAGGAGCTCCTTTAATATCATTAAAAGCAAAAACTTTTGCAGCTTCTTTTTAAAGTAGAATTGACTTTTTAAAGATACAACATTGCGACTAGCTATATCACCTACAGTATTTTTAGAATGCTTCTGATTGTAGTAGTATCTACAAGTAAAATATTGTCCATATCATCCCTGCCTACAATTTTGCCCATTACTCCTAAATTATTAACTGGTGTAGGACCTATTCTGATAGTATCTCCTAAATTTAAATCCTTAATGTTTCCTAAAACTTTAATAGCTGCCTCACATTCACCAGGCTGCGGAATACTGGTAAATTCAATTTTAGCAACTGAAATATCTTTTAATTTTTCCCCCACCTTTATAAATAGGTACATTAAAATCCTTATCAGTAACTGAAATGTTTAAAGAATGATATGCTTCAACAGTAGGTTTATAACCACCACGAGGTCCCGGTACTCCTTTAACTAAACCTAAACTTCTAAGAGACTGCATCTGATTACGAATTGTTCCCGGATTTCTACTCATAATTTCAGCAATGTCTTCCCCTTAATAGATTTACCATTAGCAGATTGGTACAAATTAATCAATGTTTGTAAAATTTCTTTTTGTACTGAGGTTAACATGAAAACACCTAAATATTATTATAAAAATTAATATTATATCTGTAAAATAATGTTTATAAATATAATGATTTATCATAACAAATCCAAAATTAAAAACTATTCAAAAAATATAATTTAAAAATGAAATAATTTTAAAATAACAGTTAAATAAAAAAAATAAAAGGTGAAAAACAAAAATTAAAAAGTCATAATTTTGAACAATGAGATTTTAATTTTAAAGAATGTCTGTGAGAATGAATATGTTTAACACCTTCAGATGTATGAATTTCACCAAGTATTTCTACATTTTCATGAGAATGTAAATGTTTACCGTCATCATGATAATGGTAGTGACTATGAATCCTATTTTTATCAAAGTTTCTGTCATATAATAATGCTGCATTTAAAACAACTAAACATGACCCTGCATTATGAACAATAGCTCCAGTTACTGGATTTAACAGTCCCAATACAGAACAGATAATAGCAATAGCATTAATCATCATTGATAAAGCTATATTAAACTTAATTGTAAATAATGTAGAATTAGATAACCTTTTAAGATAGGGTATTTTTTCTATATCATCACCTAAAAGTGCAATATCTGCTGCATCAATAGCTATATCACTACCAATTGAACCCATAGCTACACTTACATTAGCTGTCTTAAGTGCGGGAGCATCATTAACACCATCACCAACCATACAAACTTTATTTCCTGATTTTTTAAATTTTTCAACCCACTGAAGCTTTTCATTAGGCAGTAAATTTCCATGAACTTCTGAAATTCCTACCTGTTTTGCAAAGTAATTAGCTGTTTTAACATTATCCCCAGTTAAAGGAACTGTTTTAACACCTAACTCATGTAAATTTTCAACCACAGACTGTGAGTCTTCACGAATACTATCTGATAATGCAATTATTCCAATAACCTGATTATTTAATCCTACAATGATAATTGCTTTACCTTCACTGTTTAAATTATCCAAATAGGTGTTAGTTTTATCTGAAATTTCAAAGTTTTCTTTAATGTAATTTAAATTACCTGCATAAATTTTTCCTTTTGAATTTATTCCAAAAACTCCTCTGCCTGGATACATTTTAAAATTACTTACTTTTTCAACTGCAATATGTTCATCATTGGCTTTATCTGCAATAGCTTTAGCTAATGGATGTTCACTTAAATTTTCCACAGCCGAAGCAATAGCTAAAACTTCATTTTCAGTAAAATCACCTGTTGGAATTATATCAGATACTTTTAAATCACCATAAGTTAATGTTCCTGTTTTGTCAAAAGTTATAGTACTTAATTCTCCTAAATTTTCCAGAGCTTCACCTGATTTAATCAGTATTCCATGTTTTGTAGCCTGGCCAATAGCTGCCATAACTGCAGTTGGTGTAGCTAATATTAAAGCACATGGACAAAATACGACTAAAACTGTAACTCCTCTTTCAATATTTCCTGTAGCAACCCATGCTGCTGCAGCTATTATTAAAGCAACCGGAACCAGCCATGTTGCCCATTTATCGGCTATTCTTTGAGTTGGTGCCTGCTTTTCATCAGCCTGTTTTACTAAATCAATTAATTTTTGAAGTGATGAATTTTCACCTAAACTTGTTGTTTTAATATCAAGTACACCATACATATTTAAAGTACCGCAGAAGACTTCATCACCATCCGATTTATCAACAGGCAGAGACTCACCAGTTATTACAGACTGATCAATAGAACTGTCTCCATCAATTACTACTCCATCAACCGGAATTTTTCACCAGGAGTACTCTTAAAACATCATCAATTTTAATTTCATCAACTGAAATTATTTTTTTCCTGTTTTTTCCGTTTTTCTCATAAATTAATCTGCCTGTTTGAGGAGTAAGTTCTATTAAGTTTTTTAAACCTTTTTAGCTCTCTCAACTGTCCAGTCTTCAAGAAGTGCTCCCAGTGCCATTATCCATGCTACTTCTGCAGCTGCAAATATTTCTCCAATAGCCAGTGAAGCTATCATAGCTATTGTAATTAATAATGCTGATGAAACCCATTTTTCAAATATTAACCTATCTAAAGCCAGATAAAATAAAGGGATTCCGCTAATTATTACAGCTCCCCATGCCGGATCTATAGGACTTTCAATTCCAGATACCATACAAATAATAGCACATAAAAGAAAAACACCTGAAACTATTGTCATTTTAAGTCCTGCAAGGATATCCATTATTTTTATTAACATGTTTTCTCACCTGAAGTATTACTTTTTTTTAGTTTTATTTATATATTGAGTATTACTAACCTTCAATGAAGAATTACTTTTCAAAAAATAATTTAAAAAAAATAGAAAAGTATTACTTTTTTAGATTTTATTTAAATACTCAGTATTACTTATTAGTTATGGACAACAATATTAATAAAAGTTTTCAAAATTATTTCAGCAGCCAATCTGATATAACTCAAAACCAGCTTTTCTAATTTTAGGTGAATAAATATTCCGGCCGTCAAAAATAATCTTCTGATTTAATCTTTTAGCTAATTCATCTAAATCAAGAGCTCTGAATTCTTTCCACTCAGTAATTAAAACAAGAGCATCAGCATCATTTAAAACATCATATTTGGAGTTTTCATAAACAATATTTTCAGAATCAAAGTTCTGTTGGAAATTATCAATAGCTTTCGGATCATATGCCTGTATTTTTCCGCCCCTTTCAATAATTTCAGAAGCTATTACTAAAGAAGGTGCACACCTTACATCATCAGTTTGAGGTTTAAAGGAAAGCCCCCAAATAGCAAAAGTAAGACCTGATAAATCCTCTCCAAACCTGTCAACAATCTTATTTACTAAAACAAGCTTTTGATTTTCATTGACCTCATCAACATTAGCCAAAATCTTAGGTTCATAACCATTATCAGCAGCAGTGTTAATTAATCCTTTTACATCTTTAGGAAAACAGCTTCCCCCATAACCGCATCCTGCATAAATAAAGTCATAACCAATTCTTTTATCGCTGCCAATACCTAAACGAACATTCTTAACATTTGCACCAACTTTCTCGCAGATATTAGCTATTTCATTCATGAAAGATATTTTAGTGGCGAGAAGAGCATTAGCTACATATTTGCTCATTTCAGCACTTTTAACATCCATTAAAACAAATCTGTCACTATTAACAATAAATGATGAATATAACTCTTTTAAAGTATCAAAAACTTCATCATTTTGAGCTCCAATAATAACACGGTCAGGATGCATGCAATCATCAATAGCTACACCTTCCTTTAAAAATTCAGGATTGCTGGCTATGTCAATTTTAATGTCTTTATCCAAATTAGATTCAATTAACTCCTTAACCTTAAAAGCAGTACCTACAGGAACAGTGGATTTAATAACAATTAATGAATCATGACTAATAACTTCAGCTATTTCTAAAGCTACATTATAAACATAATCTAAGTTAACACTGCCGTCCTCTTTTTCAGGAGTTCCAACAGCTATAAAAATAACATTGGAACTGTCTAAAGCCTCTTTTAAATCACCAGTAAAAATCAAATCTCCTTTTTCCTGATTAGATTTAACTAATGATGCTAAATTAGGTTCATAAATCGGCAATATATTATTTTTTAAATTAGCTATTTTTTCCAGATTATTATCAACACAGTAAACATTATTTCCCATTTCTGCAAAACAGGTTCCGGTAACAAGACCTACATAGCCGGTTCCAATAATTGTCAGTTTCATACAATTTATATATATCATTTAAATAATTTAAAGTTTATTAATAATTAATTATGGAAAAGAGGATTATCAAAAAACCGGGGAAAAACTCTCACCAATAGGACTCGGAGCTATGAGATTACCTTCAAAAAACGGTAAAATCAACTATGCAGAATCTGAAAAGTTAATACACCATGCAATAGACAATGGAATAAACATTATTGATACTGCAGCAATCTATAATAATGGAGAAAGTGAAAAAGTCCTTGGAAAAGCTCTAAAAGGAGAATACAGAAATAAAGTTAAAATTTCTACAAAATTACCTGCAATAAACATTAAAAAATACGAAGATATGGAAAAAATATTAAATGAACAGCTGGAAAGACTGCAAACTGATTGCATTGACTATTACTTCCTCCACAATGTTGATTTAAAAGCTATGAACCGTTTACTTAAAAAGATGTTTTAAAATTCCTGTCAAAAGCAAAGCAGGAGGGAAAAATAAAATATGTCGGTTTTTCATATCACGGCACTACTGAAGAATTTCCATTATTGCTTGATGCATATGACTGGGATATGGTAATGATTCAGTACAACTACTTTGATAATAATGTACAGGCAGATATTGAAGGCATTCACCATGCAGCATCAAAAGGAATGGGAATTTTTGTAATGGAACCTTTAAAAGGTGGAATTTTAGCTGGAAAAATGCCTGCTGAAGTTGAAGACATATTCAAAAAAGCTAATCCTTCTAAAACAAATGCTGAGTGGAGCTTATCCTGGATTTTAAATCATCCTGAAATAACCTGTGTATTTTCAGGAATGAATACATTATCTCAAATTGATGAAAATATAGCTGTCGGAAACCGTGCTGAACCTCATTCCATGACTCTGGAAGAATTGGAAACAATTGATTATGCAAAAAGAGCATTAAAGGAACTGCTTCAGATTAACTGTACAAGCTGCGGATATTGCCTGCCATGCCCCAAGGGAGTAAATATTCCTGAATGTATGAAAATATATAATGAAAAATATTTGTTTAATCAGAAAGGCCTTTTAAATCAAAGCTTAATCGACTATTATTTGACTGTAGGAGGGATTATGATAAACAAATCAAATGCCGGTTTATGTAACGGATGCGGAAAATGTTTAAGAAAATGTCCCCAACACCTGGATATTCCAAAAGAACTTGACAAAGTTAAAAAAGAATTTGAAGGTCATTTCTTTGGATTTAAAGTGTTATTTGTAAAAACTATTGGTATGAAAATATATCAGAAATTTTTTTTAAATAATAAAATAAAAAGTGATAAATATGAAACTCGAAGAAATATTGGCTCCATGCCCAAAATGCGGTTCAAAAGATAAACATATACATAGAAAAATGTTAGACAATCACAGAGCACATGCAGAGTTAGACACTGTAAAATGTGAAGATTGCGGATATATTTTCTTTGTAAATGACAGTATGGATGAAGATGAGAAAAAGAACTTTTTAAAAGAATTAAATAAATACTACGGATAAAATGACTTTTCATGTAATGATAATCCCTACTTTAGGTTGCCAATGTAACTGCAAATACTGTTGGGGTTCCGAATCAACAAAAGAAATAATGGACATTAGTGTAATTGATGATATTATCACCTGGTTAAAGGATTTTAGAGATGATAAAGTTCATTTTACATTCCATGGAGGAGAACCCCTTCTTGCAGGCTATGATTTCTATGCACAAGCTTTTAGAAAAATTATCCAAAATAGATAATGTAGAAGGCTTTTCCCTTCAAAGTAATATTTGGTTACTTTCAGATGAGTTAATTGATTTATTTTTAAAGTACAATGTTGTTGTAAGTACCAGTATTGACGGACCTGAAGAAATTAATGATTATCAAAGAGCAGAAGGTTATTTTGAAAAACCATGTCAAGATATGAAAAAGCAAAAGAAAAAGGATTAAACATTAACTTTGTTTTAACAGTAACTCAATATTCTAAAGACTATAGTGATGAGTTATATGACTTTTTCAAATCAAATGGGATGAATTTAAAAATACATGCAGCACTTCCGTCACTACGTGGAGATAATGCTGATCCATGGGCTCTTGATCAGGAAGAACATGGAAAACTTTTAATTGATTGGCTGGATAAGTATCTTTACGATTTAGATAAATTCAGTGTAATGGATTTGGATCATATTGCTAAAAGTACATTCAGAAGAAGAGGAACATTATGTACCTTTGCAGATTGTATAGGTACAACATTAGCTGTTGGTGCAGATGGTTCAATTTATCCATGCTACAGATTTGTAGGAATGGATGAGTATATTTTAGGCAATGTCAAAGAAAATCCAAGTTTTGATAAGCTAAAAGAGTCTGATGCATGGACAAAACTTCAGGAGTTTAGAGAATATGTTGATGAAAACTGTGCTAAATGCAGATATGTCAAATATTGTGAAGGCGGATGTCCATATAATGCCATTGTAGCCAGTAAAACTCCAAAAGCTGTTGATCCACAATGTGTAGCTTATAAAATGATTTTTGGTGAAGTTTCTAAAAGACTTAACAAAGAATTTGCAAAAAATGCATTAGGCGGATTAAACGGACCAAGTGTTAAAAAAAGAAAATGAAGCTTTCAGCATTATGGATTTAATGATGAAACCCTAATATTTTTCTTATTTCTAATTCCCTATAACCAATACAAAGTAACTGTTCGATAGTTGTTACATAGGTTAATCTTAATTTACCATCAGGTGCAGGCATTTTCAACTGGCTACAATTTGTAGCCACTTCAAGACATTCATTACTCTTTTTTTTATACAAATCTTTCAAATATCCTCTTTCAATACACCAATCCTTAAATTCATTGTATTTTACTGGATCTTTTCTGAGATATAACTGTTCATAAAATAATTTATCATTATGACTCTTCATTTTTTTTGATAGCATTCACTATCTGATAATTCATATCTTCACCATAACCCATTTTATCCATTTTTTTAAGCATATAAATCAACTCATACTAAATATATTATATTTACATATAAAGCATAATTTATACACAAAAAATATATAAATGTTGTGGTAAAATTAAGTTTAAAAAAAGAAGTTATAGGAAATATTTAATTTGAAGCTATAATATCTTTCATATAACTGATTAAATCGTTTTTAGATTCTTCATCATCCATTGCAAATTCTATAGATGTTTTCAACCATTCTAAACGATTTCCTATATCATAGGTTTTTCCTTCAAAGGTATTTCCATAAATTTTATCTAATTTAGCCAGCGCATCAGTAAGCTGAATTTCTCCTCCAACTCCAGCTCCGGTTTCTTTGATTTTATCGAAAATGTCTGGAGTGAGTACATATCTTCCCATAATAGCTAAGTTAGACGGTGCCTGATCAACTGGTGGTTTTTCAACAAGTTCATCAATCTGATAAACATCTGTTTCTATTTCTTCTCCTTTAATTATACCGTATCTTTCCACTTTTTCCTGAGGTACCTTTTCAAGAGAAATAGCTGATGCTTCGTATTTGTTGTAAATATCTATTAACTGTTTTGTACATGGAGTTTTTCCTTTCGTTATTGTATCTCCAAGCATTACTGCAAAAGGTTCCTCTCCCACATGTTTTTTGGCACAATAAATTGCATCACCTAATCCTTTTTGCTCTTTTTTGACGAATATAACAAATATCGGCCAAATCAGTGATATCCTGAACCTGTTTTAAATATTTAGTCTTACCAGCCTGCTTTAAAGTATACTCCAATTCAAATGATTTATCAAAATGATCTTCAATAGAACGTTTATTTTTACCAGTTACAATTAAAATATCATCAATACCTGAAGCTACAGCTTCCTCAATAACATACTGAATAGTAGGTTTATCAAAAACAGGCAACATTTCTTTTTAGGTTGTGCTTTAGTAGCTGGCAAAAACCTAGTCCCAAAACCAGCTGCCGGAATTACTGCTTTCATCTAATTATCACCCTCTTAATTTAATTAATAATAACTTATGTTTTAATTGGTTAAATAGTTAATTATTTTTTACATTTATAAAATTTCACTTAATTTTTCCAATATACAATCAATACTGACATTATAACAGACAATTGTTTTTTGAGAAGATTTCTCACCTTTTGAAATACTAACATCACAATTAAATATTTTAGATAATTCTTTTTACAATTTCCTTATTGGCCTTGCCTTTTTGGGGAACTTGCTTAATACGTATTTCAAATCTGTTTCTCCATTCGTTAAATCCTGAAATTTGAAATTTATTGGAATTTGGAGAAACCTCAATATCTATAAAAACATTATTATCTAATGAAGAAATTGCATTTAAGTATTTATTAGACATAATAATCAGAAAAATAGTTTATTAATTAAAGTGCGGGAGACGGGACTTGAACCCGCGAAGGGACTAACCCAATAGGCCCTCAACCTATCGCCTTTGACCACTCGACCACCCCCGCATCACACATAACAAAAGTAGTTATTAAAAAATGTGTTTTTAAAGTATATAAAGTTAACGATTTTAATATAAAGAGTAAAAACTGATTTTTTAATTTCATTATCCAGTTACTCATAATCCATCTTTTTTAATAGCCTCATAGACTCTTTTACAATTATTTTTATCACTAAACTCAAAGAAATCATCGACTCTTTTAATATACTGATTTTTTCATTTCACATTCATTTTCAATATATTCCATTATCAAATCAATTAATTCTTCATGATTATCAACAACTTCTCCAAAACCCATTGTTTTATAATCAAAATAGCTCTCTTCAATATCAAAATGATAATCCTGAGCATAATGATAATAAATAACTGGCTTTTTTAAATAAGCAAAATCAAAAGCTATTGAAGAATAATCTGTTATTACTAAAGAAGCATGTGTGAAAATATTATTATAACTATTGGAAGTTGAATCAATTGTTACATAATCATTAGTTTCAAATAATTCAATGAATCTGTAAACATTTGGATGCGGTTTAAAAATCAATTTATAACCATGTTCTCTACAAAAATCAATTAAACGAGAATCATTAATTAAAGTATTGTATATTTTGAAGTAATTTGATTTTAATATTTTTTCTTTAGTTGAATGATGGAAATGCCTCCTCCAGGAAGGCATAATTACAATTTCTTTATAATCTTCCTTTTTTTCAAGAGCATCATATCTGGGAAACCCCAATAACTGAGGAACATCTTTATGATAGTTATAAGGGTACTTAAAAAATGATTTCAATTCCAGTTTTGATGCAGTTACAATTAATGAAATGTTTTTATCCGCTTTATTAAGCCACATTGAAATATTATCCTTTGTAATACCATGCTGTAAAAATACAAGCCTAAATTTAACAAGACCTGATAAAAAGGATAATTGCCCCAAAATGGATATACTAAACCATTATCCGGATGGGAGGATATGACCTTTTCTGCAAATAAAGCATATATTCTATGTTTAATAGAACCGTATTCAATGGTTTTTCCAATTTGAGAAACTTCATCAAATGCAAAATTATCTTTATTTAAAACAAAAACCTTTTCAATACCATCATTTATACCAACAGCATATTTAAAAAGATTAATACCATTATCATCAGCCAAATAAGGCAAATCCATAAAAATCCAAATTCTTCTAGATGATGAAAAACGGATATAAAATAAAATAAACAATTCTAAATATCACACCAGTTCTCCAGCCCTGATTAGTTTCACGCAACATTGTGTAAATAGTTGAAATCTCATTTTTCAATATTCTTACCCAATTTTTGGTTTGACAGTTATTACACTTCCTTTAACCTTAGCAATGTGATTTTTTGAAAGTGAATATTTAGAAGTATTTGAAAGTCTGCAAGGCCTATTAAATTTTATTTCAAGATCTTTAAAATCATTAACATCCGTTTTAAATTGGATTTTAAGATTTTTGAAGTAATTGGAATAAAAAGCTCAAAATCATTATTGTAAGCATATTCAAAATTTAGAGAAAACCTATCTCTTTGTGGATATTTCAACTCTTTAGTTTCAAAAATCTTATCATTAACAAAGGCAAAAACCTTACCTTTTTTTATTGAAAAATGTAGTAATAAATCCTGAAACATAAATAACATCATTTTGTATCTCAAAAATATCAATAAAAAACCTGATTTAATGATAACTTATCAAGAATATCATTATAAACTTGTTTTCTATATTTACAATCACAATTAGCTAAATAATCATTACCTAAATATTTTAAAAAGAATATATGTGTTTTTAAGCTGATTTTGAATATTTTTTTGATTATATATCACATCATCATCAATATTTTGCAAAATAAAAATCAGATTGATGTAAAGTTCATAAATTTCATCATAACTTAAAATATGGTCAATTTTTTAATTTTGAAAAGCCATTGCAAATCATACATCAATACATATTGAATAAACTTTAAAACTTCACCATAATCTCTTTTAGAACATTCAATTAATTTAAAATGAAACTGTTTAATTCTAGAAATATAATATTCTTTAGTTTTACTTGAATAATCAAGAAGAGAATTTTTAGCTTCAAATTTTCTATAAAAATAAGATCCGCTTTTAACAAGCCCTAATTTTAGTTTATTTAAAAGAACCTGATTAACAAAAAATGCATCTTCAGCAGTTTGTAATTTATCATTAAATTTAATATTTTCAATAGCTTCTGCTTTAAAAAATGAAGAAGGTCCAGATAATTGAATAAATTCCGGTTGTTTCAATAAATCAACAACTTCTGTTTTTTAAATTTAAAATTTAAAGGGTGATTACCTTTTTGTGATCCAAAATAATATATTGGAATTGAAACAACATCAATTTCGGAATAATGTTTTTCAAAGAAATTATAAACATCTTTAAATGTATTACGGCTTATATAATCATCACTGTCTAAAAAATTAATATATTTTCCTTGTGCTTCTTTTTAATCCCTGATTTCTAGCATGTGCTGGGCCAAAACAATCTTTAGTTGATATATACTTAATATTTTGAGGATATCTAACCCTATATTTCAAACACATTTCTTCTGTATTATCCGTACTTCCATCATTAACTACAATAATTTGAATATTTTTTCAAAATCCAAACTTTGACTAATAACAGAATCAAATGCTTTTTTAAATACAAATCAGAGTTATGTGCTGCAATTACAACAGAAAATAAAAATTTATCATGAATTTTTATAGCCCCCACTATTTTAAAAAATAATCCCAAAAATATATCAGATATAACCATTAATATAATAATATATCTACCAAAGATAATAAAGCTTTTGATGGTGAGAATTATGAAAAAAACTATATTTATTATTAATTATACTGATTTTATTAATGGTAGAGGTCAATTTATACAATTACAATGGTTTTGATTTTAATTCAAACAAAATAGAATTCGAAGGTGCAAAGTTTGATTTGCCTGACAATTTCAATATTACTAATGAAAGTAAAAATACAATAAGCCTCTACGATAAAAGCAACAATATAACTATAAATATAACTCATTTAAATGACAATGTTTCAATTAAAACCTATTTCCAAAAGCTCTAAAAGATAATTTTACAGTAGGCAATGAAACTCAAAAAATAGATGATATTAATGTATATGTAACCTATCGTGAAACAAATTATACTAATTCAACACAATTATTCTTTGAAAAAGATAATACAAATTATCGTATGTGGATACTGAACTATGATAATAAAAATGATTATTCTTCAAAAATAGCTGCTGAAATTATTACAAGCCTAAGACCTGCAAATCAAGGATATATAGGTTAAAAATAACCTTCAAATCCTTATTTTATTGCAAATCTATTTTTTTCTTTTATTTTGGACAAATAATTTCTGAATAAAATCCAGAGAATCATCAACATTCAAACATTTTAATGTTTCGTCAATTTTAGGAAAGTAAAGTGATTCATTTGGAATGACATTATAAATAAAAACATCACTTACATAACTATTAACACTTTCAGACTCTGATTCACTGAAAGCACCTAAATAATCTTTAGTAAAAAAACGTTTTCTTGAATAATTTGTACAGGATTACCGCTCAAAAAAAAGAATTAGACAATCCTTTACAGTTAGGAGGGACAAATGCATTATTATCTACAATAGAACCAGAACCTAAAACAACTCCTGAAGATATATAAGCCAAATGACCTAACCACACATGATCCCCAATAAGAACAGAACCCGGAAAATTAATCCTTTCTTTAGTTTTGGATAAATATATCGGATAAGCAAAAGAAGTTCTAATATTTGTACCACTACCAATATTACAATCATCACCAATAACTAAATTCTGATGTTCCTGAACATTGATGTTTAAAGGAGCAGTCATATTATTATCACGACCAAAAAGACAACTGAATCATGATAAACCTGTAAATTCAAAGGATATTGTGAATTAGGAGTGGAAGATAAATAAACTAACGAATTATTACCTTCAAAACGTATATTTGCATTAACTAACTTAACCTCACGTTCACAATAAAATAAATTACCTTTACCTCTAAAAGTAACATTGGAATTAACAAATTCTGGTCTACCAATAAAATTATTTTGCTTTAAATTCCCGATTTGATCAATATTACTAACTGACTCCATAAAAACCACAATAATTATTTTTTAATTGAATTTAGAATCGCATCTAATTTATTTTCAAGATTATTCATTCTTCTTTCTAAATTATCTCCGCTATTTACTAAAGAACCTGTTTTTTTAGCAACAAGACATGTATCACACCAAGGTTTAGCATCAGCATTTGTAGAAACATGAATAACTTCAAAATCAACATATTTAGCTAATGCACTCATACCATCTTCATAAAAACGATAGCAGTCAATATCTGCATCACCATGTTTAGGTCCTCCACTAGGAGCAATAATACAGCAAAAACCACCAGGCCTTAAAACTCTGTCAATTTCAGCCATTGTAAGCCAGAAGAAACCTAAATGTTCAAAAAATTGACCTGAAACAACAACATCATAGCTATTGTCTTCAACTTCATACCAATTGTAAATATCATCAACAACAATATCCACATTAGCCCCTTTTTCAAAATCTAAACCCTGATAAGTCCAATTAGAACTATTAAAAATAGATTTATAATTATAATTAGTACCACTTGTATCTAAAGAACCAACATCCAATATATCTAAAAAATCATTATCATTAAGATAAGTATTTTTAAACCAACTCATTTTATCATGACTAGACTTATGCATGTTATCACCAATTAATTCTCTCTAAAATTAAGACTAAATTATACCAATTTTATTCGACCTTTGATATAAATTATATCCATTACAATTATTTTGTTTTTTAGCTATAAAAACATTATTTAATTACATTTAAAAAAATTATTAAAATTATAAGTTTTCTCCTAATTTTTCTTTAAAAACATATTTTCTTTTCTTAAAACACCATTATTTTTACAATAAAACTTTTTTTGATCACGTATTTTAATTAATTTTTCTTTTAAAATTTTCTGTTGGAAAAGTAACTGCTCAATTTCTTTTTCATAATTTAAATTCTTATCTGTCAAAAATTGATAATTTTTTGAAATATTATCAAATTCAACAATATGTTTAAGCTGATTAAATTTATCTGAATAATAAGACTTTTTCATAATGTGTTCTACCAGAACCCCAAATATGAGATTCATCAGCTAAATAATCTCTACCAAAATACATAATTTCAACATCATAATTATTTTCTATGTATAACTCCAAATCTTCAATATAACTATTAACATTTAACAAATAACTATTTCCACTTTCATCAACAATTGTCTTGTCTTTTTTAATATTTTTTGTTGCATATCTTGCAGAATTCAAAATAATCTTTGAAGATTGACAATTATTTTTTAAAAAATTAAAAAATAAATCTATACTTTCTTCATATAATTTGAAATAAGTTTTTGAATCCTCAATTATTGTCAATGCAGTTGATTTGTCTTTGATAGTTTCATAAAACTTAGTTTTTGGTAAATCCCAATAATTATTTGTAATAATATTTCCATCATCTAAAATTAAAATTCCAAAAATCAATTCATAAATAACATCCATAATAATATAATCTGGAGGATTATTTGCTATTTCGGAAAGCCAACATTTACTTAAATCATACCTAATAGAATTATTGTAATCATTTTCAAATATTATGTCCTTTTCATCAAATTTTATGTTATTTTGCATCAAACTAATGATAGATGTTCTTTGTGAATAAGAAATTATTTGAAAAAAAAGTTTTATAATTTGGAACAATTTGTGAATTAAATAAATCCCTTGACACACATGATCCAAAAACACCAACTGTAAAAAACCAAAAAGAAACCTCCTTAATTAACTAACAATGAAAGAAAATTAACTTATTCATTAATTTTTTTTAAAATTAAATCTAATTTATTTTCAAGATTATCCATTCTTTTTTCTAAATTATTATTAACACCATACTGTTTTCTAGCTATTAAAACACAATCATACCACGGATAAGAAATTTCATCATCATTAACATAGCATTCCAATATTTGCAATCCTACATAATTAGCTACCTGTTTCATACCATCATCAGTGAATCTGAAACAGTCATAAGGATTTTTGTGAACCGGCCCTGCACTAGGAGCAATAATACAACATAATCCTCCAGGTTTTAAGATTCTTTCAATTTCTTTTATAGCTTTCCAAAAGAATTCCATATGTTCAAAAAGCCTGACCAGAAACAACAACATCAAAAAATTATCTTCAATTTCAATCCAATTATAAATATCTGAAACAACAATGTCTACGTTAGGACCTTCCTGAATATCCATACCCTGATATTTCCAGTTATCTTCTCTTAAAAATCTGCCGTAATTATAAGAAGTATCACTAGCATCATAAGACCCAATGTCTAAAATATTTAATGAATCTTCAGTGTTCAAATAATTATCTTTAAATTTTTCCATTGATTGAAACGAACTTTTATGCATATTATCCCATTAAATATTATTGATTAACTATCATATAATTTATAATTAATTATATTTAATAATTAATTTCCTATTTTAAGTTTATTTAAAGAAAATAACTTTAAATCAGAACTTGAATATTCTTTCAATTTTTCTATTTAATTTTCTATCCTATTTAAAGATTAATCTCTTAATTTTGGGAAAAAGTTATTCATCGGTTAATTTCCTATTTTTTGCAATTAATTTCAAATTAATGATTTTCCATTTTCTTTTTAAACTTGTAAATTTTATTCTTTAAAATTACAATTTTAATATCTATGGTCCAGAAAATTTTATTTTAATTAATAAAATAATTAATCAATGAAAATTATTTTTTATTTAAACTTTGATTTTATTTGTTTAAAAAACCCTTATTATTTAATTTTAATTCATTTAATTCTTTTTTAACATTTTATTACAATAATTCAAATATCTAATCTTATCTTCATATTTATTTATATTAAAATTTGATGAAGAAACTCTTTGCCCTAATTTATTATTATAAACATTAAAATTATCCAATGGCATTGTCTGTTCATTCAAATTAGAGTTAAAAAGATAATTTTGAACATTATATTTAATATTCTTTAACTTTAATAACATTATTAAATTAAATTCTTTAAATGTATCTGATTCTATAATAGATTTATAAAAATCAAAAATTTTCTTTAGTCAACTTATCTTCAACAAGAACATTGTTAATATATTTATTTTTCTCAAAATTTTCTTTAATACATTTATAAAAATCATATTTATACTCATTGTCTAATCGTTCATACCACATTTTAATTACAGATACCTTATGGTTAAACAGAATATGATCAAACTCTTCAAAGATATTGTGTTTTAAAAAAATTGAAATAACCTCATCCAAAACAGGTACAATATCAAAAATCTTATTATTTCTATTTTGCATTATTGAATCATCATGAACACGCCTAAAATAAAAAGGATTTGAAATAAATGACACTTTATTAGCTAATAAAAATACTTCATAGAAAAATGGATTATCTTCAAACATAGAATAAACTTCTGGGAAAGAAATATTATTCTCTTTTAAAATAGAAGTTTTATAAATCTTATTAACCGGACCGACAGGAATTGAAAATAATTTATTTAATAAATCTTTATAATTAAAAATCTCTTTTTCATTTTTAAGGAAATTTATATTATAATAATCTGTTTCATAAAATTCTTTTGAAACACAATTATAATTAATTAATTTAAAAATAACCATATCTAAATTGTTTTTTTTAGCACTTGAATATGTTGATTCAAAAGCATCCAATTCAATCCAATCATCAGCATCAATAAATGATAAATATTCACCTTTAGCATATTTAATACCTACATTTCTTGCAAAACCTTGACCATGATTTTCATTTAAAGAAATTATTTTAATTCTCTCATCACGAGCTGCAAATTCATATAACCTCTCTAAAGAATTATCTGTAGAACAATCATCAATACAAATAATCTCAATTTCTTTTTAGTGACTGATTCATAATACTGCTTAAACATTTATCAATATATTCACCAGTATTATAAACTGGAATTACAACTGATAATTTAATTGATGATTCTTCAATATGTTTATCTATTATATCTTTAAATAATTGTTCCCATTTTAAAATTACAACATCATCGACAAACTTATTTAAAACCTTTTTCTAGCTAATTTACCTAGTTTAATAGCTTTATTTGGATTATCCAATAAATCTATAATTGATTTTGCTAATGCATCAATATCATACTGATTAACAATAATTCCATCTTTACCATTTGAAATTATATCTGATGGCCCATAATTAAAATTAAATGCAATAGCGGGTGTAGCACATAGCATAGACTCTAAAATACCCAAACAAAAACCTTCAGAATGAGAAGTAAAAACAGTACACAGCGAATCTTCCACTTCCTCATAAATATTATCAACATAACCTCTAAAAGTAATATTGTTTTCCATATTATTTTCTTTAATAAATGATTTGATTTTATTTAACTCATCAATTTCCCATTGAAGATAAGCACGACCAAAAATTTCAAGTTTGGCCTCTTTTTTTGATTTAATAACTATTTGAAATGCTTTAACTAAATCAAAAGATTTTTATGAAAAGAAATGCTTGAAGTAAAACTAATTTTATTGAAATTTTTTCAACATTTTTTAAATTAATAGGCTCCACAAAATTAGGAATTGAAGTAAACCTTTCATAACCAAATTCATCAATTAAATCCTTTTTTTTGACTTTCAGTTAATGTAACAACACTATCTAAATTATCTTTATCATTAATAGCTGAAAAAGATTGAATATCACTACCTTTAACATATGGTTCTTTAAAGATATTTCCGTGTAATTGCCCTATTTTATATGCAATATCTGAAGACACATTTCCAATACTTGGAATATGTCCTGTAGATTCTATAATTAAAAATGGTTTTTCTTCACAATTACGACATATTTCTTCAACAAAAAACGTCTGAAAATGTAACTGCTTATTATATTCATGGGCTGCACCAATACAGACAGAATTACAATCCTTTCGATTATTTAAACAATAAAACTCCCTATTATTTTTTATAAACATCTCATAAAAACAAAAACCGTCTTTAGTAAATGCTTTTTCTCTAATACATTTATCATTCTGGAAATATTTTTCAATAGCTAAATAATTATCAAAATATCTCTCAGTTTTTATTTTAACACCATTTTCAAAATAATTTCTATCAACAGATTCATCATTATTATGAACTAACTTATAATTTGATTTAAGATTTACGTCAATTAAATTATCATTTTTTGATGATACTTCATTTTTATTTCTATAATAATCAAATAAATTAACTATATCAACTTTATCATCCAAATAACCGCTTTCACATAATTTTTTAATAACAAACTCATAATTTTGTCCAAAATCAACAGTTAAAATAGTTACTTTATAACCTAATTCTGATATTTTTTAGATCTTGTTAAAACTGCTTTTTGCAAGACCTCCAATCTGGGGCTCTAATGCATAACATAATAAAAATATATTTTTATTTTTTATAAGTAAATCTAACTTAGATGAATTACCATTTAATTTTACTAATTCAACAACAACTTTATCATAATCTTTATTTGAAATAGCTTTAAAAAGAGAAAATTTATCCTTTGAAACTTGAAGATTTTCATTTTCTAAAAATTTCTGAAATAAAATAGATGATAAATTAACAACTTCTTTAATTTCATTTAAATCCAAATTAGAATCAATAAATTTTGTAATCCAATAATATAAAAGATTTTAGTACAATATCAATATTATTTGGAGCATATTTTTCAAAAAGGCTCAAATGTTTATAGTATAACTTAATAAGACCAATTAATACTTTTTTGAATTATTACAAGATACTGATATTTCATCATCATCCCCATCTCTTGCATCATAATAAACAATTTCTTTATTTATAAAAACAATCCCCTTTGCTTTAAATAATGCATGATGAACAAAAACAGATCTTGACCTGGAAGATGTTCTGGAAACCAAATATTATTTGACAAAATAAAATCTTTTTTAAATATTTTAGCCCATACTGATGGATAAACATTAAATAAGTTCATGTTTTCCTTAATAGAATTAACTTTTATTTCATCTCCTTTTTAATTCAAATTTATCTTCCCAGTCATATTTTTTGCCATCCTGGAAAAAAAGAATCAATAAAATTACCTGAAACAATATCTGCATTTTCATTAGTGATTTTTTCATATAAAACATTACAAGCATCTTCAAAATAAGAATCATCTGGATCTAAAAACATCACATAATCTGCAGATGCATATCTTAAACCAATATTTCTAGGTTTGCCAGCAAAACCACTATTTTCTTTAAGAAAAACACTTTTAATATTGTCATACTTTTCGCAATATTCGCCAATAATCTTTCTAGAATTATCACTAGAACAATCATCAACTAAAATTACTTCTAACTTATTAAATCCAAATGATTGGTTGATAATTGAATCAATAGCCCTTGTTAAAAAATTTTCCATATTATAAACAGGAATTATTATAGATATCCTAAAAAATGTATCAATATCTTTCATTGAATATTTTTGAGGGACATTTTTCTTTTCGTAACTACAATACTCCATATAAAATTACTAAATAAAATATTAAGAACCTTTGATTTATATGAGCCATACACTAAATTTAAATCATTTCGTGTTTTCAAAAATGATTGAAAATCTGATTTTACCTTTAAAAAGAATTCATTTTAAATTCATCAGTAGTTTCATTAAATCTGGTAAATATTGAATAAAAAAACTTATTAAAAAGAAATTTTTTATATTCATAATCATAATTATTTGTTTTAATAAATTCTTGCCTAATTAACCTAAATGCATCAACAATATCCATGAATTTATTATCTTTTCTAACTATCGTAGAATTTCTTCTGTTCACCCTATAATAATATAAATAATTATCCAATATGGAAACTCGTTTAGCATTTAAATATACCCTATAAAAAAAGACTTCATCTTCAAAAATAATATCTTCAGGAAACCTAATATTATTTTCAACTAAAAAATCGTTTTTATAAAGTTTACACCAGGGAGCTACAGAAATATTACAAGTAACTTCCTTAGTATCATAATGAGAAAAAACTAGTTTATCAATATTATCTAAACAATTCAAAGATAAATAATTTTATTAAAATCTGTTAATTCTTTTAACTCATTATCAAAAGCAAATGTTTTAAATAGCAATACATCTAAATCCAATTTTTTAGCTTTTTTTTTAAAAGAAATTTCAAACAAATTTAAATCAATGAAATCATCAGAATCAACAAAACCAATATACTCCCCAGTAGCTTTTTGATACCTTCATTTCTTGAAAAGCCCTGACCACTATTTTTTCATTTTTAATTATTTTTATTCTATCATCATTATTTGCATATTCCTGTAAAATTTTCAAAGAATCATCTGTAGAACAGTCATCAACACAAATAACTTCAATATCTTTTTAGTGTTTGACTTAACACAGAATCTAAACATTCCTTTAAATAATCTTCAACATTATAAACTGGAATAATAACTGAAACTTTAACCATGAAAAACCTCCCTATTCAAATAAATTTTAAATCTCCAAATTTTTTGATGATTCTACATTATTAACCTTCAAATTCAATTCCACATTTCTATTTTTAAGATAAATATTATCTGCTTCTTTAATCCTCAAACTTTTTAATAATTTTTCATTTTCTCTTTTGTACTCTTTTAATAAACTTGTAATATTATCATAATTATAATAAATTTCTTTTTTTAATATTATATTCAATATATTTAATTAAATCAATATTATCAAAGATTCCATTTTCAATATTTTTAAATATTAATCTAAATTCAGCAGCCTGATTAAAAAATTCATGATTTTTAAAATTTTCAAAATTTAATGAATTAAATATTGAAGACAATTCATCTAAACTTAAGCTATCCTTTAATATTTGATTTGTAAAAAACTGCAAATGAGATAGCAAGATTAATTTAATTAAATTTTTATTAACATGATTATTCATACAAACATCTAATGTTAAATTATATGCTTCAATTAAACCTAAAATATATTTAGAAGTTACATTTAATGAAATTGATTTATCATTATCATCAAATCTTAAAATTCTATTATAAACAATGAAATTATTTAATGATAACACATTTTTCGCATAAAAAAGCATCTAAGAAAAAAACTAAATCCTGGCCAGGAATACCCTCTGGAAATTTAATATTATTCTCAACTAAAAAGATGTTCTGAATATTTTAGCAGAAATAGCGGGATTTATCTTAACCAAATCAATGCAATTAGTCGTGTCCTCAAAATAAGATTCATCTGAATTTTTAAAAGGCAATACAATCTGTTTATTATCTCCATGAATATTTTGATATCCTCCCAAAACAATATCCAATTCAGCATTACCATTAATTTGATTGTATAAAACTTCAATTGCATTTTCTACAAAAAAATCATCAGAATCTAAAAACATTACAAAATCACAGGATGCTTCCTCAAGACCAATATTACGAGGCTTACCTGCAGCACCACTATTTTCATCTAAATGAACAGCTTTAAAATTATCATATTTCTTGGAATATTCATCAATAATTTTTCCACTGCCATCAGTTGAACAATCGTCAACCATAATTACTTCAACATCATTTACATTAAATGTTTGATTTAATATACTATTTAATGATTTTCTGATATGCTTTTCAACATTAAACACAGGAATTATAATTGAAACTAGTTTCGACATAATATCTTTAAAATAAATTATAATAATCTAATTATCAATATTTAATTTTGTGAATCATACTATTTATATTTATCTTATAAACAATATGAACACAAATCGAATTGATTTTAATCAATTGATTTTAAAAATATAATCTTCTTATGAATCTACAACAATTCATTTGATATTTCTAAAGAGATATCTTACATACATAAATCACACTACTCCCCTTAATTGAAAAATTAATAATTATTCATCATCTATTTTGCATTTTAAAATAGTATCCGCAATAAATGTCCAGGGCTGTTCTTTAATAATCTCAAATTTATAACCTAAATCTAAATTCTCAATCCAAGGTTTTATTTCAAAGAAATCTTCGACACTATGATATATACTAATAAACAGCATTGGTTTTTGACTTTTTATTGTTTCAATAGCTCCACTTAAAAGATCCTTTTCCGCTCCTTCAACATCAATAGTAATCAAACCAACATCCAAGTTATTTTCCTTGACAAATTGATCAACAGTTACTTCTTGAACTTTTAGCTCTTCTGTATATTTTCTTAAGTTAGAATCAGAGGTAATTCCCTGAAAATTATCATTAGCTAAATATAAACTTCGCTCACCATTAATATTTCCTAAAGATTTGTTTACAGGTTTTATATTTGAAATATTATTAATTTCAACATTTTCTTTTAATAATTTAAAAGACTCTTCAAATGGTTCAAAAGCAAAAACATTTTTATGAGTAACTTCAGATAATGGAATTGCAGTATCTCCAGTAAATGCTCCTGCATCAATTATATCTTTATTTTCAAGAAAATTCTTATCTTCTTTACTTAAATTTAAATCCATAAAACCATGAAGATTATATCCACCTTTAAAGTTATATTTTCCTATTTTATCCTCAGATATATTATTTATTTTAAAATCTGTCCACTGTTTTTGTTTTTCCAGTTCATCATCAAAAAATAAAGTTTCTCTTCTATTATAATTAATAGCTAAACTTCTAAAAAAAAGCCATTTAAAGTAGTTTTTTGATTCTTTAGGTAAATTTTCAACCATTTTCTTGAATTTTTCCTCAAAATCATCTCTAAAATAATAATTTATATAAGACCAATTACAAAAGCTAGCTGCAGTATGTTCATTAGCTCTAATTTTACTAAGATTGTTATATTTATCGTTAAGAGAATCAATTTCTTTATGTAAATTTTCTATTTCTTGTTTAAGAACTTTATTTTCCTGAATCAGCTTTTTTTTTTTTATTTCAAAAATGTTATCCTTAATTGTCATAGTATGCCTTAATGTAATTAATTTTCATAAATCCAGTCATAAACTCTTTTAGAGTTATTTTGATCATTATATTTGTAGAACTTGTCAACTCTTTTTTATAATTTTCTTTCATTTCACAATCATTATCCAAATAATCTTTAATTAGCTTTATTAAATCATCCTCTTTTTTTGATAACTTCTCCAAAGCCCATTGTTTTATAATCAAAATAGCTTTTGGATAAATCAAAATTGTAGTCATCTGAGTATTGATAATATATAACTGGCTTTTTAAGATATGAAAAATCAAAAGCAACAGATGAATAATCAGTTATAAGTAATTTTGACTCATTAAATAGCTCCGGATAAGTCTTTTTTATCATCTACAATAATGTTTTTATCTAAATCAAACAAATATCGGAATTTAGCTAAATTCGGATGCGGTTTAAAAATTATTTTATAACCTTTATCTTTAGCATAGTCAATTAACTCTTCATTATTTAATAAATCATTTAATCCTTTAAAGTATTTGGAATTTTTAAGAGCAAATTCACTTTTTTTGCAAATATTCTCTCCAGGAAGGCATTATTAATATCTGTTTTTGAGATTATTATTTTCCAAATTATCAAAACGTGGAAATCCAAGTGTTTGAATAATTTCAGGAGAATAATTATAATCTTCACCTAAAAAGGACTTTCTTTCTAAAGGAGAAACTGTTAAAATTAAAGATAAATCCTTATCATATTTTCTAATCCATTTAGAAATATTATCTTTTGTAACTCCATGCTGTAAGAAGTATTTCTCTGATGTAATCAGTCCACTGTATAAATCTCCATTTTGGCATAAAAAGGATTTAAAATGTTTTCATCAGGATGTGAAGAGATTATTTTATCTGCAAATAAATAGATTAATCTTTGTTTTAATGAATAAAATGGTAAAACATTTTTATATTTGTTTGTTAATCTGGAATAATCTTTACTATCCTTTGAAACCGTGAAATATTTTTTAACATGATCTTTTCTGGATAGTGCATACTTAAATAATTGTTCAGCATTATCATCAGCCTCATTTCGCCTATCCATAAATAACCAGATTTTTTTATTTTTAAAAATGGATATAAAAAAGATACATTAATCTAAAAGCCAATGCAGAAGTATAATACGGGCCTTTATCATTATAGATTTTCATTAAACATTTATACTCCAATTTTAACATTTTAATAAATGAATATGATGTTATATAAAAAGAATTATCTTTAAAAACCACAATATTATTGTCTTTAATTAAGTAATTGCTGCTAGATGATAATCTTGCATGCTTTTCAAAAAAGTAATGGGAATATTAAACGATTCATCACCATTTAAAACATAAACAGTTACTTTTTATTTTTAATTTCATCTACCGGAATCTCCAAATCAAAATCATAAGGAAATTTATATTCAACTGATAAAAATTTTAATGTTTTTCTTGTAGGATAAACAAATCGTTTAGATGTAAATTCCTTATTTTCACACTTAGCTACTATTTCAATATTGTCCGGATTAAAATTACTCATTAAAAGACCGGATATGTTTAAAGAACCATTTTTTATATTAACTATATCAATGTAAAACCTGTGAATACCTAAACGGTCATTAAGCTGTAACTCATTAATTGTTTTAGCAGTTAAATCAGACTGTTTGATAGTTAATAAAAACTCGCGAACATTATTATCTAAAGTTTTATAGTTTTAATAATATCTTCATCAATATAAGATAAGACATCTAAGAAAACTTCCCAAAATTCATTAATTTCATCTTTATTTAAAATATTCTCAATTTCTTCAACTTTTACCATCCATTGAAGATCATAAAGTAAAGTATACTGGATAAACTTTGGAGTTTTACCATATTTTTTTAACTGAATAATCAATAAGTTCCTTAAAGTAATATTTTAACCTGTCTGTAAAAAAAATCCTTTCTTTTTTTGAGAATTATCAATTGTAGATGACTCATCAAAGCGTTTTCTATATAAGTAATTGGCATTTTTAACCAAACCTAATTTCGGATTATCAATAAGAATTTTATTAATGAATAATGCATCTTCAGAATTAACAATACCTGTATTAAATCTTAAATTACCAATAGCTTCCCTTTTAATAAAAGCTGATGAAGCTGAAAGCTGCGGATAATCAGGTTCATCTAAAAGATTAACTACTTTTTCGTTTTTATATTTATAATTAAGAATATGTGATCCTTTCTGATTGTCAAAAAAGTTATAGGTATTGATATAACATCTGCAGCAGGATTTTCATTATGAAATCATAAACTGCTTTAAAAGTATTTGGAGACAGTTTATCATCACTGTCAAGGAAGTTTATGTAATCTCCCTTAGCATATTCTAATCCTAAATTACGTGCACTGGCCTGACCGCCATTTTTTTAGAAATTACCCGAATATTATAAGGATAATCTTCCTGATATTTCTTAGCTATTTTTAAAGAATCATCACTGCTTCCATCATCAACTATAATAAGTTCCACATTATGTTCAAATCCAAAATTTTGAACTGTTAAAGATTCAATAGCATCTTCAAGATAATAGTCATTATTATAGGACGCCATTATAACTGAAAATGGTTTATATGAATCCAATTTTTCAAATTCTTCAAGATTTTTGGAATTCAATACTTTTAAAGTTCTTGATTTTATTTTAGGTTCTAAATCATCAATGTTTAAGGAAAAATCTTTTGAATTTTCATTTAATATTTCATTAAATTCTTTTTTCATCAGATTAAAGAAATTTTTTCTATATTTTGGAGCTGTCTGGCTGAATCTCCATAAAATAAGATGGATGAATCTGTTGTAAACCTGTTTTTTATAGACATTCATATAATTAGTTTCAACTAATAAGTCACGAATTAATCTGAAAATATGAATAATATCACTATAATCTTTATCCAAACCTTTAGAAACTGTTGAACCTTTTCTGTTTGTCCTATAACAATATAAGTTTTCATCAATTAAAGAAATCCTTTTAGCTTTAAGATAAACATTGTAAAAAAAGACTTCATCTTAAAATATATATTTTTCGGAAATCTGATATTATTTTTTTCAACAAAAGACCTTCGATATAACTTGTTGTAAGGAGTTACCGAAATTAATGAAGTAAACTCTTTAGTATCTAAATTATTAAATACCTCTTTTTAAACCCGCTGAAACATTTAAGAGAATAATACCATAAATTATCATCAATTATATGTGTTTCATTATCAAAAGAAGAAACCTTACACATTACCAAATCCAAATTTCCATTAACTGATTTATTATACAATTTCTCAAGCATGTCTTTTTTATAAAATCATCTGCATCAACAAAGGATATAAATTCACCACAAGCATTGTCCAATCCAACATTACGTGCAGTTCCCTGTCCTTCATTTTCTTTAGAGATTATTTTAATTCGGTTATCTTTTTTAGCATAATTTTCTAAAATTTTTAAAGAATCATCAGTTGACCCATCATTAATGCAAATAATTTCAATATCTTCTAAACTCTGGTTTAAAATACTATCTAATGATGTTGATAAATAATCTCCAACATTAAAAACCGGAACTATTACAGAAACTTTAACTTTCGACATGATTCAGTAACCTATAAATGATATTTAAATTAAATATTAGTATATTGATACTAATTTATAAATTTTTGTGTGGAAGTTATGTTTAAAGAAATGATTAAAAGAAATACAAGTGAGCATTTCCTACTTAAACAATTAATTAAAAAAATTTCACTGCTAAATACAAAGATTCAATACTTGGAATCTTATGGAGTTTTATAAACCCATTGTTAACTATGCTTTTATTAACTGCAATTTTTTCAACAATATTTTCCGGAAATATTGCAAATTATCCGGTTTATTTTTTAGCAGGCCGATGTTTATTTGATTTTTTTTAGTGCCGGGACAAAAATAGCTATGAATTCAATAAAAGGAAATAGTGGTATTTTAAAAAGAATATTTGTTCCAAGATACATCTTTGCTTTTGGAGGAATATGTTCAGAGTTTATTAATTTCATAATTTCATTAATAATACTTGTTGCCGTAATGTATTTAACAGGCCTTCATTTAACCTTAATGTCAGTATTAGCTATTATTCCTATGATAATACTCTTTGTTATGGTAGTGGGAATCGGATTAATATTATCAATCGTATGTACATACTTTAGAGATATTGAATACCTTTACAACATATTTACAATATTATTGATGTATGCATCCGCTATATTTTATCCTGCAGAGATTATTCCAGAAGCATTAAGACAATATTTATATCTTAATCCTGTGTATTTACTAATTGATCAATTCAGAGACATTATAATGTATAATACATTACCAAATATCATGAGTGTTATTAATACCAGTTTATTTGCTCTTATTGTATTATTGCCGGAGTTATAATATTTACAAAATACCAAAGGAAAATTACATTAGAATTGTAGGTTGTTTATTATGAAAAAGAATTTAAGATTTAAAAATAATATAAATAGTGATTCCAACAATCAAAACAGAAATTTTAATCAGAGAAAACAACCAAAAGAAGTTATCTTTGACCTGCAAGATGATTACAACAGAATCCCAAATGATATGCAACAGCCTAAATCTCTACACCCTAATGGTTGGCAGCCATCAAAAAATAATGAAGTTCCAGATTACATAGAACCAATTCATAATAATATATTAGAAAAAGAAACTGCAAAACAACATCAGGATGTTGATAATCTAGTTTCACAATTTATTCCGGACTATCATGAAAAAGTTGCAGTTGAACTTAAAAATGTTTCTTTAAGTTTTAAAATATCTAATGATAAAATTGACAATTTAAAGGAATATGTAATACGTACTATTAAAAGAAACAAAGAAAAAAGCAGAAAATTCAAAGCTCTTGATAATGTTTCATTTAAAATCTACCAGGGAGAAAAAGTTGGAGTAATCGGTTTTAACGGTGCTGGAAAAAGTACTTTACTTAAAATAGTATCTGGTGTTTATGACTGTGACAGTGGAGAGGTAACTACTAACGGAATAATCGCACCGTTACTTTCTTTAGGTGCCGGTTTTGATTATAACTATTCGGGAAAAGACAACATCTTTCTAAATGGTGCTATTTTAGGATATACTGAAAAATTTTTAAAATCAAAATATAATGAAATTGTTGAATTTTCAGAACTTGAAGAGTTTATTAACTTTCCTGTTAAAAACTATTCCTCAGGAATGCTTGCAAAACTTGGTTTCTCAATAGCTACTGTTGTAAATCCGGATATTTTAATTATTGATGAAATCCTGTCTGTAGGTGATGTTAAATTCCAGAAAAAAAGTAATGATAAACTTAAATCACTAATGGGCTCAGGTACTACTGTTTTACTTGTATCACACTCAATTCAACAAATCAGAAACATATGTGATAAAGCATTATGGATTAATGAAGGAAAAGTTGTAGCTTTTGATGAAGTAAATAAGGTCTGTGATGCTTATATTAAAGCAGCTGAAAGTGCAAGTAAAGACCAGCTTAAAAACATCAGTCTAGAATAATTGTAACTTCCATTTCTTTTTCATTTTTCAAATCTTCAATTAAATCCAAATCAAGATCTCTGGCGGCTTTGTCTGCATTTATCATTAAAGTACGGGAACAGACATAATCACTGGTTCTGCAGACAATGTCAGTTGGATGAGTTAAAGTCAAATCTTCATGACCAAAGCCGACAATCTCATCATTGCCGTTTTCAGTATCTAATATAACAGTTATTTTAGTGTTTTTATTGGCTATTTTAGCTTTTAAACTCATCTGAAAAAATCATCCATAGAGTTATCCATAGCCACTCCAACAATACAGTCTGCAGTAGGTCCAATTTCTGGATCTTTAGTTATTTCAAAAGTGGATTTGTGCATGGAAGATACATTTTTGTGACCTTTGGTTCTAATTTTAAAATCATAATTGTAATTTTAAACTGTAAAACTAATAAATATTTTCATTGAATATAATTAAAAATAAGTACCATAATATTAGTGATATATTAGTTAACATATTGAAAAATTAAATGTTATTTTTATTAAATTAATAGCTATGTTAAAAAATAATAAATATATAAAGTTAAATCTACATGTAAAAAAAGAAAAAAGTAAGAGAATT